>Ga0310786_10000506_pt1 | contig 63836 bp, 58 predicted proteins | sample AusTroGonzalo_MG_FD_203881 | JGI IMG/M metagenome (GOLD analysis project Ga0310786, IMG submission 203881) | Bovine rumen microbial communities from tropical cattle in Woodstock, Queensland, Australia - Gonzalo_03 (v2) (version 2) | ecosystem: Host-associated > Mammals > Digestive system >...
GCGATCACCCCATTATCCAGAAGAAGAGCGTTCGTAGCATGTGATTTCAACAGGCGACAGACAGCGATCACATCTTGATATTCCCTGTTAACATTTTTATCAATTTGCATAGCTTTTCCTCCAAAACCTAAGGCTAGTTTTATACGTCATCCTACATCTTAAAGAACCTATTATGGATCCAATCCATAATATGTGAATAATGATCATTCATCTTTTTCCACCGGAGAAGTATCCATAGTCTACAGATGGCAATAATGATCAGTGTAACACACATGATGATAAGAGAGGCTACTAGTACGATTACTATAACCTTAGAAAAATCACCAAGAGTTCTGATCGTTTCAAGATCAAATTTAGAGACAAATACGATTATGGCTCCTGCTAGAAATAGATGTATTCCTAATTTCACTATCGTTTCAGTAAGATTCCTTTTCATTCATCATCCCTCCATCTAAAAAATATATGAACTAAATAAATACCCAGGTGACTTCAATGGTCACCTGGGTATTTGTTATTTCTTGTAGATGATGTTAAACGTCAGCTGGTTATCTTCATCGAGAGTTGCTGATACATCTTCGATGCTGTCCTTTTCTGCAAAAACCCTATCGCAGAAATCTAGAAAGGTATGAAAGTTGTCGCAAGCAATTGAAGCTAACATGTTCGCGTTCACACCATCAGATCCATCGGCTGCTATATGCCTGAATATCTCTATTCTATCAGCACTCTCAAGAGATGAGATATCTCCCACGGCAACCTCACCACCCTTCGTCAAAATTTTCCAGGCCCAAGATTCATGTACTCAATAGTTCTCGCATGGCTTCACTCTGTGCAGCGTTCTTATCTTTGAGTCTATTCATTCGATGTTCTCTCAGATAGGCCAGCTCCTTATAGGTCAGACGATAGATGTCCTCCAAACGAAGCTGGCCTCTAAACTCATATAGAATGTCGTCAACGAGACCCATGAAATTCTGAATTACTCGATCTCTGCCATGGAATCTTGGGCTATCAGAAAAATCAGACTATCGATGTTAAGAGTGATCTTGGAGACTCTCCCACAGGTCGGGCATTCGACTTCCATCATAAACTCAGGTCGATAGTAGAACTCTTCACGAACCTTATTGGAAAGAAGATCGATATCTTCTTTGGTGAGAGTTTTGAGGGTTTCAAGAATCAGATCAGGCTTTTCAGCCGATACCGCAACATATTTTCCAGTCTTACCGTTGTAGATGTTAATCTGCTGCATGTAGAGAGCGATCAGGGCATAATATGCCATGACACTGTCATCCTCATTGATGCGCTTGAGAATGTCAAGGGCTCTGGCGACCGTAGGATAGGAGATGTCATAGACGTTATTGCTAAAGGGAGAACGGTACCTACGAACCTTACGCCGCTCCGAGTACATGTCACGAAGAATGACATCGTTGCTCTTATTTGCAAGAATCGAATCAATACGTTCCTTGATACTCTCGGGCACATTGTCCAGCTTAATCAGATTCTTAAGGTTGTAGGAGTGCATCCAGGTATGGTCGCAGTGCTGACAGGTAACGCTTGTTTGAGATTCCTCGAGAGAAGATGCGCAAAGAATCCCAAAGATTGCCATATCGATGTCATCATAGGGGAAAGTGTTGATAAACTCATTATAGCTCATCTTACTTTCACCGGTTTCATTGTAGCGCTTGAGAATGGAACCGCTGATCAGCTTATCGTAGATCAACGAAGCTTTCGTGCTGACGTTTTCATCGAGCTTAGAATCATCATATCGAATGATGTTTACCATCTGTATAATCTGAGCTCCCTTGAAACTGACGAAATCACCAAGCATCGGAAGAGGAACACTGTATTTTGCAAGAGTTCCCTCGATAGATTTGATGTAGTCAGAGATGTGATTCTCGGGAGGATGCTCGAATTCGATCGTCGCAAGATCCACATCTTCAAGTAGAACCAGACGAACCTTCTTTGCCTTTTCAAGCTTCGCGTGTTCTTCCTTGGTCAAACCAAGGTCGTTCACATCCTGGCTCTTGTCGATCACGATGTTTGCCATATTGGGATGATTTTTGAGATAGTCCTCGTTAATCCTATCCAGGGTGGCAACAATTCGATCGTAGGAAGCTTTCTGAGCTTCAGACACACTCAGATGAACCTGAGTAATCAACGTTTTAAATTCGGTTTCAACGCCGGAGAAAAGATCGCGGGTTAGACTCTCATACTCGTTCACAGGAACGCTGATCAGATGCTCAGACATGAGTTTCAACTGACCAGAACTAAAACTTCCATCAAGGTTGAAAAGTAGAGAATTATACAGGGATTCGTTGTCAGAAGCTGCCGGAATTCCAGGAATTGCCGGAGATTCCAGAGCACTCTGGTCCAGACCAAAATTAGTTGGAGCCGGAGCGGGCTGCTGATTGGATGCTCTCATTAGCATTTCAGCACCGGGATCAATCCCCATATTCGGCTGGGTAGGAATATTTTGAGGAACCGGAACAGGAGCAGGAGCCGGTTTTGCATAGACCGGAGTATCTCCAACCATGGTTACATCATAGATCTTTGCCTGTGCAAACAGTGGATTACCCTGCCTAGGAGTAGCCTCTACGGTAACGCCATTGGGCTCGGTATTCTGTTGCTGTTCATAGACCTGGGGAGGTTCGGTTTGAGGCGCCTGATCCATAATCGGTCGGCCTTCAGCCGCCGCAACAGCCATATCACGCAGGCTATTCATTCCTTCATCTATCATTATATATTTCTCCTTTCTAGGAAAGATTACCAGGATATATCAAAATCAAGAAAATGTCTTGAACTGGGGCTTGCATTAACAGCGATAACGGAAGTTCCCTCACCCTGTCTTCCAAGATCAAAGGATAGTTGGATAAGCATGATCGTTTCGCCGTTAACCGTCCTTGGCTCAATTGTCACCGCAGTTAGCGGGATGTCACTTAGATAGTCTCGCTGCTGTTGAATGATTTTGGCAGAGAGCTGAGATAGGATATCGTCCATGAAATCATACTGATAGCTCTCAATGCCAACACCCATATCCGGAAGAGATGGGTATGTACCAGGTTCCATGAAAATGAGCTGTAGCATCAGCTGTGACCAGGCTTTGATTCCGGTTAGTTCGGTAGGGTTATCAAAGGAATTTATACTGAGCTGAAGCTCTTTCTTATTTGATTCGAGGACACTGGTTGCACTAATCATTTGGCTTTTCACCACCAAATCATGTTAAAATGATCGGTTTAAATGAATGATAATTATAGCATTGTGTTGAAGTTTCAAAAATTGGACATTTGAGAAAGCAAGCTTCCTAAAAACATCGACTTAATTACGGAAACACTCCATGAAAGAACAGGAGATGATATATTTTGGCACGTATTCTCAACGTTGAACATGTTGGATATATCGAATCGACGATCGATATCTATAGTAAAAATAAAATTGGCCAATATTCAAAGTTCCTAAATTCAACACCGACATTTGTCACCTATTATCATCGAAACATGGTAAGATCTAGACAGGATGTTGGCACTGGAGCAATCGAATCCGAACTCGGACCCAGATCTCCTATTCGGTTTAATAAAATTCTGAATTTCCCCATCTATAACATTCCTCAACTGAACCCTCAGAACGTGTATGATGAAACGGGCTATGACATTGAACTTGAGATCAATGACGCTGTAATCCTTCCCAACACGATCAAGCCCTGTGAAGGTGACTATTTCATCATCAAACTGCCTGGTACCAGAGAATATCTGTTCAGAGTCAATAACTTTGAGTACAATACGATCCAATCTAATGACTTCTACCGAATCAGTGCGGATGTCAAGGATATTGGTAATGATCTCGAACAGAAGAGAATGACCAATCAGGTCGTGGAAACGTTTCTAACGGTGTTCGATAACATCGGTACTGAAGATCGTTGCTTCCTTAGACAGACGGATGTTGAGTATATCAACTCGATCGCTGATCTATACCATAAGCTAAGGGATTTCTACACCAATGCGTTCTACATCAGAGACCTCAATAGTTTCACTTTCCAGACCGGCCGCTATTCTGAAACCGCTCGACCGATATGGAGATATGATGCATATCTTGAAAATTTCATCAATCTCTCCAATATCTACTATGAGGAGAATAGTGAAAGAGCTCTCGTACTAACTCCGGCAGATGTGATTCCAGATGATTTCAACTTCCAGTTTGATTTCACACTATACCATGCGGTGCTTACAAAAAATATAGAGTTTCTGAGAAGCTATTGTTATCTGGTGACAAAGGTAATCACCATGCAATCAAGCATCTATAACATCATGCACTATTTTGGAGAGTCGGTTAATCTCTATTGCTATAAAAAACCAATTAATGGTGGAGATTCCGGTTCTTCGAAGTGTCTATGCTGCACGGTTCCTAAAAATACAAATGGATCCGGTGAAGTGTGGTATGACATGAATCCTCTTCCGAAGTGTACTCCGACATGGGATCTGTCCGATGGCCTGGAATATTTCAGTCATGAATTTCTACAAGCCATACTCTGTAAAAAGCTTGATACGGATGAGTATTTTGAGCTGATCATCTTTAACTACCTGCATAACATTTCCATGCGCTATGACCGAACTCTGATCATAGATAGTCTAGATAAGGATGAGCGTACGTTCTATTTTCTTCCAATAATCATCTATATTCTCGGTACGAAATATAAGGACTATTTCGTATCTGAAGATGAGATTGAGGTGTAAAAAACAATAAGATAGAGCCGGAGGATATGCGGGTGTCTTCTAGCTCTGACCTCCATTTCTCAAGTTCCGGGGTTGGCCTCTTCGGAATGGGATTTTTCTTCACTGGAAAAGGACAGGATCGTGATGATCCTGTCCTTTTCCCTTTGTCATCAGATGACCTTCTGTTTCTCGTTCCACTGGTCCACAACAGACATATGACCCTTTCCCTGCCAGTAAATAATGTTTTTACAACTCTTACACCCAACCCAACCATGGGAAAAAGGTGTGTTGATGATCTTCTCTTCAGCAGGGCTACCGCAGGTCTTACAAGGTTCGAGCTGATATTTCTTTTTCTTTGACACTCTTTTCACTCCTTTCAATATGACAATACATCATTGAGATATGGGATTTAAACGGGTAAAAACAGATTCTATAATACCAATCTGAAAAGTCAGTCCAATTGAAAGGAGAATTGACAAATGCCCAGCAATTTTTCTCTTCTAGATGGTCTCGCAGAGGAGCTAAAGATTCCGGCTGCCGAGTCTCTATCTGAAGATTTCGATGATCTCGACGATGATCTGCTCGATGCGATTGAAGCTACCATCGACGAGGAACTAAGTGACGCGGATATCAAGGCTATCCTTGATGATGAGAACGATGACAATGAAGCCGCTGATGTTGAAGAGGACGATGAAGATCTCCAGGCAATTACCGATGACGCTCTTGACGAAGATCTCGGAGTGCTTGAATCTCTCATGAGAGGACTCTAAAAACCGATATTTTAAAACGCTACGTAGTACGCCTCATAGAATGGCGCTACGTAGCGTTTTATTTGTTTTATAGTGTCCTCAAACCCTTATTTTATGGGGTTCTATGAATTTAATTCTAAACATTTTGACAATAGACGTAATTTTAAATCCTATCGAAAGGAGGATTTTTTGGATGTCTACAATACTAAATCCCGAGTATCAGGAAACTACCGTATATAATGACGAATCCTTTTCTGAAACCCAGATGCAAACCGATTCCAGTACGGTATCTAAAGAAGATGAAGATATGTTTGCAAAGTTTGCTAAAGAAGCAGGCAATTACGTTGCAAAGGTATCCAAGAAGAAGCACTACGATTGGCGTACCAAAAATAAATCTTTTCTGGATCTATACCAGGATCTCTATAAACTTGGTGTAAAAAATAATAAGTTCTTCCTTAGAATTTTTGATACAGGTTTAATTGGTGTAGATCCATATTCCCCCGTTCTTCCTAAAGACATGCAGGTGAGAATCATCATCGAATGCATGATCAATCCGTGGTATTGGCTACGGGAAGTTTTACGAATACCCGTGGATGGTCTTCCAATTGAACCTGGTGGTGGAGTTTCCTATAAGATAGACAGGTGCAATGTGGCATGCTGGTATCTATTTCTAAATGGAATAGATCACTATTCGTCTAAGCCCCGTCAGCAGGGAAAGACTCAAGACTGCATTGCTAAGTTTAACTATGCCTATCATTTCGCAAACATGTCCTCCACAGCTCTCTTTTTCAATAAAGATCAAGATCAGGCGAATATCAACCTGTATCGATTGAAATGCCAGAGGGACATGTTTCCTCCATGGATGCAGATGCGCTATGTGATAAACGATTCTGGTAAGTTTGATAAGGGAATAGATAATACGAAATCGATTCGAAATCCTGTGAATGGGAACATCATCATGACGATGGGAAAGGCAACATCAAAGGACTCTGCAATGCGTCTTGGTCGTGGTGCAACCGCCTGTTTGCAATACTATGACGAATTCGACTTTATTCCCTATCAGACAGAAATTATCAATGCAGCATCGTTCGCCTACTCCACAGCAGCTAGAAATGCGGCTGCAAATAACAGTCTCTATGGAAGAATCTACAGTAGCACACCAGGTGATCTCGATTCTCCGCATGGAAAAAGCGCTTCAAACTACGTATCGCACATGCTCAAATGGGACGACCACATGCTAGATACGGATATAAAAGAACTAAAAAAGATTGTCACTGGCCCTTCGTACAATAGAGTGGTGTTTGTAGAATTTGGTTGGAAACAGCTAAAGCTTCCAATGTCCTGGTATGAAGAGCAGTGTGGTCTTGTTAGCTTCAACACCGAGGTTATTATGCGTGAGATTGAGCTAAAGAGAATTCACGGCTCTAGTAACTCACCATTTAAACGAAATGATCTCATCTATCTGATGAATCATGTGAAAGAACCAATTGCACAGGTGGACTATAGTAAAAATCTATGTCCTATTCTCATATATGAGAAACTTAAAGTGAACAAGGTTTATATCATGGCCATTGACCCTTCAGAAGGTTTGGCTCAAGATAATAATGCAATGACACTGATCAATCCATCAACCCAAACGATAGCGGCCGAATTCAAATCTCCGTATATCAGTCAGCCAGACTTCTGTCGTCTGCTTTGCAAGTTTCTTGACGAATATTGCCCACGGTCTCTGATCATACCCGAATCAAATAAGGGTCGTGAAATTATAAACTGCTTCCTGGAAACTCGTTATAGGGAACAGGTATACTATGACGATGGTAAACTTGATAAGCAGGTGATTGAAAAGACCGACCCATATGGTAGACTTAAGGTTGAGGCAATGCAGCGAAGAGCCTTTGGTCTATGGACCGGATCAAACCGTAATCAATACTATGCAATCCTCGAAAATATCATGGAGGAACGTAAAGATATTCTTCTATCAAAATATCTGGTTGAAGATATCTGCGGCCTAATCCGCAAACCCAATGGGAGGGTTGAAGCTGGAGATGGCTCCCATGATGACAACATCATGTCCTATCTGATTGGCATGTTTGTCTACACACAAGCTCCATACGAAAAACTTGAGCAATACGGTATTCGTAGAGGTGCGTTTGATCCATATGATGACGAATCCATTGGAGAAGATGGACGTCCAACGGAAGAAGCTCAGATGAAACAGCTTGCCGAGCTGCTTCCTTCTCTACCGGAAAACATGCAAGAATTTATTCGAGCTGCAATGAACCAGAAAGATCCTGTTAAGGATGCTGAAAAGTTCTATCGTGATGTGGATCGCTATAGATCCAGATTTCACACAGACTCTCCAATGATGGATGAACATTTTATGGATGACGAAGATCTCCTCCCGGAAACTCAAGCTCCGATAGATCAATCGGCCTGGAGTCAGTTTAATCGAGCGGTATTCGATTCGAATGAGCCCCTTGAAGATCCATTTAATAATCCCAATGGAGAACCGTTTGATATAGACGATCTTTTTTAAAAAAGAAATAATTCTATAACATCGAAAGATGAAAAGTGAACGTTGAAGATGCATTGCTCAGATGAAGCCACACCAGGGATTCACAGGAGTTGGCCACAGGATGTTCCTATTGCAACGGGTTTGTTGAGCCGCTGCAAGCTGTCCTGGATCAAAGCCTGTTTAGGTATGGACTGTCTCATGAGTTTTACATCTTCAACGTTTCACCTTTCAAATGTCATTCCATGGACTTCGACTGGATTCGCCTAGTCTTCAGGAATGTTGCATTCAGGAGATTTACATTTAGACCCAATTCTACTGCCACTGGTATTGTGGCTAGCCTCTAGGTATGGCTACATGGTACAAACTGGACTAAACTCCATCTAGTATCTTCATTTTAATAATATACCACTAAACTTTTGATTCTATACGCCCGTACTTCTCAAGGGCTACTCCTTCCGGATGGATCGACATCTCGACAAACCAGCTTTCAACTCCCGCCGATTCGGCATGTTCAAAAGCGGTTACAATCGGATTCACATCCTTATATTCAACGAGATCCTCAGCTCCTCCATCGTAGTGATATGGACTATCTGGATCTCTTCGATATTGGAAACATGTGAGCATGATTGCACGCATTTTCATCAGTTCGGCATAGTTGGCAAGTTCGGTGGTATGTTTAACCAAACGATCACCACCATAGGCAGATGATTTTGGGAGAATCTCGATGTAGTCTGGAATTTTCTTTTCTATGATTCGTATTGGAGTCTTAATCTCCAGATAGACATTATCGGAGACAAAATCCAGTCTTGAATGACCAATGGTCTTCTCTGACTGAAGATTCTCTGGAAAGGAGATCATATCTGGCATAGCGCCTTTCAATATAAAGTATCCAACATACCGATTGGACGCTCCCTGATTGATACCTATCCACACTTTTTTTGGATCTTCTGGCCGGTTGTATGAAAAGGCTTCTACCGTATATCGGGTCTTTCTATTTGGGTTTAGTGATTCAGATAACAAGACGGGTCTTCCATCCATTTTTATGGATCCGATCTTCCCGGTTGTTGGAGAGTGACACATGAAGGTTTCCTTACCAATCCTTACATTCATAATAAATCTGTTTGGATGGTCGACGACCACACCTTCAATTAGGGGCCTATTAAATCTGAAAAAGTTCTCCATAGATCATACTCCTATTTAAAAAATTAAAAATGTATGGAGGGTACCATCAGGTACCCTCCATATTCACACTGTTCAGTCGAAGAGATGATCCAGACGATAGGACTTGGTGGATTCGTTTCCAGCCATAGCAGCTTTGAGAAAATGGTTATAGATCCGACTGGCCTCATCGTCAGCCTCACTACTACGGGCCTTTTCCTCATGCTTCTTATCCTTTTTCTTGAAATAGGCAGAATCCCGATCGTCATCGTCATCATCATAACGATGCTTTTTCTTCTTTTTATCGCTCTTCAAATCATCTTCCATGAGGTCAAAGATCTGAGAAGAGAGACCGTTGCTATCCTGGAGCATTCTGGTCCTCACCGCCTTACGATAGCTTTTAAGGTTCTTATGCCGGAAGATCTCATCAGCACAGATGGCAATTTCTTTCGCATCTGCCATACTGGCAAAGGAATAGTCACCTGCATTCGGATTCAGACTGTCCAAATAGGGACCGAGGGACCTGATGCTGGCAACCGCTTCTTCGGGAGAATTTACACTGATATTGGGAATAATTTCGCGATCAACGACATGGATCTGGGGGCATTTCTTCGGGGTCGGGTCATCCTTGAGCCAGCAGAGGAAGTCATCCAGAGGACGCATCAGCCAGTTGAACCAGCCGTAATCAACGGGCTCCCTAAAGGACTGTTCCTCGGGAGAAGCCTCCCCCACTCTTCTTTTTGATTTCCGGATCTTACGCCGGTCCCTCTGTCTTTCCATATGCTCACGGAACTCATCGAAATTGAACCCTTCGATGCGAAGCAGATTCATCTGCTCGGCAGGATTCATCAGACGGAATATCTGATTCCGGGTCTTAGAGACCTCTTCCAGGAGATCAAGATCTTCCTGGGTCAGACCATCGTAGCGACGATAGCGGCTCTTCGCATTTTCGATCTTCTCGTCCATGCTTCCGGCTTCCCGATCCTCATGGAAGAAATCCACACCGGCACGAGGACGGCGCTTCTCACTGCGACGACCTTTGCCACGCATGAAAATCGAACGAGCGACATTCACGGTAGCATAGCCAACGGCTACCACAGTAGCCACACCAACGGCGGCTTTAGAGGCATCTTCGATCAGTTGGCCGGGGCTCTTATTCTTGAAGAGACCGATCAACTTCGAAACACCGGTCTTGAGCAAATTCCATATCTTCGAAAACAAGCCCATTGTTCTCCTACTCCTTTCTATAGGATTTCAACGGTCTTGCAAATCTGATCAAACTAGATTTCTGCTATTCTACACCATCTAAAAAATATATCGATAAAAATCGATTCAACAGAACGCTAAGTTCATATCTTTTTCTAAACCAACAGAAAGCTGGTGATAGAATGGCAGTAAACTATCGCGGTGGAACTACCGCACAAGCACCTTTTAGAGCATCTTCCGCATGGGGTATTCTACCTGGATATTCCTACGTGAGCGATGATAACTATAATGGAGATAACTACATTAAGGACCCCGTAACCGGAAAACTGAGCAAGTATGATGAATGGAGAAAGAATACTCGATTTGCAAAAGAATCAATGAACGACGGTATTGCTTCAGATAGTCCAATAACGAGAAAGTTGGCGCATTGGGTAAACTTTGACAGATTTTACACTGTCGATCTCGAGCAGGAAAATCCGTCTGGTAGACACTATGTGTTCATTCTTAGACCGGATCTCTATCTGATAGAGGATAAGTCTGCAACAGAGGGATCTACTGTGAAACTTTCTAAAGAAAGTCGAGTAAATACCGATCCCTATTTCATCTATCTTGCAGAAATGCATCCGGAGATCATTGCCAGTCTAACTGGAGACTTCGGGTCAATCGGGGGAAGTCTGTCTTCGCTTTCTTATGGAGCGGGAACCGCATCTGGCCTCGGTAATGCCGCAAGTACCGATGGAACGAGACTCAACGGTTTTACTCTCCCGATTCACACCTTCATTCCATATCTTACCTCTAGGGTTGAATCGCTACAGCTGCCGGACTTTACCCTAAAAGATAACAGTCTGGTTCAACCCTACACAAAATATTCCATTCCCTATACCCAATCCGGAATCGAATCTACTACAGGTGGAAATGTAGACATCGTTTTTAGAGAGGATAGAGATTTTTCAATCCATAAGCTCTTTTACGCATGGACCTACTATCAAGATAAGGTGATGCGAGACATCTTTACGCCGAAGAAAAAATATCTTCTATACAACTCGATCGACTATGCCACTAGCATCTACGATTTTCTTGTTGATGAAACGGGTGAAAACGTTATCTACTGGGCAAAGTATACAGGTTGTGTACCCACAAACGTGCCTCTATCCGATCTTGGGTTTAATAAGGGAAATTCCCCTGATTCGAGAGTGTCCATCTCGTTCAAATATTTCTACTGCGAACATATGGACATGAATATTCTTAGAGATTTTCAGTACAATTCCCTAGGATATGTATACATGAAATCTCTTAAAAATTCTAAGAGCAGAAATGGGTTTAGCGTATTTAAACCCTGTAGTCTGGATGATACGGAACCGATGTTTAAATCGGACACATTCCTAGGTCCAGCTCTCAATGGAAGACCGGTCCTAATACTCATGCTTGGACCGGACGATCGAAAATATATCAAACTTCGTTGGCTGAGAACTCCAGGTTCACAGGCGGCCAGCCGTACCTCAAACCCGAATAGATAAAAAATAGGATGGAAGAGAAGCATTCTCTTCCATCCTATTTTTTTGATTAGGTATAGCTATTTTCAAACTCTGCAGCAAATGCAATGAGATTGAGAAGAGCATCTTCTCGATCTTCACCCCAGATGAGAAAATTGATTCCTCTGACAACCACTCTGATCGCATAGCGGATGCCATAGCTATCGGTGTCTTCCCATGCGGAGATAGATTTTTCTTCCACACCATCCATTATGGATTTGGTGGACGATATCTCAATGGATCTTTCTCCAAACTTTCTGCCTTTCACAAGGACGTTTGAAGAGGTATAGTTTGAGTAATAGATATTGATTCGAGCATCGTTTATCCGTCTAAGGATATTCGCCTCATAGCGACTGTCATCGCTTTCATCATCCATATTGATCGCATATTCTTGAAGAGTCTGGTCTATCGTCCTTTCCTCTTCATCGGTTTTTTCACGATCATTGTTTGTCTCCTTGTATATCTTGTAAAGCCTATGGAGACCGATCATATACAGAATTGCAGCGATGGAAAGGCTGATGCTTATAATAAGATCAAGCATACGCACACCAGGTCCCCCATTCGTTGATCGTCGACAGATCTAGAGCAACCTTACGTGTTGCTCCGGGGTCCTCGGCCATGGATTTTACATAGTCGGAGAAGTTCTTTTCCAAAAGGTCGATAAAATCCGGAGGACTTCCACGCTTTTTAGCTCTGTCGAGAATAAGTTTCTTCATCTCGGGTGTATCGCTGGGGAAGATGTTTGTATAGCGGATTCCAGCCTTTTGCATCGCTCTACGGATATCCTCGTGGGAAGAAACCATGATCGTGAGATACAAGCCACTTTTTTCAAGAGCTCTAATGGAATCGATGTAGTTATTCGGCCATTCTGGATTTGGAATCTTTTCCTTTCCCTCATTACCAGATCCAGCTTCTATAACGCTAATCCAGTGGTAGGTGGAAGATTCGAGATCGCGAAAAATGAATGGGAATAGTTGAGCAAAGGTGCTTTTTCCTATACAGGGAAAACCGGATATGACAGTCGTTGGAATTTTTGCATTCATGCTATTGGATCCTTCCTTTCTTCCGATTCACGTTCTGCTCTAGCGGTATTTACGAGTAGCTTACGCCAGGCGTAGTCGTCATGTGTTCTATAACCTGTTGGGATATCGGGTGCTTCTCTGAGAAGTTTAGTAAGCTCAATTGGAAATTCCCTAAAGATGGTCTGGTTGACTTCCTGGAGTGCTCTGGTATCTTCCATGTCCACAATCTGATGAGTAATGATCGCTCTATCGGAATCTAACATGGCATCTACCTGATCTTTCACAGAAGTACAATATAGGTTGTTGTTGAAGTTTGTATCGGTGATTTTCTTTGTTTCAATGAATTTCGTGAGCTGATGAAGTTGAATATCCAACATATCTTCTGTCATATCTGGACTGGATACTTCCCGGAGATATCGGATTACAGTTTTCCATCCTGTTCTGGTAAGTTTCGGAATGGATCTGTATTTATCTCCAAGAATGGTTTTTGCCCAGATAAAAAGTTCTGGATGAAAATATACGGGTTCAATGATAGAATTACTCTCTCTGATAGCATCCCATAGATTTCCTTTTGTTATCAGAGTACTCATATCCCCCTTGGGTACAATAATTGCCCAGTTATTGAAGCATACATATTGGAAATCGTATTCATCTCTAGATACCAGAAGATTAAAATCTGCCGGATATTCTCTAGAGAGAAAGAGTGGAGCCATGGAAGGTTCAAGATAGCTCGTGTCGATCGCGTATGCATTGTGCACATATTTGGTCATCACCTGAAGAATGTTATATCCTCCCGTAATCGCCGAGTTAATGTGATAGAAATCCATGTTTGTACTGTTATTGATCTGATTAAAATAGCGTCTGTATGAGGGTATCCTAACCGCATTTTTAAACACAGAAGATGTGGTATAGAGAAGGAATATGATGCATTGCATATGTTCCTTCCCAGCCCAGTTTTTATAATGGGCAATGAGATTTAAGAGATTTGAAACGAGTTCTTTTGAGGCAGACTGGCCCGTTGTCTGGAATTCAAGTTCTGTATACGGACGATGAATCCTGTGAAGCAGATCATCAAGATTGATATAGATATTAACCCTTCTAACGGATCTTGCAGCCCTTGCTGGAAGAAATTTATCATTCAGAATTTCATATCGAATCTTATAGGCATTGAACATCCTCTCCATACTAGCTCACCTCCTTTATGTAAACTATCGATACATGATATAAAGAATGAAGATACTAACTATTCCACATCCCACCAGTACAATATCGTCGATATCAACCCATTTATCTGCAATGATACAACAGATAACATCGAAAATCATGGATAGAATGCAGATCATGCATATTAGTGATACAAAGATCTTTGCAACGATTTCCCAGAGATGCACTGATATCACTCCTAAAAAATAACGAGGGACAGAACTGATCCTGTCCCTCGTTATCATATCGTTTAGTTAAAGTTACCACTCTTGGCGGCGTGGGGCTTCTTCTGGTCACGGTTTGTGTTGGGAAGGAATTTCTCCACACGCATACCAACCAGGGTGTGATATTCTTCACCGGACCCCTTTCGCCACTGGTACTTGATATCCAGTTTGGTCTTGGGTGCAGTTCTGCCGAATTCTTTCTGGAACGCGTTACCGCCGATATCGAACAGAATGCTCATGAACGGAATGATCGCAACCTGAAGGAATGTGAGCTGCCGATTGAGTTCCCGATTGGCGTTCTTGCCGACGACACGGCTCATGTTTACCTTGGAGCTTCCATGCTCAGGGTCCATATCGGCTTCATTCCAACCAAATTTCTTTGCAAATTCCTGGAACTTGGGGGAATACCTGGAAATGCTCCTGCCGAGGGCAGTGTTTGCAGTGGAACGATCGACGAAGTGATCACTGTTCGAATCGAACCAGATGTACCAGCATACGGTACCGGTACGAGGATCGTGCTGATAGGTAACGTCCTGGATACCATCGATTTCACGGGATGCGATGTCTTTGATCACACGTATGACCGTTTCACAGTCGAGATTGAAAACGCTCTTCACAGGACGTATGCCAAGAATATTGTAGTTCAGGAATTCGGGAACAAAGGTATCATCCCCACCCGTAGCTACAGGTTTGCCACTATTAGCCATGGTCGCTTCTCCTTTCGAAAGTAGAACTATTTGCGGTTGGTGCACCACAAAAAGAATACATCACTTTAGCATCCGCTTTATAAAAATACACGAGTTAGGTAACGAGTTCGATATTGCTACCCGGAACCACATCGATGTACTTCATGGTGATCGTAGAACCAACTCGTACGAAATAGCCGGTGCGATAGATGTGATGACCCTTATATTCATTAACAATTGGAAATGAAATCTGTTCCGGGCCTCCAACATCGATGGACATGTTTGCAAACTTAAGAGAAATTCCTTTCTGTTTAAGTTCTTCGACCTTTCGAGGATTAAGAAAATTTTCTTCGGCGAAGTTTCTAACAAACGATGCTGCTACAGGATCCCGAAGCAGCTCATTAGAACTAATGGCCTCTCTAGGAATGATTGTCATCATTCTAGATTTAAACCTATCCCAGGTTTTTTCACTAAATGGAATAAATCCTGGTTTATAAAATCTAGGATCGTCCATAATCAGTCTCCCATAGATTTAAAAATGGTGCTTGGGAAGGGATTTGAACCCTCACAGATTTCTCTACGGGTACCTAAAACCCGCGCGTCTGCCGATTCCGCCACCCAAGCATATTTAGGCATTTGCTTACATTATTATTTGGTGGAAACCTATTTTTTACACGTAAATTCCGAGAATTATTTGACACCCGGAAACATGGATTTAAATATCTATGATTAAGATTTTCTCATTTTCTGGAAAGGAGAGACAGAACTTTGGCTGATGTTTTGAATGGCGCAGACGTTGTCAAGAGTGCTAACGCCCTAGCCAATGACGTATATCGTGTCAGCCAGGCGGTTGCAAAAACCTCCGTGACACGTCTCACCAAAGATCAGGTATTTCAATTCCCCATTTTCATGGATGGCTCGATCGATGACGATGAGCAGTATCCGATCGTGAAATGCATTGAGAAGAACTATGCTCAGCTGATCATGATCGCTATTACTAACAACGGACTTATCGATCGGGATAGATATTCCGATGTCAACCAGTTCCTCAGAAAGTTCCACAATAACGCCGGTATTCCTATCACAATGGAGTCGGTGAGTCTCGTTGAAGCTATCGCGACCGAAGGCTTCCTGCCTGAAAAAGATAGGGTAGCGATGAGCGGTACCATCGATGACCGACTGGACAAAGAATCTATCAATTCGATGTACCAGCCCTATAGGGCTACGGAAGCGAAACTAAACCGAGCTGTTGAAGCCGCCAAAGAGCAGCGTCGTGTTGATGCTATCTTGGAAGCTGACACGCTTCTTTTCCGTCGCCCGGTCTATAAGCGTGATAAGAGCGGCAAACTGATGAGCGATCCGTCCTATGGAAACGCTCATCTAATCGAGACCGACAACAACGGAAATATTAAGTACGAGTATGTTCCCGTTGATCCCAGTAAGCCTGAAATGCTCGATGAGATGAAGAAGAAATACGGTGATCCCAAGACCGCTCGCGAATGGAACGATTCCGGTCTGAAGAGCCGTATTGTATCTAAGATTCAGGAGCGTGATTTTGAACGCCAGGGTAAGGCTGCAGAACTCGATGCCCTATCCAATGCTAACGGGAACGTGGTGAAGGATGATAAGTTCGCCAACATGTCTCCCACGGTCATTCATCTCACGCTTGCCAATATCCAGAAGGGAGTTGGTGCCTGGTCTCAGAATCTGATCATCGGTGTTAAAGCCGTTGCCAGAGCAATCCCCCAGTCCCTGATGGTCAATAATATGGTGGATGCGTGCAAGGATCGGGCAATCTTCAACTTTATCAAGTGGACCAATCACGAACTTAAGTTTTTCGATGTTCTCTTTGGTATCAGTTCTGCAAGGTCGGATGCCAAGGGCCAGAACAATCGTTGGATGAAGGTTCTTCGTAAGCGCTCTCGTAGGAGCAAGCTTCCCGGCTTTAAACTCAATCCCAATACCACAATCATCATCACCGAGAATGATGTGCATATGATTCAGGAAAAGTGCGGTGTCAATCTCAATGACATTTCGAACGTTCGTAAGATCATGGACAAGTATTTCCTGCTTGGATTTGGCATCTATGATACCGAAGGCAGGATGCTTAAGATCATCTACGATGGTGAAGATGAGTTCACTCTACATTCTATGCGTAGCCTGATGGCGGAAGTTAAGAAGGACGCCAATCTGCTCGCCATGAATCGCTATTAAGGAGGTAGAACCATGTCTATTTCCATCGAAGGCCTCAAGGCCAATTCCATTCTCATGGAGCAGCTTGAAGACATCCGGTTTGACCAAACTTCCAAAGATCGCATCCATTATAACGACATCGTTCTGGAAGCGATTACCACCAATGAAGGTCAGGCTATCATGCTCGACAAGCTCTTCAAAGAGACCCAGAAGATCGAGGGTGTCGACTTTGGTAACATTCCTGATACCAGAGGCGATATCACAAAATTCCGCTATTACGCTCAGCTTAATGATTGCATTGAACTGATCAACGAGATCGTTGCTGATGATTCCACCCCGAACATCCAGACCATGAATCGTCTTCAGCAGATTCTTCTGGATGCTCGGCCGGACTTTGAATTTGGTTTCAAGTCCGATAACTTCATCATCACGAGCATGTATAAGGTCATGGTGCTCAGTCTCTTCGAGATTGAAAACGTGTGCATCGTTGATGTGACCGAATACCTGCGCAAGAGAGTAAGCATTAGCACCAGTGCTAAGACAATGGCAAAAATGCGCACCGTGGTGAAAAATGCCAATCAGTTCATCAAGATGTATGAGAACGGTCAGTGGTCTACAATGCTCAGAGCCTTCCGTAGTGGCAAGGCCTATGAGTTCGCTGTTTCTCATGATGAATCCATGACTCCGGCAACCGAACTGAACCTGGAGCTTAATATCGACACTGCAAAGGGCATTGCTGGTTCTGCCGCAAACGTGGTTAAGAACACTCCAGGCGCCGTGAAGGACATGTTTAAGCTCGTCGGCCAGAAATATGGCAGCTTCAGGAGCGAACATCATGGACTGGCAATTGCCGGTGCGATCATCGGTGCTGTAATTCTCTCTCTGTTCATCATCCGTAGGGGGATTTCCCTGTTCTATCACGGAGCTGGGAACCTGAAGAAATGGGTAAAGAACAATGCCGAGATCCTTAAAGCTCATCTGAAGCTTCAGAATGACAATGAGGATGCCATTACCAAGCAGAAGAAAATGCTTGATAATCTTGAGAACATTGCCGATACCATCGACTACAACATTCTTAAGACCGAAAAGGAATCCGATGCTGAGATGTCTAAGAGTAACCGTGAGAACTTTACTCCAGCTGACTTCAAGAACATCAACGGAGCCGAATTTGAGTTCTAACAACATTAAAAAAGGAGAGCCTGGATATTCCAGGCTCTCCTTTTTTTGTTTATTCTTCAGATCTATAGTAGTCTCTCAGATAGGTGATGAGAATAGACTCATCATCACCGTTTAGATAGGGTGATGGATAGGAACTCTTTTCCATATCGACATAGCCTTCGCTATCGATCAAAAACTGTTCCATCATATCACCAGAGTTAAATTCAATACCCCATCCATTACCAGAGGATTTTTTAGCTGCACGAATTGGAAGAGCTCCAATCCCTCCAGAAAATACCCCAGTAGAGCCACCATTGAATCCACCATGTAGATAGTCCATACGGTTCAACGCACTCCTGGGGTCCGAAGTAGACCAGGATATACCGTCTGTGCTAAAATACGCTCTAGTTCCGGACTGATTTACGGCAAGAAAGCCCTTTCCGGTGTAGACAAGACCACCCCAGATTTCAACCGGATGGTTTTCGATTTCAGTAAGTGTCCACATGAAGTCGCCTGTAACATCCACATCCTCAATCAATGCTCTTGCGGCATAGCTATGAGAATCGGACAAAGCAACAAAGATGCCATTGCCATAGGCTAGCTGACTCCATCCTGTCATATCAAAATCAGGATTCACAGTGATCTGGAATTCCCTCCACGGGAATTCCCCGTTTCGACTTACCGCATAGGTATTATTGTCACTATTAATGACAATGGTTACAGCTTCACCCGTTGTCTCCTTCTTACCATAGGCAAGAGAAGACCAGTTAGCTTCGAACGGAAGCTCTCGTAGAGAACTGAGATCCCATGTCAATCCACCGTCAGAACTCAGATATACATCAGAATTACCGATGGCATAGAACTCGTCCCTATTTACATAGGCAAATATATTGATCTTTGTATCAGAGATGCCAATCTCAGACCATATTGGACCAAAACTGGTCCTCTGGATGCGCGAGGGCCATTTCATCTTACCAAGAACTTTAAAACCCTCATCCTGCATGATGACCGATCTGAGTCTGGCAGAAGGATTTTGTTCATCGAAGTCACCGAATACACGCATTCGGCGAATCTCCTTCTTATGCGGTCTCATGATTAGTTTATTGATCGTGTGATGAGAAAGGTTCATTCCGTGAGTAATACCTAGACCAACAGGGTGTTTTAGCACGAAACTGTTATCGTTAGCAGAAACTGTCACAGCGATATCATTATATCCCTTATAGTAAACAGCACGTTCCGTTTCGGTGTCATAGAGAGGGACGCCGAGTCGGCATCCAATATCACTGAACACCATGGTTCCAGGGCCGCCTAGACGAAGAGAATCGTCATCGTCTTCCGTATCAACAAACAAAACGCTGTTATTGTACGGAATATAGTTTGTGTAGTCAAAATTCGGCCATACGGTATCTATGGTAGTCCCAGAGTAATGTCCGCTTTCCATATATCTCATACTCTTAGAGATTTCCAGGAGATTGTATCTGAAAGAATATGGAATATGAACGATTTCGAACGCGTCACTTCCGGGATATTCTGTGCTACCGAGAAGGTTAGAACTTATATGTGCTGTGGCTCCGAGCTGATTAGATTGTAGATTGAACATGCTCGTTGGATCATATCGACCATTTCTAAATAGAAGCCACGGAATAGATCCATCCTCTCTTTCGTTCAGAGGATCTGTTAGAAAGTCGTAGACATCAACCTCGAATGCTCCAAGATTGTCATCCTGCCAATAGACAGAATTTAGTTCATATTCCAGAAGACAGGTATCACCCTCGACGCTAGGATCTTCCGTATCAAACGGTGCACCAAACTCGTCGTCAACGATAACACCACCCTCAAACTTGATCGACTTTCCGAAATTACGAAGGCCGATTGTAACGGACGTTCCGTTTAAACTCTCATCGATGAGTTTTAGTTTAATATCTTCGAGAGGAAGAGATCTGCACATGAGCCGATAGGCATCACGATGATCAAGTAGATATGAAGCTTCGAGTTCAGCAATGGCTTCTCGAAGACTAATCGTTTTTTCACCGGAAGGTTTTACCGATGCTCCGGGCCAAATATGGTGGATTATCGGTAAAAACGAATCTAGAGATTGATCTTTTCTGAGACAGAAATCATATGCGTATCTACCATCTTCAATAACAGTTCCGGTGGGATCCTGAGAATCAAATGGTAGAAGCGTTTCGGTATCAATAAGAGTCGCACCATTTATATCTAGAGTGAATCTATTTAGCGTCAACTCTATGTCGAAATGATCAAAGAAATTTGGCTGAAGAATTTTACTTCCGTTTGGATAGAAGTAGAGATCGATTGGCCGAATGGTTCGGTGTGAACGCCCGCCAAAACTAAGAGAATATTTCTGGTTCAAACGCACAGTTCGACTTTCCTTAGGAGAACCAACTTCTCTCGGATAAGAATGGGGATAGATATCGATGAGAATCGGTCTCGCGGTGAATAGCTGAGCTTGCACGTTTTTGAACTTCAAGATCTCCTTGGCAATTGCTGCACAGGGGAAGAATAGGTAGTTTACCCCATCCTTAAAGGTTTGACAGGTTGGAGTAAAATGGATTCCTCGGACATATACTTCTGCATCCACGTACTCATGATTACTGTAGATGGAAATGAACGAATGAGGTTCATCAAAATAGATGATCTCTTCAAGTTCATTGTAGCGATAGTCCTTTGTGTTGTAGACAATTGGGTTTGTACCTTTAAAGTTATCATTTTTTATGGTGCTATCATTGATATTGAAACCTATGGTCTTTGGTGTACCGACAACGGTAACAACTATCGGGTCGACGGATTCCATAAATTTCAAATATTCAAGATTAAGCATTGGATCTGTTTCCATGGTCTTAAGAATCTTATCTAGATAATACCCACGGAAATCTCCAACATAGTCAGAGCTAAGATAGTCACTGGCACTCACATTCTGAGCAGTTGGTCTATAGTTCTGCAAAAAAGATGGATCTCCAGCCTCTATAATGTCAGCTCCTCTGTCAACGACCGTTGCATAGGAGCTTCCATTGAGTGAAACAGCGATCCTATGGACAGAATTGTGAAATTTCTGTTTTGTGATCGTGCTAGTATAGTCCGTAACTTCTATTCTCAATGGAAGAGAATTAGGATTGATGTCAGTGAAATCGTATACTCCTGGAACTTCTTCCGGCTCCAGATTGAACGAATCCAGTCTCACCGTCCTAGTTTTTCTAGTCGTATCATAGGCATATACACTGATATTGTATGCCGAGGGTACGATATCTTTTACGGGAGTATCGGTGGTTGAGTTGTTGACTCTAAATAGATTTTGTAGCATTGAAGATGGATTTGTAATCACATTCCTTCTATTCCGTCTCTTTATGAGATAGGAATAGTAGCAGGCATTGGGATCGTTGGATCCAATTCCGAGGGTTAGTGTTGTATAGTCCGTGACATAGGTATGGATATAGCATCCAAAGTTCCCTTCACCATCTACCCAAAGTGCATTTGTTTGAGGGTCTGCTATCACATGATAGTACGTATTACCGAAATTCCGGTTATATACAAAAAGATCCCAACTGTCGGCATCCTCTTTGATAAACTCTTCGTAGTATCGGATGTCACCGATAAAGCTAATGTTAGGATCCGTAGAATCAATCTTAAAAGAATATCTTCTCTGATTAAAGTAGTTTATGATCTCTGCGGTCTGAATAGGATTTCTCGGATTTTTTCCCAATGTTGGAGAGATCTTTAGAGTCAGCTCTCTGTCGGTGGGGATAATCCAAATGGCAGTATAGAGATCATCTTCATCATCAGCATGATCGGCTATGTAGGCAGAAAGAACGAGGTAGTCAGTTTCTGACCAGTAGCTTTCATCCTTGATAGCAGAATTGGATTTAAACGGTAGTACGAGATACACGGTATGATCCATGCTCATGATGAAAGTTGCTGTCATAAAATAGAGCTCACCAAACTGGATTGAAATTGCTCTACTAAAGATCTTCTGATTAGAAACGAAATCCTGCTGAGGAACCTTTACATACTGTCTATTATCGGACAGGTAGGTTCTATAAAACGCCTTTTCGTTCCAGATCGGAAGACTAAATCCAGGGAGTTTCATCGACCAGGTTCCAGTATTGAAACCAAATCTCTTATTAAAGGAATCGTCTACGATAAAGTCGGAGATAGATCCCTTATAGAAATTAAAATCCCCCGAAGTCCGTATACCTCTGGTACCGATAGACTTCTGACTATCGTATGAAGACGACCAGATCTCACGGGTAATCTTCGGGTAAAAATCACTAAGTAGCGAATCATCGTACAGGTTTGAAAAGAAGTACAATCCTTCTGTAAACAGAGGATTTTTCGCCACCGGAATCACCTCACATTTCTAGAATTTTCTGTGGGTTGTTGAAATTAGGGGGTTGTTTTTGGGTATTATGCTCTAAAATTATATATAAATAGAACATAATGATAGGTTTTGTCGGGCCATGCATCTGTCATCTCCTAAAAAATATACCAGGGTCATCGTACGATGACCCTGGTATATTTTACTTATCCTTCATGATCTTAAGGACAAAATAGTTGTAGATAGATTTTCGGAACGTGTTAATCGTTGCCGTACGGTTGGTTGTCCGGAAGGTCTTACTTCCCATTTCAAGCCACTGATCAAGAATTTCTTTGATCCTAAGCTTATTTGGATCATTTGTATTACCCGGTTTATAAAGCCGATCCATTTCACTGTAGAATCGAAGTGTTCCAATATCCCGCTGTTTATACTTTCCGCTTTCTAGGAAAGTATAGAACATCGCCTGGAAGAAAGATCTTACGACTTCCACATTTTCACGATCATCTGCTATGAGAAGAAGAGTGTTTCGAAGATCCTTTTCACTAATTCCATCTGGGACGATGGACTGCTTCAGAATTGCCTCATCTACAGGATTGGCAAAGAATTTTGTGGTATAACCATTGGCAATTTGAAGTGCCTGTGCCATACCGTGAGTATTCTCAACCTGCACATCCTCTTCATCTCCGGCAATCTTATTTTTAGAAATGAAAATTCGATTGCCTTTTTTCTCATTTTCTTCCTGTTGGCGATAGATGGTTTTGAATGCACTTTTAAACTTACCACGAATCTTTTCCTGGATATAGTGAAGTTCAAAATCCGATGCTCTCATAATTCTCTTTGCATAGGTATTTAGAGTCGCACCAACCCCTTCGGCCAACCATTTATCAACCGAACCCAGAGTTTTCAATCTACTCTTGTAGCTCATGTTTGCAATCGTATACATCATGACCTCAGGGTTCGGCTTATATCTCTTAAAGATATCGGTAAACACTCCCCAGTAGTGAGCGTATCCAATATAGTGCTTCATGATCTCATACTCTGTAACATAGTCATGAATATAGAAATATCTCGCGATCATGAGCATCAGAATATGCGGTGCTTTATCTGCCAGGTAGGTATCCTCATAACCTTCCCATCCACGGATTGTGAGCACATCGTTACGGAATTCTTCTTCGTCAATTCCGGTTGTCTGGTATAGAATACGATTGCATGCTGGAACCCACGCGGGATAGTCGATAGGATAGGGAGTCTCAAGTTTGTCGATATTACTGTTCCTATATTTTGCAATGAACCGAATTAGTTCATTTCTATGGCGAGAAAGATTTTTTTCTAGAGTATCCCAATGATGGTTAAGAAGAACGTATGTCTTTTTAACCTTATCAATCTGATATTCTTCCTGTGCATTTACAATATCAGTTAGATCATTAACTTCGTTAGTAGGCATTAAAAAATCACCTCACTTATGATTACCAGGCTGTTTTTTGAGAGATAAAATGCAGGTAGGCTATGCCTACCTGCATTCTAAACTATCAACGATACTATCCTATTGGAGCGTATAGGAGATGACAAAGCGGACTCGCTTTGGTCGTGAGAGGAACCATCTTGTGCACAGAGACGGACGACACTATGGAGTTGGGCACCGCATGGAGGAAGCCATCTTATTTTGACCGCTGATAGATATGTTGATATCCGGCTGCATACTAACCCCTGTGACGATGGGATAAGTCCATCGAATAGGTTTTCTTACAACCGGGTTACATGTATGTTATATGAAAAATATATTGACACCACGCGTGTTAAAAGCGGGATAGCTGCTGGCATAGCCATAGTCGTACACATAAGCGAAACGCGCCGAAAAAACAAGACGGGCACCATACGTGGTATTGGCGTTGCGGTAGCTGGCACTGCCATAGTTGTTCGAAAGAGTGAAACTCGCCGAAAAATAAAACGGACACCACGCGAGAAGTCACCAGCGCGGTAGGTGGAGGCATTGCCATTGCCATAGTTGTGCATAGCAGCGAAACCCCCCGAAGTCACGATATGAAATGGACACCAGACGTGTTGCTGGCGAAGTCGCGGCTGGTATTACCATAACTGTACACAGAAACGAAACACCCCGAAGTCGTAAACACCAAATGCGGTGTAGGCAAAGCTACCGCTGGCAGTGCTACGCTCGAGCACAGAAGCGAAACTCACCGAAAATGAGATGGACACCATTCGCGTCGTAGGCGTAGGGATAGTTGTTGGCACGGCCATATGTGTGCACATGAGCGAAACTCGCCGAAAAAAGAAGAGAGCTCGTAAGCTCTCTTCTTTCAGATCATACTAAGGAATGCCAGATACTCATTGGACACTCTGGTCGTATCAAAATGCTCCAGATGATAACCGTTTAATACCTCATCGGTATCCAAGAGTACATAGGTAGAGTTTATGATGTTAATCCGCATCTGTAGAATTGGATTTTCTTTCATTGGAAGCTCCATAAGATTTGCAAACTTCTTAGAGATAACTTCTCGGTACATCTCAGACTCTACGAAAGCTTCTGTCGATTTAGCATCCTTGATAAGGTTTTTCTTGTACTTTCCGAAGATCTGCGCTGTGCATATCTGCGCTAGATACGGCATCTTATATCTCTGTAGAATTTTCTTCATACAGATGATTAGATATACAGTATCCGGACGATTTAGATTTGCAGTTGCAAACGGATCTTTGAATTTACTTGCGTAGAAATTGTTGAAAAGATATTCGCTGATTTCACTTGGTTTAAAGTTATCGTAATAGAACTGAAATTCTTCCTCTGACACATGTAATGCAGAATACCACTCTCTGAGCATTTTCATTACATAGGCAGTATTGATATCGGTAATCATTGCTGCAGATTCGTCTCTCTTATAGGTCTGCATCTCAAGCGCTTCTGCATGAGAAAGTGATTCATCCGAATCCCTGGAAGAATCATCGGAGTCTATTTCCGAAGGTTTGCTGATAAATTTCTCTTTAAGGTAATTGGAATTGAAATTATGGAGCACACGGTATGTTAATCATTATTTCAAATGAAAAACTTCTATATTTATCATACACTTGCTATCGTGTTGACCATGGTTAATTCCATGCACATTCTTTCGAATCGTGACTAGACTATTTCTTCATCCTATATATTATATAGGAGCCGAATTTTTCGAATCCGCTTGGATCCTACTCTCCCACAAGGAGATAGTCGTTGAACGTCCACCATACTTAAATAGATAAGCTTAGGTGTTTCGCTGCAAGAACAGCCATTGTTACGTACCTTAGGACCATATTAGGTTCCATAACTTCCTAATAGGCTTTTATTTCACCATAGTACATCCCTACGTTTTTTCTACTTTCGTACCATAACATATATCCTTTCGGATTCCGCTTTGGTGTAGGGCTTTAGGCATTACCTGCAATTAACTCGGTAGGATGCACTCATTACTGAATACATCTGGCGTACTTACCATCTATAAAGGCCACACATGAGCCTCGATAGTCAAGTTTATATAGAGTTTTTACACATACAACTTCTCGAATCAGTACCTGATTGAACAGATCTATCGTATCCCCCCGTAGCATTTTCTTTTGATAAAATGCGGTCGGATTATTTCTAAAGAGCTTATCACCCCGAAATACGATAAATTTACAGAGAGAGTTGTAGAAAGGTACATCGTTTACTTCAAACTTTTTGATGACACGATTAAAAATCTTGTCAAACCACCTAAGATACTCGGTCTTAATGGCGGGATTGAAGTTTTTATTGATGTTAGAGAAGTGTAATATGATCGGTGTGAGAATTTTGAAACTAAACGATACGGCAACGATCTGAAATGCCTGAGCATTTGTGATCTTGGGCGTATTGTTAAACTTTCCCGTGGTATCTGCATTGATGTTAAGCTTGTATAGATCACAGGCCATCATCTTACATTTGGAGATGAATTTTGGAGTGACAACTCTGTCCATAATCATCACAACAAAATCCTGTTGCTTCAGTTCAAGGTTTGTATCAATGACATATTTGAGGGACATCATTGAAAAGAATGTATCTCGATCGAGATCATAGAATCTTGTAAAGTAGTTCATATGCTGCACGATCTCGTCCATTCTTGCCTTGTAGTGATTTTTCTTTATAAAGAATGTGGGTAGGGTTGAGATATCTGCGATACTACCCACCAGATGACCCACTTTACCATCATAGTCCGCGATGACATTTTCACCGTCGTAGCGGTAAAAGAGATCATCAATAGATGGCTCCCACTCATAGAGGTCGGGGTTTTTCTGGATCTGAATAGGTTTCAATGTTCCCATGACCGCTACTCTCCTTATATTATTTCAAGGGAAGAATATATCCGTCTAAAACCGTTTTGTCTCTTTTGATATTTTGACGGTTTTTACTTTACCGCTAGGTGGGATTTGACCAATCTTTTTAGAAGTATGTGTGGTTTTGACTGTCCTATCATTCACACGCACTCTAACCTTTCTCACAGACCTTTCTTCCTGGGTATTATCCTGGATGGTCGTCTGATTCGCCTTTTTTCGGAGTTCTCGCTGTTGCTCGATCCTCTCTTTTGACTGGTTGAGAATTTCTTTCTGAGTTCTTACACCATCAGCAATCTGTGAAAGGAAATTGACGGTCTTACCCGTGGTTTTATAGACAGAGTTATTATCTAGCCCGTTGTCATGGACATATTTCATTGCAAAATATAGAGATTTCTCGAAATCGTTTTCTGGTTTGGTTTTAGGAGCATATGCTAGGGTTTCGTACTCATACTTATCCAAAAGCCAGTTGGGAACCAGGCGTCTATCTGACATAAGATAGGCAAGTTTAAACACGAACGATGGACAATTTGAAAACACATGCAATTCGCATTGATCGATCTTACCATATCCTTCATGCTGATTGGCAAGCTTTATCTGAAGTATAACATCGTAATTCGTGTCTCCAGGCTTAGAACTCGGTACCAGGATGTGAAAGATCACCAGATCTCGATATCTGTATATTTGATGCTTAAATCCATCTTTAATCTTCTCAAATTCTACATCGAGCCTATCTCGTTCGGCCTTTGTTGTTCTATCATTTAGGTAGTCATAGACTGTCAAAGTATTTTCACCTCACAATCGAAGTTAGAATTTTCGTTAGCCGACTGTTTATCCAAAGATCGATTTTCAGATACTAAAGGACACCATACGGATAGCTGTTGGCGCCGCCGGCGCTGGCAGAACCACGGTTGGCCATATAAGCGAAACTCGCCGAAGTCACGAGTATCTTATATATAATAATACGAACGAAACTCATAAAAAATACTAGATGACACCACGTGCATGATCAGAATTGTTGCTAGTAGTATGGCCAAGGACATTTACACTACCGAAACTCACCGAAGTTGGAAAACGAGACGAACACCACGCGTGTAGGTGGCGAGGTTGGCGTTGGTATTGCCATGGCCGTGCACATAAGCGAAACTCACCGAAAATGAGATGTACACCATGCGTAAGGTCGGCGTTGTATGAGTAGGCACTGCCAAAGTGGTTCACACGAGCGAAACTCACCAAAGTTGAAAATTGATAGACACCAGTCGCGGCATCGGCACCGATGAGATTGGCATAGCCATAATGGCGTACATAAGCGAAACTCACCGAAAATGGATACTAGAAGGATCTTTCTCTAACTTCCTTCTAGTATCCATTTTTTGTCATAGTAGATTCCCGATTGGAAACTGTATTGTTGAAATTGCGTCCTTGTATACAAGATTGAATTTATTGCTATCAACGGTGGTGACAGCAAGGGTTTTTTCATCCTGACCTTCAACGACGCACTTCATCTGAAAACCATTCTTTGTAAAGATAACCACGGTTAATTTCTTTACAATAGCTTTTTGAATCAAAGAGCTTTCGATAGATTTCTCATTCATTCTGAAATACATCCTCCTATTCTAAGAATCTGTATATTGAGTGTATTTACTTTTTTGTCTATCCATAAGCAAAGCTATTCAGAATTAAAGTGTGTGTGATGACACCATACGTGTTGCCGGAGTTGTGGTTGTAGGCAATGCCATAGTTGTTCACACGAGCGAAACTCGCCGAAATTATATACAGACGGACACCACGCGTGTAGGTGGAGTTGAGGGTGGTGGCAAAGCCATAGCTGAACACAAAAGCGAAACTCGCCGAAGTTGAAAAGAAAAGATTAGAGGGACTGAAAATAGTCCCTCTAATCTTCATATTATTAGGTATTACAGAACTGGAAGAAGGCAACAAGTTGATCTTTAACAGGAAGCATTTCCTTATTAACCTTTCCATCCATTCTGGAAATAAAGAGATTATACCTGGGATTAAGATTTTTACCAAATCGTTTTTGCATATCAATCCCAATTATTCTAAATAAATTTATTACGTCTCCATCGCCATTTACTTACTAATGCTACAAAATGATATATTTCTGCTTATTTACCTAAAACTATTAAACCGTCTCCATATGATTAGATAAAATCATAATAACATACTAATAATGATTGATCTTAAATAATCACATTTTTCAGTGGAGGGAATGACATGGATCTTACCTACAATAAGGCAAAGATAGCCAAGATCAAAAATAGTTTTTTAGTTGAGAGTCCCATGACAAAAGTTCCGCTCAATATGTCGCTCTACAAGAATCTAGGAGTTGTATACGTGATCGAAAATACTTCCAATGGCCTCAAATATATCGGAAGTTCCATCGATTTTAATAACCGTGCAAATTCCTATATTAACGCATATCTCAACGAAAACCCGGATGGAAGAACCCATCAACCTGTAGTAAAAGCAATGAAAGAAATCGGTATCGAAAATTTTATAATGTACCCAATTGATGTCTGTTATGGGAGAACACAGCTTCGATTAAAAGAAGAATTTTACATTTCCTATTATAAGACAACCGATCCGACAATTGGATATAACGTTGCAACAAAAACATCCGGTGCAGATAAAATTTTCTCAGCAAAAGACAATGTTGGACATAAGCATAGTGAAAAGACAAAAGCTAATAAAGCAAAGTTTATTGCTGCTGTAAACGATACTGAGAAAATTATGTATGTATCTGAAGGACTGAAATTGTTTGCCGATCTCACAGAGTCTACTAAAGATCTTGTGAAAAATGAAGCTAGAGCGGGACTGCGGCATCGAGGATACTACATTATCTATCTCAACCAGACCGATCGTTCCACAATCTATGAAAAGATATATGAAAAACACCTAGATGTGGTAAACAATATCTATCATACAAAGACTAAACGTGGTCGTTGGAGAGCCAATTACGATAGCTATCTTAATGCTGCAGACCTGGTGAATCAATTATTAGAAGATGGCTCTGCTGAGTCGTTCATCGAAGCTGGCTATACGTGTAAGTATCTACACTACGATCTTTCTGGCAACAAACCATATCTGATTGACACAATTGATGTATTTTTCGATACGATTGATCTTAGTTCTTTTGTAGCATTCTAAAATGTACTGATAAATGCTTTCGCATTATCATGGACTATATCTTCATCCTGTGTTTAAACAGGAGATCCGCACTACGGCATCGACACATGCCTAAATCGATACCTCTCAAAGAATAGAACTGTCTGAAGGGATGGTTCTATTCTTTATTTAGTCTCTACACCTTCTTCTATATTTAATATAGAAGCTTGGCACGGTATTGCCTGCTATCCTATTAATAGGACCGTAGGTTCTCTTAGAAAGCGTATTCGACACCTTTTTTATCGGTTGAACAGACCGAGGTGCTTATCTAGCTTCTACCGTTAGCCTATCATAGATAGACACCGCTGGTTAGGCGTTCACGGATTTTCCACATGATATTACTATCATGACGACTCCGATGGAATTAAAGTCGGCGTTCATTGGACCTATGTCAATTACGGGTATCGTAAGAGTTTTGTCGTTAATATCTTTCTTAACATCGACAATTCTCACGTATTGAAAAGAACCATAGTTGATGGACGGATTTCGATTCTGTATGCATCCGAGATATTTACGATATTCCGGATTATGCAGCATGTGCTCGATGATAGCGTAGAACTTCTCGTCAAACCGATTTGTAGCCTTACGCCAGGCATTATTGGCTTGAGACGGCGTGCAACCGGTAATCTTTTGATATTCGTTCTGCAGTTCGTATCGATAGAGCTCCATGAAAGGGATGTATCCTATGGAAATCTCATCTGACCTGAGCTTACCACTATCTGGCACAATAATATTGCGAGCAGAAAAGTTGTATCTACCTCCAAGAACTTTAGATGTTATGACCCCGGTCTTTTCGGTAAGATCTCTGTAGGTGATATCAAAGACCTGGTCAATATCTCTCTGGATAGATGCGAGAAGAATGTCAATGGAATTCATGGTCTGGTAGTCGAGATCTCCATCGGCATCGTAATCGTTAATGATATTGACGGTTTTAATGATGGACTTAAAATGGGTATTGATCTTAAGCTTGAAATTCTTAGAACCCTTTTCACCAGGAAGCTCTGTTCTGAGTAGAGCGGTATAAACAGGAATTGAATGTGTCCACATCATGGCCTGTTCATTTTCCAACTCTTCAAAGAGATCTGCTTTACTGGATTTCTTTTTCTTATAGTAGTCGAGAACTTCCATAATATGCTCTCTCAACCAGAGCATCCCCTTATAGGAGAATGGATGACGAGAAATCATGTTCAGTTCTTTTTCGGTATACTCAGGATTTCCGTCTTCCTCATAACGGCGAGATAGTATATTCTTGAGAATGTATTCACCGTCGACACGGCCAAGAGCCTCTGCCAGCTTTGCAGAATAGATGGGGGAAAGAACCTCATAGTGATCAAGAATAATCCATCCGGTTTTATTGAGATCGATATCGTGATATTCCACTCTAGATCCACAAACCTCACAGATTGTCCCAGAATAGGCTTTTCCGAGATATCGACCGCATTTACAACTATATCTTTCTTTAAATGCCCAATCTGAACTAAAGTCGGTTCCGAAAAACTCCGACTGGAGGCCATGATAGATTTTCTGATGTTTCTTATCAAAAGATTCCACAGAGGTCAATCGAATACCATTTCCAGATCTGATATCTGACCAGCACTCAAGATCCAGCGGAAGTTTTTCAACACGAACATACTCAATCTTACTACCATTGATTTTGCTCATCTAACATCCTCCCCTTTAATAAGTTTCACATATTTATTCCAACGCGTGACCACAGATGCGGCTTCACCTAAAGGCCACCGGCCCAATAAGATTTTACAGCGATAAAATTCGCTGATAAATATATGATTATGGAAAAATCGAATTCCTTTCTTCCACTCAACCTTTAGTACACCTCTACTCAAATATTTCCAGCTACCTCCATTTACAAAGCAGGCTACGATCTCTTTAAAATTTCCATATTCAACGATCATTCCAGGAGAAGCGAGGCCCGATCTTTCATTGAAAATCTCAATATTACCAGGGGATTTTAGCTCAATCTCTTTCCTATTCCGAAGAAGATAATGCCGAAGAGTTTCCACTCATATTCACCACCTTCCAAAAAAGAATATATCGATACCAGATTCATATGATATGAATTATAGGTATCGAAAAAATTCGTAATTTGGTGTACTAACTAAGATTTATAATGGTGTATTCTTATACTGGACATGAGCCAAAAATAATAGAAAGGGATGATATAACATGCGCGTCGGTAATGTCCAGTTTGCAAAGGGAAGCATTGTATATGCAGATTTCCCACACAATTCTGAGCAGGCCTATCTCAATGGAAGACCATTACTTGTAGTTTCACATCCGATCTATATCTTTGGTCAAGTGGTGGTCTGTCCCATCGGATCGAAGATGAAACCCGGGATTCAAGTGAAACTCTGGAACTACAAAGAGTCTCGTCCAATCGGAAATTATGAGGTTGGAACGATCTATCCATACAATCTGATCTCGATCCGAACGGAACTCATTAGATGTCAAATAGGTGTTTTAGATCACTTTATCATGGAAGAGGTTGATAGTGCAATAAAATTCTTTCTGGGATTTAGCAACAATCCCCCTGAGTTCATGAAATCAATGGAGGAAGCATATGAAGTAAACTACACCTTTATGACAAAGGCGTTTACGTGTGATCAGCGTGTAGGAAGTGACTATGTAAAGCAGTTTTCTGTATATTTCCAAAAACCTGTACAAATAGAACCGGAAAATACGACTGAATCGGATTATCCGACTCTGGTTACTGTGCCTGCTACACCTGTCGTTACCGAAACTCCAATAAATGAGTCGGTTAAACAAACTGAGGCTCCTCAGCAAATAGTTAAAAATACATGTTCTTCTGAAAACCAATTCTGCATAGGGCAATTCGTTAAGAAATACATGAGATTAAACCCCAAGGCAACTACAATCAAAGATTTAATTTTAGCACGCTATAATGAGGTTTATGAAAAATCTGGTTGGAGACACATGGAGCCGAATGGTTTTGGAAAATCTTTTTCCAAATATATATCCACCAATTATCCTGATTCTGTAATCATACGCAGAACTTCAAGTAGGTCAATCTTGGGATTTGAAGGAATTGAACTCATCCCTGACAATTCAGTTGTGGAAACGGTTGAGGAGAGCGAGTCTGTTAAGACTGAAACCAAAGAAATTAAACTTCCTGACAGTGTAGATGAGGTTGTAAGAACCTTTGCAAATTCGAGAACCCGGATAAATCCCAATAACATTCTTCCATATAACCACGATAATGTGGTAAAGTACGTCAGTCTCAAATCAATGGCAATGATCATATCCAGAAGAGTTCCCATCGAAGCTGTTGCACTGAAATATTCCCTCACCATTGATCAATCTCTTGAACTTCGTTCTTCAATCCTAAAGTATGTCTTTAATGAGGTTATTCATTTCCTTGCAACTGAAAGAAACATCAACAAATTTGCAAAGTATAATTACATCTACAAACTTGGCCTTGCTATACTCCTTGAGTTTGGTGAGTATGTCCCGAGTTCTCCAAAAGTTAGAGTGCAACTTAATCAGATGACGTTCGCAGTACGGAGTGAATATAAGGTCAACTTTACAGATCCAATTTGGGACGACCTTCGCATCAAAAAATAAAAAAGAAGAGAGACGAGCCTAGAGCTCGTCTCTCATTCCCACCCAGCACAGCGGGAGGCACTATGCGCATGTCGATCGCACATTTACGGCCAAGTCCCAATACAACTGTGACTGCGGGTGATTCTACTGGCGCGACCGGCGCGTCCTTGCGCAGGGAAAGAAATATGTTCTTTCCGCGGTTCTGGCAGGTGCTCGACTTTCCGGCCAGGCCGCCTCCTCCGATAACCGCTATCGAGGATTACAATAGTGTTATACGCCGTATGAGAAATAAACCGGGTGTAAGTTTCCAAACACCCGGTCTATTCCCATCAGGGGATGGATTTCTCAACATCCAAGAACGATTTCCCACGAGCGCTAAGCTCTTCAATTTTTTTGTTGATAGTGGGTCTCGCTTCGAGCATCTGTTCTTTCCAATCATCGATGTAGGAAAAAGTAATCTCATCCTCTCCTTCCTCAGCAAGCCTGATCCGTTCACAGTATCCATCCAGCATTCCAAAGTCCCGTTCATAACAATGGTAGCTGTTGGCACGATGGGTGTAGCTCCCAATCTCAACACCAAGAGCTGTGGCAATGCGATTCTGAAGTTCGATGAGAGCATAGGCATTCATGAAAGCCGCCTTGGTTGCATCGTTGGACCGAAAGAGAATCTTGCAGTGGAGCTTGTCATCACGAATGAAGTACTGTGCGTGTTGCCAACAGGCGGGATCACTATTTCCAATATCATCGGGAGTTCGTATGTCCATGACAGCCCGTCTGGAGTAGGGGTTCCTCTTAAGCTCATCGATGATAAATTGATACTGACCTGCATAACGCTGATGATAGGTATAGGACCAATGACCTAGGTCAACTTCGAAATCAAAGATCCCATCAAGCATCTCCTGGACATACTGCTCCAGGCTCATCGGATCGGCGTAGCAGAGTCTGGAAATTCTATCTTCCTTGAGCGGATGCTCCACCACGAAAGTCATGGAGACTTCTTTCTGATTGGTGTTCCAATCCGGGCAGGGAACGATCTCAGATCCATTAAGACAGATCAACGATTCATGGTACGCTTCGGGAAGGGTATTGCCATAGACAAGGAACTCTTTCATTTTTCTTTCTCCTTTTTCTTAGATTCGTTTGCAGCTTTAAGTTTCGAGGTATCGCACACAATGGCAAAAACTCCGTGGCTATAGGCAAGGTTTGTTACATTTTCTATCGGATCTCTTTCAACGGGTTCCAAAAGCCAATAGATCTGGGTAACCCTAATTTTGGAGCAACCTTTAATAAAATTCGGATTCTTGGTAAGAAACGTTTTGAAAAAGCTCTCAAGCCTTGCCGGGTTATACTGAAAATGCAGAGTCTCGAGGGATTCAAAGAACGCCTCCGGATCTTCATCAACCCTGGGTTCAAGCATCATACCCAGTAGATTCTCACCAGTGTTCTCATCCATGAATCGAATTTCATTAATTCTAAAGATTTCTTTAGGAAGATAGACGGTTGGAGTTTCGATAAATTTCTTAAGAGTGGGGAGAGTCTTCCTATCTTTATAGTTGGCGAGCAGTTTCCATGTTGGAAGCTCATAGTCCATGGTAACGACCATGTTCAAAGGAAGACCATAGAAAGTGCATATGTTCTGAAGAATATCGGTTGCAATGCTTCCATTGGAAATAAGCAAGTCCATCATGGAGACATCAAATCCCATATCTTCCATGAATTTCTCATGGGATATTTCATGAACCTTAAGGTATTTAAATAGTGGCGCATAGGTCAAAAAACCCTTCATATCACATTTCCTCCACTAGATGATTTTACGGATATCGGACAGAACCCGATCTGGAGATGGCAGACTGAGCCATAGAGAGGCAAAGTTGAACACATCACCCTCGGTATAGGTTTCCAAAAGATAGTTTCCCTTGTCCATTTTATAGTTCTCTCGGTCGTCTCCTCGGAATATAAACCCTTTAGGAATTGGCACGTCAACGGAATCGGGATTTTCGAGAAATACCTTTGCAACCAATGTCTCATTGGAGATGTTACACGTATTAATGGCACTCGGATACTCGCTAGCGACATCTTCATCTGCCACATTATCGTGTATATACTTCGCCGGCGTTCCCATAATAGATACCGATGTCGGTTGCATGTGCAGGGTATTGAGCACAAATGCCCCATCATATTTCTCATCGGTTTCATCATCTTCGTCTGACATGTCAGGTTCTATCGAAAAATCCTGGCCGTCAAGATCAAAGTTCATCTGTGATGCCAGTTGCTCACCCAGTACCGCGGCATAGTCGATCATGGTCTTATGCTTCTTACCACGGTTTCGGTTGGTTCCTGGTACATAGCCATTATCGTACATAAACTTGATCATCGAATTCCAGACGACCTTGGTTGTTGTAAACGCTTCCTGAGGAAACACGAACATCTGATACATACGACTGTAGATGACATCCATAGAATGGGTTTTGTTTTCTAGTCCACAGAGCAGAAGCACGTCTTTGATGTTATAGAGGATAAACATTTTCAGATTGTCGTAGAAGAGATGGATAATGTCACTAACTTCACTGTAGTCGTACTTTGTATCCTTCAGTTCCTTTTCAGCAATGTAGTTGAGCTTATGGGATGCGAGAACGCCACGACCTGCGTTAATTCCAGAATAGAGTACCATATCATCCTCAAAGGATGGAACCGTATAGGTCGTACACTGATGTTTTCTCTTATGGAAGACCGGATTTGAATCCTCTCTGAATCCAACCATCTTTACAGAAAAACGCCTATCGGGAATTAGATCAGTGGCCTCTAGACCAAGAACTGCAGGACGAAGCATGATGTTCTGCATATCGTACGGGCTGTTCCATATCCCGATATATTCATTATCGGTCTGATGGATGATGGTCATGAGATCTTGCATCAACTGGGCTTCATCTTCATAATAGAGAAGATTGTAGGTCATGCCCGGATAGAGTTCATCAAATTTCTCATGACACGCCTGAACCATCATCTCTGGGTGAGCACGAATCTCTTCTACCTGCTCATAGAAATGGTCTCGCATTCTATTGTATTCATTGTACTTGGGATGGGTTTCAGATACCTTGGGAATGTCATCCTTCATTAAAACCAATGTGTAGACATCATTGGTCTCCATATTGATGTAGGTAACCGCATTGATCGGAGGTTCTCCATAGCCGGGGAAATCACCATCCCATCGGATAATATCGTTTTCGATATCGAGCTTTCCTAGACTAAGGTTTTTCGATCTATCCGTTGGATATTCCTTGATAAATTGAATCAGATAGTAGGTTTCGATGGGAATATCGGCATTGAACACATAGGGACTCGTCTTAGCCTCATCTGCAGAACTAAGACCAAGCTGTTTCATTGCAAATGCCCATCTGGATCTGTATTTTACCTTATAGCAATCACACTCGGACATTTGGATCATATCCCGCATGTGCGTAAAGGTTCTGAGTTCCGGCTTCACAATATAGATTTCAATGGGAGGTTCTGCGATTTCGTATACGATCTTCTCACCGGTATCCTGATCTTTATAGACAATCGTTAGAATGTCGGAAGCGTATTGCCCATCCACACTATAGCCAGGATTATGATAAAGTATGTTAATGGGAATCATATGAGGTCTCACAAGATTCTCTGGAAGAAATTTCATATCCTCATACCTCACTCTAGCTTTTTATATATCACATTAAAAATATATTTTTTCACTGCAGATATTCTAAATTTACGGATAGATCAACATCCAGCTAAAACCATAGAAGGGATGTGAATTTCATTCCATGGATCTTAAATCAAAGCTTTCTATGTTGGCTGGAAATGAGGGTTTTGAGGAGGATCTCGCAGGTATCAGTGGTACCCCTCATGAAAATTCTCAAAAAGCTTCAAATGAAGAAATCGGGTCCGTAATTGACTTTAATCTAGGGACTCTGTCGATCGATACATACCTAAAAGAGAGTGGCGTCGGTTCTCGGAAGTCTACAAAATCTACAAAAAAAGGATCTAAAACAAAGACCAGAGAGTTTGATAGTTTCTTTGAAGATTTTGGCGATGATGAAGAAGATATTGGAAAATTCAGAACCGGAAATAGGGATCTCGATGAAACCACCGCAAGATCAAGGCGTTTACTTGAACAGGCGGATCTTCTCAGAGCAGACCAGTTTGACAGCTTTCTAGATGACGATAGATTGGGTGCAGACGAGGATGTGGAAATGAGAAATAGACTCGTTTCCATGGGTCGTAAGTACGCGAGAGACAGTGCCGCTTCAAAGGAATCTTCTGAAATAACAAAATCGTTTGCAGATTCGGAAACCAAGCTCAGAGAACTCTATGATGAAGTTACCAGAGATAAAGCCAATCTAGAGAGGGATATCGAACGCATGCGCGTTCCTGGTAGAGGCGGCAAAGTCATGTCAGATATGATCACCGCCAAAAATTCCTATCATAACACCCAGTTGGCAATTGTGAAAGAGCTCAATAGCATAAAGAAGGCAACCTTTGAACTCCGTGCCAAAGAGCAGGCTCGTAAAGAAGCGGAAGCTGGTGGGTCTTCGGACATCAATCCGAATACGCTTCAGAGCATCTTCAGTAGCTCTAGAACCGGTATGGTCAATGGTATTGGAGGCTATGCGGCAGTTAGTGGATCTGAGGACGATTCGATTGAAGTTGGTGGTCTTGACTATTCCGATGAGGATGATGAGATTATCCAGAAAAAATACTTTTCCGATCAACAGTCCAGTTCATCTGATGGTGATAAGTGGCTAAAATACGAGGATCGTGGTGTGGAGTACGTTCTTATCGTAGATGGAGATGGAACTCCACAGACCATTTTAGCCGAAGATAGAGATGGAAATCAAATCTATGACTATCCGATACCAGATATCAGTAATATAACGTTTGATATCGATCTCATCGGAAAAACGGCGACCGATAACATCAGTAGAAACTACATTGTCCGTGTCGAGGACTAGTTCTATCATCCATATTCCGGATTCGGAATATGGATGATTTTTTTGTTTAGAAATATGAACCATATGACACAGACTTAAGTGGACGGAAATTGATCTAAATCGAGGAAAGCTCCGCCAATAGGAATGATGGTGGGTAACTCTTTCCCCTTTCGTTTCACTTTCTGGGACGGAAGGTCTATAGGAAAGGAGGATCGTGCCTATGGGGGATATTCTCAACATCGCAGCCGTCCATGATGCGGGAGATGCCAAACTCAATGTGGGCATTAGAGGAAATCGCTTCGTTCTGAAAAAGAACGGAAATGTGGTTTACCTGGTAACTGCCGGCAATAGTAGAATGGATCTCGACGCGAATTTTAAGCTCTCCGATGGTACCAGTGTGGAAACCCGAATTCTTGACGCGGAAACGCAGCTCGAGGAGATGGCTGAAATTCTGGACCACCTGTATGAGATGGTTAGTACCGATGAGTACTGGGCCGCACTTGAGGTTGGTGACGGAGTTCTTCTTGTCGACGACGCGACGGAATATCCCATCGTGGATAACTGGAGCGTTGACTCGGCTATAGCTGATCTCCAGAACCGGGTATTCACTCTGGAAAAATCCGTCTCTACAATCGGAGATACACTTACAGATGTGCTACGCACACTGCAGGATTACAACAGTCACATTGTTGACCTTGAGCTCAGGCAGAAGCAGCAGGCTAGTCTGCTGATCTCTACCGTCAGAGAGCTCATCGCTCTGCGTACGGCCACCAATAGTGCTCTCAACCACAGATTCCTTGTGGACGACTCATGACCGTCCTGATAGGAAAGATCGCTCGTTGATAAAAAGACGTCTAGAATTATTCCATGCCAACATTCTCACTCTATAAAGGAGGTATTTTTTCCAATGGCACAGGAAACCAAGAAAATTACCGAGTTGACTGCCCTTGACGCCTTCACCAAGTCTACCCTGTTCGTCACCCACAACGGCACGGGTGCTCGTAAGGCCACCATGCAGCAGCTCTGGGACTTCCTGCCCGGGATGGGCAGCAACGCCGGTGCCCACAATGGCATCTATCGTGGCAAGTCCCTCGGCAGTTCCATCACCGCCGCCCAGTATAGCGCCATCTCTGCTGGTACGTTTGACGACCTCTACATTGGCGACTACTGGACCATCAGCAGCAAGAACTACCGTATCGTGGCGTTCGACTACTACTATCGCTGCGGCGATGGTAACGGGAACGCTTCCCACAAGTGGGTTGACGGTAACAACGTGGAGCATACCATTCCCATTCTGGGGGATGTGAACAAGCACCATGTGACCCTCATGCCCGATGCTCCTCTCTACAACGCCCAGATGAACCCCACGAACACCACTGACGGTGGCTACGTTGGGTCCACCATGTATCGCGGTACCACCGTCTATACGGCTCCTTCTGATACCACCTACTATAGCGACTCGGCTTGCACTACCGAAGCTGGTACCACTGAGGCTGCCACCACGGCGACCTACGTGAATGCCACTACCGGTACCATCACCGTGTCTGATACCACCTACTATGTGAAGCTGGCAGACTGCACCGTTAGCTACGACGTTCGTTCCTCCGGGCTCGCGTCCGCGAAGGACACCATCGTTAACGCGTTCGGCGCTTCTCACATCCTGGGTATGCGTAAGTACCTCGTAAACGCCGCCACTGATGGTGTCGGTACCGGCGGTGGCTGGTTCGACTCTTTCCTTGAGCTGCCGAACGAGGTGAATATGTATGGTGGGCACATCGTTGCCGCCATGAACTCGAATAACATTAACCACTATAAGTACACCGTGGACAAGACGCAGTTCCCTCTGTTCCGTTTTGCCCCGCATCTGATTTCCAACCGGCAGTATTTCTGGTTGCAGGATATCGTGACTTCGGCGAGTTTCGCTAGTGTGAACGGCGGTGGCAGTGCCAACTACAGCAACGCCGCCACCACGTATGGTGTCCGTCCCGTTTTCTCCATCATAGGTTAAATCTAACACTTGATCGAACCGGTTTATCCGGTGAGATCTGTGTTAGGTTTAATCAGAAGCGGCATGTAAACACCTAAAATTTCGATCATTTGTCCCACGACATACGGTTGAAACGCTCTATGTGAACCATAGTACATGTGGATCTGTAATAGGTCCTGAATAGAAACCTAATGGGACTCTGGTGCTTAGCACCAGAGTCCCATTTTTTTCTTTGAAAAAGCCTATAATGAACTTTTTTCATATAAAAATAGTCTATGATAGAAAGGATGTGATGATCGTGTCCGTTGTGAAGAATAAGAGAACAGAGTCGCAGTTCATGGTATTTAAAAACCTATATCGTATGAGGAGAGAAATCAATAACGAACTTCTCTTTGACTTTGGCTATCGTCGAGATAAGGCGGAGAAAAAGGTACTTCGCATGATGGGGAAGATGAATGCCACCTATGATGAGCTGGATAGTTCTGAGCGGGAGCAGTTTGATAAACTGAAGAAGCGCTATGATTCCTTTGAGGACTGGTTCATTCGTGAGATGAAGATAGCCATATTGACCGATATGAGAGACATCACTTCAGAGGTATTCATGGCAAACTCCATCTATCCTACGATGAGAGAGGAACTCATTGAAAGACGCATTCACCAGGATAGAGCACTTGGATACTGTGCAAGACTGCAGCAGAATCTGTTTACCGTCATCATGGAACTACCTGTAGATCATAATAAGTATACGAGACTTGCCAAGGGTATTGAAAATGAGGTTAGGCTCATCAAGAAGTGGAGACAGTCTGACGGCCGGTTTAGGAACATGATTCTTACCGGAGATATTCCGGCTTCGCAAGAAACTATAGAGGAGGAAGCGAAACTCATCACAGGAAATCCGTTCACCGAAATCAATGAGGATACCTTCAAACTTCTCGGTAAAGATGTGGATCTGAAGGAATCTGAGGATCAACAAAAGAATAAGGGCATGCCCGAAAGGGTGTTTGTCCGAGGGTAATCTCTGATACAAGTGCTTGCGAGTTTCGCTAATGTGAACAACAATGGCAATGCCAACAACAACAACGCCAACAACACGAATGGTGTCCGTCCCGATTTCTATAGACCACGAAAAAAGACCAGAGTTGTCTGTGGAAGTAGAAAGGAGAGGTTATCCTACCCACCCGGGTCCTAGTTCAGAGTCGATGGTCAACATGATGGTCGAACTCAGAGAAGAATCCGATGTGGTAAATACTAAACACGACATCACCTCTTACGAGAGCTGTGATTATCAGCGTGAGATATTGGATGATGCCAACAAACTCTATGAAGGCTTTAAGAGAGCTTCGAGTGGAAGTGACTGGAAATCTCAGGTCCAGCAGTTTGAAATTAACTATTTACCTGAAATAGCCAGAATCCAGGACGAGCTCTACAATATGGCATATCGGCTGTCACCAACATCCGATTTTATTCTTAGAGAGCGTGGCAAAATCCGCTATGTTTCCGGCGAGCATATTCGTGACAGGGTCATCAAACATGTACTCTGTGACAATATACTATCTCCGGAGGTCCGTCCATATCTTATCTATGATAATGGTGCGAGTCTAACAGGAAAGGGCATGGATTTTACCCGTAGAAGACTGCTAACACATCTTCACAAATACTACCTACATGAAGGTACAAACGAGGGTTATGTTCTTCTGCTGGATTTCACCAAATACTATGATAACATAAGGCACGACGAACTTCGTAAGCTATTTGATCGATATACGGATCTGGATGAAACTTCCAGATTCGTTCTCAATCTGATCATCGATGGTGCCAGAATTGACGTATCCTATATGGATGACGAAGCCTATAAAAACTGCATCTCTGCGGTATTTAATTCACTGGAATATCAGACGATCCCACGATCTCTGAAAACCGGTGAAAAATTCATGGATAAACACATGAACATAGGCGATCAGCTGGCTCAGATTGCTGGGATCATGTATCCCACAAAACTTGATAACTTCATTAAAATTCGCTGTGGTATGAAATACTATGGACGATATATGGACGATAGCTATATCATACACAGGGATAGGAAGACACTGAAGATACTTCTAGAGCAGATTCGAGAGGTTGCTTCTAGTATCGGAATTTTTATTTCTGAAAAGAAAACTACGATAGTACCTGTCAGTTCAAACTGGAAGTTTCTTCAGATGACATATAGTCTAACCGAGACAGGTCGTGTGATCGTAAAGATCAATAAAAAACGACTAACTGCCATGAGACGTAAACTCAAAAAGCTCGCACCGATTTTAACTTCAGATGAGTTTGAACAATTGTACAAATCATGGTTCAAAGCTCATTATCGGTACATGAGCAAACAACAGCGAGAAAATTTAGACAATCTATATCTAGAACTGAAAGGAGTTTAATCTGAAATGTGCAAGATTACTCTAGCCGATGGTACTGTCATCGGTAGCCTGGTGATGAATGGCAACAACTTCATCAGCGACAATACCAGTCTGCGCATCGGTGACTTTGAGGGTAAGCTCGACACCGTCACCATTCAGTATGAGGGTGATGATGGCCAGATGGTTACCGAGGTCATGAACGACGCGGTGATCTCCCTGTTCGAAATCAGCGCCACCAAGGTCACGTTTGTTCTGAACGAGAAGACGAAGGCCCAGAAGGCTGCTGAGCAGCTGGAAAAGACCATGAAGACCGACTACGAGAGCATCGTTGATCTGCAGCTTGCTGTCACCGAGCTCTACGAGATGATCATCGAACTGTAAGGAGGACACCTAGATGGCTAAGATCTATGCTCGTCTGATCGTTGAGGGTCAGAAGACGATGGATGATGTCCCTGAGCGTCTGCGCGCTGACGTTCAGCGCATTCTCGACGAGTGGGGCTGGGTTGGGTAATAACTCAAAGCAAAAAAAGAGACTAGCGGAGTAGTTCCGCTAGTCTCTTTTTTATTTATTCGAGATCTTCAATGGCCGGTTCTTCGGATTCAGAATGCTCTTCATCAAGATCCTCGGGCTCATCTTCAGAAAGATCCTGGTCTTCTTCGTCCTGATTTTCTTCAAACTGCTTTTTCTGTGCTTCAATATCTGCTTTCGACCTACGTCCACGCCGACGATGACTTCCACCGCCATCACCAGATCCAGATGCTTTAGAATTCCCATTTTTGATGATCCTTCGAGCGTCCTCAAGATTACCTTTTGTTGTAACCTTAAGAGATTCCCTAAGCTCGTCCGTCAGTTCATCTTTAAAATCGGAATTTCGAATGTCATCACGTTCAAACACCTTATCCCAACACAGATCAAGTTTTTCTCCGGGATAGGTTTCGAGCATGATAAACTGTTTCTTTTCCTGCTCAAAGGCATCAAAGAGCATTCTATACATCTTTCTCGTATGGGGATGATCTATAACCATATAGTCACCGAATATCATGGTCTTCATTACATTATCATCGTAGATCTCTGTTCTACCCTCGGGGTTCGGACTAAAGTAGAGTCTGAGTCCTAGGGTTTTTAATTTTGCTGCAAGAATATCCGCATTGGCATTGGTGAAATTATCCTGTACCTTAAGTTTTCGGATTTTAAGTGGATTTCCGGTGGCGGAAAGGATGCGGTCGAGTGATTTACGACCTAGAGCGGAAGATCTCAAAAAGATGTTATACTCTGCAAGGTCAGTACCTGAAATTGAAGCGAGGAGATTGTAGATTTCAGAGAGTCTAACCGGAGTTCTTGCATAGGAGCTTCGATTGGTTTTCTTTGCTATATCCTTCGCTGGAAGGTTTGATCTATTTACCCTAAAGGTAGATCTTGCTGAAAAATTCTTGTTAGAATTCTGCTTCAGAACGATCATGTACATGTACCCGATGACACCGGGTCTCAGAGTCTTTCTCTGCTTCGTGCCAAAGATATCTACGTAGATATCTTTCGGTTTGATTTCGGGAAACTCTTCGTACACTCTGATCACGTCGTCAAACAGAAGCGGTTTATGAGGAGGTCTGACGATATAGAAGCCATGCTCCTCCACATCTTGGATAAATGCCTTTCTATGTTCTGGTGACATAAGACGAACCTGTAGTCCATCCACACTCTTCACCTGATCATAGGAATCGTAGAGATTTCTGAAAAATGTACACTCATCCTGAGACACACAGTTCATAAAACGGAAGAAGATATCTTCCTTCTCCCGCATTGTCCTAGCGCGCTTCATGAGATATTGCACTTGATCTGCCTGGAAGTTAATCTCAACTTCTACAAGTTGACCGGGGTTGAGGCGGCGGATTGCACCCGATGCGTTACATTGAACGTCTGCGTACACTTTCTCTCCATCATCTGTGAGGTAGTATGGCATACGTTCATCATCAACAATGTTGATCTTGGATCTAAGAACTCTTTTATCATCTTGACTAAGATTTCCATCATCAAGAATCTCGATTATGTTGTCTTGCAAGTCGTTACTGGTATCGTCTACAACTCTGGAAATAACACCCTTGTTTCCAAAGCGACCAGATAGTTTTGACCCGAGATCCAGACCAACCACAGATTTTACTTTTAGCTCGAGAATGATATTTCCAAAACTCCGATCCTTATTTGCCCACTTATATTCAGGATCGTTCCAATGTAGGTAGATGGATCGATAGTAGCTCACATTTTGAGTATAGTGACAGCCTTCAGTCTTTGCCTCCTCTTTAATACGGTTACAGCATTCAAGAATCGCATCGGCATATCTGCAGTTATCCTGATAGTATCTATACAACTGCTGATAGAATAGGGTCTGTGGAAAATCTCCATCTCCATTATAGTACACATTGATATCATAGACCACCGAATGTTTACCGACATAGTAGTCGGTATCGGTATCCATGACTTCCTGCATGTTTGAAGCTTGAAAATCGTAGAGCAAATGCGCTCTATTGATTCTTCTAGTTGCACAGATAAGGGAGTCTTTCACTTCCTGACCTACTTCAGGAAACGCGAGATAGGTATTACGATCACCGTAAACATTGAGTAGTACATCGTTATCGTTAATGGGAACCTGAACCTCATCTATCTCAACGGATTTGACCTGATCAGCCCAGCCTTTGCGTATAACAATAGCGTCTTCAATGGTGTCCGTAGAAGTGGAGAAAAACACTCTCGCATTCTTACCATAGCGATAGGCCATATGATCATCGTATGCTGTGGACTTGTAGAGCACTCTATCGGTAATTCGATCTCCAACCTCAAGAGATTCCATAAATTCGGTGTTATAGACGAACCCAAATTTTTCTGTCAGACTTTCTGCAACGGGTTTCTCTATCATATCATAGGTATTCGTCTTTCGATTATAGAGAACCAGCATGAATATCTGAACCTTTTTACCATCCGGGCTCTTTTTCAGATCATCCGTAAGAGTGAATTTCGGGATGATCTGTTTTACCTCCCACGTACCGTCAAGCTTTTTATAGGCATTATTATATTTACCAACAGAATTCTCCATACCAGTTGCCAATCTTGGCACATCCGGGTTAAGAAGGGTGAGAGTCTGTTTAAGATGAGAGGTAAACATGTACATTCTGGAACTATCTGTTGTATTCCAGGTAAGACTTGTTGGACCGAATATACGGTAGAGTTCTTCTCCACCATATTTTTCGTCCAACTCTTCTAGTCGCTGTTTGAGATGGACATCTACGGCCATCCTATCTCCTCCTTATCAGATCCACTAGAGAGGGAAGATGTCTTCCCTCTCTAGCGTTTTTCTCATTTTAACTTGTAGCTGACCAGGTGTTCCTCACCATTTTTATCGACAAAGGTGAGATCTGCTTTCACACATTCCATTTCCTCATGTGCTTCAGGAGATCCACAAGATGCCATTAGAGAGACCATATCTCCTGGTCTGAGAGCAAATAGGTCAGATGGACGAGGTCTTCTTTTACGAGGAATCGTTAAGAGTTTTTCTTCTGAATCCTCTTCAACCTTTTCTCCATTGAAGAATACACCGGATTTCGGCATGTAGAAACGAGATGCAGTTACATCGTCCTGATGATTATAGCGACCATTGTACTGGAACCCGAGATCTCCCTTGGTTGTGGTAAAATGAACCTGAAGGATTTCATCGTTTGGATAGACGATCAGATTGTGAAACACAACGATCTCCAGCGTCCACTTTCCATCGAAACCAACGTCACCGAAACCGGCGGTGATATGTACCATCATAGAAAGTCTTCCTGTAGACGATCTCCCACCAAGTTCCGGAACGTATCGATCCGTCCAGGTTTTTTCCATGGTGGTCCCAAGATATAGTATGCCAGGCTGAAGAAGAAACCCGGTTTCAGGAATAATAAACTCCTCTGTTGGATTATCCGCGTGGGAGTCCAGAATCACATCATTATATCCAGGTGCTGTGTTTACAGCCCTTGGTAAGGAAAGGATTCGTCTTTCCTTTTCAGGATCAGATCCCATATCGGTAGTTCGATATACGAGAAGTTTATTTCCGAGTCGAAGATTGTAGCTATTTGGATTTACTCTAGAGAGATCAAAGGGGTCAATGATAATATGACCCCGTTCAACCTCCTTCACGATTTCCATGCCAGTAAGTTTAGCCATAATAGTTCACCACCAGATCAAGATCAGGTACTTCTTTCACTTCGGCAACCTTCTCCTTCTTCGAACTCAGGAGAGATTCATAGTATGGCCGAAGTACGGTAAGAACTCCATTACGGAAGTTTTCGTCAACGGTCATGAGAGTGACGAATTCTTTACGATTGAACTTCCGTTCTTCAAACCCCTGAAGCACCAGATAGGGATTTCTACCAGAGATGAGACCAAGAGAGTTCGCAAATTCATACATGGAATAGATAGGATCAAACCCTCTATCCGAGTTAAAGGTAACCGGAAAAGAAGATCCAACAACATTGGTTCTGGATTTAGCCAGCTGGATGTCGCACTTGAATCCGGTGAACCCATCATCCGCAAGCGTATAGGCGGCAGATTTCTTGCTGTTGATTCTGAAGTATACCGAGGAATAGTACTGGGCCACAGAGCCTCTGGGAAGGGTCTCAGACTGAGGATTGATCATCATTAGACCACGAGGAGGACTGGCATAGGGATTCATCACAAGATTCGGACGAATGTGATTGATAACGATGAAAATCACATTAAACTGCCAGGCTCTATCTACCACGTTGGTATAGAACCTTGTCACATCCCTAGCTCCTCTCATGGAATCCACATTACCGCCAAGATCCTTATCGTTAAAATCACGACAATTAAACTTCGGAAGAGAATCGATGATATAAACTGTAGGTACATAGGCCCAGAACGTATCTCCATTGAAGGTCCTGTTGTGCACCTCATACATGTACTTCTTCCCACCGGCTTCTTTGGTCTTACAGAGAAGGTCGAAACTTTCTAGAACATCATCGATTGACGATCTCTGCTTATCGATGATCAATCTAGGCTCATCCCTTGGACAGCCGAGAATATTACAGATGCGCTCTCTCTCCGCAGATTTCTCACAGTCCACAATGAAAAGAAGTCCATCATCAAAACCTTTTACAATGTTCCAACCGATCTGCTCTGCAAATGTGGAATTGTGGGTAACGACATAGTTTTCGGTGAGAAACAGATGCTCATCATTGTCAACGATAAAGCACCGCATTTTATCCTGACCAACCTTCTTGATATCCACAATGGCCAGCTGATCATAGTTTCTTCCGCTGTTATGGGATGAAGCAGCTTCTTGTGCAAGCGAAAGCTTATCACCAATGCTAAACAGATTCGGCTTATCCTCATCGGGACAGGAGATTGCAACATCTGAATCTACGGATGCAAAATAGCCAAGAGATCTTACGAGATTAACAACATCATCTTTTAACCGGTTTGATGATGTAGAATAGCCTATGTGATATTCCTTAGAATCGATGAATCCACCCATATCCAATAGGCCTCTAAGCAAATCCATCCGATTTTCTACTGAGTTATAGAGATAGTCATCGGGAATGTGCTTTTCATGAGAATCGGTTTCAAACATGTTGGGATAATTTTCTAGGTAATCTTGAGTGCAAATATAATGGCAGGTCTCATTGGAATAGAAACAATACCGGTTGCCATTCGTAAGGTCGAATTCCGACACTTTAAGATAGGTCCATCCAGTGAGTTCTGCTATCTTTTTAGGAATTTCATCACTTGTAGTATTAATAGAAAGATATGTCTCTCTAAAATTCGCGTTTGCAATAAGCACTCCAAATACCCAAGGATGAATCATTAGTTTACGTGCCTCATATTGAACAGGACCGTTGTTTGGGATGGAAAGATGCTGAGCAGCAATTGCCTGTTTTCTAGTTGACCAATCAGATCTAACAAGTAAGTCCAAGTCAATTCTAACAAGCAAGTCCAATGTGTTCAATGGTTCAGAACGTAATTTTCCTTCGGGTGTCATAACTGTCCAGAGATGATCTTTAGAACATCTTGCAGTGCGTCCATCTTGGAACCTAATTTCATAGCTATCGAGAAGTCCTTCTTGGGGATAGATTCCTAATACCCTAGTTTTCTTACCTAACCGATCAAACAGATAATCTCCAACTTGAATTTCATCTGCTCTTCTCAGCCCATTAGGCGTAGGCAACATGGTACTATTAGGAAGGGCTTTTCCATTACCGGTAGAGCCTATGATGGATACAAGAGAGCCGCCAGGTATTCCAATGTTTGGCACATGGATCATTTCTCCATCCGGACCCATAACCTCCGTCCAATAACCATTGGCATAGTCGAGAACGGTGATACCGGTAGGATAGCAGACGATGTTATCATTGGATTTAAATAATCCATTTTTATCCTTCGATTCAAGTTCGTCTATCAGAGCCATTAGATAAACCTCCTTCTACTGTCATCTATGAAAATAATATACCGACAATGGAAATCGGAATTAAAATTCAGATTTTATTTATAAAAAAGAAAGAATGAGGGGGTTAAAAGGGATCCCCCTCATTCTCTTCCGGAAGATTACTCTTCCTCAGCGGCATCCACAGCCAGGCAGGCGCTTACGGCATGGAAGATGCGGCGATGGGCTTCTCCCTCGGTAACGAGATCGGCAATGACCAGGCCAATGGCAACGCCCACAGAGATGGTAATGAAGGTTTTCATCTGCAAAATCTCCTCTCTTGATGTAAAAATAGCTATTGAAGTTACATATCTCCTGTCCATTAATGAAAATGGATCTAGGATTCTTCACGAGCGGGCCTATAGAGTTCATAGAGCCTGGGATTGGTCATCCTTAAGAGACGATCAGATTCCACCATGATCTGATTCAACTCAATCAGTTCATTTACAAGTAGGATGGTCTCAAGACTAAAAACACCAATGGAAAGAACGAGAAAAATATCTATGACAGATCTACTAGGATTCGACTCCATAGGCTTCACCCACAAGCTTTCTAAGCATGTCATTACCCTGCTGAAGATAAGCGTTTCCTGCACGAATATCTCTCTGACTCTTTTCCAGAGCAAGGTTTACGTAGTCAATATCCCTTCGAATCGCTGTACCAACGGTTTCAACACGTTTAATTTCCTGGTGAATGCACAGAGCTGCGACACCGAGGATAACGATGGAACCAATGGTAATTTTATCAGTCGTTGACAGTTTCGACATGATTCTAATCCTCCTATCATGCCAAGAATACATCATTGAAATTGCGAACGGATTCTCCGAAAAACCGAAGAATCCGTTCGATAGATTATCATTTGCGACGGCCCTTTTTATTCTGTTTTCCCCTACCGTTCTTTCGGGCGGTCTCATTTTTCTGAGATATATCCTTGTCATAGGAATACTGCCGATCAGAATAGTATGGCCTTGTATTTCTCTCTTTTCCCAGTGGAATTTCCTTACGTATTCCATGCTTATTGGTGGTAACCATGGTATTACCTTCGACCACCATCGGTCTCTGACCACTCTTTTTCTTATTCCTAGACTGCGGAATGGATTTTTGAGAATCCGCTCCATCCTTCGAAAATGTGTAGGTCGGCCATAGATCAACATTGGGAAGATTCATGAAGATCTCATGATCAATAACCTCATAGTTCCACTCCAGGCTATGGTCTCCGTTCGGAGAAGTGATATTCAAGGTCATTTTCTCATGGTTTGTTTTTCTCTCATTACTGTACTTATCCGTAAAAAGGGCATAGGATTCGAGAGAAATGTCGATGTTATCTGTATGGAACTGGTGATCTTTTTTGAAAAGATTTTTATTGATCTCGATCACGAGATAGAGAACTTTCCTATATTTGCGGTTTGCATGGAAAAAGGGTTTGATCGAACTGGAGATAAATCCCTTATAGACCCGATATCTGGGATCCTCTTTGATAGGTTTGATCATCCCGTTGAAAGGAAAGGCAATGATGAAAATATTTGCCTTATCATCCCCGGTCTCATGACAGCGGAGATCAACCTGTCTAGAATATCTGCTCAGACTGGTAACATATACAGACATCGGATACTTCTTCCAATCGATAGGAAAACTTGCAAACTTCAGTCCAGCTTTAAAGCTAGATTCGATTTCTCTGGAAGGAGCAGAAATTCGGAGAATTTCCCGATTTACAGCTAAGATTTTATCAGCCTGGTCTACAAGGCAGTTTTCTCCGGTACGAGTAGTATTTTTCTTCGACCTCGGATCCTTATGACCAAGGTCACTCTGCTTCTGAAGAAGCCTATTGGTGGTAAGAATTCTGAGTTTGAGATATTTATGATGGTTAATTTTATCGTTCACAAACGTAGGTTCAAAGGACATAAGATCCTCGTTTATGATCGTTAGCATCTGCGATCTAACCCCCAAATTCCTTAGATTCAACTCCCATTGGTTCGTGGGAATTAGGGACATGTTGAGGGAAAGAATAAATTTTCTATATTGAAAGATGCCTATTATTCTTCAGCAAGATTAACTTCTTCGATCTTCTTTGCCAAAAGAGGAATAAGTTTCAGTGGAAGTTTTCTCTTTTCTCGATATTCCAACGGAGAGTTAGTGTAATGGATCGGAAGAAATAGGCGAGAGCTGACATCTTTGACATTTTTTGTTTCCGGCTCTCTAAAACTTCCGAAATGGATCTCTTTGAAGATATTGATGAAGGAATCCAAACCACTTTTATCGATCTGAATGATATGCTCAATAAAAGTTTCTTCTGGATCATAGACCGTCTCAATGCTAGAATAGACAATGATGTCATGATTATCAGGATCAGATTTCAGTTTGTATCCGAGTTCAGCCAGTGCTTGATCAACCGCAGACATGATCGTACACTCCTTTCTAACGAAAAAATAGATGATCCCCTTGAGATGGCTATACGCTTCTCAAGGGGATCTTTTTGGATCTAGCGCATGTTGTCAACGGCGGCTTTAAGCATCGCCAGGTGTTGCATGGAAGTGAGATTGTCAGAAGTTACGTGAATGTTATGCTCGTATTTACCCGCCTCACATACCCTGGGAACGGATACAATGGCAGTGAACATCCTGGTCTCATACTGGTCCGCGGAATCATCCGCGGTAGAATCTGCCAGCTCTTCAGCAGCACATTTAGACTCGCAGGCAGTGTCATCAGAAACCTTCTCATCTTCAACTTCTTTCTGAGAAGCATCATCGTTCTTAGGATTCTGATCGCCGCTATAGGAATTTCCAAGATATTCGATCATCGCAGAAGAGAATGAAGGACAGTCTTCCCAATTCAGAAGTCCATGCATCTCATTAAGCTTTATTGCGATCGGAATAATAAGCTCGTTGGGAATCGTAATAGAACTATTCCCATTCCACATCACAACGGAAACGTTTCCGATGCGCAGAACATATTTTTTCTTCGACTCATCGTTTCCTCTGTAATAGTAGACAAGGCATCCATCATTGATAGCCAGCGGATCATTCCTATTTTCCAAAATGAAACCGAAACCCGCCAGCAGTTTGTCAGCATACGACATAGCCACTAATTTGTCAGCATACGACACCATCAATCATCCTCCTCAAAGTATGCCGGGGGAGTAGCCTTCTCATCTTCATCTTCTTCCTCGGAAAAATAGTCGTCTTCGATGGGTTTCATCAACTTTTCGTTTTTGACACCCTTCAGAAGGGTTTCGGATTCCTCTTCATCCTCGGTAGACAGGTTGGGAGTTTTCATCCAGGAAAAATCGATATCATCATCCTTTTTGGATTCATCCGAGGAATCCCGAGTCTTCTCAGCGATGTCCTTGATCGCATTGTCGATGTCCCGCTTACGACGGGGTTCATCAACATACTTCTGCTTGAAATCAGCAACCGGCTTCAGTCCTGTCTTCACAATAGACTCGATCCGGTCCGAATAGCGAGAAATGGTGCCGATCAGATTATTAAACTCACTGGGAAGCTGAAGAACGTTCACACGGAGCCTGGGACCATTTCCATTGCGGTAAAGTCTGTCAATCTTCTTGATATAGAGTTCTACCATCTGGCGCCGGACATTCTCGGGTGCATTATCGAGTTCGCTGAGAGCAAAGTTGGTCAGAGAATTCCAGACAGATTTCACATCGTCGAAATACTCGGTGGACTGATACGCTTCGATACGCTTTACACCTTCGAGAAGAATGGAGACTGCAGCAGAGGTGGTCATATCAGAGCCAAAATAGGGCCCAAACAGACTTCCCCAGCGAATCATCTCGATGTTTTCCAACCCATTAGAACCCACATATTTGTAGGTCTCCCGGAGAATCTGGTTCATGTACATGGAAACCTTATACTTAGGAACATACTTACGACCAGGGACGATGAAATAGGTCGTATAGACCAGAGTCTTGGGAAGATTGCACTTTTTGCAGATCTCCTTAACCTCCCGGCCAGATTTCTCCTTGATCGCATTGAGGAGATCTCCCATATACTCGGTATAGCGTTCGGATCTTTCTTTATAGGTACGAAGTTCCTTACTGGAAAGAGAGCCGTTCTTTGATTCCTCGCTCACATCTCCATTTGCCTTATTGAGTGCATCAATCCCGTTATCGATAACGAGAAATGCAATTGCACAGGAGGTTCGATCAAAGGTCTCAGAATCCTGAGAATTGATGAAGTCGATGAGAACTTTGACAACCACCGGACGGGCAAGGAGATTGAAGAGCTTCTGGATCATGGTGTTATTCATGGGCTGAGAGTCTTTGTTATCTCCCACTCCATAGAACCATTCACGAAAACTCTCGTCACAGAAGACCCGATTGAGAGTTTTCTTCTGTTTCTTTTCGGGAAGTTCATCGAACTTCTCAAGCTTTTTCACGATTTTGTCATACTCGAACATCGGTTTTTGCCTGCCTTTCTCCGAAATAGATTAGCCTGTTATTGCTTCCATATTAGCATTTCAGAATAAAAATACATGCATCTAATTCAGAATTGGAAATATGCAGTGGTTTCCTATTCTTTAATACCGAAAAATGATTTGATCTTATAGACAAGATCGTGTACAAACAGGGCTTTACGAACTTCATGCTTGATGATCCTAGCATCGATTTTCTGATAGCGATTGATGTAGACTACAAAGCTATCGAGATACTGGATAATTGCATCTTTAAGACTGATGGAATAGGTCCCAGACAAGGAATCAAGTGACGTTACCGTATTAGCAAGGACTTTTCCAAATTCTTCGTTCAGAACCTTTTGCTGAGGATGGTCGTTTACATCAAACATTATAGGTCACCTTTCTCTCGAGCGAAAATAGAATAGACATGCGAATATTTCATCGCATGTCTATTCTACTATCAGTTCTTCTTGAAGAAACTCAGAGCAGCCGCTCGTTTAGCATCCTCATTCTTCTCCTGGGTTTCTCCGGTAAGATCAATGTTGGTCTTATGATCTTTGGTGTTGAAACCTTCGATCATATTCTTAAAATCATAGTCGGTCTGGGCAAGACCGGTTGCCTGCTGAGCTCGTTCATTCATCTCATTGATTCTGGCAATGGGACTGGACTGGCCAGAGAGAATGATGATCATCTGCCCAGTTGCGCCGGAAACCGTTGCAAAGTTTTCAAATATGGAGATCGGTGTTCCGATATAGTCGGTAAGTTCAGTGTAGTCACTGGACATTGTGACATCGGTCATCTCTTCGGGAGTGTTTAGAACAACCCCCATCTGACTGATGATTCCATTCCGAGTGCGTTCGGCTGCAGGCGAGGATTTGATCAGCTTTACCATCTGTGCCTGCATCGTCTCCTTCTCAAGCTGAGACTGAGTGATGCCAGCCAGATTGTACATGGAAAGATAGCCAGGCTCACTGAGAATCACTCTCATGTCATTTTCATCGATCATGCCATATTGAGAATGATTGAGAAAGCGCCCTCCCATGATATCGATACAATCCATGAGGTATTGCTGAATCTTCTGGTAGGCAATATGATTTGGTACGCCCTTGTAGTAGTCAAGATCAGCAAGGAGATAGGGAACCTTACATTCCTGGATCTCGTTCAAGCATTCGATGGAGTTTTGCTGTGCCTTGGGAGCGTCTGTAATCCTAGGAAGAATTCCGACGTAGATAATGATCTTATTATTGTACATCATCTGAAGAAGTCTGACCATCTGGGGAGCGACTCCAGAGCCAGTTCCACCTGCGGTAGACCCAGCAACGATGATAACGTCAGAAGAATCACACATGTTACTGAAGGACGGAACTGCTGTTGCAAGCTCTGCGCCATTCTGCTGAAAGAATGCGGCTGCGGACTCACGTGATTTTCCTGCACCCTTAGCGTCATGACCAATGATGAAGGAGGGAATTTCTGCATTGGTAACAGCATTTCCAAGATCTTTCTGGGAAGAATTTACGGCGAAAACGCGTACGTTTTCACGCTTGATGGCCTCGTTGAGCAGCTGATTACCAGCATTACCAATGCCGATAATACTGATCTTAAGGCGTACACGATCAGCGAGCATTTCATTCGCCCTTTCACTGGATATTTGGGTCATGATAGCGAGGACCTCCTTATGAAAGATTCACATTATAACCTATGTCATTCTCAAATCAAAAATACACCGGTAAAAATAGAGTGTAAAAAAGTAGACATAGGTTTTAGAAGGTTCTCACGGACCGGGAATTGAATCGATGGGAACAACCAGGTTACTGGTAACACCCATCATGAGATAGTAGGTGTTAAACGTGTTTAGCGCAACCTTATTTCTGGGGTCATACATGTCAAGATCCTGAAGGGAAACAAACCCATTTTTAGAGATGTCATTGTACATCTGCTGCTTTGCCTTTTCATTATCCGCTCTGGGATCCATAAATTCAGCAAGTGCAGCATTTGCTCCAACTGCAGCTAGAGAATAGGATTCAAGGTCAGAATTTCGAGCGTTCTTATCCTCTGCGGTAACCTGTCCGGTAAGAGGAGACCTCTTCTGAATCTTTGTAGAACCTGCGGACTTTTTCATTAGAGTCTGCTGGAGTCTCTTTTCATGAATGTACCCAACTGGAACGGGATAGGGTGTAACGATCACATCCTCTGTACTGCCATTTAGGTAGGGATATGCAACCCTTTCCAACAGAGGAACTTTCATGAAATCTGCACATTTCTTGATCGCTTCCATGGTAAGATCGCGCTCATATTCTATTATCTCAAGGTAGATGTTTGCCTTTTCATCCTTGAAAAACTTTTTGATATAGGAATCGAATTCCTGATCGGACATTTCTCCAAAGAACTCTTCATAGTTCTTTGAATTCTGTCCACTTGGATCTAATATGTCCAGAACTTTGCAGAGATAGTCCATAAACTTTTTTCTGCGTTCTGTAATGGAACCATTTGCCATCAATAGATCCTCCTTTTTCAATGGTCAAAGGGTATAAAAATTTATGGCTTTGTTTTTTGGGTTAAACATTCCGGTAACCTATACCCTATAATCTCCAGGAAAGGAGGAATACTAAAATCATGGCTATCATTAAGCGCAAGAAGCCCGAGGCTGAAAAGACCGAGGAAGAGATCAAGAACGAGAAGATCATTGCCATGGCCAAGTACTACGTGAGTCGGAAGAAAAGCACCATGGCAGAAGCTGGGCAGAAGTATGGATTTACCAGTGGAACCGTCAGTGGGTTCTTCAAGAACCTCCTTCCAAATCTCGATCCGACTCTCTATACCAAGGTTCGTGCCAAAATCGATCGTGTAAAGGCCGAGCGGCAGGCTGCATTCGTCAAAGACTATGTGAAAAAGTCTGCGGCGAAATAAAGAGATAAAAAACAGAGGAAGACAGGCGTCTTCCTCTGTTTTTTATTTAATCTCGTTCATAGTGAAGGAGAATCTTATCATCCGTACGAGAATATTCGATAAACCCGTAGTCCTGATAGATTTTTAGTGCAAGTTCATTAGCAGGGTTGATTGCAATGTTTGTCAACCCAGATTTCTTGATCGCTCGATCAAGGAGTTGTACAGATAGACCCTGTCCTCGATACCTGCCACAGATTTCAAAAGCCTGCAGCCAGACGAGATTTTCTCTTTTCTCGGTATTATAGTATCCTACCAGATGCTTACCGTCGATAACAAGTTCACCGAAACTATTTCGGCTAACCCGTATTTTGGAAAATTTACCCTTCGCTTCCTTCGCAAAACTCTTAAGAAGCATGGGATCAATTTTACCAAACTTGAAACTACGAATGTTCATATACTTGCTAATATCGCTAATATACGTATCTCGATATTTGACAAGACCAGATTCTAGCACCGGTGTATCACTTTGAATAAGCTTAAGAGCTTTCTTTGCAGCTTCTTCATCGTATTCGACGATATTCCGTCCGGTGCACAGGAGATCAACCTGATCAATAGAGGTAAGCGTCTGAGGCCTATATAGAGTTGGATCTTTCGGTAGAGGTTTACCGGCGTTAAGAATTTCAGCTACAAATGCGCTGCAAAACCAGTGATATCTCTTTGGAGATTTAAGATTGAAAAAGACTCTAACCAGACCGCTATAGGAATATCTCATCTGATCCTGATTATTGACAAAGTATTCCAAGCGACTCTTCATCTTTTCAATATTATAACTGGATACGTGTGTTACATATATGGCATACGGGACATTTGATTTGCTGGTATACCAAAGATCGCTATCTGGTGTGGTTTTGATGAATCCCATATTTTTACCAGGACCACCAAATTTCGCTTTAACCGCACCAAATGAATACAATGGATTGAGAGAGATATCGAAGGATATCGAAGAATGTGAAAACTGATCTCCGGTAGATTTCTTAATCAGCTTAGCCAATGGGGTGTTTCCAGAAGTAAGAATGATGAATACGGGCTTATTATCTTCTTTAGAATAGCCGGCAGCCTCAAGTATTTTTTCTTCGCTATCAAAATCGTATCCAGATAGAGAATCGCGAATTTCAGAAAGAAAAGCTTCCATAGCCTCTATGACATCATCCGTATAGGCTTCCTGTACCGGTTCATCTAAACGTGCATCTTCAAGATATTGAATGAACGGTACATAGTTTTTCTCCACGATTTTTAGATAGTTTACATCAGAACGATTGGTCATCATCTCATCTTTCTGAAGTTCTTTCACTCTATCAATCGCAAGTAACTTGTGATGCATGTTCGTATTCTGTTTAATCTCGATCTCGAGATTCAAACTAGGAATATATGCGTCGGGTACATAGAAGTGCTGTCCTTCATGATCAGGATCATTCGGATTCTTATATTCATAGTAGTATGTGTGAGGAGACGGCATCATGATATCATCTCCATTAAAATGGAGAAATCTATCAATGAACTTTAAAAAATCAAGTTCATAGGTTCCTGTATAGGTAACCTTCGTACCATCAAGAAATGTGTACTGACCAGAGATATGTTTATTTGCAAGCATTTTTCGCTGCTGTTCGGGATCATCTAAGAGATGAACTTTGCCGTACTTATTGATCATACGGCCCTTAAACATTTCTCGATACTTGGTCTTACAATCGGGATTGTTGCAAAATCTTGCATACTTCATTGTGGACTCATTCCACTCGGTGGGATTTTTACAGACAACACAGGATCCAGCTTTCTTACCGGTTTTGACATAATAGAAATATCTTCCATATGACCATCCTTCCGGGATCATATCTGGATGCTTTGTCTGAACATGGTTACCCCACACCTGAAGAGATTTATATCTAACACCACAGTGTGGACATTTATAACTTGTAACTTTTTGCATGGTACTTCTCCCTTCTAGGGTAAAGTCTCGTATTTAGAGAATTGTCCAAAAAAAGAACGGGGGAGTTGAGCATTTCCCCGTTCTACCGTAAAATCTCCAGCTAACACCTAATCATCCAAATCTCCATCGATGAGTTTCACAAACTCTTCAGACGAAATCATTTCAAACAGATCTTCCTTCGTTTTTACAATCCTCTTTTCCAACATAAACGATCGCGAGGAAAAAGATTTGTTTGGAAAAGTTTCAAGCGTTTTTGCCTCGGATATCATAGACTTTAGCATCCTCTTATCCGTGTAGAGGCGATGAACTAGATTCTGAAAGGTGACGGGTTTAAACTGGGGTAATGTAAAGTCAGGAATTTTACTTTTCTTACTCATGGTCTATCCTCTTCTACTCTCATACTTATACTCGAGTCTTCGCCGGATTGATAATCTTACACGGGGCGCTTCCATAGGTAACAATATAGACCAGACGTTTATATCCCTTACCATCGGCATTATGGTAGGTTTCCCAATTAAACTCAGGATATTTTTCACGAAGAATGTCGTATATCACGTTTGTGTCACCTTTGTAGATGCTGCCACTCCTTTCCAGGCCATAGTTTGTAATAATAGTGTCACTTTCTTTTTTCGAGGGAACGGAATAGGGAAATCTTTCGTTTCTGGAGAGATATCTCTCAATACGATAAATCTGAGCTACGGATACTCGAATTCTTGCAATCAGTCCACTTTCCTCAGAACTGATGATCTGAAGTCCTTCGTTCGTGAGCTTAGGCTCACTCTGATAAACTCTACCACCAGATCTAAACTTTACAGACTCGTAAAACGGCATCGTGATCACATCCTTATATGTATTCAGAAAGATAATATATCATCAAAAAATAGATTTAAAAGGTGATTTTTGAGCACTAGTGAGTTGAAAAAAGGATCGCATAGGTCACAGGGCTATCAACCCCTGGACGAATGCGATCCTTTTTTCTCTGGAAGACCCTCATCTCATTTGAAGATCTTCCAGAGAAGCCTGAGATGACGTAGGTCTTCAGGGTCAGTAGACCCATGAACAGCACGCCTTGCTGCATCTATGTCGATGGCGTACCGACACGACACCCCATCCTTCCAGGGCTCATCTGAAATCTGATCCTCGACGACTCTGAGCAATTGGGTGTGACCACTGCTTAACTCTTTATGAGCTTCAACCACTTCGCCAGCCATCGCCACGGAAAAGATGTAGACAAATTCGATGGTCGGGAAGTGAAAAATGAGACACATGTAGTCATCTTTGGCAATAAGTGAGCTGTCAGGTCTGATCACACCTGTAAGGCGATCGAGGAAATTGAAGTCATCAACGTCGTTCTGATGCCAACCGTTCAGGGCATCGCGCACGTCCTGAGCCTCCTCCAGCTCAGATGTAGTGAAGTAGTATGACATCTGATATTCATCCCTTCTGTATATAATCACAAAAATAATATATCATCAAAAAATAGATTTAAAAGGTGAATTTATACGACTTTTTATAAAGATAGATAGAGGAGACGAACCTCCTCTATCTATCTATTCTTATTCGTCATCGTCTCTGGGACCAAGAATGGATTTCCAATCCAAGAAAAGCTTACAGTAAAAACACTGTCGATCTCCTATTGTAACCGGTCTATGACAATGTGGACAAAGCCATACTGTACCAGTCCTATCCATAAAAGGAACTCCAATCTCCGGTTCATCTAGAAACGCTTGAAAACTTGCAATTGCTCTAGCCATGATTTCTTTAGATTAGAGTATTACCGAATCAAGATTCTTCGGATCTTCCGAAAACAGGATCGCTTCTGCACTGAAAAGATGCACATCATCTGGATTATAGGAACGATCATCTATATAGAGGTCAGCAACAATTTTCCGAGAGTCGGTGCCCATGCGTTCGTTCACTTCAGGAAGATTTGCATTAATGGCGTCAAATTCCAAACCAAAGTTCTTACAGGCCTCGACAGCTTCTTCAAGATAATGCCTACCTCTACAGGTCCAGAGAATCAACTTGGCTCCTCTAGCCTTCAGATTCTTAAGCATCTTAATAACACCCTTCCTGGGTTCACCGATCCCAGGAAAGGCATTTTCAACGATCGTGCCATCAAAATCAACAGCAACAATTGGACTTTTAAGGTCTTTGAAATCTTTCATAATTTCCTCCTGTATTAATATCTCCTAGTAAAGCCTCATCACGGACTGGTTATCGTACGGATCAACTATTTCAGAAGTGGTCATCATAATATTCACCGGAAGTCCGGCCTGTTGGAAGATATCGTTGTGGGTAATCAGAAATACCTGCTCGGTACCAAGTGCCATCATCTGTTTAGACAGTATCATGATAAATCTCTCACGATCTGATTTGTGAATGCTATTATCAATCTCATCCAGCAGCATGATATTGTAATCAAAGGTTGCCTTCCTACAGAGAGCAAACGAGAGAGCTATGGATATAACAGCCTGCTGCCCCTGTGATGCAAATTCAATGTCTGGTACGTACTGACCATTAACCCTATAGGGAATCTTGAAATCATTAGAATCTTCAGATATGGCAAATTCTACGATCTCAAGATCATCGTCAAAAATGTCAGATATTAGGTCATTGATAATCTCTTTGCAGTCATCAAGAAATACCTTAACCATAACCAGAGGAATCCCATCCTTTGAAGACACAGCACTCATGATCAATCTCAATACCCTAGCTTCTTCAAGATACTCCTGATAGGAATCTGCAGTAGATTGGATATCCTGCAGCTGGTGCTTCAGCTTAGTACATCTCTCTACCCTAGACTCATACTGCCTACTGGTTGACTGCATCTGGGTTTCGAGTACAAGAATCTCTCTACTATTGTCTTCATACTGGTTTGCTCTTGTCTTAAGTTCAAATATGTTGGTTCGCATGGTTTCAAGCTCGGTCTCTAAACGTGCTTTTTCAACCTGAAGAGCTTCCCGGTTCCCAAGATTAGCCATGATTTTTGCCAAACGATCTTTATTGTGCATGAGCTCATCTCGTCCAGCTTTAAGTTCTTCCAAAGTTCTGATCATATCCTCATACTCTACAGTCAGTTGCTCAAGTCTAAGTTTCTTTCCAGCAATGTCAGAGGATCTGAGTTTTTCCAGTTCAGCATTAATCTCCTGTGCCCGCTGCTTCATACCATCAAAATCTTCATACGCCTTGGTTCTTTCGATGTAGCTCATAAGTGCCGGCTGATCGTACCACTTTGTCCGAATATCCAGATTCATTAGAAGATTTAGGAGATTATCGTCAATGAGAACCCCGATCTTTGCAAGAACCCCAGATATCATCTTCCAATTTTCTTTAAGAAAACGCATCTTAGGCCATTGTACACCGTATTCACCATATACGGAGATCTCTTTATCCAGAGCATCTATCTGCTGTCTAATTTCTTCAACAGATGCAAGAGCTTTATTGGTATCACCTATCGTAACCGGATGAGAAATTCGATAAGGACAATCTTCCGTCGGACAATCTGGGGGGAGGTATAGGGGTATTGGGCATCGGTAATCGGCAGAAAAGTCAATGTTTCGAAGAAGCTTTTGAAGATTTACCTGCTTGCCGGTAAGAATGTTGATCCTCTTCTGAGCCCAACTAACAAGGCTCTTATCCGAGAAAAAGCATTTTCGTATGACCTCTTCCGGATTACAGCACATCTCTTCAAGAGAAAGTTGAAATGATTGGAGACTGGTTAGAAAATTTACGAGAAATGAATATGAGTAGTGATGATCGAAATCTTCGATTTGATACTTGGTTCTTTCAAATGTACGATTGATCATCGCCGCTTGAGATTCGAGTTCGGCAATCTGTGCAGAATTATCGTGCATAAGAATCTCGTCCGTCAAGCGATTTCTTTCTACACGATTTGGTTCTAGATCCATCTGGATATGAAGGATGTTTTCTTCGCACCGATTAAACTTTTCTCTCGCTTCAGCATATTCGACAGAGAGAGCTTCTATGCCACCGGTTGGCATGGTTTCAAGTGCTTCGACCACCTGGTCATATCGTTCAGATTTTTCTTTGAATTCGTTCTCGGCTTTTTCCAGAGCTCCTAGAATATCGCCTCTTGTACCTTTAATTAGGGTTTGGTTTACACCCTTTAGCTTTGAAATAGAATCTCTATATTGATCTACCTGCTTAGACAAACTGGATATTTCTTCATCAAGATCATCAATTTCAACCCTGATCTCGGATTCCTTCTCAGAAGATAGTCCCATGAGACGATTGTTTAGTACCGTAAGCGTACTATTGATATTTCGAAGATCCTCTCCAAGTTTCCGATATAGTGTCATGTAAATTTCAGTGTCTTCCAAAAGCGTAGCGATAAAGGCCTTGCGTTCTGTGGATTTCATGTTGATCACGTTTGCAACATTTGGACCGAGTCTGAGAAGACGAAGAAAATTCTGATCAATTCCAAAATGTATTCTGATCAGTTCTTTGAAACTTGACACGTTTCCATTCTTATTGAGTTCTTCTCCATTTAGAGAAATAAAGCTCTTTGTTGAATGAGCCATGGTAGTCTTATTCCATGTGAACACGTGTCGGATATCGAACACATCATTGTCGTGAACGAACTGGATCTCTTTAAGACCATCTTTCCAGGGAAGTATCTCATCGAGCTTGTTCTTGACATCTAGAGTACCGTAGTCAGCAAACGGCTGAAGATGCCCGAGAATCGACGTCTTTCCCGATCCCATTTTTCCAATAAAAATATTAATTTTCTTATCACAGTTTGTAAAATCGAGTGTAACATCGTTACGATGCATTCCCGATTGAATGCAGACAAAATTCTGCAGATATAATCTAGTTATCTTCCACAAACTATCTCACCTCTAGTCTATAAATACATTAGTGAAAAACAGGATCCCGAACGATCTTTATTTATCGTTCGGGATCGTTCATTTGTATTAATAAAACGTGCTATTGAATACAGAATCTTTTC
>Ga0310786_10000507_pt1 | contig 63618 bp, 47 predicted proteins | sample AusTroGonzalo_MG_FD_203881 | JGI IMG/M metagenome (GOLD analysis project Ga0310786, IMG submission 203881) | Bovine rumen microbial communities from tropical cattle in Woodstock, Queensland, Australia - Gonzalo_03 (v2) (version 2) | ecosystem: Host-associated > Mammals > Digestive system >...
TCAATAAGTTGCTGATTATCAGCAGGGCAGAAAAAGCTCTACTTTTTTGCGTGTACCCCGACCGCGAATCGAACGCGGAACTAAGTCTTAGGAGGACCTTGTTATATCCATTTAACTATCAGGGCATCATTTTTCGGGTGCGAAGGTACGAAAAAAAGAGCGAAATACCAAATTAATTTGAGTATTTCTTATGCATCTGCAAACACCTTGCCGTCTTCCAGAGTGATTTTGAGCTTGGTGTACTCACAATGGAAATCGTGCTGCAGACGATCCAGATAGCGTCGGCTTTCCCACAGGCACATGGGCAGGTCGTGCAGCAGATAGTTGCCGCAGGCCTCGGGGCGCGTAGCAGGCACTTCCGTCTGTGTCAGAATCCACTTCAGGCACTCGATGGTCAGACGACGCATGTCCTCTACGGTGTAAGTGCCCGTCATGATGATATACATGCCCGTAAGGCAACCCATAGGACCGACATACACCACGTCGTCCTTCGCTTCGCTATTGCGGAACCAGGTGGCCATCAGGTGCTCCAGGCTATGCATGGCGGCAGGTGCCACGGCGGGCTCCTGATTGGGCTCTGTGATGCGTAGGTCGAACGTTGTAAAGCCCTTGTCCTCGCGCGACACATAGATGCCGGGCTTCAGACGGGTGTGGTCGATGGTAAAACTCTGTATGACTTCCATTCTTCTGTTTGCTTGGTTAAGAAATAAGAGGATGTGCCTCGACACATCCTCTCTTATTGATTTGTTGTTTGCTTTTTACTTCTTGTTCAAAGCAAGGTCGATGGCTACGGCGATAGCAACAGTAGCACCCACCATGGGGTTGTTGCCAATGCCGAGGAAGCCCATCATCTCTACGTGAGCAGGAACTGAAGAAGAACCTGCGAACTGAGCGTCAGAGTGCATACGACCCAGCGTGTCAGTCATACCATAGGAAGCAGGACCAGCAGCCATGTTGTCTGGGTGCAGGGTACGACCCGTACCACCACCAGAAGCTACTGAGAAGTAAGGTTTGCCAGCGAGCACGCGCTCCTTCTTGTAAGTACCGGCAACGGGGTGCTGGAAGCGGGTGGGATTGGTAGAGTTACCCGTGATAGATACGTCAACGTTCTCCTTCCACAGGATAGCTACACCCTCACGAACATCGTCAGCACCATAGCACTTTACCTTCAGACGGCTGGGGTTGTTGCCATAAGGAACCTCCTTAACAACCTTCAGCTCAGAGGTGAAGTAGTCGAACTGAGTCTGTACGTATGTGAAACCGTTGATACGGCTGATGATCTGGGCAGCGTCCTTGCCAAGACCGTTCAGGATAACGCGCAAAGGCTTCTGGCGAACCTTGTTGGCCATCTCGGCAATCTTGATAGCACCCTCGGCAGCGGCGAATGACTCGTGACCAGCCAGGAAGGCAAAGCACTCAGTCTCCTCGCGCAGCAGACGGGCAGCCAGGTTACCATGACCGATACCAACCTTACGGTCGTCGGCTACAGAACCAGGGATACAGAACGACTGCAGACCGATACCGATAGCCTCAGCAGCGTCAGCAGCTGTCTTCACGCCCTTCTTGATAGCGATAGCAGCACCACAAACGTATGCCCACTTGGCGTTCTCGAAGCAGATACGCTGGGTCTCCTCACACATCAGGTAGGGATCTACACCAGCCTTGTCACAAATCTCGTTGGCCTCTTCAATGCTGTTGATGCCATTCTCCTTCAGAGCAGCAAGAACCTGGTTGATACGGCGCTCCTGACTCTCAAACTGTACTTTTCTAATCATAGTCGTATCCTCCTTTATTCTTTACGTGGGTCAATAGCCTTAACTGCACCCTGCTCCTCGGTCGTACGACCGTAAGAACCGGTGTTCTTCTTCATAGCCTCGTTGGCATCCATACCGTTCTTGATGGCTTCCATCATCTTGCCCAGATGTACATACTCGTAACCGCAAACCTCGTTGTTGGCATCGAGGAACATCTTGGTGATGTAACCCTCGGTCAGCTCCAGATAACGGGTACCCTTGGCAACGGTACCATAGAGTGTACCTGTCTGTGAACGAAGACCCTTACCCAGGTCCTCCAGACCAGCACCGATAGCCAGACCACCCTCAGAGAAAGCACTCTGTGTGCGACCATAGACAATCTGCAGGAAGAGCTCACGCATAGCGGTGTTGATAGCATCGCATACGAGGTCAGTGTTCAGAGCCTCCAGCAAAGTCTTGCCAGGCAGAATCTCGCTGGCCATAGCGGCAGAGTGAGTCATACCGGTGCAACCGATGGTCTCGACCAGAGCCTCCTGGATGATACCATCCTTCACGTTCAAGCTCAGCTTGCAGGCACCCTGCTGGGGAGCACACCAACCAATACCGTGGGTATAACCCGAAATGTCCTTAATCTCCTTTGCCTGAATCCATTTGCCCTCCTCGGGAATGGGTGCAGGACCATGGTAGGCACCCTTACAGACGCTACACATGTTGTTAACTTCAGTTGAATAAATCATATTTGTTATTATAATAATAAATAAGTATATACACAAATTTGGATGTGCAAAGTTACGGGGATATTCTGAATTAACCAAACGTTATTTCTCTTATTTAAGAACAATTAACAAGCATTTTCGTCACATATTTGGAACTATCCAAATTTATTTGTAACTTTGCCATGTGAATATTACAAAAAAATGTAAGATGGAGGACGTAAGATGGAAGAAGTAAGAAGGAAGAAACTAACGGACGAGGATTTGGACGAGCGCGTAAGTCGTGCTGTCGAGAACTTCATGCAGGGCTATGGCTGCTGTCAGAGTGTGGTGGCTGCCTTTGCCGACCTTTACGGCATGGACGATATGATGGCCAAGCGTATTGCCGCCGGTTTTGGCGGTGGAGTAGGCCGCATGCGCATGATGTGCGGTGCTGTGTCGGGCATTGTTATGCTGGTAGGCCTCGACTGCGGACAGACGGAAGGCTCGGATCGTGAGGGTAAGTCGGCTTGTTATAAAGTCGTACAGGAACTACTGGCACGCTCGCAGGCTGAGAACGGTAGTCTGATATGTGCCGAGATTCTTGGACTGCAGGGGCACGAAAAGGCGCAGAACAGTTATGTGGCCTCAGCTCGTACTGCAGAATACTACAAAACGCGTCCCTGTGCCGCCAAGGTGGAGAGTGCCGCCCGCATTTTTGCCGACTATCTGAAGGGTAAACAGTAGTGTTTACTAAAACGTTTGCGGGAAAATTATTGCAGTAGATGATACAAGTACGGAATAATAGTGTTATATTTGCAGCGGAAAACAATTTTAGGCTACAATAACACTATGTAACTACAACAACTGACTACTATAAACGTGAACCGGAGTCGTCCCAACGGGAGAACTCCGGTTCTTTATCATTTGATGACGACCTTACGACCGTTCATGATATATATGCCACTTGTAGGATGAGTGACTTTGCGTCCTTGCAGGTCATAGAGAATAGTTCCGACATCAGCCTTCTGCCATCTGACCTCGTCTATGACCGACGGATCGTCTATAGTGACGACAAAGCTGACGGTTCCCGTCTCTGTATTCTCTGAGATGCTGTTTAGCATAAAGCCTGTGGCCTTAGCTGTCGAACTGTCCCAGAAACAGTAGTTGGGTAACTGCATTTCATCGGTGAGCGATGTCACCAGTTTAGTGCCCGGGAAGGTCACAGCAGCCAGCGACTCCGTCCATTCTGCTCTTGTATAGGTCTTGCCAGTACCACGTAAATAGCTGCTGATTAATAGTCCCCCCGAAGGTACAACCGCCACAGCAGGATGACCTGGATTATTGTTGGGCGAATCGGTCATGTTTACGGCAGTGTATGGATAGTCAACATGGTAGACCAACAACCCATGACCGTAAGACTTTTTGTTGAGTCCTCGCTGTTGTATATTCTCCATGACGATGAAGTCTCGGTCATTATCAGCGTTCACCAACTTATAGGCCTTGCCGCCTTCAATCAGCGGAAGTAGATCGCTGACCTGCCAACTGCCATCAGACATCAGACAGTTGGCTTCTTCCATCTTCGTCCACCCCATCACCTCTTGTTCCCACGCGTTATAGGGACAGGGGGCAAAACCGTTGTAGTTATAGAGTCCGTAGTCCATAATACTGTACGTTTCCATCCCTTGATTATTAACTTTTCCACTGGATTGGGTGGCATAGAGATCGGGTAATCCCATACAATGCGAAAATTCGTGAATAAAGACACCTGTCCCATTAATATACTCTGGAAGCTCGGGATGGAATAGTTCTGGACTGCAATTGAAACGTGAAATGCGCAGCGAATCATTCAGTTTGATGTTCTGATAACTGGCCTTGGCCCAAATGGTGCTGTCGGCACCACCCTGATTCTGGCCGTAGCCTGCGTAGATGACGCATACCAATTCGATGCGACCGTCCTTGTCATTGTCGTAGGCGCTCCAGTCGCTAACGACGTCTTTGACCTGCTCCATAGCATCGCGGCAGAAATCTGAGAACTTGTCGTCAGAACCTGTTTTATTTTTACCACCATAGTAAGCCATCTTCTGGGGCAGGGTGATCGGCCCTACGATATCAAACTGTGGCGAGAACTGCTTGTGACTACTGGTCTCGAAATACTGACGCACACTGGCTACGTTCAACTGATTCTGATTGCCGAGGTCTTCCTGTTTGTCGCCATTCAGATATTGTTCGAAAGCCTTGACGGGATCGTTGACGGTAAAACCTAAATCCTGAAAAGCAGCCAGAATGGTCAGGACACGCGGACTGCCTGTATGTTGCAGATAATTACCCTCAGCGAGAAACGCTGGCGCTGGACAACAGCCTTCATTTGCTATAGGTGCCAAACGAACACCGCCCTGCATGACTATGGTGCCGTCTGGCAACTTCATGGGTACAAGCGCACGCAAAGGCGGTGCTGCCAAAATCTCCATATTAAATGCTAATTGCAAACAACTAATAGCAACCAAAAATAGTTTCTTCATCGTCGTCAGTTATTATGTTCCGACTGCAAAGATACAAAATAAAGTGAAAAGTGAAAAGTGAAAAGTGAAAAATTTGCTTCAGCAGTAAAATAATTCGTCATTCGTCATTCGTAATTCGAAATTTTTAGTATTTTTGCAGTCATGAAAGCAAAATGGACGTTCATCTTAGCAGTTTTGATACTGTTTGCGGCATGCAGTCGTAAACAGCAACATACGTTTACCAATGAACTGCTGTTGCCCATGACGCCCGTGAAGAATCAGGGCAAGTCGGAACTCTGCTGGGCCTACGCCATGCTGGCTATGATAGAGACGGAACATCTGGTAAGAGGCGACTCCGTCAACCTGTCACCCGTCTACATTGGACGCATGATGAAAGAAGAGCTAAAAGCCAAGAGCCAACGCGCTATGGGTCAGACCCTGCTGAATATGATACAGAAGTATGGCATCGTGCCTTATGACGTGCTGCCCGACGATGCCACCGATGACTTGCCCACCCCGAAGTGGGTGTTTATGTTAGGGGCCCGTTACACGCCTTGGGAGTTTGCCCACTCCGTCTGTGCGCCTGACGAATACCTGTCGCTGACGTGCTTTCCCGATTCACCATATCACAAGAAGATAGTAGTGCCCGTACCTGACAACTGGGAGCAGAACCAGTTACTGAACCTGCCTATGGACACGCTGCGCCACCATGTGGACCGTGCCCTGCGCCAACGCCATCCCGTCTGTTGGGAAAGTCGTGGCCATGCCATGTGTATTGTGGGAATGGCCCATGACGAGAATGGCCGTCCTTACTATATCATGAAAAATTCATGGGGATCCAAAAGATCTCACGGCGGATTAGTTTATATGTCTGTCCGCAAGATGTGGAAGGACATGATAGCATTGTATCTGACAAAGGATGCCTATTTCAAAAAGTAGTTGTTCCCTTTTGTTTTATGTCTTAATTTATTTACTTTTTTTTGTTTTTTTGAAAATTGTTTGGTGGAATGCCAAAAAATACGTAATTTTGCCACATTACTAATTACCAATAATGTGTTTTATGAGAAAACTACTAATTTCATTAATTGGCTTGTTGTCCGTTGTTTACTCCATGGCTCAAGACATGAAAGTTGTCGATTTTCGCTTGTTGGAGAACGACTTGACAGCTAATACTCGTGGTACAGAAAAGATGGACCAGAACGGTGAACGTGCTGCCCTGATAAAGATTGTAACTCCTGAGCGAGGCTTTAGCTTCGACGGTGGTTCGTTAGGTATCGTGGCAACTGAAGAGCATACGGGAGAAATTTGGCTATATGTTCCCCGCCGAGCTCAAAAACTCATAGTGAAGCATGATGCTTTTGGTGTGTTACGTGACTACTACTACCCAATTCCCATCAGTGGCGGACGTACATACGAGATGCTGATAGACATTGGTACGGGCCGCTATGTCACTATTACTTCTGAGATTGCCCATTCAAATATTAATATTGATGGTGAGGATTGCGGCACTGCACCTATTTATAATAAATATTTGAATTATGGCCGTCATATCGTGACTGCTACAAAAGACCGCTTTGAAGGTAAGGAAGCTGTCTATGTCACAACAGGTGACGACCAGAAGGCGCGTGTGGTCAACATTGGGCAGACGGATATCAGTAATCTCTTTGCAGATGTTACGGTTCGTGTAGATAATAATGCCGATATTTATTTCCAAGGTCAGAATATGGGTACCAGCATTTGGAAGACCCAGCTGCGTGAGGGTAGCTATACGGTGGTAACACGCAAGGCCGACTGCGACTCGGTAAAGACGAGCTTTATCGTAAAAGCCGGGCAGTCTAACGAATTCCGTGCGGCACCGCCCATCCCATATACAGGATTCCTCAGCATATTCACCCGTCCGCAGAATACAACGGCCATGCTTGACGGCAAGAGCATTCTGACCGCAGGCGAGACGGTGACATTGCCGGTAGGTACCCATACGGTTGACTATACGAGCAAAGGCTATGTAGCCCAGCGTAAGGAATATGAGATATTACGTAATCTCACGGTTGCCGATACGGTGACGATGGCTGAGATATCATATCTGCGACCGAATGCCTTTTATTTCGGAGGTGGTTTTAATCTTCGTTCATTAGGCGGCTATACTGCTACTGCAGGTATGGTATTAGGCGACAACGACTTCCAAATCAGCTATACTTTCGGTAACACTGAATCGGATATCGCTTATTGGACAAACAGTAGCACGGGAAACCTTGAAAGCCGTGTGGCATACAAGATGAACTCTGCACAGATACGCTATGGCTATCAGATCCGTCTGATGCGTCGTTTTGGACTAACGCCTCAGGTGGGATTTAGCTACAACTCTCTTTCGGCAGTAGTAAAACAAGGTAATAACAGTTATGGAGACGGTGCGTCCCAGCAAGCTCTTACCATTGGGGCAAAATTATTGTTGGTACCAATGCAGCACGTATACATCTTTGCTATGCCTGAAATCGGATTAGGATTGAAAAATGACGAGAATTTCAAGAATATAGCAGAAGCTGCAGGCTTCAGCACCACAAGTATTGGCCTCATAGCAGGCGTTGTAGTCAGTTTCTAAATAAGAGTTTCACCCGTAAAAATATAAGCTATATGAATATACTAAAAAATTATCTTTGGTTGGGGGCAGTATTACTGTCCGTTGCTTGCGTACTATCTTCGTGTAAAAAGAGCGAAGAAATAGGAGAAGAGGTCTTCGTCTCCAGCGATTACATCGTGGTAGATGCCAATGTGAATATCGGTGCCAATAGTACGATTGCAGTGATGGAGGTGAGGTCGAACTGCGACTGGTTCATCACTGTAGATGGTGCATGGCAGGGACTTCAGCTTAGTACCCTGGAGGGCACAAACAACGAAAATGTAAATATTGAGACGCCTCGTAACCTTTCTCAGGATGAGCGCTCGGCAGTGTTGACATTCAAGAACGACGACGGAACAATCAATCGCGTCGTTACTGTTCGTCAGGCTGCAGGCGATATTGAGGTTGAACTGTCTGTAGACCCTGTTAACATCGAGGTGATTGCCCAAGGTGAAGAAAAAACAGCTAAGGTGACTTGTAACACCGACTGGACGGTGGCAGTAGATGCTGACGCTCCTTGGTGTGTGTCTGACAAGCAGAAAGGTGTAGAGACCGAGGTTATTAAATTTACCATTCAGGCTAACCAGACACCAGAAGAACGCCGTGCTAAGGTGGTCATCTCGTCTGGAAACCGTACGGGTAACAAGAAGGAGCAGATTATTACCATTATCCAGAATGCCGCTCCCAAGCCTTCGCCCATCATAACAAGTGCTGTGGTAAACGATGCTAACAACAAGATTACAGTGACAGCCAGTTTCCAGTCTTTGTACGATGTGACAGAATATGGTTACTGTTATGACACGAAACCAGAGCCAACCACAGATATGACTGTAGTGGGAACTAATGGAGGAACTAACAAGGACTTTACTTTCACCATTGATGTGGAGGACGGTCGAACCTACTTTATCAGAGTTTACGCTGTCAGTGTTGTCGGCACAGGCTACAGCACGGATTATACTATCACAGTGCCTGGTGACACCCCAGGAACTGACGACAACGTTTCTCCCAATCTGATTCGCAGAAAGAAATAATTATGAATCTTAAAGAGTTTTGACTTATGAAAAAATATATATTCTTAATGGTTGCACTGCTGAGCGCGGTGGGAATGAAGGCACAGTTCGCATGGGATGTAGAAGTTGGTGATTTCAGGTACGACCTGTTCGAAGACCAACATGCTGCCCTGAAGGGTGCTGTCAGTGTTTCTGCGGATGAAATGACCGTTCCAAGTACAATTGTACATGAGGGTGTCAAATATACTGTGACTGAACTAAATGGTTGGGGCTGTGATAAAGTTGTGTCGCTTGTATTGCCAGAGACTATGACTACCAATGTTAATATTGGTAATATTAACTCTGATGTTGCTAAACTGACATTACCGTCAACGCTGATTTCTGTGAGCGTATATGGAAGAGTTAATGTGGAAGCATTTGCCATCAACAGCGGTAATAGCAAATTCTCTGTTGTGAATGGTGTCCTGTTTAATAAGGACAAGACGACCTTGGTGTGTTATCCCAGTGGGAAATCAGGAGTACGCTATGAGGTGCCTGCAGGTATAACAACCATTGGCCGCTATGCTTTCCATAACAGCCAAAAATTGGAAACGATAGTATTACCTGAAGGCTTGACGACAATAGAAGAAAATGCCTTTGGTGCTATATATACGCTGAATGAGTGTAACTTTCCTGAGACATTGAAAAGAATAGAAGGTTATGCCTTCAATGGCTGTCGACTTGTTTTTAGCAATAACACCTTTACACTTCCCAAAGGACTCACTTTTATTGGAGATGGAACTTTTAATAGTGCTTTCTTTGACAACGCAGCCATGACAGTGGTATTCCCTGCAACAGTAGGACAGTCAGGCAGTCAGTTGAAAGTTCAAAACTACGCTTTCAACTGCAATACGATACGCTCAGAGATGACAGACCCTGTCCATTGCGGTGAGTGGGCCTTTCAGGATGTAAATGCTATTCATATTCCTTATGGCACATTAGATACATACAAGGCTAAGACAGGCTGGAATATGAATACTTCTAAACTGCGCGAAGCGGCTAATCCTGGTGCAGAAACGGTTGCGACTGTAGATATAGAACGCGTGCTTGATTTCGATAACAATACCGTTTCTGTGAAATTCAGTACAAAGACAAACAGTGCCACTATCCGATATAAGGTAGTCGAAAATGATTCCTATGAGAATAGTAACCCAAATGAATGGGCCATCTATGATGGAGGCACAATCAGTGTGGCAAGTTCAGAATGGCCTTACAATAGCAACACCTATTACGTTAAGGCCATAGCCATGAAGGCAGGCATGAACAACTCTCCGATAGCTACGATGACCATACAATATGAATCGTTGAGAACAGCTATGCCTGTCATCAACTGCGCCGGTAGCACAACGATGACGATGAGTACAACAGAGGAGGGTGCTGTGATTCGTTATACTACAGATGGTACAACGCCAACAACCAGCAGTACGGAATACACAGGTCAGATTACGTTAAATGGTAATTATACCTTTAAGGCAAAAGCCTTTAAGGAAGGCAAGTTCCCATCGGATGACCAAATATATGATGTATACTGGTTCAGATGTCAAACACCAACTATCAGTTACGAAGCAGACACGCCGAATGGAGAAGACGTCGTGGTGACGATAACTGCAAATGGTGAAGGTGAAACATTGATGTACAGGACGTCGAACAGCAGTGAAGACCAACTCTACAAAGGTACTTCTGTCAAAGTACGTCGCGAAATTGACTTCTATGCCTTTGCCAAGAAGGAACATTTTAATGATTCCGAGACAGCTTCTGTCTATCTTTCCAGAGGCAATATCGCTACAAATAGTCCACACATTCAGGTTGACCAAAACACCAAGATGCTGACACTGACAGCAGAAGAAGGCGCATCTATTTACTATACAACAGACGACAAGACGCCAGAGGTGAAAGATGAGATGCTGTATGCTGCGCCTGTCAAATTGGCTGGCAACTGTACCGTCCGTGCCATCGCTTGGAAGAAAGGCAAGTTCCAGTCGGACGAGTCCTCCTTTACTATAGATAACTGGTTCTCTGTATCTCCAGTTACCATGACGCAAGCCATCGTTGACGGACAGCCGGTGATGCAGTTTGCCAGCGAAACAGAAGGTGCCGAAATATGGTATGGCTACGGCTGTTATTGTGAGGATCATCAGTACAATAATGTACCTGTTGCAGCAGCAGAAGGACAATATGTTTATGCTATTGCCAAGAAGAGCGGCTTCCTCGATTCCGAGTGGCGCGAGTTCCATATTGACTATAGCCAGTACACGCGTTGCTCACAGCCTTGGTTGGAAACTGATATCGACAAGCATCTTATTACGTTAAAGACTGACGAAGAAGGTGGAGAAATCTATTACGTCATTGATCCTGACGGTAATAAGATTCCTACCACCAAGAGTACGAAGTACACAGGGCCGTTTACGCCTTACAAGCGTGGCTACCTCAGGTTTGTGACTGCCAAGGATGGTAAGATCAATTCCGAGATCAACACATATTGGCTTGATGAGATGTTCCGTTTGAATCAGGTTACCTTTGAACCCCAAATTGGTGAGGACGGTGATTATATGATGAAGTTCAGCTGTAACGACCCTGTGGTTAAAGATGCAGACATCTATTATTATTATTCAGGACTTGCAGAGAAAAAGTATGAGGGCAAGGCTGTCAGCGTACCCAAGGATGAATATGTCTATGCATTTGCCCGCAAGGAGGGATGGCTGGATTCTTATACCGTATCTAATTATGTCTCCCATGACCAATATGTAGTTTCCCAGCCCAACATCATCATATTGAGTGAGAAAAAGGTGCTGAAGGTTGATGTGGCTCAAGACGGAACAGTGGTTTACTGGACCAATGATGGCACAGAACCGACAGCCTCCAGTCCGAATAAGGCTGACCAGTACTACAATCCAGAGATTCAGGTAACACGTAACTGTACCTATAAGTTCATAGCCGTTAAGGCTGGCATGATCAACTCGCCTGTTACTGAAATTGTTATCAGCGACTGGTTCCGTGCTCCTCAGGTGATAGTTACCCCTTATGGTACAGACGACAAGTTGATGGTGAAAATGGAGGTTGACGCTGAGGATGCCTATAATTATGAAATCTATTGGGAGTATGATGGTCGTGTGGCACAAGATTATGTCAAGTCAAACCAGAAATATAACGGTCCCTTTGAGGTCGAGGACGGGCATATGATTTATGTGACAGCCATCCGTGACGGCTTCAATCCCAATTGGAATGCAACCAATTGGCTCTACTGGAGTTCATATCGTTGCAATCCGCCCAACATTTCTATTCGTGATACGGTGGTGACCATTGTCGGCACAGAAGGTGCTTCGTTCTATTACACACTCGACGGCAGTACGCCCACCAAACAGAGCCAAAAATACACTGCTCCGTTTAAGTTGACGAAGAACTGCAATGTCAAGGCTATTGCAACCATGGAGGGTATGATGAATTCTGACGTTCGCGAAAACTCGTTCTGGGATTACCGCGTGAAGGATGTCGAATTCTCAATCTACGCTCAGAATAACAACCTGATGATGGAGTTGACCTGTGACGATAAGGATGCTGCCATCTATTACAAGATAGGCGACGGCTACAATTCTGAAGACATCACCGCAGAGCCGAATGTCAAATATACCGCTCCGTTTGTGTTACCAGAAGGTCGCAGCGTATGGGCATCAGCTACAAAGGAAGGATTCACCAATGCCAATTGGAACTTCAGAGAAGGCGTTTGGAAGTCCTCTTACACCGCCAGTATGCCCGACATCTATGTAGACGATAATGCCAAGGTCGTCATCTCTGGCGAAAAGAATGCAACCATCTACTACACTACAGATGGTAAGACGCCTACGACAAGCAGCACCAAGTATACCGCTCCGTTCACTCTGAGTGCCAACGATACCATTAAGGCCATCGCTGTTGTCGACAGGAAATTCAATTCTAATGTGAGCGAGTTCGTCTATAATGGCTATAGTGTGAAGATGGTTACGATTACGCCGATTGTAGAAGACAATATTCTGAAAGTACGTTTGCAGACTACTACGCCTAACGCTACCATTTACTATGGTATCAATGAACATAACGCAAAGGTTTCTGCCAATATCCGCTACACAACTCCAATCACTATCAAGAATGGCGACCGAATCTTTGCAAGTGCTACACGCAGCGGCTATCAGGATGCCCCTTGGAATGAACACAGTGAGATTTATTTCAGCGATTACACATGTAACGCTCCTATTATCTCTATAGATGGTGATGCTAATGTAAGTATCGGTAGTGATGCAGGTGCAACCATCTACTATACACTTGATGGCTCTAAACCGACCACTTCAAGTACGGTATACAGCAATAGTTTCAAGTTGACTCGTAATACAACTATCAAGGCTATGGCCATTAAGAGCGGACTGATAAACTCTGACGTACGCGAGATGACTTACAACGAGTTCCGCGTGGCTAATCCAGTCTTTGCCCAGAATGGCATTACGATGACAATCACCACCACGACGCCGGAGGCGACTATCTACTATGCTTATGAATCGGAGAGTAAAACAGTGAATAAGAATTCGCATAAGTACACGGGTCCATTCGATGTCATGGATAATAGTACCATACTCGCCTATGCTGTTCGTGATGGATGGTATGACTCTGAAATCAGCAGTATAAACACCGGTGATAAGATTGCCTGTCCAATGGTTGAAGCTGTATCTTACGATGGTCACTTCTTGACGTTGAAGGCCATTGACGATGCTACCATCTGGTACACGACCAATGGTAATGATCCTCGTGACAATTCGGGCAAGACGGTCAGCTGGATATACGAATATAAGACACCTATCGCTATTAACAGCACTGGTCAGATTAAGGCTATAGCCACAAGGAAGTACATGAATCCTTCGGAGATTGCTACGTTCGATATCAACTTCTATGCAGGCGAGAACGGTACTACGCTCGAGAAGCCAGGTGTTCTCGAAGAGGTGATGACGTGGTCAGACGTGTCGACCATCACAGAGTTTAATATCGAAGGTCCGCTGAATCAGGCTGATTTGGCGTTCATTAAGAATAACATGACGTCATTGCAGCATCTCGACATGAGTAAGACGACGATAGAGGATGGTACCCTGCCTGATAACGCATTCTCTGGTCTGCCAATCATTTCGTTCACTTCGCCTGAGAATATCACGCAAGTAGGCAATGGCATCTTCACTAATTGTCCGGAACTGGCTGCCGTTCGTTGGAATACAACCACCAAACTGCCTGACAATTCGTTTGATACCAACCACAATCCGAACTTGCTGCTCTTCGTACGATTCGAAATCGCTGCTCCGAGTCATACTGCTGTAGAGAATCAGATTATCAACGGCACAGCCCAGTCTATTGTACTTGTTGACGATTACGCCAGCAACTTCTACTGCCCAGAGCGGTTCTATGCAAAGTCGATAAAGTATACTCACAAGTTTACGATGACTTCTGGAAACGGTGGCGGATGGGAATCCTTTACACTGCCGTTCACTCCTTCGCGCTTTATCCATGAGAGCAAGGGTGAGCTGTTACCATTCAAGAGCTATGAGCAACAGGAGAATCAGGAGGCTTATAGACCGTTCTGGTTACGCTCACTCAACGAACTGGGCTTCGAAGATGTTGGCACTATGGAGGCTAACAAGCCTTACATCATCTGTATGCCAAACAATGAGCGTTATGCTACACGCTTCCGCTTGGCTGGCAATGTCACGTTCAGTGCAACTGACACTTATGTACCAGTTACCAATCCTGAACCGGCTGAAAAGGGTAATGTGATGTTTGTGCCTAACTTCATGCATCGTGACAAGGAGGTCGGTATCCTTGCTATCAATCTCGATGCTCAGGACGAGTTCTTGCCTGGTAGCGCATTCCTTGATAATGTGCGTGGCTTGCGTCCCTTCGAGGCTTATGCACGCAGCATTGGCGTATCACGTCAGGCTATCCGCATCGATGATGACGATTTGCAGTTGGCTACAGCTATTCAGGACACTCAGCTCGTCGATGTCAGTGGTAATGCCATCATCAAAGTATATAACCTCTCAGGTAACCTTGTCATCACAGGCAAGCGCAGTGAGGTGATGTCTAAACTTGCAGATGGTGTCTATATCATTAACGGAAAGAAGATTGCTGTAAAGTGATATTCCGTTCTTCGGAACACATGATAAAAAGAAGCCTGCTACTCGACGGATGTAGCAGGCTTCTTTTATATCGTTAAGTCGTCGTGACGTTATATAGTCTTTATTTGTTCAGCTTCCATGTGACACCATCCTTGGTGTCCTTGACCTCGAAGCCGGCAGCGGCGAGTTCGTCGCGAATCTGGTCGCTGGTGGCCCAGTCCTTATTGGCCTTGGCCTTAGCACGCAGGTCGAGTACCATATCGACTACCTTGCCGAAAGCTTCCTCACGGGCAGCGTTGCCTCCGCCAACTGAGAGGTGAGAGGAGAGAGGTGAGAGGCCGAGGATGTCAAAGGCAAAGAGGTTCATGACTTCCTTCAGTTCCTTCAGGCAGTCGGCACAGATGGTTGCCTTGTGGTCGACGAGCTTGTTGATGGTGGTGCAAGCCTCGAAGAGATAGCTCAGCACCAATGGAGTGGCGAGGTCGTCGTTCATGGCGTCATAGCACTTCTGGCGCAGGCTCTTTACCACCTTTTCAGTCTCGGGGTCACATTGCGACGAAATCTGAATGCGCTCTATATCAGCGATGGCGTTCATTAGCTTCTCATAGCCCTTCTCAGCAGCCTGCAGCGCCTCGTTCGAGAAGTCCACGGTGCCACGATAGTGGGCAGAGAGTACGAAGAAGCGAATAGTCATGGGCGAGTAGGCCTTCTCCAACAGGGGATGATTACCCGTAAAGAACTGCTCGAGGGTGATGAAGTTGTTGTACGACTTACCCATCTTCTGACCATTGATGGTCAGCATGTTGTTGTGCATCCAATACTTCACGGCAGGATGACCCATCGAAGCCTGAGCCTGTGCTATCTCGCACTCGTGGTGGGGGAACACAAGGTCCATACCGCCTCCGTGGATGTCGAACTCCTCGCCCAGGTACTTGCGTCCCATGGCGGTACATTCGCAGTGCCAGCCGGGGAAACCGTCACTCCAGGGTGAGGGCCAACGCATGATATGCTCGGGCTGTGCCTTCTTCCACAGAGCGAAGTCGGCCTGATTATGCTTCTCGCCGACACCGTCAAGGTTGTCGCGTGAGGCATCTTTGATATTCTCAAGGCTACGACCAGAGAGGATTCCGTATTTATACTTCTTATTATACGCCTCAATATCGAAGTAGATAGAGCCGTTTGACTCATAGGCAAAACCGTTGTCCAGAATCTGCTGTACCAACTGCTGCTGTTCGATGATATGACCTGTAGCATGTGGCTCGATAGAGGGACGCAACACGTTCAGTGCATCCATAAACTGGTGGTAGCGGTTGGTGTAGTATTGCGCAATCTCCATCGGCTCCAACTGTTCCAGTCGTGCCTTCTTGGCAATCTTATCCTCGCCCTCGTCGGCATCGTGCTCTAAATGGCCTACATCGGTAATGTTACGCACATAGCGTACCTTATAGCCTAAGTGTTTCAGATAGCGGAACACCAGGTCGAAGGTAATGGCGGGACGGGCATGTCCCAGATGAGGGTCGCCATAGACGGTAGGACCACAAACATACATGCCCACATTGGGGGCGTGTAACGGCTCGAAACGCTCCTTCTGGCGCGTCAGCGTATTATAAATGACTAATTTTGATTCCATAACTTCTTATAATTTTGGCTGCAAAGGTACGAATAAGTGAGAGAAATACAAAAGGAAAACTTGTTTTTCTTAATAAATTTGGATTTTCGCATATTTTATGCTACCTTTGCGTGCTATTATGACAAGGTATTTGATATTGACACTGGCTTGTCTATGGTCAATAGGTATTTATAGCCAGAAGAATTGGCAGGATGACTTTCGGCAATGGATGACAATAGAAGATATGGAAGAGGGGTATGGTGAGGCAATGATGGAACAGCTGGCAGAGGCGGCTGCTTCGCCCATCAACCTGAATCAGACAACACGCGAGGAACTGGAGGCGTTACCATTCCTTTCCGCCACCCAAGTGGAAGAGATAATGGCATACATCTATCGCTATGCGCCCATCCGTTCAATAGGCGAACTGAAGATGATTGGCAGTCTCGACTTTCATACTCGTCAACTATTGGAACATTTCGTCTATGTTGGTCCAGAAAAGCCTCGGCGTATATGGCCGAAGCTGAGCGATGTTGTCAAATATGGACGTCACAAATTAGTGGCCTATAGCAAGATACCCCTTTATGATCGTAAAGGCGATATGCTATCAGACGGTTCTGGCTATTTAGGTTACAAATACCGACACGACATCCGCTATCAGTTCAACTATAACGACCGCATCAAGTTCGGCCTCACGGCAGCTCAAGATGCAGGCGAACCATTCTTCTCGGACAAAAACAGGCTCGGTTACGACCACTACAGCTACTACCTGCAGCTACGCAACATGGGACGACTTGAGGAACTGAACCTTGGCATGTATCGCGTCCAGATGGGTATGGGACTCGTCATGAATAACGCCTTCCATTTAGGCAAGTTGGCCACATTGCAGTCAATGGGACGCTCTACACACATGCTAACAGCCCATGCTTCCCGTTCGCAAGGCAACTATCTGCAGGGCATAGCGGCTACGGTACGTCTGGCTAACCGTTGGCGACTAACAGCCTATGCCTCTTATCGACCACTGGATGCCACGCTGAATGAGGACGGCACGGCTCGTACCCTGTTACGTGACGGCTATCATCGTACAAAGACAGAACTAAATAAGAAGAACAACACCCATGAAACGGACTTCGGAGGCAGTATTGGCTATCGGCAAAGCACATTCCATGTCAATCTGAATATGGTATATACCCACTTCAACCGTCAGCTGAGTCCACAACAGGTGCTCTACAAACGCTATGCTGCCACAGGGACAGACTTCACCAACGTCAGCGTAGACTACGGCTATAACACCAGCAGATGGGGTGTATCGGGCGAGACGGCAGTCAACCATCAAGGTGCATTGGCCACCATCAATACCGTGAACTGGCGAGCCACGGATGCGCTGACGCTCATGTTACTGCATCGCTATTACGACAAGCGATATACGGCTCTGCATGCTAATAGTTTCAGTGAAGGTAGTGGCGTACAAAACGAGCACGGCGCTTATCTGGGTGCCAAGTGGCAACCTGCTAAGGCTTGGCTCCTGCAGGGCTATGTCGACTATGCTCACTTTAGCTATCCACGCTATCAGGTCAGTCTTCCGAGTGATGCGTTCGATGCTTTGTTGTCTGCATGTTATAGCGGACGGAAATGGACTATTGATGGACGTTACAGGATGCGTATCCGGCAACGCGACGACAGCGAGAAGCAACGTTTGCAGAACCTGCCGGAACACCGTTTGCGCCTGCGTTCCACCATTACGCTGTCGCCCCAGTGGTCCTTACAGATGCAGGCCGATGCTGTCAGCACATGGGCTGATAATGTCTGGCAGCAGGGTTTGATGTTGGGACAGCATGCCACGTGGCAGTGGCGTTGGCTGACGATGGATGGGCAAATCGGATGGTTTCGTACAGACAGCTACGATGCCCGTCTTTATCAGTATGAACGCTCCGTGCAGTATGACTTCTCGTTTCCGGCCTACTATGGTCACGGCCTGCGCCATTCCGTGATGATAAAGGCTGTTATCGGACAGCGGCTGACAGCTATCATAAAATATGGAACGACCAACTATTTTGACCGTTCCACTATTGGTAGCGGATTGCAGCAAATAGCCCAGTCTTCAATGACTGACATCCTGTTGCAACTCCGTTGTAAGTTATAACTTCTTTAACTTCTTAAATAAACTCATCTCCGTACTTAAGCTGCACCTCGTTAACATATTTGCGTACCAATGCCGATGAGTCACCTTTTTTGCAAATCAACAGCACATTACCCTCTTCGGCCACGATATAACCATCCAGTCCGCTAATGACACCCAACTTGCCCTTGGGCAGTCGGATGATATTGTTCGTCGAATCTTCGAGCAACACTTCGGTATCGAGCATCACGTTGTCGTTTGGCGTCTTACTCATACACTCGTAGATAGCATGCCAAGTACCCAGGTCGGCCCAACCAAAGTCACATTTCATAACAAATACCGAGTGGCCTTGCTCTAAGATGGCATAGTCGAGCGACAGATTCGGATAGCGTGGATAGTTCTGTGCTACATACTCCAACTCCTCCTCATAGGTGTAGTCGGGCATCTCTTTCTGCAGGTTACGAAGCACGGTAGGGAATATTTTCTCAAAACACCTCGTTAAGTGTTGCGAGTTCGAAATGAAGATACCCGTATTCCAGTAAAATTCACCACTCTCCATAAACATCGTGGCAAATTCGCGCTCAGGCTTTTCCGTAAACGATTTGACGCAGAACACATCGGGTTTGCAACTCTGTTCGCCCAATTGGATATAACCATAGCCAGGCTCTGGACGAGTAGGACGTACGCCCATAGCTAATAGCACGTTATTCTCCGTCACGTAGTTGATGCCAGTCTCCAGGCTGCGCTGAAACTTCTCCTCGTTCAGCACCATCTGGTCGGAAGGACTGACGATGATATTTGCCTGGGGGTTGATGCGCTGGATACGCATATTGGCCCACGCTACACTTGGTGCCGTATTGCGATGTACAGGCTCCACCAGGATGTTCTTTTCCGTTATATCGGGTAACTGCTCGTTTACAAGATGCAGGTATTCCTTACACGTACATATATATATATTCTCGGCAGGAAGTAAGCGGGCAAATCGGTCATAAGTCGTTTGCAGCTGAGTACGACCAGTACCGAAAAAATCTAAAAACTGCTTTGGATATTCTTTTCTGCTTGCAGGCCACAGCCTGCGTCCCATGCCTCCAGCAAGGATTATGCAGTAATTCTGATTGCTGATTTCCATGTTATATCACGTATAGATTTAAAATCACGGCACGAAAGTACGAAAATATTTGCTAAAAAACAAGAAAAAGCAAGAAAAATACATCTTTTTATAAAAAATTCATGATTCATTGCTTGTAATTCACAAATTATTCGTAACTTTGCACCCGCTTAAGCCCAGATGGCGGAATCGGTAGACGCGCTGGTCTCAAACACCAGTGGGGCAACCCATCCCGGTTCGAGCCCGGGTCTGGGTACAAGGCTTAAACAAGAAAGTGCTGTGACTGAATAGGTTGCAGCACTCTTTCTTTTCTTAATTTTGCAATTGATTTAGCTACTAACTGATTTATGAGTCATATTAGGGAAAAGTGGAAGGAGGGTGGCTGATTTTACTTGTTCTTCCTACTTCTGATTACGTCCATTTAAGCCTCGTTTTTGAAAAAACGTTGCAAAAGTTTGGAATCTTCCTTTTTTATATCTATCTTTGCATCGTGTTTCTGTAGAGACACAAGACATAGGCTCTTACATCACCGAATCACCACCTCGAAGATAAATGAGCCTATAACAAACGCAATTAGAGCGTCGCGCCCTGTGCGCAGACGTTTCTATGATGCGTTTGAGGTTTGTGGTGAACCTTGGTGATGCGTAGAGATTGTCTGCGCCTCTTTTATTGATTAGATAATAACTATAAATAATGCTGATTATGAAACAAATTAAGTTTTGGTCTAGTCTGATATTCTCAGTTATGATGATCCAACTGATGGTTGCTTGTAGTGATGATAGTGGCAGTGGAATCAAAGGCGAAACTACACAAACAAATGTCAATGGTAAGTCGTTTTTACTAAATCATGGATGGGGAAAAGCTTATTCTTCTAACGACAAAACAATTATTTCCCTTACATTCAGTAATGTTGATGATAATACGGAAATACCAACAGAAAAAGTTCAATTCTTATCATTATATATTGAATTTGATAGCATAATTAATGAAATAATACCAGGAACCTATAAGTCTGAAATGAATTTCTGGGAAGCAGAATATAGTTCTATGTCAAAAGTTTCTGGCAGTTCCTATGAAGGTGTAGTAAGCATTACTATTTGGAAAAGTGGTGACATGTATACTGTTGCTGTTCCTGAGACAACAGTTAATCTCATTTATTATGATGAAGCTAATAATAAGAAGTTCAAACAAGTACCCTTCTCCTTCATATATACAGGTAGTTTACCATTATCTACTACATAATAAGAGGGTAAAAAAGTGACAAGTATCTATTTACAAAATGAAATAAAGTGAAGATGATTATATGAAAAAGTGTCTAACTATATTATTGCTTGCGATAGCAGAAGTTATTAGTGCCCAAAGTATTAAAACCACAGTCATTAGAAGTTTTGACGCTCAAAAAGTATTTACCACAGTTCACTCTTTTGCTATGGGAGACACTGTTACTATACACGCGTTCAAGAAAAAGAGCGACAAATATAACTTTGTTATAGAGACAGACGACTATGCTAGTAGAATAGTATGCTTCAATATTCCCTTCGATGTAACTGAAAAACAACTAAAAAAACTGCCCAATGCTTTGGGTAGTGATATGGGTGACCTGATTAAGAATCTGCAAAAAAATGTCGATAATCGTCAGAAACAGAAATGTAAGCATCAGGCATTGGCAGGTAACTTCAAAAGAAAGGTTATTGGAAAATATACACTATTGCCTTCAGAAGACGTCATTGGCAAATTAAACGAGGGAGCTGAAGTCTATATCTTGGGATACAAAAGCGGCAATTACAAATATGAATATGCACTTTATAACGATGACGTGGCAGGTGTTTTCAATTCATCCTCTAACAGTTCCTTGTTTTCAAGTAATTTAGACGTAAAATACCTTCCCTCAATAGATGATGCAGACGTGCAGCAATTGATTGCCGAAAAGAAAAAGATTATTATGCAGAAACAAGCTGAAGAAAAGCTACAATACCGCAATAAAGCGCTTAACGGTGGGGTAATTGGCATCCTGTCATATTATAATCTAAATCTAGAAGCAATAGAAGGAGAGGGCAAACCGTTCAAAGGTGGTGATACTGTAAGTGTAGTTGGATACACAAATACAGACAAGACACATTACTTCGCTTTATATTCTGACAAAGCAGCTTGTATTGTCAGAAGTTCCACGAAGCCACAGTTCTTTTTTAATAATGCAAACAGCATTAGATTTGAGCAACTTCCCTCCTGCAACGACCCAGAAGTAAAAGCACTGCTCTCCAAGCAGCAACAGATTATTGATTCTGTAATGACTATAAAACTTGCAGAATCTGAAAAGATACTTGCCGAGTCACAACAAAAGTTGATGCAGTTATACGAAGAGAACGATCCTGTTATAGTTCATGTAGACTCTTGGGAAGCTAATTCTGCAGGTGGTATAGAAGTTAACCTTAGTGTAACAAACTGTGCTACACAGTCCATCAAATATATAACATTCCAAGGTTATTTCACTAATGCTGTAGGCGATAAATGCCGTAATGAAATTGGTGGCGGTACAATATGGAAAGGGCGAGGAGTTGGCCCGATAGGCCCAAGACCAACAACTTTGGAAAACTTCAATGAGAGGTTCGAAGATAATAAGGGTAGCTATAACTTTGATAATCTAACTTTTTATTCACGTGTTGCTGCATATTTCCAACTTTCATCGGTAACCATTCAATATATGAATGGCAAAACGATTACCTTGACAGGTGCAAACCTCAAAAAACATGTTCGCTACTAAACTGTAACACCGCTCAAAGGTCACAAGCGATAAGCGCGTAAGGTACGAGCGATATCCTCACTGCGCTAGTAATTCCAGCTACTATGCTTGTAAATTTCATAACTGCGCTTTCTATTGCAACAGGAAGCGTAGTTATTGTAATTACCAGCTGCGTAGTCCGTCCCAACGATTGCAACGCCACACTTTGACCTTAGTCAAAGAACTGCCAGTTCGTTCCTTGCGGACTGGCAGTCCGAAGCCTACGGACTGAGAGTCTGAATACGTCGGACTAAATGCGAGGCTTCTTGGTGTTTTGAACGCAAAAAACAAGGAGTTCAAAAATGTCCCTCCCTTGCTCCCGTCATGGGCCTCAAACACCGATAGACAAAGGACTGAAGACACGGGAGGGATATCCGTTCTCCCTCCCGTCTCCCTCCCGTTTTCATCTTCATGCCGGTAAGCGTATCCGCTCTGACAAGGCGTCACAGCGGATACGCTTACAAGGTAGATGCCTTCCTGAAGTAGATTCTCTTACCCAAACATAAAAATCCCTGATATCCTTCATCGGAATCAGGGATTTTTTTCGTACCTTTGAAGCCGAATCAAAAACAAGAAGCAATGGTAAAGACTAAATATGGTAAATTAGGTTGGCTGGTATTCTTCGTGTTCACCGTGTCGGAAAGTGTAGCGCAGACTTTGCACTACGACCGTCCTGCTACCTTTTTTGAAGAGGCGCTGGTCATTGGAAATGGCACGATGGGTGGCATCGTCTATGGTGGCACCAATCAGGACCGCATCTCGCTCAACGACATCACGCTGTGGACGGGCGAGCCCTGTAATATGACTGTCTATTCGCCTGAGGCTTACAAGACTATCCCTGCCATTCGCGAGGCACTACGCAAGGGTGACTATAGGGAGGCTGACCGCCTGCAACGCGACGTGCAGGGCCACTTCTCGCAGAACTACCAACCCTTGGGCCAGCTTACCATCGAGTATCTTGACACTGCCAATGCTGTGACGGGCTACCAACGCTGGCTCGACATCAGCAATGCGACAGCTAACACGCTCTATTACCGAGGCAAGTATCTCTATACCACCAGATACTTCGCCACACATCCTGATTCGGGCATCGTGGTGCATATCACCACAGACCACCCTCGTGGCATCCACGCCCGTTTCTCCTTGTCCTGCCAGTTGCGATGCCAGCACAGCACACAGGACGGCAACACCCTCGTCACTGATGGCTATGCAGGCTATGCCTCGCTACCCAGCTACTACAACGCTAAGGAAAAGTTTGCTTACGACCCTGAACGTGGCATCCATTTCCGCACCAAGGTACTGGTCAGTGCTGACCATACCCGTGCAGAGGGCAATGACATCATTGTCGAGGGCAACAAGGAGGTGACTCTATTTATTGTCGATGCCACCTCGTTCAATGGCTATGACAAAGACCCCGTAAAGCAGGGCAAACCCTACCGACAGATGGCTGATGCACGTTTGAAGCACATTTCTTCTGTGCCCTATCAACAGTTGTGGTACAGCCATGTGAAGGATTATAAAAGTATCTACGACCGCGTTAAGCTTTCGTTGGGTCATAGCAACGACAAGCGTCCTACCGACGTACAGTTGCGCGAATACATTGACGAGAACCGTTTTAACCCTGAACTCGAAGCCCTCTATTTCCAGTATGGTCGCTATCTGCTCATCAGTTGTTCACGCACACCTAACGTGCCTGCCAACCTACAGGGCTTGTGGAATGAGAGCATCCTGCCACCCTGGTCGTGCAACTACACCAGCAACATCAACGTTGAGGAAAACTACTGGGCTGCCGAAATGGCTGCCCTACCCGAGATGCACCAGTCGCTCTTCTCCTTTATGAAGGAATTGCAAGGTTCTGGCGAACTTACTGCCAAAGCCTACTATGGCGTCCATCGAGGCTGGTGTCTGGCTCATAATACGGACATTTGGGCTATGACCTGTCCTGTAGGTTTGCACACTGGCGACCCCATGTGGGCTAATTGGAACATGGGTGGCGCGTGGCTCTCCACCCATATCTGGGAGCACTACACCTTCACGCTCGACAAGTCGTTCCTGCGCGAATACTATCCTGTGCTAAAGGGTGCCGCCGAGTTCTGCTTAGGCTGGCTGGTAAATAGTTCAGACTTCATCCCTCAACCATCAGCCATCAGCCATCAGCCATCATCCCTCGACTACCTCATTACCGCCCCTGCCACCTCGCCCGAGAACTCGTTTGTCACCCCCCAGGGCTATCATGGGCGCACCTGCTTTGGTGGCTTTGCCGATATGGCCATGATTCGCGAGTGCCTCACTGATGCTCGCGATGCTGCCAAGGTGTTGGGACTCGACAAGGCTTTCATTGCTGAGGCCAACAAGGCCCTTGCCCGTTTGCAGCCTTATAAGATTGGACATAAGGGCAACCTGCAGGAGTGGTTCTATGACTGGGAGGACGAGGATCCGCACCATCGTCATCAGAGTCACCTCTTTGGCGTCTATCCTGGTCATCACCTCGACGATGGTGTGAATACCAAAGAGGCTATCCATCATGCTGCCTCACGTACCCTCGAACTCAAGGGCGACCAAACCACTGGTTGGAGCACGGGGTGGCGCGTCAACCTCTATGCCCGTTTGCACGATGCCAAGAATGCCTATCATATCTATCGTAAGTTGCTTAGCTACGTCAGTCCTGATGGCTATCGTGGTTCTGATGCCCGTCGTGGTGGTGGCACCTATCCCAACCTGCTCGACGCCCATTCGCCCTTCCAGATTGATGGCAACTTCGGGGGTTGTGCTGGCGTCATCGAGATGCTGATGCAGAGCGAATACGATGTTGATAAGCATCTGCCCACCATCGAACTCCTGCCTGCCCTACCCGACAACTGGAAGGATGGCGAGGTGAGTGGTCTGCGTGCCCGTGGCGGCATCACTGTTGCTATGACGTGGAAGGACAAAAAGGTCACCACCCTCACCCTTACTGCCCCCAAGACCTGTAAGGTTGTGTTGGTTATGAACGGTGAACGGAAAGTTGTGAAGCTAAAGAAAGGCCAAAATAAGTACGACAATATTAGATGACACGATGACTTCTTATCAGAATAAAGAGAACATAGCGCGTAGCAAGGATGGGGTGGAATACCGACACATGTTTACCCACTTATTTACATAGTTCCCAAAAGGCGACGGCTCCCGCAGCGGCAACGTTGAGGGAGTCGACGTTATGTGCCATAGGGATACGGACGACGTAGTCGGATTCGGCAATGGTCGAATGCGGCAGACCGTCACCCTCCGTACCCATAATGATAGCCAGACGCGGTTCTGCCTTCAGTTGTGGATTGTCGAGGGCAATACTATTGTCCGTCAGTGCCATGGCGGCAGTTCGGAAACCATAGTCGTGAAGGCTGGAAGCCGGTCCGTCGAGCCACGTCCAAGGTACGAGGAATACGGTGCCCATGGAGACACGGATGGCCCTTCGGTTCAGTGGGTCGCAGGAGTCACGCGTCAGCAGGACGCCATCGATACCCAAAGCGGCTGCCGAACGGAAGATGGCACCGATATTGGTCGTATCCACAACGCCTTGTATGACGACAATGCGTCGTGCATCTTTACAAATCTCAGCCACAGGACGCTCTGGCTTGCGATGCATGGCACAAAGCACGCCTCGTGTCAGTGTATAACCAGTTAGCTGGGCCAGCAACTCGCGGCTGCCGGTATAGATGGGGATATCAGGACTATTGGCAATGATATCCTTCGCATCGCCCTCGATATGGCGGCGTTCGCAGAGCAAGGCCACAGGTTCGTAGCCAGCCTGTAGCGCTACGCGGATGACCTTCGGACTCTCTGCAATAAAGATGCCCCGCTGCGAATCTAAGCGATTACGCAGCTGGGCTTCTGTTAGTGTACTGAATAGCTCGACACCGGGCTCAGTAAGTGATGTTATTTCAATAATTCTCACCTTTAATCTAGCAAAATGACTTTTGCCTGGCCATTATCCATGTCAGGCATGGTGTTGCCTACCGATGCACCGATATAGGTCGGGTCGCATACCATGAAACGCTTGCCATTGACCATAAGATAGTCGCCCTTGACATCGCCTGGAATGGCTACTGCTGATGCCAGATGACCTGGATAGTAAACCAAGACGCACTTGAAACCCAACAGGTCGCGCACCAGGCGGGTGAACAGGATAGAGCGGTCTTCACAGTCGCAGTAGGGATAGTACAGCGTCTCGTCGGGGAAGAAGGCACGGTCTTGTCCCCATACCTCTTCGTCGTACTTATAGACAAAAGCTGTCTGCACCCAGTTGAGCAACTTCTCGACACACATCAGCTCCGAGATGCCCGTCAGTCCTTTCTTCAGCTGCGGATACAACTCCTTCTGAGCTTGTTCGCAGATAGGCGTGTTGGCATACATGGCCCAGCGCGTCATGAAGTTACCACCCACCTCACTGGTCGGGTACGACTCATAGAACGGCAACTGGTTCTTGTTGACACTGACCTTGACAGACATATCCGGATAGCGCTTTGCTTTGAGCTCACGTAAAGGAGATGCCTTGTAGTCAGCATAGGGTGACGTAGGTACCCACAGCGACAGCGACTGCTCCTTGGGATACTTAGCCTCATTGATGCGCAGGTCGCTAATCTTATCGTTCAACGGATAGAACTTATCACCATCCAGCGTGAAATAGCGTTTGCCGTAGATAACATGCTGGCTGGCATAGAGCATTTGCAATTTACCACCGGCCTCGCCCAATCGGATTTTATAACCCGACTGCGAATAGAGGAAGGCCATGAGCAGGGTTGCCTCGTTAGTGCCATTGCCAAAAATCTTCTGACCGAGTGCCTGCAACATCATGAGGTATTCCCAGTCGCACAGCTTGTTTTGTGTGCGCAGTTTCAGACAATCGACCACCAGATTGTTGTAGGCGGGCTGGCAGAGTTTCTCCCATCCATCGGCTACAGCATTCTCACTGACACCTGCCAAACGGAAGGCTGCTGCCTCGGGCGTACGTGCCTTCCATGTCGTAGCAAGATACTCGAACGTCAACATCTTGGTGGGCTCTTCAGGCACTTCCTCAACAGGTGCGACAGGTTGCGGACGTGGCGTAGGCTTGACAGGTTTCACCACTGCCTGGATCTTGATGAGTCTGTCTTCCTTCTTCTTGCGAGCCTCCTCATCGTTCATCTTGATAGGAGGTGCAGGCTTTACGTCTTTGTCGGGCACAGGCAGGGGCTGGGAGACTCTGAAGGCATTCCACTTCTCGCGCGTCTTGCTGATATATTCAGCATTGATCTTCTGACGATATTCGTTGAAGTTGTTGACGCGGTTCTGATTGAAAGCCGAATTATTGCCGCCAAAACCACCACGAGCCGAGCCGAAGGGGTTGTTATTCTGTGCCTGAAGGGGCAGAACCCCTAACAGGCATAAAGGTAACAGCCATCTCATAACGCTTACTCCTCCTCAGAATTGAAGTGTTGGTGAATCGTAACTTGGGGCTGTTGGTTTTCAGCATAGGCCTCACCGATGGCACGAGCAGCCTCGATACGCATCTTCTCCAGCTCAACACCACTGCGAGCCATCTCCTTGCCGAACTCCTTCAAGTCCTTGGCCCATTCCCATTCCTCACCAATGCGCTCATGAATCTCGTCGGCCAGTTCCATAGCTTCGTCGTGACACTGGGCAGCAGGATTGACAGCTGCCAGATAGGCACCGGCTATTTTGGCTCCCTCGCGATCCTGTGAGGCATTCCAAGCCTGACGTGCCTTGTTAATCTTGGACGTACAGTCTTGGTTCAAATAGGTCTGGAAGGTTGACAGGATAGCACTCTCAACAGCATCATAATTGTTGATACATGTGGGGATGGAGGTAAGCAGATACATGGCCTGCTCGAAGTCCTGACTCGTGCTTAGTGACTTAGCCTGGCGAATGATATTATTGGTCTGACCTTCATAGTAGGAAACCATCTTCTTCTTGGTAGCCTTCAAGAAACTCTGCAACGCAGTGTTTTGCGGATTCAGACTACTGATAGAAGCCATATAAGCCGCCTTGGCATTCTGACCTGCACCACTGAGGTTGATAAACGTGCTGCCAAAGCTGTCGCCAGTGCGTGAGTTAGAAACAGAGAGCTCCAAGCTGGTGGTAACAGCTATCAGTGGGCGTATTCCACCAGTCGCATGCTTTGATGTCTCTACCAGATTGGCCACAATGCAGAAGTTAGAGTAGCGTGTGCCACCAGTCATACCATTCAGTGTCACTGCCTGACGGATTTTCGATGTCAGTTGTGTCACAGACATAGGAGATAGCTCGACCGCCTGCTCTGGTATGACAATCGTCAATGGAAACTCGCATTGGCCTTGTGCACGAATGCCAAGTGTAGAGAGCGCCAAGAGCGCCCATGTCAATACCATCTTCTTCATAACTCTTTCTGACTTTAATATATTATACCTATTTAATATATATATTCACCTTGCCCAGACCACGAACCTTGAATTCGGCATTGACGCCCTTGTTGGCGAGTTCGTTAACCAGCTTCTGAGCAACATCCTTGGCACCCTGCTTGCGCTGACGACCACGGATGGTTTGAATGAGAGGAATATACACACCCTGATACTGCATGAAGGTAGCACCACTCTTGACGCGATCGGTACCATTGCCCTCAACAGAATTGTCGAACATGAAGTCCTCGATGAACTCACGCAGCGTGATGTCGCCGACCTTGCTGTTCATGCTAAGACCTGCAGACTCTGCAATCTTGATGTCGAAAGCTGCCATACGACCCTTAGTTACCATACCCTGATAGTACTGGAGTACCTTGGCCAGGAAAGAGTCCATATTCTGGAAGACAGCCTCGCGCAGCAGAACGACGGGGTTAGCCGATGTGCTGGGAGCACCCATACCCTCGATAGGCGCAAACATACGGTTGGTGTAAGCGTCAGTACCAGTAATGGTGTAAGATACCTGATACTGCGGACCATTCTTCAGCAGGTCGTACTGTACCTTAATCAGGATGTCGGCCTCTGAATTACGAATGATGGCTTCCTCCATATTCTCATACTGCTCACCACCATTAGCCATAGCCATAGATGCATCATCTTTTGACATTTTGATAGCTTCCAAGAGGTCGATAATCACAATGTCAGGATTGCGGTCGGTAATCAGCTGAGCCACCTGAACAAGTACGCTATGCAGTGTAGGATCTTCGGTCATAGCCTTCTCATAGTCAGGACCCTCTTCGCCATCACGGTTAAACATATAGCCATGTGCCTTACAGTATATATTGTCAGGCACAACCATCACGTGAGGTGGTGTCATAGCTTTCTGTGCCCATGCGCTGCCAGTCATGGCCAGCAGGGCTATTGCAATAGTCAGTATACGTTTCATAATCTTAAATTCTTATATTAGTTACTCAATAATCTTATCTTTCTGCATGCGCTTCTTCAGGGCGTTGCGGTCTATCTGTACCACGATACCCCAAGTCTGCGTGCCGGCACCTTGGAAACTGTTGCGCAGGTCTTTGTCAACCTCTTCAACATATTTCTTGAAGTTGCCGCTGTCCTTAAAGAACTTGTTGAAATAATCCTCATGCTTCTGACGGGCGTTAGGTGCATCGACAATTGGATAGGCGCTACACTCTGTGTCGCCAGCGGTAATACCCTTGAAGAGTACTTCCTCAATAGCCTTCTTCTTAGCCTCACGTACAGCATCAGCACGGTCTACACCCTTGGCATAGACTTTCAGCAACTGTGTACCATCAAGCTGCTTACCCAGACATTCTGTTGTCTGATTGAAATAAGAAGCAGTCTGAACCACAGGTTTCTTGCTACTGCAACTTGTCAGCACCACCAGTGCTGCAGCTGCCATCAGGATACATATCTTTTTCATAGCTCTTCTTCTAACTACTTAACTTCTATAACTTCTTTAACTTCTCCAACCTATTACCAAAGATTCGAGAATCCCTTCAGGATGTGAGCCTCCTCCAGATAGTGCTGCAGAGCCTCCTTATCGACCATCACCACAGCGGTGGTCTCAATCATCTTGGTCTTCTTGTTCTTCATCGATGACAGCGACGAGTTGACGATAGAGGCAAAGTTACGATACTTAGCCTCGTTATCGAAGGCCTGGAAGAAGTCGGCCTTGGTCTGCTGGATATTCGGATCGGTGATGAGGGGTTTCTGCTCACCATAACCATCAGAAGCCATCAAGCCACGGAACATCACACCCTGAACGGCGTATTTCATGACCAGATCCTCTGCGCTGGAGGGTAACTTCTTCTTGACATTGACTGTCACGGAAACCAGATAACGGCCACCTTGACCCTGTCCGGCACTCTGGACATAATACTCCTGTGCAGAAGCAATCATGCAGCACATTAAGAGCACAAATGATACTAATACTTTCTTCATAGTCTTTTCATTTTTAATGTTTAATAATTTACGTTTTTACATTTCCCTAAGTTGCAGACCAGGACTGTGCAGGTCTACCGATGAGTGGCCAGGAGTAAACATCGTACCCTTGGCAGCTGTGTCAAAATATTCGTCAAAGCGGATTGCATAGTTGTCCCAAGGTGTACCTGCCTTGGCTTTAGCTACGCGCTTGTAACAAATCTGTCCGTTCTTGTCCTTATAAGGCTCCAGAATCTCGTACTCCTTTCCATCGGTGACGTCTTCCTTACGACCAATATGTGAGTACATCGAACCATCCTCAAAATAGAATGGAGCACGGGGACGGAAGACGGGGAAGGTCTTGGCCAACTCGCGCATACCTTTCTGTACACAACGGTGGCAGACGTCCAGAATCACTTCGTCTTCGTTTTTCCAGCTCTTCAGAATGGTCTTGGTGCTCGATTCCTTATATTCACCAATAAATTCCAAACTGAAGGTCTTTCCTGCACCATCAAACTTGGCCTTGCGGGCAGCAGCTTCTTCAGCATTGGTCTCCGCATCAATCCAGTAATCGCTAAACATAGCGTCCCTCATGCTGTTGTCCCAATTTAATTTATAGAGGAAAGCATGCATCTTGACACGGAAGCCACCGATGTCGGCCACGATGGAAGCACCGGCCATGCCCAGTTCGCCAGCAGCCTCCAGTTGATTACCGGCATCCTTATGACCGTTTTGCTTCTGAACCTCGCCAGCCACTTGGGCAGCAGCACTGGCAACAGCCATAATACCAGCAAAGATGGAAGAACCCTTCGACTGGTCGATATAGTCCATGTCGCATACCAGTACGAAGGTACTTTGCAACAGTTCCATACCCTCATCACGTAGTGTTGCCGTTCCACGAACGGTGTTTTGTACACGCTGGTAGTCAGAATATGACGCACCATAGCCACCACGCTCATGAACCAGGTCCATATTCATCAGACCTGAGGCATCACGGTTAAACCAACGACCCACCACCTTCTGAGCAATGTCATTGTTGCTGAGCAACTTGTCGATATCCTTTTTCTCCTGCTTACCTTTTACGGTAATGACACGAACATCGCTGATATTATGCTCATTATAGCGTAAGGGCAAGGGGAAGTTCTTAAACACGCGTTCCATCTCTTCGGCATATTTCTTGCCACGATGGGTCAGCATGATGATACACAGCGAACTGCGGCGATAGCGCTCTTTGTCCGAGACACCTGTTCCATGGTAGCGGTTTGCTACGGGCTGTGGTTCACTGGCAGCGGGTTGTGGTGTCGCGCTATCGTCAGTCTGTGCCTGCATGTTTGACATGAGGCACAAACTGCATGCGAAGAGTGCTAATAGTCTTTTCATTTATTTTGGATTAATCAATCTGAATGATTACGAAATCGGAGACGCCCCAGAACTTTTCTGAATTGGTGACAGTGAGTACCATAGAATCGCCTGCCTTGTCAAAACGGTATGAGTCTTCTGGCTGTGCGGTCAGCAGCTTGGCCTTCTTAGTGTTAGGGATGTCGATTTGTCCTGCATTGCGGATGTCAACAGCCGTGAAGAGCGACTTGTCAAACTTTGTATAATCAGCCTTAGCTTTACCAAGGAATTTTTTGGTGCGCAGGCCCAGTTCGTTCAATTCCTTCTTGGTGCCAATCTTAATATATGCAGTATGTATCGCAGCATCTTGAGCATTGATGGTTTCTGCTTGGCTCACAAGCAGACCAGCCTGCATTTCATTACGCTGTTGCAGGGTCTGGACATTCTGCTTCAAAATGGCAATGTCCACATTCTTGTCGTCCACAAGTTTGCGCAGGTTAGCAATCTCTTCGTCCTTCTGAGCCAACTGCTGCTTCATGGTAGCGATAATACTTCTCAGATGAGCAGAATACTTCTGATTTGTCTTCAGCTTCTTCTCCATGACATCAATACGCTCGCGCTGGTTCTTCAGCGTCTGCTGGAACGAATCCAGATTCTTCTTAATCTGCTCGCGGTTCAGCGTGGGACTTTCGTCATTCTTCAGGAGTTGGCCTTCCTGCAGGGCAATGCTGTCCAAACCTGTGGCAATCACGCCCAGGTAATCGTTCAGTTCGTTATAGTCGGCATCACGCTGCTCATAAGCTGTCTGCAGTGAGTCGAGCTGTTCTTTCATAGAGGCACTGCCTCCGTTACATGATGTTGCCATCACGATGATGGTGGCAGCGACGAGATAATAAGCAATTTTTTTCATCTTTATTTTCTATTAAATGTTGATTTTATCGGGGCAAAGATACAAAAAATTTTATAAAGACATCATTTTTTACAAGAAAAAACGTACCTTTGCACCATCTTTAAGGCAAAAAAGGCTAAAAAATGGCTATCCGCTATACACATCGTGAAGAATTATGGAACTCTTGGAGCCATGCTGGCGGCATCGTGATGGGTGTCGTTTTCGGGGTGGTGTTCCTGTGGATGGCGTTTCGTGGCGACGACCCTTGGTCGCGTCTTGGCGTGTGCCTTTATTTGTTTGGCATGTTGGGCTCTTATGTGGCATCCACCGTCTATCATGCTTTGCCTCGTCGCTCCGTATGGAAAGAACGCCTGCGCCGTTGGGACCATGCTGCCATCTATTGGCATATAGCTGGTTCCTACTCTCCCCTCACGCTTGTTGCCCTGCTTCAACAAAGCCATGATTTTTCACTTTTCGCTTTTCACTTTTCAATTAATTGGGGATGGAGCCTGTTCTCATTTGTCTGGTTATGTGCCATTGCTGGAACTATCATCAGTTTTATTCATTTGAAGGAGCATTCCAATATCGAAACGTTCTGTTTCATTGGAATGGGACTCAGCGTCTTGGTGGCCTTTAAACCGCTCATCAACAGTGTATCCACCGCTGCTATCGTATGGATTATAGCAGAAGGTGTTTGTTATATTACAGGCGCGCTGTTCTATTCATTACATCAGAAACGCTATATGCATTCCGTCTTCCACTTTTTCGTTCTGGCAGGTTCCGTCTGTCATATTATAGCAGTTTGGGACGTGTTGATGGAATACCTGTAGAAATGAAAAGTGAAGAGTGAAGAGTGAAAAGGGAGGTTTTTATTTGGTGGTTTGTGGGATTTTGTTTAATTTTGCAGGCAAAATTTGCAAATTTTTGAAATTATGGCTTATACACGTATGACTGCCGCAGAGGCTGCGGCACTGATTAAGAATGGCGACCATATCGCCATGAGTGGCTTTACACCTGCCGGTGTGGCCAAGGCAACAACCAAAGAGTTAGCAAAGATTGCTGTGGCTGAGCATGAAGCTGGTCGCGAGTTCAAGGTGGCCATCTTTACAGGTGCCTCCACAGGACAGTCGACCGATGGTGACCTGGCAAATGCCCAGGCAATCCTCTATCGTGCTCCTTACACCACGAATCCCGATTTCCGCAAGCACGTGAACGCTGGTGAGATTCCTTACAACGACCTGCACCTGAGCCACATGGCACAGGAGTTGCGTTATGGCTTCTATGGTGATGTAGACTGGGCTATTCTTGAAGTATGCGACATCGAAGAGGTCGGCAACGACTACCATGTCTATCTGACTGCTGCCGGTGGTATTTCTCCTACAGCTGCCCGTCTGGCCAAGAAGGTCATTCTCGAGTTGAACAGCTTCCACAATCCCAATGCCAAGTTCATTCACGACGTGTATGAGCCGCTGGATCCTCCTTACCGCAAGCCCATCCCCATCTTCAATGTCAGCGACCGTATCGGTGTCCCATACGTGTCGATTCCCAAGGAGAAGGTGGTTGGTGTCGTGGAGTGTAACATTCCTGACGAGGCTCGTGCTTTCAAGGACAACGACCCCGTGACCGATAAGATTGGCTTCTTGACAGCTGAGTTCCTCGTTGATGAACTGCACAAGGGTCGTATCCCCAAGGAGTTCCTGCCTTTGCAGAGCGGTGTAGGTTCTACGGCCAACGCTATTCTCGGTGCCTTAGGTGAGGACAAGCACGTGCCCGACTTCAACATCTATACAGAGGTTATCCAGAATGCTGTTATCGAGATGATGCTCAACGGTCGTGTGAAGGATGCTTCGGCTTGCTCCCTGACCGTCTCTAACGACTGTCTGATGCAGGTCTATGACAATATGGACTATATGAAGAACCACCTGACACTGCGTCAGAGTGAGATTTCTAACCACCCTGCCGTCATCCGTCGCTTGGGTGTCATCGCCATCAATACCGCCATTGAGGTGGATATCTATGGTAATGCCAACTCAACCCACATCAGCGGTACGAAGATGATGAACGGTATCGGTGGTTCGGGCGACTTCATCCGCAACGCCTATCTGAGTATCTTCACCTGTCCTTCAGTGGCTAAGGGCGGACTCATCAGCTCAGTGGTACCTTTCGTCACCCACCAGGACTCTTCGGAGCACGATGTCAACATCATCGTAACGGAGCAGGGTGTAGCCGACCTGCGTGGCAAGAGCCCCATGCAGCGTGCACAGACCATTATCGAGAACTGTGCTCACCCCGACTACAAGCAGCTACTATGGGATTACCTGAAGTTGGGTACCGGCGGACATACCCGCCACTGTCTCACCGCCGCCTTCGCCATGCACGACACGCTGGCACGCAAGGGCGACATGCGATTGACTGACTTCTCAGAATATATCAAATAAACAGAAAGGCGGGCCTGACGGTCCGCTTTTCTTTTGCTTAAAAGTAAGATAAAAAAGAAGTTCCACAACCATCACGGTTGCGGAACTCTTCTTATTCCGAATCATCCTCCTCGGAGTAAAGTCTCGCCTAAGTTTTTAACATGCGCTCTTCACTATGCGAAGACCTTTCTTGGCGAGTGAAACTACAACATAATTCAAAATAATCATAACCTAAAACCATTAAAACGTTAACCTTGAAAACAAATCTTTTATGCGTCATTTTTTGTTTGACGATGCAAATTTACGAAATTGTGTGCGAACACAACGAATATTTTACGTAAAATTTGCGTTTATATGCTTTCTTCTTGATGTAGGTCAAATCTAACAATAACAGCGCATCCGATTGGGGTGCGCTGTCATCTTTTTATGCGAACGAGATGGTACTCTGTATAGGTTCTGAGGGTGGAGTGTCATTCTCCTGCTGGGGAGGTTCTCCGCTGGCCTGACTATAAATACTATCCAGAATCTCGCGCGTACGCTTATATGTAGGTGTCTGTTCAACGGCAGAAATGACGTCGTCGTTATCCAGGTCCTCTGGACGGAACAGGTAGATGTGCGGACGACGCTTGTAGCGTTTCGACTGGCTGTCGCCGCCATAGTAGCGGTTACGACGGTCCTGACGTTGGGCTTCAGCTTCCTGTTCGGCAGCGATGCGGGTTGCCTCCTCCTGTGTATTGTGACGCTGACGGTGGCTGTTCATGCCATCGACACGGTCGATACCAAAGCCTGTGGCCAGAATGGTGACTTTGACCTTCTTGCCCAATTCTGGATCAACGGCCAGTCCCCACTTAATCTCGAAGTCGCCGAACTTAGCCATGAAGTCGTTGACGTCGTTCATTTCTTCCATCATCAGAGACTCCTTACCATCCTTACCACCAGAGAACGAGATAGAGAGCAGGATCTTCTTGGAGTTGAAGACATCGTTCTCGTTAAGGAGAGGTGAGTTAAGGGCATCGTCGATAGCCTTCTTAACGCGACCTTCGCCTTCGCCGTAGCCGGTAGACATAATAGCAACGCCACCATCCTTCAGTACGGTCTTAACGTCGTTGAAGTCGAGGTTGATGAGTCCATGAACGGTAATGATTTCTGCAATGGACTTGGCAGCTACGCTGAGCGTGTCGTCAGCTTTGCCGAAGGCATCGAGCACAGTGAGTTCGGGATAGATCTCGCGCAGGCGCTCATTATTGATAACCAAAAGCGCATCGACATGCTTCGACATCTCTTCAACACCGTCGAGTGCCTGGTCAATCTTACGGTCGCCCTCAAAACGGAAGGGAATGGTGACGATACCTACCGTCAGGATGCCCATCTCTTTCGAGATACGTGCAATGACAGGAGCTGCACCAGTACCAGTACCACCGCCCATGCCAGCGGTAATGAAAGCCATACGGGTGCCATCGCTAAGCACTTGTTTGATATCCTCTAAGCTCTCCTCAGCGGCAGCGCGTGCCTTTTCAGGACGGTTGCCAGCACCGAGTCCTTCCTTACCCAGTTGCAGGTGGACGGGAACAGGCGAGTCGTTGAGGGCCTGATTATCGGTGTTACACAATACGAAACTGACATCGTGGATGCCTTCGCGATACATGTGGTTGACGGCATTACCGCCTCCGCCACCAACACCAATCACCTTGATGATGCTATTTTCTTTTGCGGGCTCGCCAAAGTCGAGCAATATGTTATTATCCATTTTTCTATAATTTTCAATTATCAATTACCAATTGTCAAATAGGGCTTTAGCCTGCATTATTCTTCTTCCTTAACCATATCGGTTGCTTGCTGTTTCAGCCAACGGCCAAATTTGCTCCAAGGGCTATTCTCTTTGCGGACGCGTTCTGCCTCGCGAGCTTCGGCTTCAGCCTTCTCGCGTTCAGCCCGTTCCTCGGCCTCTCTTTTACGTTGAGCCTCCTCTTCGGCACGACGAATCTCCTCGGCAGTACGTACCACACCGGCAGGTGTCTCAGTAGCCTGACGTGCACGACGCTGTTCGAAGGTTTCGACAGGCTGCGGCTTCTGATTGGCAAAGAGGTCGCCGTTGGGGTCAATCTCATTGCCTGCACAATTGATGTCACCCTTAGCCAGCAGACCGAGCACCGTGTTCATCATACCGTTATGTTCGTTGATGTCGTTGATGTTGCTGGTGATGCTATGCGTTACGAACTTGGCGATGCGAATCTTGTCAATATGCGTGTAATTCTGGAACGCTTTCTCAATGTTCCTCATATTCGAACCGCCACCAGTCAGGATAATACCACCCAAGAGCTTATCGCAATAATCCTCAGGTACCTGACACCAGACGTTGGCGACAATCTCTTCAATACGGCCTTCTACAATCTCGACAAACTTGCGAACCTCCACCTGACGATCCTGGTCGATAGAGTATTTCATGTCGTTGTCGATTTCGTTGTTCTCCGTATAGGCAGAACCGTACTTCTTCAGCATCTTCTCAGCATCCTGATCTTCCATCTGCAGTGAGGCAATATCCTTGATGATATTGTTGATGCCAAGAGGGATAACTGCCAGATGGCGCAGAATGTTCTTTGAATAGACATTAACGGTCGTCGTGTCGGCACCCAAATCAACCAATGCGCAGCCTGAACGGCGTTCGGTCTCGGTAAGCACGCTGTCGGCCAAAGCCAGTGGAGCGAGATACATCTCGGCAACCTGAATGCCAGCCGTCTCGAAACACTTGTTCAGATTCTTATAGAAAGTCTTACGTTGCAGGATGTTGAGGAAGTTGCCCTCGATACGCGAACACTGGACACCGACGGGATCGAGCTGCAATTGTGAGTCAACCTTGTACTCCTGCACAGCAGCATCGAGAATCTCTTGGTCGGGATACTTCATGTTGCGGTTAGCATCCATCAGTTCGATAACCATGTCCTGCGTCACCTGTGTGTCGTCAGGCAGATCCTTGGCTATAACGTTGCGAATAGAGCGAATAGACTGTCCGCCAACCCCCACATACACTTGCATGATGCTGGTCTTCAGCTGGTTCTCCAGCTTGTTGACAATGGTAGTGATACATTGAGCAGTCTTGTCGATGTTGTAGACATACCCCTTGCGGATGCATGCCGTTGCGTCCTCCTTGACACAGGCTAGCACTTGGATGCTGCCGTCAAGGTTCTTGCGTCCTGCAATACCGGTCATCTTGGATGAACCCAGTTCGATTGCTACGATAAAATCCTTTGCCATATATATTGTATTTACTTGATGCTAACAGCTAAAAGCCAATGGCTAACAGCCTTTTCTTTTTTTACAGATAATTTGATTGTTGAACTCCATATTGATGTACGAGTACTTGTTCCAGCCAGCCTTTGAGAGTCCGTAACGATAGAACTTCTCAAGTCGGGTCAGTTTCTCTTTCAGATGAGTGGGCTGACCCAAATAGACAATATGGTCACCCACGCGGGGAATCATCTCGACAGAGCCATCGGGCAGTACATTGATTTGCTCAATCTGACTATGCCAGAAAGGATCGTCGAGAAGCAACAGCCCAAACTGCTTGAGTGCGGTCTGTGCATATTTTCGTTTGATATCACCAGTAGCCACCACCAAATCCGTAGAATTATTATTGCTGGGGATGATGGTACCAAGGTTGTCGATATAATAGCTCTCACCATTGTTGGCCATGATACGCATGACGGCAATACGCTGTGTGAGATTGATGAAGACGCGCCCTGAATGCGTCTTGTAGCATTCGACATGCTCTACCAATGGGCTCTTCAGAAGTGTTTCTTCTATCTGGCGCGTACACACGTCATTCATACGATCGCCTAAAGGATAGATCTTAGCATGCTGGAGTTGCATCTTAACCTCGTTGACGTTGAGGAAGCCGTTGCCGGCACCGTCGGTGATGTTAATCTTCACCTCACTGCATACGGTATTTTGGTCATCAAGACAATTGAACGCCGTGATGGCCAATACCAGATAGACACCTAAGATGATGTCAGCGGTCAGAATTCCGATTTTCTTCCAGTTCATGCTCATTTACTTATTATATCTTATTTCTTACTTCTTCTCCTTCAGAATCTGTGTCATCTGCGGAACCAGATTATCGAGGTCACCGGCACCCAGCACGATAAGTACGTCGAACGAGCGACTCTTAACCAACTGTAGTACGTCATCTTTCTGAATAATCTGCTTCTCGATACCGGGACGCAGACGGTCGTAGATGAGTTGAGAGGTAACACCGTCGATGGGCAGTTCGCGAGCAGGATATATTTCTGTCAGGATAACCTCGTCGAGCAGACTCAGTGCATCGGCAAAGTCCTGGTAGAAGTCGCGAGTGCGGGTGTAGAGGTGTGGCTGGAAGATGGCCGTAATCTTACGGTCCTTATACAGCTCACGGATGCTACGGGCACTCTGCAGAATCTCCTTTGGATGGTGGGCGTAATCGGAGAGGAACACCAAGTGGGGTGTCTTAATCTTAAAGTCGAAGCGACGGTCAACACCATCGTACGTCTTCATGCCTATACGCAATTCGTTGGCCGTACAGCCAGCCAGTTGTGCCATAGCCATAGCAGCAATGCCGTTCTCGATATTGATGGGGACGGGCTGTCCCAATTCAATATTGGTGACTGACTCGATAGGCGACACAAAGTCGAAGGTAATCTCACCATTCTCGATACGGATATTCTCGGCGTGGAAGTCACCTTCGTTCAAAGCATAGTCATAGCGACGTACCCCCTGAGACAAGTTTTCCTTCATTTCCAGATCGCGATGGATGATAAGTGCACCCTCGGGCTGGATGAGTTCTGTATAGTGACGGAAGCTTTCAAGATAGGCCTCCTTGGTACCATAGATGTCAAGGTGATCAGGATCAGTAGAGGTGATAACTGACATATAGGGTGACAGCCAATGGAACGAGCGGTCGAACTCGTCGGCTTCGATGACGACGAAATCCGAATCAGACAGGATATAGTTGGTGCCATAGTTCTTGGAGATACCACCCAAGAAGGCATTGCAGTCGAGATGGCTCTGGTGCATGATATGGGCACACATGGTGCTGGTAGTCGTCTTGCCATGCGTACCAGCCACGCAGAGTCCCTTATGCTGACGGGTCAGCGTACCGAGCACTTGGGCGCGCTTCTGAATTTCAAAACCATTCTCGCGGAAGAAACGCAGTTCCTTATGATTCTCAGGAATAGCGGGCGTATAGACAACCAAACACGACTCCTTTTGTTTGCAGACAAAGGGAATATCGTTGACATTCTCCTCATAATGGATGAGCATACCCTCACGCTCCAACTGACGGGTCAGGGTGCTGGGTGTCTTGTCATAGCCAGCTACGACAAGTCCTTTCTTGATAAAGTAGCGGGCGATGGCACTCATACCGATACCACCGGCTCCTACGAAATAGACAGATTTGATATCCTTTGTGTTCATTTATCTTTTATCTATTTACTGATTTGCTAACTTAATGACTTCCTTGGCGATGATCTCTGCAGAGTCAGGCAACGCCATTTTTAGAATATTGGTGCTTAGGCTCTGCAACTTCGCATCGTCCTTGACGGTGTCGATGGCCAAAGGCAGGAGTAGCTTGGCAGCTTCGCTATCCTTAACATAGAGAGCTGCCTGCTTGTTGACCAGTGCCAAGGCATTCTTGGTTTGATGGTCCTCAGCCACATTAGGGCTTGGCACCAGTATAACGGCCTTTCCCAACAAGCAAAACTCCGAAATGCTACCAGCGCCAGCACGACTTACCACGAGGTCAGCAGCCTTATAAGCAGCAGCCATGTCACTGATGAAGTCGGTTATCTTTAGGTTGGGAATATCGTGTCCCTTCATGCGTTCGCTGATTTCAGCACTATAATATTTGCCTGTCTGCCATACAAACTGCACACCACTCTCTTTAATAAGGTCGAGATGAGCTAACACACTCTCATTGAGGGTACGTGCACCTAAGCTGCCACCAACGATGAGCACGGTCTTTTTCTGTGGGTCGAATCCCAGAGAACGTACGGCATCATCATGGCTGATGCTGCTGTCCAACAGCTGCTGACGAACGGGATTGCCAGTCAGCATAATCTTCTGACCAGGGAAGAAACGCTCCATACCTTCGTAGGCTACGCAAATCTTCTTGGCCTTGCTGGCCAGTGTTTTGTTGGCCAGTCCGGCATAGCTATTCTGTTCCTGTAAGAGGGTTGGGATGCCCAAACTGTTGGCAGCACCAAGGGCGGCACTGCTGGCATAACCGCCGACACCGACGGCCACCTGAGGACGAAAGTCGCGCAGAATCTTCTTGGCAAGCCATTTGCTCTTCAGATAGTCGATGGCCACACCGATGTTGGCTGGTTTCCATAACGGACGGAAGAAACCACGGATAGGCAATCCTTTGATATCGTAACCTGCAGCGGGAACGCGCTGCATCTCCATGCGTCCCTCAGCACCAATAAACAGAATCTTGGCGTCAGGGCGCAAAGCCTTGACGGCATTGGCTATCGACACGGCAGGGAAGATATGACCTCCGGTACCACCGCCACTGATAATGACTCTTAACTCCTTTTCTTCCATATTCTTAGATTTTACTCACTTCTTCTTGTTTCTTCTTTGCCGAACGGCTCACACTCAGTATGGCACCAATATAGGCACAGTTGATGATGGTTGACGTACCACCCTTTGAGATGAGTGGCAACGGCTGTCCGGTGACTGGTGCCAACCCCACTGCCACCATCATATTGAAGGTGGCCTGAATGACCAGCAGTAATCCCAATCCCATAGCCAGGAATGCTGGGAAGTTATTTTCGCAGCGACTGGCGATACGGGCACAGCGATATAATAATATAATGTATAAGAACACGACAGCTGCGGCGCCGATGATGCCTAACTCCTCGATAACGATGGCAAAGATGAAGTCACTGAAAGCCTGTGCCAAGAAGTCGCGCTCTGTACTCTTACCTGGGCCTTTGCCGGTAATGCCGCTCGACACGATGGCGATATTGGCATGGGCCACCTGTGCATCCTTATCAAGGTCGTATTCCTTTGGCGTGGGGTCTTCCTTACCGAAATTCAGGATACGAGCCTTCCATGTGTCGGCACGGTGGAGCATCTTTTCCAGTTTACTCTTCTTCTGGGGCTTTTCTACCAGTTCGGTCTTTGTCACCTGTTGGTTTTCTTCTTCTCCCGTACGGTCGTGACCGACAATCATCACCATTGAGATAGCGAAGATGCCCATGAAGGCAATGACGGCAAACAGTTTGCCTAACTGACGGAGCGGCACAAGTCCGATGAACATCATCAGGAATACCACCGCAAAGAGCAGGGCTGCCGTAGAGAGATTCTCGACTCCAATAGCCATACAGGCTGGGATGGTGAACCATAGAATATACTTAAAGGCTTTGCGGTCGGCACCGTTCTCACGTTGCATGGCCGCCAGAATCTGTGCGACAGTGAGTACGATGGTGCCCTTGGCAATCTCAGAAGGCTGGATGGTAAACGGACCGAGGCGAATCCAGCGCGAGGCATCGTTGGTGCTCTCGCCACCGCCTAGCATCACCACTAAAAGCATTAGTCCGCTGAGTAATAGTAGGAAAGGTGTGAGCAGTTTGAAATAACGGCACGGTACGTTGAGCGTGACGATGGCTGCCAGCACGCCGAGGAAGATGGTGAACGTATGGTAGGCAATAGGGCCAACGTAGTTCTGACTCTTATAGGTAAGTCCGCTGGAAGCCGAGAAGACTTCCACGATACTGATCATGCAGAGGAAGAAGAACACCATCCAGATGACCTTGTCGCCCTTGAAGATATTGCCTATTTTCTTGTTCATTATTCTTTTTTTCGTAATAACGTTATATCGTTATGTCGTTATAATGTCACCTACAAGTTACGTGCCAACTCCTTGAATTGCTCACCGCGGTCTTCCATATTCTTAAAGAGGTCGAACGATGCACAGCAGGGGCTGAGCAGTACGGTCATACCCGGCTCGGCCATCTCGTAGCAGGCCTGGATGCACTCCTTCATAGAGTGGGTGTCGCGTACGGGAATGCCCAGTGCGTCGAAATTGTCGTGCAACTTCTGGTTGTCAGCACCGAGATAGACCAGTCCTGCACACTTCTCCTTCACTAAAGGTATGATAGGAGCATAGTCGTTGCCTTTGTCCTTACCGCCGATAATGAGGATGGTCTTGGTCTTCATGCTTTCAAGCGCATACCAGCAGGCATCGACATTGGTGGCTTTCGAGTCGTTGACGTATTGTACGCCACGGACGGTGCAAACCTTTTCAAGACGATGTTCTACGCCAGGGAAGTCGCTTAACGACTGGCGAATGACTTCCTTCTTGATGCCTGCGACATCGGAGGCGATACCTGCTGCCAGAGAGTTGTAGATATTATGCTTGCCTGTGAGGCTCAGTGCCTCTTGTTCCATATTGAACGGCTCGGGTTTCTCAATCTTATACTGTCCCTCCTCGATATAACCGATGCTGCCGACTTCTTTCAGTTCAGAGAAAGGATACTGGATGGCCTTAATATTGTATTTGGCCAGCTCTTTCTTCACCACGGGGTCGTCATTCCAGTAGATGAAGGCATCCTGCGGTGTCTGGTTTTGGATGATACGCATCTTCGAATCGACATAGTTCTGCATCTTAAAGTCGTAGCGATCCAGATGGTCGGGGGTGATATTCAGCAGGATGGCGATGTTGGCACGGAAGTCGTACATGTTGTCGAGTTGGAATGATGACAGCTCGATGATGTAGTAATCGTGTGGATCCTCAGCCACCTGTAAAGCCAATGAATTGCCGATGTTGCCAGCCAATCCGGCATCATAACCAGCAGCCTTGAAGATATGATAGATGAGACTGGTCGTCGTGGTCTTGCCATTAGAACCAGTAATACAAATCATCTTCGAATTGGTGTAGCGTCCGGCAAACTCAATCTCGCTAATGATATGGATACCCTTCTCCTTGATTTTAACAATCATGGGAGCGGTATCGGGAATACCAGGACTCTTGATAATCTCGTCGGCATCCAGAATCTTCTCTTCAGTGTGATGACCTTCCTCCCACTCGATCTGGTGGTCATCCATCAACTTCTTGTATTTGTCGTTGATCTTCGACATGTCGCTGACAAAGACCTCAAAGCCCTGCTTCTTGGCCAGTACGGCAGCTCCTGCACCGCTTTCGCCAGCTCCTAATATAGCTATTTTACTCATATCTCTATCTTACCTTCAATGTTATAATTGTTAATGCTGCCAATATAATAGTCACAATCCAGAAGCGGAAGGTGATCTTAGACTCATGGAACTGACGTTGAGGCCAGCCTTTTAAAATGTAAGTACTGGTGGGGTCGAGTTGCGAGTCCAGACGACGGAAGTTGTCGTGGATAGGTGTGGCACGGAACACACGCACGCGCTTGCCTTTACGCTTTTGTATCTTAAACCATTGTGTCTGAATAATGACGCTGAGACTCTCGATGAAGAAGATACCACAGAGGATGGGCAGCATCAGCTCTTTGTGGATAATCACAGCGCAGACGCCGATGATACCGCCAATGGCCAACGAGCCTGTATCGCCCATGAATACCTGTGCAGGATAGGCATTGTACCACAGGAAACCTATCATAGCTCCGATGAAAGCTGACAGGAATACTACCAACTCTTCGGAGTGAGGGATATACATAATGTCGAAGTAGGCCGCATAGACGATATGCGACGAGACATAGGCAAATAGGAGCAAGGCGATACCAATGATGGCAGAATTGCCTGCACACATACCATCCATGCCGTCGTTTAAGTTTGCACCATTCGATACGGCGGTTACAACGATGATGGTCATCAGGATGAACAAAGCCCAACCGGCGGCAACTTTGTACTTGCCAAGGAATGAGAGCACGTTAGAGTAGTTAAGGTTGTGATTCTTGATGAACGGTATCGTGGTTTGCAGCGATTTAACCGTCTCTGCCTTGTGTTTGATGACAATCTCCTGATTCTGCTGTGGCTCAGAGATATTTTCACGTACTACAGCATCGGGACTTAACCACAACGTCAGACCCACAATAAAACCGATAGACACCTGACCAACAATCTTATAGATGCCCTTCAAGCCCTCTTTATTCTTGCGGAATATCTTGATGTAGTCGTCCATAAAGCCGAGGAAGCCCAACCATACGGTAGTTCCTATCATGAGCAACAGGTAGATATTACGCATGCGACCCAATAGCAGGACAGGAACAAGTATGGAGACGATAATGATAATACCACCCATGGTGGGTACGCCCTTCTTCTCAACGCCAAAGGGATCGATGCTGGCATCACGCGCAGTCTCGGAGATGTTGCGACGCTTCATCCACTTGATGAAATACTCACCAAACCATGCTGAGATAAGTAGTGACATGATGAGTGCCAATAGCGAACGGAACGAGATATACGACCAAATGTGAGCACCCGGGATATCATACTGTTCTAAGAATCTGAAGATGTAGTATAGCATATTTTTGCGTTATTTCGTTATTACGATATTATGATAGGCCAAAGATCTCGCGAACCACCTCGCGGTCGTCGAAGTGATGTTTGACACCTTTGATTTCCTGATAGTCTTCGTGACCCTTTCCGGCAATGAGGATGACATCGCCCTTCTGGGCCAACATGCATGCCGTCTTGATGGCTTCCTTGCGGTCGACGATGCTCACCACCTTCTTCATCTGTTTCTGGTCAAGCCCAGCCAACATGTCGTTGATGATATCCTGAGGTTCCTCAAAACGCGGATTGTCAGAGGTGATAATGACGCGGTCGCTCTGCTTGACAGCCTCTTGAGCCATCAGCGGACGCTTGCCCTTGTCACGGTTGCCTCCGGCACCACAGACGGTGATGACCTGGCCACCCTTGCCGTCCAGCACCTCGTGGATGGCATTCAGCACATTCTCTAAGGCATCAGGGGTATGGGCATAGTCGACAATAGCGGTAACGCCCTCTTCCGAGCGGATGGGTTCCAGACGTCCTGCCACGCTCTTTAAGGTGCTTAGCACCACGAGGATATCCTCGGGTTTCTTACCTAACATAACAGCGGCACCATAGACAGCCAACAGATTGCTGACATTGAACTTGCCAATGAACTGTACGCCGACCTCGCGACCATCAATCTCTAAGTACATGCCTTCGAAATGGCACTCAATGATACGTGCGCGGAAATCGGCCATCGAACGGGTGGAGTAAGTCTTCACCTTCGCTTTACAGTTCTGTACCATGACAGCACCATTCTTGTCGTCGGTATTGGTAATGGCGAAAGCGTCCTTTGACAATCCGTCAAAGAATGCCTTCTTGGCATCACGATAGTTCTCGAATGTCTTGTGATAGTCCAGGTGGTCGCGTGTCAGATTGGTAAACAGTCCCCCAGCAAACTTCAGTCCGCCAATACGCTTTTGGGCGATGGCATGGCTGGAGCACTCCATAAAGGCATATTCGCAACCAGCCTCTACCATTTGAGCCAACAGTTTGTTCAGCTCTATCGGATCTGGTGTGGTATGGTCGGCAGGAATAGCTTCTCCTTCGATATAGTTGCAGACCGTGGAGAGCAGGCCGCACTTATGTCCGAACTTGCGGAACATATTATATAATAAGGTGGCGATGGTCGTCTTACCATTGGTACCTGTCACGCCAACCAGTTTCAGTTTCAGTGAAGGCTCACCATAGAAGACGGTGGCAACCTTGCCAACGGCATCTTCCGTAGATTCTACGGCAATATAGGTAATGCCTGGCACGCGTGTGTTGGGAAAATACTCACACAAGATAGCAGTAGCCCCTTGCTCAATGGCTTTAGGGATGAAGTTATGACCATCGGTTTGTGTGCCAGGGATGGCAACGAAGAGATGCCCCTTTTCTATGCGTCGTGAATCAATGTTCACGCCAGTGATGTCCACATCAGTATCTCCGATGCTGTTTAGGACTTCTACATTCTTGAGCAATTCACTTAGTTTCATATACCTTAATTATTTATATTATTATTCATTATCAATTCTCTAACGTCAGAACGCATTCTGCACCATCGGTGATGGTCTTACCTGCGGGGAAGCTTTGGTGTTTTACCTTGCCACGACCTTGAACTTTGACTTTCAGACCACGTCTCTCCAACTGATAAACGGCATCACGCGCACCCATGCCAGTCACGTCGGGAGCCACTGTCAGGCTGTAGTTGTCTTTTCGCTGTGATTCACGTTTGTTGATACCCAACTTGTTAAGCACCGTGTTGGCTGCTCCGGCATTGCCACCTTTGACGTCAGGGATGGCAACAGAGTGCTCGTCGTGCGCGTCATCAACGCTCAACTTCAGGTAACGTGCCATGACACCTTCGGCAATATGATGGAAGACAACACCACTCATACCACCACCAGAGGCGGGAAGTCCCGATTTCTTGATACATACGATACACGTATAGCGAGGATTGTCTGCAGGGAAGTAGCCTGCAAACGACAGCCAATAGCGAGTAGTGCCTGAATGATAGCCACCAAATTGGTCGGCCACCTGTGCCGTACCGGTCTTACCGGCCACTTTGAATAGCGGCGAACCAGCCTTACGGCCAAGTCCCTGACTGACCACATGCTCCAAAATGGTCTGCATGGTTTGAATGGCTTTAGGTTTGGCAATATGCTCCTTGATGACTTGTGGCGGATATTCTGCAATAGTTTCGCCATTCTTCATCACCTTCTTGACAAAACGCGGACGCATCATCTTACCGTTGTTGGCAATGGCATTATAGAATGTTACCGTATTGATCGGTGCTATTTGCGTTTCATAACCGATTGACATCCAAGGCAAAGCCGTCTTGCTCCAGTTGAGATACTGACCGCGCTTATTCTTCTCTGGCATACGGATACTGGGCGACAGATAGCCCACCAATGGCAACTTCAGGTCCTCGTGGATACCTATGCGATACAGACCTTTGACATAGCGTTCCGGTTCTTTGCCATAGTATTTGTCTATAATATGACTTACGCCGATGTTGGAGCTGACCTCCAACGCACGTGCCATATTTATGTCACCATAACCACCGCGACGCCAGTTGTGGTCCTTCATGGGTCGACCATGCATCATTTCCACGCCGCAACCCGTATGGATAACATAGCTGGTGTCAACGATTCCGTCGTCGAGAGCTACCAGGAATGAGGCAACCTTGAATACAGAACCGGGCTCGCATCGGTAACTGATAGCCGAGTTGACACCTTCTATATACTGGCCTTCATCATTCCTAATCATGTTGACAATTGCCTTTACGTCACCTGTTGCTACCTCCATCAGGATGGCCACGCCCATTTCACCATTTACCTGTGGACTCTTCAACATGTCGAGCAAAGAACGTTCGGCCAAGTCCTGCATATTGACATCAATCGTGGTGACTATGTCACATCCGTCAACAGGCAGTGTGACGGGGATGTTCATATATTTGTTTAGTATCTTGCGGCGTCCCGTGATACCCGGTGTGCCACGTAGCAGACTGTCGTATGAGAGCTCGAGGCCGTAGTAGGCCGAGTCCTTGGCACCAAACATACCACCAACGGTACGTAATGCCAATGAACCAAACGGACGACGACGGGCATTGAACTCCTCAATGTGGAAGCCACTCTTGTATTTGGGCATGTTGAAGAATGGCAACTGGCTGACCTCGGTATATGTGTTGTAATCAATGCGCTTGGGCCAGATGGGCCAATGACGGGCACCTACCGAACCGTTTTTGTTTACCTTTTGCTTACCTGTCTCCAGCCATACTTTAAACTCGTGAGCAGTAATGGTGGGGAATATCTTGCTCAGTCCTTCGCAAACGCTGTCGACCTTGTCCTGCCATAACGAGTCACCATCAACGAAAGCAGCGGCCTGGAAGTCCATAAAGATTTTATATTCTGGTATGGAAGTAGCCATCAACTGTCCATCGCAACTCAGGATGTTGCCTCGTGTGGGCTTCACGCTCACTGAGTCGCGCTTCAGGCGGTCGGCAACCTCCGTCCAATACTGTTTCTTGGCAGTCATGATATAGAAGGCCTTGCCGATGATGGCAATTCCGATGAGCGTCAGCACTACAGCAATTATCATGTAGCGCGGCATAACCTGATCATTACTGAACTTACTCATTCTGGTACTTCTATAATATATGGGGGCTGGTCTGCCTGATGAAGCAGAGAGTCCTTATTTTGTTTCAATATTTCAAGAACGTGACTCTCACGACTCTTGGCCGTCAGTGTGCTGCTGGCCGAGAGAGCTTTGAACTTGGCATCGCGTAATCGCTCTTCCAACTTGTCGATCTTGATCATGTCTTGTTGACACTGATAGCGGAAGGCTACATAGACAAGACTAAATGCCACAATCATGATAAACAGCCATATCTGCGAGCGTACCATCTGTGTGGTCAGCAGGTCACCACCCAGAATCGTGCGCAAGTTCAGTTGACCCGACGGACGTGGGTCTTCTTCGCTGGCTGTCTGCTTGATTTTCTCGATCGTCTCCTTGATGACCTCTTCTGCTTTCTCTACTTCTTGTTCGCTTTTTGTCGCTTGTTCTGTAGCAGAGGCAGGCTCTTCCTCATCCGTGGGGATGATGGTCAGCTCAATCTGATCGCCGTCAGCAGGTGTTTTCTTGTCGTTAATATCCATTCTGTTTATATCTTTTCTGCTATTCTCAATTTGGCACTACGGCTGCGTGGGTTGCGCTCTTGTTCTTCTTGGCTCGGTGTTATCATCTTGCCTACCAGTCGGTAGGGGGATGATATGCGACCGAAGAAGTCTTGTTCTATTTTCCCTTCAGCATTGCCGGCCTTCATGACATTCTTCACGATACGGTCTTCCAGCGAGTGATAGGTGATGACACTCAGACGACCGCCTTCGTCCAGCAACTCCGTGGCACCTTTTAGCATGTCGCGCAAGGCATCCATCTCATGATTGACCTCAATGCGTAATGCCTGATAGAGACGTGCCATGTCTTTTTTCAATTGAGAATTGACAATTGACAATTGATAATTTTCTTGCTTGGCATCGATGCCCAATGCCATTAGCAGTTCTCCTGTAGTCTCTATACGCTGGCCGTTCCTATAGTTTACAATAGCCTTTGCCAGTCGGCGTGCATTCTTCAGTTCTCCGTAGAGATACAGTACGTCAGCCAGTTGCTCTTCTGTGTAATTATTTAGAATGTCGGCGGCCGTCTGACCAGCACGTTTGTTCATTCGCATATCAAGCGGGGCGTCGAAGCGGAACGAGAATCCGCGCGTCTCATCATCGAAATGGTGGCTCGAAACGCCTAAGTCGGCCAGGAGTCCGTCAATCTTCTCAACCTGGTAATAGCGCATCCACTGGCTGATATATCTAAAGTTGCTGCGAACAAAGGTAAATCTATCATCGGCAACGATGTTTTTCTCTGCGTCAGCATCCTGGTCGAAACTGTAAAGGTGACCATTCTTTCCCAAGCGAGACAGTATCTCGCGAGAGTGACCACCACCACCAAAGGTAACGTCAACGTAAATGCCATCGGGCTGGATATCCAGCCCGTCGACACTCTCCTTCAGGAGAACAGGAACATGATATGTCTCTGCCGTGACGATCATCTTTTATTTATCACTTATCGTTTATCACTTCTTCGACCTTTTGTCAAAGTGTGGCGTTGCATTCTTCGCTTCCCATCAGTTCTTCCAGGGCCGCCTCAAAGTCTTCGGGCTTCATCCGTTGCTCCTCGGCTTTCTTGTTACTCCATATCTCGATGGTGTCGCCCATACCTACGAACTTGATGTCTTGCTCTATCTCTGCCATTCGTTGGTAGCGCTTCGGAATCAGGAAACGACCATTGCCGTCCAGTGTCAACAGCTCCACCTCGCTCACAAACTGGCGAAACACCTGTTGGTGCTGACGGTTCCAGCGGTTCAGTCGTGCACGCATCTGATCCATCTGCTCGTTCCATACACTTTCAGGATAGAGTACCAAGCAAGGCTGGAAAACATCCTTGCGCAACACCAGACGCTCCTCGCTATTCAACTGCAGCACTTTTCGGAAAGCTGCAGGTAGAAATGCGCGTCCTTTTGCGTCGGTTTTTGCCTCTATATTACCTAAAAATCGCATGCGTACTTATGTGTTATTTGTGACTTTGGGTGCAAAGGTAATCATTTTCCCCCACAATCCCCCACAATTCTCCACTTTTTTTAATAATCGAAATTTTAAATTTTGTAAAATAGAGTATAAAGTGCTAATAATGAAATACTTGTATTTTTATTACATTGGTGGGGAATGGTGTCTCTAAGGGTGCAAAGGTATGGTTTTGTATATGTCGTTTTACTTTTTTTGCACATTTTATGATTAAAAGTGCAAGAAATACAAAATAAAATGCTTACCTTTGCACGTTGTTACGGAATATTTGAGAGAGACATGGGGCAAACTTCAGAAAAGACGATAGATATTGATAGTATCTTGAAGAATAAGATGGGGTCCAAGGCAAAATGGATACCTGGATTTCTTGTTTCATGGCTCAAACGCATTGCCCATCAGGATGAAGTGAACAAATTCTTGTGGGAATCACGCGAGAAAGTTGGTACAGAATGGCTCGAAGAATGTGTGCGTTACTTGCAGATGACGTTAGTAGTGAAGGGCAAGGAGAATCTGCCTGCTCCTGATGACGGCAGACTATACACCTTCGTGTCGAATCATCCGTTGGGTGGCGAAGACGGTGTAGCCCTTGGCGCTATTATCGGACGTCATTACGACTCTCGATTCCGTTATCTGGTCAACGATTTGCTGATGAATCTTCCAGGATTAGCCCCATTGTGTATCCCCATCAACAAGACCGGCAAGCAGAGTCGTAATTTCCCTGCTATGGTGAAAGCAGGTTTTGAGAGCAACTATCACATGCTGATGTATCCAGCAGGTATCTGTTCGCGTAAGAAGAATGGTGTGATTCGCGATATTCCCTGGTCAAAGACCTTTGTCGTGAAAAGCGTGGAGTATCAGCGTGATATTGTACCTATCCACTTCAGTGGTCAGAATTCGAAGTTCTTCTATCGTTTGGCCAATTTCAGCGACCGTTTCCTGCCATTCAATCTGGCCATGCTTTTCTTGGTCGATGAGATGTATAAGAATGTTGGTAAAACGTTCGAAGTGAAGATAGGCAAGCCTATTCCTTGGCAGACCTTTGACAAAAGCAAAACCCCGTTGGAATGGGCAAGATTTGTCCAAGACCAGGTATATTCCCTATAAACTCTAAACTCTAATCTCAAAATGGAACAACCAATCATCCAACCCATTAGCAAGGAAGTGCTTAAAAGCGAGCTGACACCCGACAAGCAGCTTCGTATGACCAACAAGAGCAACAATGAAATCTATGTCATTACAGCGCATAATGCGCCTAATGTAATGAAAGAGATCGGTCGATTGCGTGAGATTGCTTTCCGTGAAGCTGGTGGAGGAACGGGTAAGGATATGGATATTGACGAGTTCGATATCTGCGAGAATTGCTACAAACAACTTATTGTGTGGAATCCAGAGGAGGAGGAGATTATTGGTGGTTACCGCTATCTGTTGGGCACAGATTGGCAGTATGACGAGAAAGGACAGCCCATTCTGGCTACCAGTCACATGTTCCATTTCTCTGAGAAATTCCTGAAGGAATATGCCCCTTATACCGTTGAATTGGGTCGTTCGTTTGTCAGCCTGCCTTACCAGTCATCGCGCATGGGTGCCAAGAGTTTGTTTGCACTTGATAACCTTTGGGATGGCCTGGGAGCACTGACCGTTATCCGTCCTAATGTGAGGTATTACTTTGGTAAGATGACCATGTACCCGTCTTATATCCGTAAAGGACGCGATATGATTCTCTATTTCCTCAAGAAGCATTTCGATGATAAAGAGAATCTTATTATCCCGATGAAACCGTTGGAATTGGAGACGGATGTCAAAGAATTAGAGGCTTTGTTTTGTGGCAACACATTTAAGGATGACTATCTTGTCTTGAACCGTGAAATCCGTAAGATGGGCTATAATATTCCACCGCTGGTCAATGCTTATATGGGCTTGTCGCCTACGATGAAATTGTTTGGTACTGCTATTAATTATGGGTTTGGTGATGTTGAGGAGACAGGTATCCTGATTGCTGTCGACGAGATTTTGGAAGACAAGCGTAAGCGTCATATCGATTCCTTTATCAAGGAACACCGTGACGAATTGGAAATAACTTCTGGAGCCAACAAACTGATTTACAAATATAAAGGCTAAACTACTGACGAATGCGTCGACTTTTTTTGTTGTGGGCTTTCATGCCCGTATTGGCTTTGGCTCAAAGCCTTGATTCGCTTCACATCATGATTGATGCAGAAGCCACGGTTCCTGTTCCCTTTGTTTACAACACTTTCCAAGATGCAGCTGCCCACTTCCGTGACGGTATTACAGTTTATATCAATCCTGGTGTTTATTGGATTGATGACCCTGACGATGCTACGGTTAGGGTGGGTAAGAATGGACGAGAGCCGTTTGGCATGGTGGTGAAGTGTAATGATCTCCGTTTCATCGGAAAGGGCGACCGTCCTGAGGATGTCGTACTGGCCAGTCAGCGAGGTCAGACCCAGGGGTCTGTTGGCAATTTCACCATGTTCGACTTTTGGTGCAACAAGCTTGTGGTTGAGAACCTGACGATGGGAAACTACTGTAATGTGGACCTTACCTACCCTAAAAATCCCCGATTTAATCGGAAAAAACGTAGCGATGCCATCACTCAGGCTCATGTGGGCTACGTACATGGCGACAGCTTGATAGCCAAGAAAGTACGTTTTATCAGTCGCCTTAATTTGAATCCACTAAATGGTGCCAAAAACTCCTATTATGAGGACTGCCATTTTGAATGTACCGATGATGCCTTGAACGGCAACGCGACCTATCATCGCTGCAATTTTGATCTCTATGGTCAAAAACCTTTTTGGAGCACTTTTGGCAAGGGCGCCTTATTCGTTGGCTGCGACTTTAATGTGAAAGGCGAGAATCGCGAGATGTATTTCTGCAAACAAGGTGGCCCCGTAACGCTGAAGGATTGTCGTTATCATGCACCTTCTGACGACATCTATATTGGTTGGACGGCCTACCCCCAGCCTTGGTTGCGCTGTTATCAGCAGAACTTTACGCTTAATGGCAAACCTTATCTGATTGGCAGTCGCCAACCACAGAACACGCTACAACCTGCTGTTTTAGACCTTCTTCCAATGGAACCGCCTTTCTTGGCTATTAGTCAGCATAATGCCAGTCTACTCACCGGTCGTGATACGTTGCTGTTGTCTTGTCAGGAGACAGTCTCTTGGCGCGTAGAAACGGGCTTCGAGAAGTTTGTGTCATTGAACCCTCTTGGTAAAAAAGTCGAGATAATACCTACAAATAATTCTGATGAAACCGCCGATTTTTGCATTGTTGCAACGACGGAAGATGGTTGCGAGGCAGCTTGCCATGTGGTAGTAAAGCCTTCAAAATTACCTGCTCCAACGTTTATCAAGAAGCCACGAATTGTTCAACGTGACAATCGGCTCATATTGGAATATGCACTTGACTTACAAGGCAGACGAGACGAATCACTCGTCACTTGGTATCGCGATGACGTTCCTGTGGCAACCAGTCATGTAAGTCCTGAGTGCTGTTTGCAGATCAACAAGTCCGATTATCAGCATGTGATAAAGGCCGTTATCAAGCCCAAACATCAGCGTAGTGACTATGGAGAAGCTGTTTCCTGTCAATTAAAAGTAAAGCGTGCTCCTCAACTAAACACCCTTGAGATGGATTTTCGCCAATTCTATTGCGATTGGCAGCCTGTAGTTGCTGAAGGTTTATGGACTGTTGATGGTTTTAAGCCAACTGATACATCGGAGTTCGACTGGTCTTTTTCTCGTCAGAAACCTATGTGGGAATATGGTGAGGGCTATAATGGTGCTGTTGGAATGGGCCTTTTACAAGCCCAGCGTGGTGCCCGTTTAATGTATACACCCATACAACGCACCTATGGAGATATGTCGTTGATCCTTGATGTGGACCCCACGAAGACGGCAGGTCAGGGATTCGGTTCTGCCACTGGTCAATATATGGATGTATGTCTGAAGTTTGATACTGAAACCTTAACGGGTTATGGTCTTCGTATCATCCGAACCACGAAACATGCCAAGGCTGTCGACTTCTATCTGGTACGTTACGATCATGGTCAGATTACTGCGTTGACGGAGCCTGTATCCTCAACCTGTTATCGTACCAATTGTACTATTTCTCTCCATTTCAACGGAAGTCTGCTCTCTGCTGACGTCACGACGACCACACCGCAGCCAGCTCATTCCACCCTTCCTCACGAGGTTCATCTTCGTGCAAATGTTGAGAATAACGCCTTTGGTGGCATCCATATTCAGCATACGGGTTCCTGTGGTGAGAGCACGACTATGCTCCACCATCTGCAAACCGTTTGGCAATAATAAGGAATTTGTTTGCTTTGTTAAGGACGTCCACCGCCAAATCCGCCGCCTCCGAAGCCACCACCGCCTCCGAAGCCGCCGCCAAAGCCGCCACCACCGAAGCCGCCAGGTCCATCGCCTCCAAATCCACGACGACCACCACGTCCACCAGATCCGTTTTGACCTCCGAAGAGGTTCAGACGATAGCTGACGTGCAGCATGGCATACGATGTGATGGCGTTGACCTCTTGGTCGCGCCAACCATTGGCATTAACGGTACGTGAAAAATTGGTTTGCTCATGCAGGATATCGTACCACTGTAACATGACCGTCAACACCTTTCCGCGTAGGAAGCTGTGCGATAGCTGGGCATTCCAAAGCAGTTCATTAGTATTCAGGGTTTCATCGGCATAGCCTCGCTTGCTATACATGTGGAAATCGGTAGAGAGATTCGAACCCCATGGGAACGTAATCTTCGTGTTACCACCATATTGGAAGTTCCATGTTGTCAGGTTGTTAGAAGCCTGCAGACGGTTGTCGGTACGTGCGTAGGTGGCACGTCCGTTCAGCGAGAAGCTGAGCCATCTGTTACGGAAACTGAGCGATAGCGATGGATTTACATTGTAGGTATGCGTTACGTTACGGTCAGGAGTGGCCGTACGGTTCAGGTTGACATAGCCCACGCGATGCGAGTAGGTGGCATTGATAGAGCCCGTGACATCCCATCGGTTCAAAGTGTCCAGTCCGATAGTGAAGCCCATGCCGAAGTTGGCATTCCAGTTGCCGTTGATGTTCTCAGGTCGCGAAATACGTCCACCAGTCGTCTCGTTATAGGTCACGATATTACCGATGCTATTGCTGGTTATCGTCCATCCAGCATTGGAGTTGAAACTCCAGTTACGCTGATTCTTAGGTACTTGGAATCCAAGACTGTCTGTGACGAGGGTTGGCTGTCGCATCATTTGGAAATTAACACGGAGGTTTGAGTTGAAGGAAGGTTTCAGTCCTGGATTACCCATCGTGATGCTCAGCGGGTTTGTATCGTCGTAAATGTCAAGCAATTGCGTGATATTGGGCTGCTGCGTCTGTCCACGGAACTGTACCTGCAGGTTGGTCTGCTGATTAAAGCGGTAGCGCATGTTCAGCGTTGGCGATATGTTGGTTACCGTACGCACGGTGTCAACAGGACGCCCTAGGTATTGCTGGATGAAGTGGGAACGCTGGGGTAGGATAGAGATACCTGCGTTCAAATTTATCTTTTCGCGGACATAGCGTAACTGCACTTCGATGTTATGGTTATACTCCGTGCGCTCTGAATAGCGGCTCAGGTCGTTGCTGAGGTAGCTCTCATAAGGGTTGTCCAGATAGCCGAATAAGGCAGTCCAGTCGCGATAATCCTGCAGGACTTCTTCAAAGGCTGCATCTGAATAGTTGGGGAAATCATAGGTGGCAGGGTCACTCTTCTGATGGCTGTATTCGTAACGATAGTTCAATTGCAGGAATAATCCCATCTGTCCGAAACCACGAGGCTGGTTGCGCCCGAAGGGACCACGTTGCCGTTGCCCGTTGGCTGGTGTCTCTTGTTCTTTCGGCTTGAATGTCAACAGCGGTTCCGTATAGGTGAATCCCAACGAATAGTTCAGGTTATCGTTGTCAGACAGGGTATAGCGGTTGGTCTGATAGGTAGAGTCACCACCCAGAACGGTCTTCTGCTGATACAGATGAACAGCTGAAAGACTGGCATTCTTGTTATTGCCGTCGCTATATCTGAAGTTGGCACTCAGGGCAACATTTCTACCATTGGTTCCCAGTCTGCGATACAGTTGTACTTGTGCATTGACATTCTTGTTCTCGCCATAGCTCAGCGACTTGTTCTGGCGGCTGTTGACAACTAATGAATCGTTGTTTAATAGTCTAAGGCCCTCATCACTCAATGGATCGAGTACATAGTCGAAAGGATTCCTATTGAATGATGCCGAGGTAGAAAAACTCCTGCTGTCGTTGGTAGAGAAACTGACGTCAGGACGGAACGACAGGGTTGTCATGGGATCGATGGTCCACTGCAGGTTCATGTTACCCGTCCAACTGTTGTTACGCGAATAGCTCTGACTGATACTGTTCGAGAAGGCACCACCACGCGTGTTAACGAAACTCTCCGAGCCTGTACGGTTCCAATTGTCGGTATCGCCATGATTCCACGTCACTCGCCCACTCAGTTTTAGTTTGTTCTGCTTCTCATAACTGATGTCCAATGCACCCGTCTTCGTTTCGCGCTGTCCTTGTCCGTTGCCACGGCCTCGTCCGCCTCGTCCACTGAAGTTACGGTCATTCACGTTGTTGGCATTACCCATAAACGTATAGCGTACGTCGCCGAAAGGTTTCATGGCTGTCAGACGGATGCCATAACGTCTGTCGGTACCAATACCGACGTCAGGATTGGCCTGCAAACCTTTTCTGGCACTGCGCTTGGTCACAAATTCCAGCACGAAGTCGTCGTTACCATCGTCAATACCCGTCATGCGGCTCAGGTCGCTCTTCTCATCATAGGCCTTTACCTGGTCAATGACGTACGAGGGCAGATTCTTCATTACGGCGTCGTTGTTGCCCGTCATAAAGTCACGTCCGTCCAGCTTGAATCGCTTCACGTCCTTTCCGTTGATGCTAATCTTACCATCATCATCAATCTTGGCACCAGGCAGAGCCTCAACCAGTGCCTCGATGACCGACCCCTCCGGCACACGATAGGCATCGGCATTATACACCACCGTATCGTCCTTGATAATCATCTTGGGCAGATTGGCTGTCACTACAGCATCGTCCAACTGCAAGGCATCAGGTGTCATCTCTATTTTGCCAAGTGCCTGCGTATGCCCAGCCGTCAGCGTCACACGCTGTTCAATCGTCTTATAGCCTAAGAACGTGATACGTAGCAGATAGGAACCTGTGCCGCCGTTATTAAACGAAAAACGGCCTTGCGCATCAGAAAAGGTTCCTCCGACAAATGTCGTGTCCCTGCCAATGCGATACAACTGTGCTGTTGCCCTCATCAGTGCCTCGTTGGTGTCGGCATCAGTTACGCGTCCTGTCAGCGATGGTGTTTGAGCCGACAAGCTAAGGAATCCAAAACAGCAAATAATCAATAAAAAAGTGGGTCGTAGAAGTTTCATTTAGTCTTTGTTTTACCTTTTGACGTAAATGAAACCCAAAGGTTTAAAATCAATGGGGACAAATCTGCCCCCATTGAACTGATACTTAGAATTTTCCTTGAATTTTGTCTGCCGGAATCTCTACGGGCGTCTTCAGACCTGGCCAGTAGTTGGTCCAGTCTGTTGTCTTGCCCTGCGCACTGTCGGCTTTCTTGATACCGTGACGGAAAGCACCCTCTACTACGTAGTACTTACCATTCTTCTCATAGAAGGTCTTAAACTGCATCTCCTGGATAGACGACCACTCGTCCTTGTATTCTGGCATTGTGAATACGGGCAGGCCCTGCCATGCGAACGATGTAGAATAGGTTCCGAGAATCTTGGTGGGAGCCAGTGCCGACTTCACCTTGGCGTTGATCTTTGCCTTGTAGTCAGCCACAGCCTTGGCATTGCGGTTCTTGTCGGTGAGGTCGTTCAGCAGATAGTTCTTGTCAACAATGCTCTTGATATACTCGGCATTGGCCTCGGCCTGCTTCTCCTCAGCACTCTTCTCCTTAGTACCTGTCTGACTCATGTAGAGCTGCTTGATACGGGCGCACTCAGCGGTCAGGGCATCAGCATCGGTCTTCGAGATGGGTTCGCTTGTAGCACCCTTCTTCTCCTGTGCACGCTTGATGTTCTCAGGAATCTGGTTGTTCACCATGTCGAGCACATAGGCAGGCTGTGCGTGAGCATTGAAAGCCTCGGTGTTGCCCTTCAGATAGCGCAGGATGAAGGTCAGCTGTCGAGCAGCCTCATAGGCGTTGCGCACGTTATAGTTCTTGGTGTAGTCCTCTACGCTGGCCCATTTCCATAGTATTCTGCCGTTCTCCGTCTGGTCCAGTCCCAGATATTTGTCCATACCGCCAGCCTTCTCGGCGTTCTTCTTCTCCTGCACAGCAGGATGTGCGGCATCATAGTCAGCCTGAGCCTTGATAGTTAGATCATCATTGCTACTGCTGGTGTTCTCACTAACTCCAACAGCTTTCTTAGCTTTCTTCACAAGTCCGCCAAACTGAGCTTGGGCGGGTGTCTGTACTGCAAAGGCGAGGGCGATACCCATGCACATTTGCATCATCAAATGGCTTTTTTTCATTTCCTTTAGTTTTAAAATAATGGTTACATTAAATTCAGAGTACTCATTCGGGCTTTCCGGCCCGTTTCAACGTTTCAACCCTGCAAAGGTACAAAGATATTCCATATTTTCCAAACTTTTCCCACAAAATTTATATGTATTTGGCATAGGGTTGCGTCGCACTTAGCAAGCTCTAAGCAAGGAGTTGGCAAGGTGATGGCAAGTATTAATAGCTTGCTTGAGCTTGCGAACCCCTTGCCAAATACTTGCCAACCCCTTGCCTAACCTATGCTATTCGCCTTAAATTTGCGCTACAAGCCTTCTACGCGTCGAAACGAAGTTGCTTTACAGGGGTAAAGAGACTGATGGAAAGGGATAGACTCCTATTGCGGCAGGGAGTAAGAGGCCTTTTCGCAACCTTACGGGCCTGCCCAAAATACCTTACGGGCCTACGCAAAATACCTTACGGGCCTACGCAAAATACCTTTCGCCTATACGCAAAATAGATTGTTTTTGTCAAATTGGATTATGGGGATTCACACCTCCAAGGGAATGAGTGTGGCTTTGCAATCGATAATACAAAGAAAAATCTCATTTTCTTTTGTATTTTACTCACTTATTCGTACCTTTGCAGCACTAATAATACATGATTATGAAAAAGTTAGTTATGACGCTTGCAGCCGTCCTTTGCTGCACACTTATGGTTTCAGCCCAAGATGCTCAGGTTGAAAGGAATAAAAAGTACAACATCGTGCTGAACAGTTCGCAATACACTCATCGCGACGATAAAATGTCGACAGGCGAGGCCGTTAGTAAGATTCTAACTGGCGTGCTGACTGGTAAGACCTCGGTTCAGCAGCCTAAGTTCGAAGAAGATGTGAAGACAGGCATTGTCAAAGGCTTGTCCAATGCCCGTCGCTACCGTTACAACGAGGGACTTTTGCAGGCTGGTGACAATGCGGAAGCAGGCAATCTCATTGTCGATGCCGTCATTACCAATATTACAGCCAAGTCGGAAAGTAAGGACACGAAGGACAAGGATGGCAAGACCAAAGTGACCACTACATATATCGGTAACGTCGACGTGACGCTGACGCTGAAGGATGCTAAGACGGGCGATGTGGTAAAAAGTCCTACGTTCAATGCTCAGAGTTCCACTTATCCGGGTTATTCGACGACTGAACAGGCCATCAGGGGTGCTATTACTAATTTGTCGTCTCGCATCACAACGTGGCTGAACCAATACAGGCCCCTGAAAGCCAATATTATTGAAGGTGCAAGAGCCAAGAAGACTAAGCAGAAGGAAGTCTATATCGACCTGGGTAGTCGTGAGGGAGCCTTTGCAGGTCTTCACATGGGCGTCTATGCTGTCAAGACCATAGCTGGTCGTGAGGCCAAATCTCAAATCGGCAAGCTGAAAATTGAGGAGGTTGAAGGCGAGGACATCAGTCTCTGCAAGGTGCAGAGTGGTGGCAAGGATATCAAGGAAGCCCTTGATTCGGGTCAGACGCTACAAGTTATCAGTACTGAATAGCACAATAATAAATGTCGCATAGTCTGTTGGGCTATGCGACATTTTTATACGTACCTTATACTTTCTTGATTACTTCCAGGGATTGTCGAATCCTACGGGACCGTTCTCGAGCTTCTGGCATACAACCTCGATCTCTTCGAAGTGCTCCTGACCGTCTTCCCAATCCTCCTTGTACTTCACACAGTAGCAACCTGTGCCCTTCAGTTCCTTCATGGTAGAACCATCGACAGTGTTTTGGAACGTGATGGTGAAGTCGCGTGGGTCGTTGGGGGCGAGCATCCACTGGAGCAACTGGCTGTTGCCGTCGTTCATAGCCTTTACGCGGACTTTTAGGCGACCGCCACGGGGGATACCTGCAATCTGTCCTTCACGATCTGTGGCCTGATTGAACTTGTAGTCGACCATCAATACTTCACGATTCTCAAAATCCTTAACCTTCAGGATTACTGGTGTTACATTCTCTGCCATATCTTGTTTCCTTTCTATTCTTTAATTGTTTAACTCTTAATTCTTAACTTTTCACTTTTCGTTTTTCATTTTTCACTAGCGAAGCGCCTTATGCCCATTCATTCTCGAACTTGACTGAACCGATCTCGATTTGCTTGCAGGTAATCTGGATCTCCTCGAAGTGACCCAACTTGTCTTCCCACTTCTCCTCGAAGTCAACGCAATAGCCGTTGGTGAACTTAATGGTCTTCATAGCCTTACCGGTCTTGGTCTCCTGGAATTCGATGCTTCCGTTCTTCGGCAGATTACGCTCTACCATCCATGCTAACAGGTCAGGTGTGCCGTCGTTGAGTGCCTTGACACGTACATTAATCTTTCCACCGCGGGGGATACCGGACATCTGTCCCTCTACATCCGTTTCCTGTTCGAACTCATAGGTTACCTTCAATACTTCACGATCTTTGTAACCGTCAATCTTCATTGCTACTGGAGTCTTTGCCATAACTTTTTTCCTTTCTTTAATTTTAATTGTTAATAATGTTGTTTTTATCTTTTGTTGCTGCAAAGTTACGACGGATTTTGGCTCATTCCAAGTTTTTTCTTGTTTTTCTTCTCGCTTTGTAGCGACAGTCGAAGCGTTTTGCGACAAATGTTAAACAAAGGCTTAAACCATGTCGCGAAAGTGGGATAAAAGTAATGAAATAATGCTATTACAGCAGATGATAGGTGCCACCAGCCAATGGTCTGATGATGCCTTTCATCTCAAGCGAGAAGAGTAGGGCCGTCAATTGACCAATGGGAATATTGGTTTTGACGCTTACCATATTCAGTTGCAGGTCGTTGGTTTGCTGGAGCAGGCTAACGACCTGTTGCTCTTGTGGTGTCAGGTCTGGGAATAGCTGACGTTCAACCGTTTCAGGCTTCTGTTGAACGGTTTGCCAACCCATGCTTTCGATAAAGTCTGCTGCTGAGGTGATGAGTGCTGCCGTGTTGTTGCGAATCATCTTGTTACACCCTTCGCTAAAAGGCATGCCAACGGCTCCAGGAAAAGCAAAGACGTCGCGTCCATACTCTTGTGCGATGCGACAGGTGATGAGGCCTCCACCTTTGATGGCACTTTCGACGAGGATGGTCGCGTCGGAAATGCCTGCCACAATACGGTTACGCTGACGGAAATTGTTGGGCAGTGCCTCCGTCTGACTCATATACTCTGTGAGCAGTCCACCCTGTTTCAGCATCTGGGCAGCAATGTCGCGATGGGCATAGGGGTAAATTTGATCCAGTCCGTGAGCCAATACGCCAACGGTCTCAAAACCCTGTTGCAGGGCATTGCTATGGGCACAGAAATCGATGCCGTAAGCCAGTCCACTGACTACCAATACCTGTGGGCATAGCGTGCGCAGGTCGGTGATGAAACGACGGACGAGGTCCTGCCCGTAGGTTGTACAGTGACGTGTCCCCACAATGTTGAGGACGTAATGCTGGTTGAGTTCAGCACTACCTTTATAATATAGGAGCAGTGGCGCATCTGGACATTCGCAGAGCCGTTGGGGATAGTCAGCATCGCCCAAGGTCAGAACACGGATGTTGTTCTTGGTGATGAACGC
>Ga0310786_10000508_pt1 | contig 63565 bp, 42 predicted proteins | sample AusTroGonzalo_MG_FD_203881 | JGI IMG/M metagenome (GOLD analysis project Ga0310786, IMG submission 203881) | Bovine rumen microbial communities from tropical cattle in Woodstock, Queensland, Australia - Gonzalo_03 (v2) (version 2) | ecosystem: Host-associated > Mammals > Digestive system >...
GGGCGGTTGCAGGTCGGCTGGATCAGAAAGGCGTCGGCGCGGCGGACGTTTTCCTCGAACTGCGCGAAGATCTCGCCGTCGGGGAAGTGGGTGATGTGCACCTTGCCCAGGTTGATGCCAAGGTAGTTGGCAATCTGCTGCGAAAGTTCCGGATGCGAGGTCCCGGAATAGACGCAAATGTGTTTCGCCTCTTCCATTTCGGTCGTGTGCTCCATTTTGTTTGCAACGGGAGAAACACGCGCCGCGAAGAGTCCGGGAACGCCCGAAAACGCCCGGTGCGCCGACATTCGGCGCCTCGTTTTCGGGCCCGGCGGAATACCTCGCGGTGCGACGGCGGGAACGCCGTCTTCGATCCGCAACATGACGCGGATCAAGGTTCTCCGATTACGGTTTATGATAATTTATGTGGTTTAATATAGCGCCGGAAGTGCGATTAGTCAAGTCCTTCCGGCCTATTTGCGCGGTTCGACGACGGATAGATCGAGTTTGGCGTCGGCCTGCTCCATGTCGGCGTAGCGCACCCAGGCGATGCGGTAGCGGTCGCCCCACGAGTTCGAAACGGCGAATTCGTCGGTGCCGCGGTTGTAGCCGATGATGAGCGCGACGTGGGCGTCCTCATTGCGCCGGCGGATGCGCTTCTGCCCGGCGAGGATCTTCTTCCACCCCTCCGGCGAGGCCCGCCGCCGCGAGTTCAGACTGTATTCGATCCGCTTCCGGAAGGCTTCGGTCGAGTAGTGGAACCATACCACCGGGATCCCGCGGTCGACCTGCTTCACCACCGTGCGCCGCGTCAGCGAGCCGACGGAGCGCATCTTCAGTCCGTGGTCGGCGAGCAGTTTCCGCGAACCCTGCGCCATCCGGTCGGCCCGGGTGCTGCCGCCGACGCCGGTCTTGTACTTCTCGGCGAGCTTGTGCATGTCGACGCCGTCCACGCCGAAGTAGCGGAGCAGCCGCTCGACCGTCGCGGGGACGCAGTAGCCCTTGCGCCCCTGATCGACCATCGGGACGTTGGCGATCCAGACGTCGCCGTTCTCGGAGCGGCTGACGTTGGAAACATAGCTTTCGCGCGGCTCCGGTTTCGTCTCGGCGGAGCGCCGCCGATCCTCAAGCTTCTCCGGCGGGGCGATGCGGACGATCAGGTACTCGCCGTCCACGTAGTCGACGACGAAGGCGTAGCGCCCGGCCGTCCACGCCGGCATCTGCCGGCGGAGCGTCCCCTCGCCGAAGAAGACCTTGCGCGGCTTGCCGAAGTTTTCGCGCAGCAGCTTATCGAGGTCGGAGCGGGCGCGGTGAAGCTCCTTCCGGATGTCGGAACCGCGTTTGTTGCCGATGGCGCTGTCGCCCTTGTTGACGAGGAATATGTCGACGCGCGCGATCGTCTCGTCGACGGCGAAGATCCGGATCTCCGCCGCCTGGATGCCGAAGACCAGCCGGGCGACTCGCGCCGCGAACATCCTGCCTTCGCCGGAGCGCTCCGCGCGGCAGTTCACGTTGAGGCGCAATACCGCCGCGGTGGGGCGTTCCTTCCACAGTTCCTCGGCGCCGAAAAGCGGCGTGCCGAGGACGCGGTTTAGCTCCTCGGCCGTCGGAGCGGCCGCCCGGCACAGCGCGGAAGCGAAACACAGCGCCGCGCCGAAGAGAACGTAAAGGCCGCGCTTCATTCCGCCAGCACCGAACGCGCGATCTCGTTCGCGTCGTCCCCGGAAGCGAGCGGAACGAGCAGCAGTTCGAGCCGATATCTGCCGGGGGCGATCCGGTACTCCTCCAGCGCATCGGGACCGCAGGTCGCGGTGCCGACGCCGCGCTGGAACGCGTCGCAATAGACGTGGAGCACTCCGTCCGGCTTGAGCTCGGAGAGGTGCAGCGCCTCGGTCATCTCCTCCTGCGCATAGCGGCCGACCGAGAACTCCATGCGCCCGGGGGCGACGAAGAGCACCCCCTGTCCCGCCGCGTCGCGGCAGGCGGCGTACAGGACGCGCGTCCGGTTGCCGTTCGCCTGCGGCATGATGTACGGGGTAAACATCCCGTCGACGGTATCGGTGAAAACGCTCTCGTAGGCGGCGGCGTCGCGGTCGCGGTAGTTTTCGACCGGGCCGAGGCCGCGGTACTCGATGCGGTCGAACTCGGGCGGAAGTTCCAGCTTGACGCCGACGCGCGGCAGGTCCGCGAAGGCGGGCGGCACGTCGAAGGTGAACACACAGCGCGCGACGCCGTCGGGGCGGAGCGTCAGCTCCTGCGAAAATTCGAGCTCGCTCCCCGGCACTCCGGGCGCCATCGCGAGCGCGTGCAGGTTGCCGCCCGCCTTGTCGAAGACCGCGCGGTCGGTCGCGAGCTTCACCTTGTCGAAGCCGCTCGCAAGCCAGCCGGGGAGCGGCCCCTTCGGGCGATTCGGCATGAGTTTTATGCCGTCGTTGTCGAGCGGGGCGCGCCAGACGTTGAGGCGCGGTCCCTGCCGCAGAAGTTTTTCGCCCCCGACCGTGAAGTCGACGATCCCGGCACTGCCGAGAGAAAGCTTCACCTCGCCCGCCGCGAGCTCCGCGCCGGCGGCGGAGCTTTTCGTCACGACCGCCGCCGACGGGCGCGCCGCGACCGGCGCAGGCAGTTCGGCGAGCGGGAAATGCGCCTCGGCGACCGCGTGCTCCGGCGTGTCGCGCAGCTCGACCGTGAGCACCCGGAACTTGCCGGGAACCGCCGAAACTTCGATCCGCACCGCCGTCTTTCCACCGCGCGGGGGCGCGTCGGCCGCGAGTTCGCCCGCGGCGCCTTCAACGCCGTCGGCGTCGACGCGCCAGATCAGCTTGAGATCGCTCAAGCCCTTGAAGTTGCGCAGATTTTCGATATGCAGTATCCCATTCGGTTCGTCGAAATCGAACTTCGCGGGCTGGGCGAGGCGCTTGAATTCGTACAGCCCCGGGTGCGGCGTCCGGTCGGGCCAGACGATGCCGTCGACGCAGAAGTTGCGGTCGTTGGGCTCGTCGCAGAAGTCGCCGCCGTAACGCCACTCCATGCTCCCGTCCGGCTGTTTCTGCAAAATGCCGTGGTCCACCCACTCCCAGATGAAGCCCCCCTGCAAGCGCGGATAACGCTCGAAGAGCGCGTAGTAATCCTTGAGCGATCCGTTGCTGTTGCCCATCGCGTGGCTGTATTCGCACATGACGAGCGGGCGGTCCTCCTTGGTATTGTACCGCACCCAGTTTTCGAGCTCCTCGACGCTCGGGTACATCGGCGCGATGAAGTCGGTGACGAAGCGCAGCGATTCGTTTTCGACGAACGCCTTGCTGGCGTAGTAGTTTTCGTCCGCGAGAGTCGCTCCCTCGACGTAGCGAACGGCGGGTTCGTAGTGGATGAGCCGCGACGGATCGCGGAAGCGGAAGTACCCCCCCATCGCCGCGTGGTTCGCCCCCGCGCCGGATTCGTTGCCGAGGCTCCACGCGTAGATGCAGGCGTGGTTCTTGTCCCGCTCGAAACTGCGCGCCGCGCGGTCGGCGAAGGCCGGGGCGTAGAGCGGGTTGCGGCAGAGGTCGTCGTAGTAGGCGTGAGTTTCCAGATTCGCCTCGGCGACGACGTAGAGCCCGAGCTCGTCGCAGAGGTCGTAGAGCACCGGATCGTTCGGGTAGTGGCTGGTGCGCACCGCGTTGACGTTGAAGGCCTTCATCAGCCTCAACTCGCGCTCGATCATCTCGCGCGGCACGTGTTTGCCGTAGGTATCGTGCGAGTCGTGGCGGTTCATGCCGTCGATGCGGACGGGTACGCCGTTGACGCGGAAGAGCCCGCCCTTGATCTCGTAGCGGCGGAAGCCGACGCGGAAGCGCACGCAGGAGCGCACCTTGCCCGCGGCCGAGAGCGTGACTTCGAGCGTGTAAAGGTACGGCGTCTCGCTCGTCCAGCGCTCGACCTCCGGGATCGCGAGCTTCGCCGCCGCGCGGTTGCGGGTGCGGTCGCTGCGGTTGCCGAACATGCCGCTCACGTTCACGAAGCGCGGGACGATTTCGGCGACGGAGTTCCCCGCCGCATCGAAGAGCGTCGCCGCGAGCTCCGGCGCGTCCGCCGCGTCGCCCGGGACCGCCACCGCGAGTTCGAGGTCGAGCAGACCGGTCGTCAGGTCGTCCGCGAGCGTGGTGCGCGCGAAGGCATCGCCGATGCGGTATGCGTTGAAGAAGCCGAGCGACACCGAACGGGTGATGCCCGGCAGATACCAGTGGTCCTGATCTTCGAGGAAGGTCGCCTCGGAGAACTTGGAGACGATCACGACTATCTCGTTTTCGCCCTCACGGACGAGTTTCGTCACGTCGAACTCGACCGCCGACCGCCCCTCCTTGGAACCTCCGGCGAATTCGCCGTTCACGAACACCGAAAAGATCCCCTCCACGCCCTCGAAGCGGAGCGTCATGAACTCCGCCGGAGCTTCGAGCGCGAAAGTGCGGCGGTAGAGCCCCGTCGGGTTGTGCGCGGGCGAGCACGGCGGATTGCCCGCGAACGGCATCTGCACGTTGGTGTAGTGCGGGAAATCGAAGCCGGCGATCTCGCCCCACGACGACGGCACCCGCATCTTGCGGGGCGCGCCGCCGATACCGCCGTCCGCGAACGCCGCGAACGCCTTTTCCGGCGAATCGAAGGTGAAGAAATCCCACTCGCCGTCGAGGCACATCCGGTCGGAAACGCCCCTGCGGACCGCATCGGCGTCCCTGCCCTCGATCATCGCCGCCCGCGACGGCAGGCGGTTGAAACCCAATACCTCGGGGCTGGAATAAAACGACTTGACATCCATTTTCCGATATATCTCCATAGACTGGTTTGGCTCGTGCTCAGTTGATAATATCGCTCGCGCGGGCGCACATTGCAAGCCAAAATCGCGGAAAATCAGCCGCCCGCGGCCTTTTTGCGGTAGTTGGCCGGCGACGCGCCGAAGCGGCGCTTGAAGATCTTGGAGTAGTAGAACTCGCTGTTGAAGCCCGTTTCCGCCGCGACCAGCTTGAGCGGCAGCCCTTTCAGCAGCAGCGGCAGCGACTGCTCGACGCGGATGCGGAGCAGCGTTTCGAAGACCGATTCGCCGCACTCCGCGCGGTAGCGGTGCGACAGTTTGGACTCGCTCACGCCCAAGGCGCGCGCGACGGCGCCGATGGTGACGCGTTCGCGGTAATTCCGCTCCAGATACGCGCGGACGAACCGCCCCGGGGAACTGCCCGGTTCCGCCTCGACCGACAGGACGTACAGATAATCCGGCCCGACGGGGGCGGGCAGATTTTCCAGTATTTCGACGATCCGGGAAAACTCCGCAAAGCAGCCGTAGTAGCCGGAATTCCCCTGCTGGGCGGCGCGGATGGCGCGCTTCATCGCTTCGCCCAGCCGCCCGTCGTCGACGATCCGGGCGAAGCCGCCGGAGTTCTCGACCGCGCGGCGCAGGTTCGCGTTTTCGCCCCGGAACTTGACGTAACAGCAGTTGCCGCAGCGCCCCGGCGGATACTTTTCCATATAGCGCCGCCCGGGCGGGTAGAGGTGCGCGATGCCGACGGGGCGCGGCATCCAGTCGGTGAATTCGGTGCGGCACTCGCCGCAGTCGCCGATGGAGTAGTCCACCACCCACGACCGGTGGTGGACGTAACAGGGCTGAGCGTGCGCCGGCGGCACCGCCGTATCCATACGCGCCGCCACGGGATAGACGACGCGGTCGTCGACGTTGAAGACGAATCCCAGCATGACACCCCCCGATTTTTGCAGAATAGTATATGTTTTTGCGTTATAGTCGATGGTTTTCCGGCGGTCGACGGCATATATTACAGCATATTCGGTCAAAAATCAATTTCGAATCACGAGGTTTTCGACAATCATGTACACCGAAACGCCGGAAAAGATCGCCTACGCCAGCAAAGTCGACGGAGCCGAGGACTGGTACATGCTCTGCAACGCCGGACGCGGCACCGACTGCCTCGTCTATCTGCACGGTCACGGCTCGCACGGCGACCAGCTTTTCACGCGAGAAGACATAAAGACGCGCCTGCCGCTCATCGCCGAGCTTAATCTGAGCGTCATCGCCCCCGACCTGCGCGGAAATTCGTGGATGAATCCGACGGTCGTCGCCGACCTCGCCGAGATCTTGAGCTCCGCCCGAAAAAAGTACGGTTTCAAGCGCTTCGTCTTCGTCTCGGGCAGCATGGGCGGCACGGGGGCGCTGATCTTCGCCGTCCGCCATCCGGAACTCGTCGACGCGGTCGGCGTCATGGGCGGCGCGACGAAGCTCCGGCGCTACTGCGAGTTCCTGCGGCGCGCCAGACTGTCGATCCACAAGGAGATCCTTGACGCGATCGAAACGCACTACGGCGAAGGCGACTACGAACTTCACGACGTTTCCGCGCAGGCGGAAAAGCTCACGATGCCGCTCTACTACGCGCACGGCAAGGCCGACGGGATCATGCCGGTCGAAGAGATGTACGACCTCCGCGACAAGCTCGAAGGGCGTCCGGGCAAGGTCTTCCGTCCCATCCCGCGCGGCGGCCACGATTCGCCGATCCCGCTCTTCGGCGAGATACTGGAAAATCTGCTCGGCGCTCTTAAATAAGGTGATTTTTTCATGAATTATTTTTCGACACCCTTGAAGATCGGGCGCGGCGCCTACGAAAAGCCGGAGTTCACGACTGCCGAAGCCTTGCTGAAACACCTCGACTACCTCGGCATCGACCGGAGTCTCGTCTACTCCGCCGAGGCGATGGACTACTCGCCCGTCAACGGCAACAAACGCCTGCTCGCCGCGCTCGAACCGCACAGGGAGCGGCTCTTCCCGGCGTGGGTGCTGACGCCGACCGACTTCTACGAATACGGCACGCTCGACTGGATCAGAGCGCAGATGAAAGAGGGCAGCCGCGCGTTTTTCATCAATCCCGAACTCTCGCGCTTCCGCGTCCGCGAGCTGGAGCGAATACTGCTCGCCTTGAACGACCTCGCGCCGGTGCTCTTCGTCGACAGTGACTACCGCACCGATCCGGACATGATCTGCGACATCGAATACCTGACGGAAAAGTGCCCCGGCTGTCACTTCGTGATCTGCAAGGAGATGTGGGGCGGCTTCCACCGGGTGCTCGACCTCATGTGGCGGCGGAAAAACACGGGCGTGAATATCTCGTGGCTGCACATGCGCGACACGATGGAATTGGTGAAGGAGCAGTTCGGCATCGAACGGCTCTTTTTCGGCATCGGGCACACGGCGCAGTACGGGGCGGCGGTGGCGGCGCTGGCGCACGCGCAACTTTCCGAAGCCGACAAGGAGGCGGTCGCCCACGGCAACTTGGAAAACTTGCTCGGCCTCGCCCCCTGCGACCGCAAGCTCGCCCACGAACCGGACTTCGCGGACAAGCCGCTCTGGAAGGCGTTCAAGCAGGGCAAACCCGTTTCGGGCGTCAAGGTCTACGACATCCACACCCACGTCGAAGGTCCCGTCACGCGCGGCTGGGTGATCCGCGAGAGCGATCCCGCCGCAACCGTCGACCGGATGGCGGAGTTCATGGACCGCCACGGCGTGGCGAAGCTCTGTCTCATCGGCGAAAAGGCGATGATGGGCGATCCCGTCGAGGGTAACCGCGAGACGGCGGAACTCGCCAGACGCCATCCGGGAAAGTTCATGGGGTACTTCGTCTTCAACCCGCACTACGCGGACGAGATCACGGAAGAACTTCTGGACGGGTTTTTCCGCGATCCCTTCTTCGTGGGCTTCAAACAGCTCGCCTCGTACTGGCAGGTGCCGTACGACGACGCGCGGTACGCCCGCGTCTGGGAGTACGCCGAAAAACACCGTCTGCCGATACTGATGCACACCTGGGGCCGCGAAGCGGAGCCTTTCCGCACCATCGCGCCCAAGTATCCGCATGCGAAGTTCATCCTCGGGCACACGGGCGGGAGCGACGCGGGGCGCAAATTGAGCGAAGAGCTCGCGCTGGCGAATCCCAACATCCACCTCGACTACTGCGCGGCCTTCTGCTCGACGCTGCCGTGGTACAAGCTCATGGATAAGATCGACAAGTCGCGCCTGCACTTCGGGAGCGACGCGGGGCCGCACAACGAAGCCTACGAACTCGGCGGCTTCCTCTCGATGCCGGTGCCGGATGCGGAACTTGCGCCGATCCTCGCCGAGAGCTTCGACAAGATCCTCGCCGACCGGAGGTGACGACATGAACGCGACGGTCAAACTCGTGTTCGTTCCCGGCGCGGCGGGCGAGATCGCGGTCCGCGACGGCCGGCTGCTCTCGGCTCCGGAGATCCCGGCGGGGGCGCGCGAAAAGATCATCGAGATCGCGGAAACCCACACCTCGCCCGGTCCCTTTCCGACGCTCGTCACGGTGGACCGCGCCCCCTTCCCGTTCACCTTCGCACTGCGCGACGTGAGCGGCGAGTGTCCGGTGTACGTGCCCGAGGCGGAGTGCTTCGCCCTGCCGGGCGACGATCCGCGGAGCTTCGAACAGGCGCTCGCCGATCTGCGCGCCAAGAAGCTCGTATCCGACGCCGAACGCATGGAAAGCGAACCGGAAGAGAGTTACGAACACGCCTGCCGCTTCGACCGCGCCCAATCCTGTCCGGTGTGGCTGGGGCTCGGGCGCGACCTGCGCATCTTCCGCGTCTCGGAGCAGACGGACGAAGGGTTCTGGGGGCTGGTCGTCCCCGCGTACCACTCCAAAGTGCAGACGGTCGCGCGTCGCGACGGCGCCGCCCGGACGCGCGAGATCCGCTTCGAGCTGGGCCCGGGGGCGAACTGCCGCCCCCGCCTCGTCCGCCGCCTCGAAGACGGCGTGCTGCCGATCCTCCGCGCCGCCCAGTACGAGCAGGACGTGGAGTACCGCCTGACGCTTTTCTGCTCGCTCGAAAACTCCCCCGTCGGCGAAGCGCGGGTGCGCGGCAGCGAACCCCTCGCCGCGCTGTCGCAGATGAACTTTTCCATGCTGACGGAGGCCGAGAAAAAGGAACTCGAAGAGCGCATCCCCGCCGAAACTTCGCAGCGGGAAGAGGAGCTCGTGCTCTTCGTCCGCGTCGAAGCGGTCAATACCGGCAAAGTCCCCGCCTATGCGTGGTTCAAGGCGCCGCACAGCAACGCCCCGTCGTCCGACCGGGGTTTTAAAGACGGACTGAGCCTCGAAGGCGGCAAAGCCTTCGCCGCGACGCTTCTCGACGGCGAACGCGCCGCGCAGCCGGAGTACGCGGTGCTGATCCAGCCGGGGGCGCGGAGCGTCTGGGAGTCCCGCATCACCCACACGCCCGTTGCCCCGGAACGCGCCGAAAAACTCTTCGCGCAGGACTTCGACGCCCACCTGAAGGCCGTCCGCGCCTACTGGAACGCGAAGCTCGACCGCGCCGCGCACATCGAACTGCCCGAGGCGGCGGTCGAGGAGCGCATCCGCGCCGGCCTGCTCCACTTGGACATCAACACCCTCGGGCTCGCCGCCTCGGGGCCGCTTCTTCCCGGCGTCGGCTGGTACGCCCCCATCGGCACCGAAAGTGCGCCGATGATCCAGTTCTTCGACACGATGGGGTGGGCGGACGAGGCGGAGCGGTGCATCGACTTCTTCCTCGGCCGCCGGAACGAAAAGGGCTTCATCCAGGTCTACAACCACTACGAAAGCGAGACGGGGCCGGTGCTGTGGACGGCGGCGGAGCACTTCCGCATGACGCGGAACGTGAAATGGCTGGCGCGCGTCGCGCCGGCGTTGAAGCAATGCTGCGACTTTCTGCTCGAATGGCGGGATGACAACAAGCGCGAGGAGTTCCGCGCGACCGGGAGTTACGGTCTCTTGAACGGCAAGGTCGCCGATCCGGACGACTTCTACCACACCTACTTCCTCAACGCGGGAACGCTGCTCGGCCTCGCCGGGATGGCGGAGGTGCTGCGCGAAGTCGATCCGGAATACGCGGCGAAGCTCGCCGAGGAAGTCGAGGCGTACAAAAGCGACTTGCGCAGTTCGCTCGAAAACGCGCGCCGCCGGAGCCCGGTGGCGCCGCTCGCCGACGGGACGTGGACGCCGATACTCCCGCCGTGGTCGGAGTACACGGGCGGCGTCGCGCGCTACGCGGACGGAGGGAGTTGGTTCTCGCACGGCTCGTTCGTCTGCCGGGACACGCTGATCGGCGCGCTCGCCTTCGCGCTGAGCGACCTTTACGCGCCGGACGCGCCGATGATGACGACCATGCTCAAGGCGAACCAGCACCCCGCCACACTCGAAAACGCGGCGCTGAGCCAGCCGTACTACTCGCGGCACGACATCGCGCATCTGCGGAGAGGAGAGGTCAAACTCTTCCTCAAGGCCTTCTACAACCAGTTCGCCGCATTGCAGGACCGGCAGAGCTACACCTTCTGGGAACACTACTACCATTTGAGCCAGCACAAGACGCACGAGGAGGCGTGGTTTCTGGAACAGTGCCGCTGGATGCTCGCCTGGGAGGAAGGCGACACGCTGGAGCTCTTCCGCGCTCTTCCGCGCGCCTACATGGAAAAGGGCAAAAAAGTCGCGGTGCACGGTCTCGTCACCCACTGGGGCCGGCTCGACGCGGAGCTCGTCTCCACGGGCGACGCGATCGAAGCCGCCGTCCGCGTCGAACGGACGCCGGGGCACATCGCGCTCCGCGTGCCGCATCCAGAGGAAAAGACGGCGGCGCGCATCACTTCGGGCGACTACGACCGAGATGCGGAAACGGTGTACTTCACGGGCGTCCGCGCCGTCGAGGTGCGCCTGGAATACTGACTTTTGGGGAGCCTTGGGAGTTTTGGGAACTTTGGGAGCTTTGCGCGTCCCGCGCTGCTGTTTCATCCCAAGGCTCCCAATACTCCCAAAAACCTCAATACTCCCACGAAACCGTCCGTCACGTAACGCCGCCCGCATGCACACCCGCCGCACTTTCATCAAAAAGTATAAAAAAAAGACATAAAGTGCATTGACATCCGTTGAAAACCGCGTTAAAATATACTATTGTCTGTAATTGTGGTCTCACCGCGGCGCAGACGGACTTGAAATATATGTCGTTGAGCTCAAACATTATAGATTGACAATATAAGGTACTCGAAACAAGAAAGGGAAACAAAATGTCGTACACCAACAATGACCACACCGAGACATATTCCCAGACGACCGCTCTGACGACGCCGGTCGTCATCGGGCCCGACACCACCGGCGACACCTACGCCAAGACGCTCAAAGTCGCCGCCAAAGTCTGGGTCACCAGCCCGACGATCGAATCGGGCGGCTGGGTCTCCGGCGGTTACATTTCCAGCGCCACGGTCAAGAGCGGCGGCTCGCTCTACACCGGGGTCGTGAGCAACCTGATCGCCTATTCCGGGGCGACCGTCTCGGGGCTGGGCGGCGGAGCCTGTACGATCGCCGGACCCGACATCTACGTTCAGAGCGGCGCGATCTTCAAGCACGGCGCCAGCACTTACTACGCCTACACCGACGACGACGGCTACCTGCACGACATCCTGGTGACCGGCGCGGTGCACGCCCGCAACGGCGTCAAGCTGAAGGATCCCGTGATCAGAAGTTTCCTCTATCTGTCCGCCGGCGTCATCATGTCCGGCGGCACCAACAAAGCCGCCGACGGCGGCGCCGCCACCGGCGCCATGCCGATCATCTACAGCGGCGCCACCGCCGTCGACTTCAAACTCATCGGCGCCAACGGCGGATCCAAGGGATACGGCGCGCTGAACATCTGCGCCTCCGGCGTGACGCTCGGCGGCGCCACGACGACGGTCACCAACACCCCGTTCTGGTATCACGACGGCACTTACAACCACCGGTACGTCGACACCGACATATCGATCCAGGACGGCGTCATCAGCGGCATGAAGCTGATGATCTCCTCCGGCACGGTCCCGTTCAAGGACTCCAAGGGCACGACCACGAATTATACGGCCTACTGGCTGCGCGACATCGCGCTGGTGAGCGGGTTGACCGCCTCCGCGCCGGTTATCAGCTCGGGCGGCACGCTATTCCTCAAGGACGGCGGCAGCGCGACGAGTGCGACGATCAATTCGGCCGGTTTTCTCATCGTCAGCGACGGAGGCAAAGTTACGAGCGCCGTCGCCGACAACGGCTATATTTACGTGTCGCAAGGCGGCGAAGCCTCCGACGTCACGGTCTCGAACACCATCAATTTATCGGCGCTTCTCGTGCGGGGCGCCCACGTCTCCGGGCTGACGGTGTCGGGTCTGCATGATGCCCCCGGTGTCAGCAGCGGCGGCTACGACCGGCTGATCGCCGTGTTGTCGAAAGGCGCGCTGATCGAGAACGCCGAAGTCCAGTGGGGACGGCTCCATCTGTCGCAGGGAGCGACGGTTTCCGGAGCCACGGTCACGGGCGGCTCCCTCGACATCTACGATCCGGCGGGCGATCAGGGCAAGGACCGCCCCGCCGCGCTGGTCAACGAAGCCACGGTCGCGGGGGGCAGGATCTTCTTCCGCGGCAGCAACGCTTCGGGCGCGCACATCGTGATCAGCACTACCGCCGCCGAAGCCGGCAGCAATACCAACTACATCCAGAACGGCGCGTACGTTTCCGGACTGACCATCCGCAGCGGCAAGATGGTCGAGCATTACAACGGCTCGCTCGTCGACGGCGATCTGGCCCCGCTCGTCGAGGACGTCAAGGTCTCGGGCGGCAACTTCAGCGTCGGCTGGGGCACGGCGAAGAACATTTGGGTCTCGGGCGGCAACATGGTGCTGTTCGGCGTCGCCGGCCACGGCACCGTGGTCGAAAACCTCGCGATCTCGGGCGGCAAGGTGACGGCGCTTTCCAACGGCGTGCTGGTCTCCAATGCGACGCTCACGGGGAGCAAGGTCGCCAACACCGTGGTCAGCTGGGGTTCGATGGATATGTATGCGGCGGGCTCCGGCCGCGACATCGTGGTCTCGGGCGGTCAGCTGACCGTTTCGGGCGGCGCGACGATCGACAATCTGACGGTCACGGGCAGCGGCGGCTGGGTCACCAACAGCACCACTTTCCTCGGCGGTCAGGCCCACATCAGCAGCGCGCGGGTCAACAACCTCGTCGTCTCGGGCGCCAAGGTCGCCAATCAGGCCGCCGTACTTTATACCGACGCGGTGGTTTCGGGCGGCGCCGTCTACGGCATCGCCAAGAGCAACACCGTTTACATGGCGGGCAACGCCAAGTGGAACGAAGTCACCGTGAGTCGGGGCAACATCTACCTGAACAGCGGCGGCAGCGTGACCAATCTGACTCAAGTCGGCGGTCAGGTGATCGCCCGCGGCAACAACGCCTTCATCTCCGGCGCGGACGTGACCGGCTCGGGCGAAATCTACGCGCAGAACGGCGGCAAGATCTACGACGTCACGGTCAGTGACGGCGGCTATCTCGAGATCCGCTATCAGAACGCTGGTTCGACGGGGCACTTCGCCGAGAACGTGATCGTCGGCAGCCGCGGACGCGCCAACGTCATGCGCTACGGTATCCTGCGCAACGTCACGGTTTCGAACGGCGGCTTGGTGCGCGTCGGCAACAACGGGCCCGACTATCTCTACCGCGGCTACGTTTCCGGCGCGCTGATCCGGTCGGGCGGCACGATGGTCTTGAGCTCCGGCGGTTGGGTTTCCGGCACGATCGCGGAAAAGGGCGCGAACCTCGCCATCTACATCTCGCCCGAGGGCGACGAGACCTACGCTTCGATCCAGTCGAACGGCGTCGACTTCACGGTCACCGACACCACCGTCACCGGCTTGACCGAGATCAACTCCGGCACGTCGCTGCTGCTCTTCTCCGGCGCGGTCTTCGACGCGTCGCAAATCGGTTTGATCGGTCAGGGCGGCAACATCGTCGTCACCAGCACCACAACCGCGACCGGCGCGAGGGTAGCGGCGGGCGGCTTGCTGACCGTTTCGTCGGGCGGCCATGTGACCGGCGTCACCGTCAATGAGGGCGGCACGGCCGAGATCCACATCGGCGAAGGGACCTACGCCGAGGTCGGCACCGTCACCGTCGACGGCACGACCATCACCGGGCTGGCCGAGGGGATCACCTCGGGCGTGACCATCGCGGTCGACAACGGCATCGTCTTCAACGGTCAGACGCTGCTCGCGGGCGGCGGCGTGCAGATCGAGGCCGGCGGTTCGGTCGGCGGCCTCACCGCCACGGGCGGTACGCTGACACTCAAGGGCGGCTACTTGAGCGCCGCGACCGTCGGCGCCGACACGACCGTCAACGCCACGGGCGGCACCATTTCGGGCGGCACCATCAACGCGACGCTGAACGTCAACGGCGGCACCGTCTACGCCCAGAGCAAAGCCGTTCTCGCCAACGTCGTCATCGCCAGCGGCGCCGTATTGAGCGCCATCCAAAACACCTCGTCGGTGCAGATCACCAACGCCACGGTCGAGGCGGGCGGCAAGCTCGACCTCGCAACCGGCGGCGCGTATGTCTCCGGTCTGTTGGTCAAGGAGGGCGCCACCTTCAAGACCGCCGCCAACAACGTGCTCTTCGGCACCGGCATCAACATCGCCGCGGGCGCGTGGAACGTGATGCCGACCGAGGCGGTCGTCGACGGCGTGCTGAACGCCAACGGCAGCAAGTTCAGGGACATCGGTGCGTTCTACTTCGGTAACGGCTTCACGGTCAGCAACGCCGAGTGCAACATCTACATGTACCTTTCCAACGGGGCGCAGGCGCGCGACATCACGGCGACCACCAAGAACGGCGTCGCGCTGCAGAACGGCGGCTACGCCTACAACGTCAAGGTCGACGGCGAAGGAGCCGGCTACTTCTTCATCCATCAATTCAACGGCGGCTCCGGCGTCGCCCTCGGCGGCGCGGAAACCGACATCGCGCAGGGCAAGGTCTACAATGTGGCGGGCAATTTCGACAAACCCTACGACTGGTACGTCGACGAGGGTGTGGTCAAGCAGCTCTCGCTCGGCAGCGGCGCGACCTATGCCTACGACGTCCAGAAGATGCACCTCCGCGAGGGGATCAAGGCGGACGCTCCGGTCGTGAGCTCCGGCGGTACGCTGTACATCTCGGCTGGCGTCGAAGTCGCCGACGCCAAGCTCTTCAACGCGGGCGGCATCCGCGTCTACGACGGCGCGCTTCTTAGCGGCACCACCGCCACCGGCGGCAACATGTGGGTCAGCAACACCGGCGTCGTCAAGGATACGCTCTTGAGCGGCTACGGGATCATGACCATCTCCGATGGCGGCTACGCCTCCGGCATCACCCTCGACCGGGCGGGCAACGCGAACAATCCGCAGGTCAAGGTTGAAGGCGCCAACGCGGTCGCCGAGAACGTCACCGTCTCGAGCGGCGGCCTCCTGTACGTCAGCAGCGGGTTGGCCAGCAACGTGACCGTGTCGAGCATGGGTTCGGCGGTCCTCTCCAACGGCACGATCTCGGGCGCGGTGCTCAGAGACGATTACTTCAATGTCAGCGGCAATCCGCATACCGCGATCTATATGACCAACGGTCTCGTGAACGACGTCGACGTGATCCGCGGCAACATCCACGCCGCCGGCACCGGCACGGTGACCAATCTGCGCCAGTCCGGCGCGCAGGTCATCATGCGCGGCGCGAACACCTTTGTTTCCGGCGCGGTGGTCACCGGCAAGCGCGAAGGGCGCACGACCGACCACGAGCTCGGACGGCTCTACTTCCAGGACGACGCCGTCGGCAGCGACATCACCGTCGGTTCGGGCGGCATGATCTACGCCTACCGGTTCACCGGCAACGATTTCGCGAACCAGCGGGCGACCGACATCGACATCAACAAAGGCGGCTCCGCGGTCGCCTCCCGCGGCGGCAGCTTCTACGACATCCGCATCCACGACGGCGGCATGATGACCGTCGCCAGCGCGGGTTACGCTTCCGGCGTGACCGTCGACAACAATGCGACAGTGTATGTTTCCAGCGGTGCGCAGATCTCCGATCTCGCGGTTGCCAACGGCGGCGTGATCCACGCACTGGAGGACGCCGCGATCACCGATCTGCATGCCAATACCGGCGCCACCGTCGACTACGCGAACGGCTCGAAGACTTCGGGCGCGATGATCCGCGGCGACAAGACCAACATCGCGGCGAACACGCTCGTCTACAGCGGCGCGGTGCTCGACGCGACGGTCGCGAACGGCGTGATGACCAATCTTGGCAACAACGGCAACAACTACCGGATGCGCGTCGGCGAAGGAATCACGGTCCAAAACGTCAAGCTCGGCAACGGCGACCGCCTCTACGCCCATGAGACCGCAGTCGTCGACGGCGGCACGATCAATGCGGGCGGCAACATCGGTATCCTCGGGGATGCCGTCGGCAACGGCGTGACGGTCAACGGCGGCAGCTACAACATCTTCGAGAACGGCAGTGCCGTCGACACCACGGTCCAGGCCGGTTCCATCCGTATGAATGTCAATGCGACCGGCGTACTGTCCAACACCCGTGTCAAGTCCGGCGCCAAGATGGTCATCTCCGGCGGCGCGATCCGCGGAGCGACCTTCGAAGCCGGCGCGACGCTCGAATTCGGCACCAACATGACCGCCGACAACACCGATACCGGCGACTTGATCACGCTGGACTTCACCGGCACGACCGGCGGTACGGTGGACATCAACGACCTCGCCCTGATCAACACCACGACCAAGGTGGTCGCCACGGGCGTGGAAGCGCTCGGCACCTACACGCTCGGCACGGGCTCCCTCGAACGCGTCACGCAGGCGTGGGGCCTCTACGAGAACGCGCTCGTCAACGGCGGCACCTATGCCGATGCCTTGAACGGCGTGACCTACAGCTTCAACGGCACGACGATCACGACCACCGAGCTTACGATCGCGACCGGCGCAGCGGCTGGGTTGAGCGGCGACAACTACACGGCGCTTCGCACCAACGACCGCGCGGCCAAGTGGACCGGCGCGGCGGCGGACGCGACGCTCGTCACCGAAAACTTCTCCGGCGATGCGTGGGTGGAAGTTGCGGGCAACCTTACGAGCGCGTTCTACGGCGCGGCGGTCGACTTCGCCAACACCGTTAACATCAACGCCAAGTCGGGCACGATCCGCAATTTGGCGGCGGGCGCGAAGGCGGGCAAGACCGTCGGCGCGGTGAAGCTCACCTTCGACGGAGCGGACCTTGCCGGTGCAGGCTATGCCGGCGGCTTCGGCAGCGTCACGGGCAAGACCGAGACGCTGATCACGACCGGCAGCTTCGCCAAGGATTTCTACGCCGGCGCACTCGCCAACTACGCCAAGACCGACACGGCCACCAGCACGGGCGACGTGACGCTGACCATCGAAGGCGGCGAGTTCTCGGGCAACATCTACGGCGCGGCGTCGGTGAAGGCCGGTGCGGCGACGAGCTTGGTCCACTCGGTCGGCAACGTCACCATCGACGTCAAGGGCGGCGAGACCAAGAAGGGCAATCAGGCGTGCCTCTTCGCGGGCGGCTATGCCACGGGTTCGGCGGCCTCCGAAAGCGCGGTCTACACGGTCGGCAACATCGACCTCACGATCTCCGGCGGCACTTGGACGAGCGGCGACACCGCCGGCGGCCGCGGCGTCTTCGGCGGCATCTTCGCAAGTCAGGTCACCGCGGTCGCGGAGGACGTCACTCTGACTATCACGGGCGGCACCTTCGGCAACGTATACGGCGGCGGCTGGGCGCAGAAGAACGGCAACAGCGTCGTCGACGACGTCGAGATCACCATCTCGGGCGGAACCATCGCGAACGTCTTCGGCGGCGGCACCCACTCGACGAGCGGCGGTTCGACGACCGTGGACGACGTGAGCATCAACATCTCGGGCGGCACCATCACCGGCGACATCTTCGCGAGAGGTCAGGCCGACGGCGACAGCGTCACCGGCGACGAAGTCAACGTGACCTTCACCGGCGACACGAACTTCGGCTGCGGCGTCTTCGGCTACAGCTACGTCGGCGGCGCGGCGAGCGACGCGGTGCTGAGTTACACCGCCTACACCGGGACCTTCTCCGGCAAGATCGGCGGCTTCGACGGCATCGTCTTCGACGACGATACCGCGATGACGCTTTCGACCGCGGCGGATGACGTCACCAACAGCAATTGGGAGTTCGACTTCACCGACCGCGCCGCCGAACTGGCTGGCACGTCGTTCCTGACTTGGAGCGGCGCGGACTTCAAAAACGACACCATAAAGGTGAGCTTCGCGGACGAGACGCAGGCGAAGGCGGGCTGGAATATCGCGACCGTAGCCGAGGCGTTCACCGGCACGACCTTCGACGTCGAAGTCGGCGGCTCGGAGATCGCTACCGGTCTCGCCTACAACCAGCAGATCGCTTCCGGCGACTATGCGGGCTGGGGCTTCGACCTCGAAAGCGGCGTGCTGAAGTTCAAGCAGCTCGCGTAAGACAACACGGCGCGGAGCCGCCGCCGGAGTTCGCGACATCTCCGGCGGCGGCCTCCCGCGCTTTTTTTTGAAGCCCGACCTGTCGGATATGTCGCTGCGCTCCGGAATTCACTCGCGGACGCCGAAAACGAGGCGGACGAACTCCGGCGCGCGGCAGACCAGACTCCATTGGTGGCCCGCCCCCGGCACGGAGACGAAACGGCATTTTTTCTCCCACTCGGGGAAGAGCGCGACGTATCTACGGTAGTTCATAAAACGGCGGAGACGGTTTTCGCCCTGCGTCATCGCCGCGGGCGTCGGGGTGAGCTCCGCGACGGGGAGCCGCGCCGGGACGGACTTGAAATCCGCCCTGCCGCAGTCGAGCTCCCACACCCCCGCCAGGTCGATCTCGGAGCTCGGTGTGGCATGCGGACTGCCGCCCGCACGGGTAAAATCGTATTCCGCTCTCATCATACGTTCCCGAATCCTCAGAAATGCCGTCGGTTCTTGCTCCGCCGCTGCCGGGGAAGCGGGCGAATCGGGAAAAGCGGAACGCCGTAAAAAAAAAGAAGCGGCTGTTGAAGCCGCCGGTGAGGACTTCCCGCGGGAAGTTGCCTGCAGAAGTTCTTTACCAGAACTTGTAGAGTTGCTGTAACTTATCTCCAGTGATGCAAAATATCAAGCCCGATATTTGCAAAAGACATGAATAAATGCTAATTTTCATTATGTCAATGAAATGTTCGAACAAAAAACGAAGGGAAAATCTCATGGGCTTGACGACTTTAGGCATCGATTTGGGCATCACTTCCATCGGCTGGGGATTGATTACGGAAGACGCTGCCGGAATTAAGCTGAACGGGTGGGGCAGCAGGATATTCACCCCCGGCATGGATGATGACATCGAATCCGGCAAAGGGGTATCCCGTTGCGCCCAGCGCAGACAAAAACGGGCGCTGCGGATCCAGTATCGGCGCAGACGGCAGCGCAAAGACGATCTGGTGGATCTGCTGCAGCGCAACGATCTGTTGCCGACGCCGCTTACGCCGGGCTTCTTCATCGACATGGACAAGCGCTTTCTGATGCTCTTCCCGGTTGCGGAACGCCGCGTCATGGGACACTTGGTGCCGTATCTGTACCGCAAAAAAGCCCTGGACACCAAGTTGGAGAAATTCGAATTGGGGCGGACCATCTTCCACCTGGCTCAACGCCGCGGCTATTTGAGCAACCGCAAACAGGATCTCAAGGACGAGGAAACGACCGGCGTCGTCAAGGCGGGGATCGACGCGCTGAAGAGCGAGATGCGTAAGGTCGGAGCAAGGACGCTGGGCGAGTATTTCTGTACGGTGGATCCCGAAAAGAGCCGCATCCGCACGCGTTACACAGACCGCGGCATGTTCCAGGAGGAGTTCCGCCTCATCTGCAGCGCGCAGCGTCATTTGATATCTCCGGAATTGGAAGACGAGCTGTACAAGGCGATCTTTTTTCAGCGCAAGCTGCGTTCGGCGAAAAATCTGATCGGCCGTTGTCAGATTTATCCGGAAGAAAGGCGCTGCTCATATGCCAAAGACGAGGCGCAGCGTTTCCGGATCTACAGTACCTTGAATCACCTGCGCGTCGCTCAAAAGCAACAGATCCGCGCCCTTACCGAAGCGGAACGCGCGGCGGCGATCTCTGTGCTGGAGGGTTTTTCCGGGCATCTCGACCGTCGTGGAAAAATAACCTTGGCGAAACTCGCCAAAGCGGTCGGGCTGGGAAAGGGCGAAAAATTCACCTTGTCGGACGAAGAAAAAGACATCCACGGCAATGTGCTGAACGCGATTTTGTATCATGTCTTCGGCGAAAAGGCCTCGTCGTTGACGGAAAAAGAACGGGCGCTGTTTTTCAACGACTTGAATTCCATCGAAAAGACGGAAGTGCTCGAGCGCAGATTAAGGGGGTTTTGGCAGTTGCCGGAAGACAAGGCCGCCGAGGCGCTCAAGATATCTTTGCCGGACGAATACTGCGCGTATTCGCTCCGCGCGCTGCATGAGATGCTCCCGGATCTGGAGGCGGGGATCCCGCTGTCGCAGATCAGGAAACTCAGCTATCCGACGAGCACGGGCGTCGTTTACGACCGGCTGCCCATGCTGGACGGTGACGAGGTCGACCTCGATTTGAGAAATCCGGTCGTGCACCGCACTCTTACCGAGTTGAGGGCGGTGGTCAATGCCGTGATCGCCAAATACGGGAAGCCGGATCGGATCAGAGTCGAGCTGGCGCGCGACCTCAAGAGCAGCAACAAGGAGCGCGAGAGGCGCACTTTCGAGATCCGCAAGCGCGAAAAGGCGCGCGCCGAGATCGCCGAGCGGATAGCGCGCGAGGCGCAGATAGAAAAACCGTCCCGGAACGACATCCTCAAGGTGATGCTGGCTGACGAGTGCAATTTCACTTGTCCGTACACCGGCAAAAACTTTTCGATGAAAGAACTGCTTTACGGCAAGGACATCCAGATCGAACACATCATCCCTTATTCCCGGTCGTTCGATGATTCTTTCCGCAACAAAACGTTGTGTTTTTCCAGCGCCAACGCGAAGAAGAACAACCGGACGCCGTTCGAAGCGTTTTCCGGCGCCGAGTATGAGGAGATCCTGCAGCGCGTCGGCAAATTCAAGTGGCCGTTCGCCGAAGACAAGAAGGATCTTTTCAAATGCGAAAAGGTCGATTCCGAGGAATTTCTTGCCCGCAATCTGAACGACACCCGTTACGCCAGCAGACTGGCGGTCAAATACCTCGGCATGCTGTACGGCGGCGTGATCGACGCGGCGGGAAAGCAGCGCGTTTTTGCCACGACCGGCGGAGCCACCGCGATCGTGCGCCGGGCTTGGGGCGCCAACTTTCTGCTCGGCGAGGGCGAAAAGGTGCGGGACGACCATCGGCATCATGCGATCGACGCCCTGACCATAGCGCTGACCACGCCGGACATCGTAAAGATCATCGCGGGCATGCCGGAAGAGCTGCGTCGCGCAAAAGGCAAGACGCCGGATGATACGATAATCGACAATGCCGTTTTCAAGCAGGCGAAGGAGATGCTGGACAAGGCCGCGGTGTCGCATCACATCGTCAACAAACTCCGCGGCGCGCTGCACCGGGAAACGCTTTACGGGAAAAACCGAGGCGGGGACATGCGGCACGTACGCATCGGGGTGGACAAGCTCACTGTCAAGGACATTCCGGATATCGTCGACCCGGTGATCAAAAAGCTGATATTGGAACGCTTGGAAATAGACGAGGATCAAATCAGCACGATAACCGACAAACTGCTGAAAAAACTTGTCGATACCGAAAATCCGCTGTTCTATCGTAACAAAAAGGGCGATGTCGTAAACGAGATCAAAGCGGTGCGGGTGAAGAAACACGTGACGGCAAGGACCATCGGGGCCGGAGACGGCGTACGCGAGGTCGCCAACGGCGCGAACTACCTGCTGGCGGTCTTCGCGGTACAGGACGCGCAGGGCAATGAATCGAGCTGGGAAGGCGAGATCGTCACATTGATGGACGCGGTGTACCGCAAACAACACGACTTGCCGCTTTTCGAAAGGGAGCGCCCGGGACGCAAGTTCAAATTCACCTTGAAAAAGGGCGACATCGTCAAGTGGAACAAGGATGGCGTCGAACAGCTGTGCGTGATCCGCGGGGTGTCGCTGCCGCAGTTTTCTTGTGTCCCGGTGTGCGACGCCCGCCAGCAAAAGGAATTGAAAAACGCCAAATGCTGGTTCACTCCAACGCTTTCTGCCGCATTTGCCGGAAAGATGACCAAATATCGGATGGACATCCTCGGCGAATTGAGACGCGCCAATGACTGACCGCGCCTGTTGTGCGGCTGGGCTGCATCCGACCGTGGGCATCAACCACCACAACCGCTACGATCCGTTCTGCCTTGCCGACGACCTGATGGAGCCGTTTCGCTATGTCGTGGACAAAACGGCCCGAAGCCTGAACCCCGACAACGCGGCGGTGCCGGAATTGTCCGGAGAATTGCGGCGCAAAATTCTTTCGGGATTATTGGAAAAACTGCCGACATCCCGCGGGATGTGGACGCTTACCGATCTGCTGCGCCTTTCGGCGGAACAGACCGCGCGTTCGTTTCAGCGCGGGGAAATGTGCCTCGTCTATTGACGGGCGATCGCGTACCATAATGATATCGGACATAAAATCCATGTGGGTGATGGTGATGTTCGACCTGCCGACGGTCACTAACGCGGAGAAGCGGGAATATTCCCGTTTCCGTAAATATCTGCTCGGCGAAGGGTTCATACAGCTGCAATATTCGGTGTATGCAAAATTCTGCGCTTCGCGGGACAATGCGGAAAAATATTACCGCTACATCAAGACCGCGGTCCCGAATGGCGGATACGTACGGATTCTGATGGTCACCGACAAGCAATTCGGCGACATGGTGTCTCTTTGCGGAAAAAACGTTCAGGAAATCGAGAAAAAACCTGAACAGCTCCTGCTTTTTTAGATCGATCCATATTGCATTTACTTGACCGATCGGCACTTGCGACCGGCGCAATATAGCATCAACCTAAAACTCTACAAGCTCCAGCGAAGTTTCGGCGGAGGACGACAGCTCTTTCAATATAGCATCAACCTAAAACTCTACAAGCTCCAGCGCAAATCCGCATTCACCTCGGCGCTGGCGGAATATAGCATCAACCTAAAACTCTACAAGCTCCAGCTGGGAGAGCTGCGGATCCGCGTCTACGATTAATATAGCATCAACCTAAAACTCTACAAGCTCCAGCCCGCGACGCCGTATTCCACGCTTTCCGGAAAATATAGCATCAACCTAAAACTCTACAAGCTCCAGCTCACGACCACGTACCGCTTGCCTTCGACCTAATATAGCATCAACCTAAAACTCTACAAGCGCCAGCGAACGAAATGAATCGAAGCTCTCGGTGATCAATATAGCATCAACCTAAAACTCTACAAGCTCCAGCGCTTTTCCGCAACACGCCCTTCATTACGACAATATAGCATCAACCTAAAACTCTACAAGCTCCAGCCGAGGTGTATTCCAGAGTAACGGGCTACTTAATATAGCATCAACCTAAAACTCTACAAGCGCCGCTGCGCTCCGGAATTCACTCGCGGCCGCCGAAAACGAGGCGGACAAACTCCGGCGCGCGGCAGACCAGACTCCATTGGTGGCCCGCCCCCGGCACGGAGACGAAACGGCATTTTTTCTCCCACTCGGGGAAGAGCGCGATGTATCTACGGTAGTTCATAAAACGGCGGAGACGGTTTTCGCCCTGCGTCATCGCCGCGGGCGACGCCGCCAGTCCGCGCGCCCCCGTGTCCTCCTCGCCGCAGAGGTACAGCGTCGGCCGCGAAGTCAGATTGGCCATGATCTCCGCCGGCGAAAGGTCCTTCGAGTAAGCGTTGCGGCCGCGGAGCCCGAAGTGCCACGAATCCCACCCCGGCACCTCCGGCTCCGGCACGCGGAACGCGCCGGTCGCTTCCGGACGCCGCCCGTCGAGGTACAGATAGGTCGAGGGCGCCCCCACCGCGAAGGAGCAATCCATCTCCGCCCTCCGCGCAAACCTGCCGACCGCGACGTACCGGTTTACCACCTGACCGCCCGCCGAAAATCCGCAGAGCAGAATGTGTTTCAGCTTCGGGTAGCGGGCGCGGTCGGAGAAGAGTTCGTACATCCGGTCGATCACCGCGAACGAGCTTACCCCCGCCTCGCCGAACGAAAGGTCGCCGCGCCGCCAGTCGTGCGCCCGAATGTCCCAGAGCGCCGCGTCGTCCGGCAGCCACTTCGGGCGGTTGTTCGGCGAAAAGAACGCGGGCAGCGCGTAAACGACCTTCGCGGCGCGCGGATCGCGCTTCAACAGCGTCTTGAGCGTCTTCGACTGGTCCCGCGGGCGCGGCGACAGGCCGTGGACGAAGATCACCGCGTATTCGGCTTCGGCGTCGCCGCCTTCGAGCGGCTTATCCGCCCAGTACGGGGCCCTGATCCCGCCCGGAAATCCGAAGAAGTTGATCTGGGCGGGGCACGCCGCCCCCGCCAGAAGCGCCGCAAGCAGACCGAATATCTTCATTTGCAATCCTCTCCTTCGCTTTCGCTTTGCGGGCTTTACCCGCCCGCGGGTGTCGATCCATCCGCCGTTTCCGCCATGGCCGAACGCGACCTTCCGGGGACGGCACCGACCGGCATACTATACCATGCTTTGCCGTCATTATCAACCGCGGCCGCCGTAGCGGACGGAGTCGCTCTTGTCGGCGAAACGAGCCGAAGACGAAGCGGAACGCGGCAACCGCTTAAAAAGAATCCGCGACCGGCGCAAATTTGTGGTAGCGAAATCGCAGCATGACCTTACTCGCGGAGCGGGATGCTTCATATTGCGAAGCGTAAGCGCAGCAATGCTTCATCTGTCAAGGCGAAGCGGGATTTATTATGAAGCGCGGCTTGCGCCGCATGAAGCACGGCTTCGCCGTATGAAGCGTTTTTGTCGCTTGCACGCTCCGCGTGTCAAGCGGCCAAAAACATGAAGCGAAGCCTTGACAGGCTTCATGTTTTTTTGCCTTTTTTACCCGAAAAAAGGCAAAAAAATGGTGGTGGGAGATGGATGTAAAAATGGCGGGCCATTTTTAGTGAACAAACCATCGAACGCCGCCTTTTAACCGCTTATTTCCCAATGCATTGCGTCATTATTTGTTTTGTTATCAGCCGTTGAATATGTCACAATTTTTGATCGAGGAAACCCGGAGAATAACCCGAAAAGTGACCCGATTCAACAAGACCAAATATATAGTTTTCTGACGAACAAATCAAGCCTTTTTTCACATCCCCGTCGCCGCCCCACATCTGCATCCGTTCTATACAGTGAAAGGCGATGATCCCGGCTGCGACCGCCACTCACCTGCTGATACCGGTTAGTGCCTCCCCTCCGCCTCCATTCAAACTCATGCCCTCGCCTTATGTCGGAGATATTTGTCCTCATTATATAGTCCGGAAACAGCATTGAAGGAGAGGATAAAAATGAATAACGAGATCAATTTTGACGAGTGGGAACAAAGCGACAACGACATGCACCGCGAGGATCAGCTGGATGATTTTTACGATCAGCTCCGGACATGGGCACAGAAAAATGCAGAAGCGAGAAAGCTACGAGTGGAAGCCGACGCGGAGCTGCGGTTACTCCGAACCTATGCGGCAACAAACGATATCGACATGACCGCATTGATTCTTCCCGAGGGCAAATTTGTCTGGAAAGAGCGGCATAGTCCGATTACGAAAGAACTGCTTTTCAAATACTGTGATGGATTGGTCAGCGAGGAGATTTTGCAGCAGTTGTTTGACCGGATCAACGCCAGCGAGGTCAAGAAATATCAGATTTTCCAGCAGCCCAGAAAAACAGACATCCGATGAGGAACAGCAAAATAAGATTTTGGTTCATGCCCGATCAATAACACACTCCACCGCCCACGCCCCCGAATAATGCCGGGGCGCGGGCATATCAAGTTCATTTGAACCGCGATGGTAAGCCGGCATTTTGATACCGATTCCGGCTACGGTCACCACTCACCTACAGATCCCGGTTCGTGTCTCCCCTCCACCTTCATCCTTCCTCATGCCCCCCCTTCGCCTCGTAGAACAATCCCTCTATGGTCATTCGGTAAGTCGCAGTATATTACCATGGCTGTTGTATAAGGATTGCAAAATCGGCAAAGCGGAAATATATTTACCCCGCCGAAGATGAGAATTACCATTGCCGGGAGACGTGCATGGACAAAAACAATGAGATTTTACTGACTGCGCCGAAAATCGACGGTTACATAGATCAACTTAAAAGTTCCGGATTTCAGCCGAACGACTGCACTCCGGAGACCATCGCCATGCTTCCCGCGTTGTTTGCGGAGGTCATGAAGATATCTCCGTATTATGCAAACGGCGTCCGTGTGCTTCATTTCCCTGTAGATCGCGGTCCCATCGAGGATTTCGGCGATTTCGATGAGATGCGCGAATGGGGCGACGTGGAGAATCGTGAGGAATTTGAGAATCTGTGGAAGGAGTATTATCCGGATGAGACGAAATGGTTCTCCGTCCACCTTGTCCAAAAAGACGATTATCAGGCTGTTTGGATCAATCACAAACTGGTCATCTCGTATTGTCCCCTGAACGGAAAAAAGCAGACCTCCTTTGCCGTTGATGCTACGGAATTGATGGAGTGGCTGATCGGTGAAGTCAAAAACTGTCAGCAGGAGCTTCGGGACGGCACTTACAACGACCGGGTAGCGCGGGATCTTCCTCCGTGGCATCGCTTCGGGACTATCACCCGCAAAGCGCTGTGGGAACTCTGGCCGGAGGGAAAGACGGATTTTTTCAAGAACATTACCGATGCCGACGTTCAGGATTTCACGAAGCTGATGCAAACCACCGATGAGGAAAAGACTCCCGCCGGTCACCTCCCGGAAATGACCTCCGGACTGTTCTTCCGCTGCTGTGAACTCGGATACCGAGCGAACAAGTATGAAAAACTCGACGGGTGCTCACCCAAAGAGATGTATCTTGCACACGCGGACGGGCGGGATGAGGGACTGCGTGACATCCCGGAGGATTCGGCAGATGCCTTCCGCAAGTGGTTTTTCGACCGGAAACGTAGCGGCGGTCATCCGTGGGAAGTCTGCCGCGGCGGGAACTCAACCCATGTTTCGTTGTACATCGTCCATTCCGAAGAAGGATTTTACTTTTCGGTAGATGGTCGGTCGTGGGGGCGCTCCATCGAATCCATCAACTTTTATCTGGCGATCCGCCGAGCCGGGTATCCAGTCGTGATCCGCGATGGCAAACGGCTGGCGAAGCGGCTGACCGGAACCGACCGAATCGGGATAGTTCCAGACGGTGTTTATCCGGCGTACTGTGAGAGTTATTTCAACGACGATGACATAATCGATTACATGAATTTGCCCGACGAGGAACGAGATACTTGGGCCAAACGCAGCGTATGGTTTCCCGAACCGGAATTGAGTCTGCTGTGATGCAGGAGGAGTTTGAGGAGGTGATGAGTTGACAAGTTTTCATCAGTTGAAATCAATCTCTACAACAGGACTTCCCAAACACCGTTACGTTTGCCATCTTTGCGGGCAAGCATATCTTTATCTTGCAAGCCCTTGGTCAGGGATCTTACGGTCCGCACCGATTTGCCGATTTTCTCCGCGATCATTTTCTGCGTTGCACGGGGATTAAAATTCAGGAAATTCAGCACCGCGGCTTCCGCAGGAGTGATACTCGGGCTTGCTCCTGGAGGGGAAGGTTCTATTATATATCCATAGTATTCAGCGTTCTCCACTGGCGGTTCGGCCTCATGCTTTTTGCGATAATAGTCCGCTATCAGTTCTCGAACCTCGTCAATGGTGATCTCGCCTTCGATATTGCGCTTTGCAAGTTCTATCAGGTACGGGGATACGCTGAGACCATCGACATCCTGCAGTCCGATGGCGATCTGCCAGTTTTCAGCCCGCTGCTTTCGCGATGGCTCGCCCTGAATGATATATTCATCAAAAAGATGTTTTTTACCGTTTTGCATCTTCACCCCTACCGCGCGTTGCGATTATTGCTTCACGCTTTGGGGCGTTCGAACATAAGTGATTCCAAAACTTTTACACGCACGGTATTCTTGAAGCGAATTTTGCAAAGAGAAGGTGTTATTGCCGTCATAATTCTGGAAAATATCAAGTCCGCGTCCCAAAATAATCTTCCAACCCGCATCTGTCGTAATATCCCGATCATGAATCGACTTTTCAAAGCAATGGGTCAACAGAATGCCAGCATGCGAAACCGACGCGGAGATCTGATCAAGTATTTCAGATTGTTTTTCCGGATTGAAATCGTCCTCCGCGGTGACTACGTGGACATTGATCTCGGCATCTTGCGGCTTGCTTTGAGCCAAATCTTGGAGCAGCTCCATCAAATTTCGCAACTGCCAATAGTTGCGCAGATATGGGTCGACGATAACAATTCTTGAAGCATCCCGCATATACGGGATCAAAATTTTCTTGAATGAAACCCCTTTGGTGTTTTCCGGGTATTTGAAGTTTCCCGCGGGCAAGGTGGCAGATTCAGGCCGCGCAGATTCGGTTATCGGTTTCGGGCTCTCAATCGCGGCGGGGCGGGTCTCCGATGTTTCGCCTGCCTCATCGGCGTTGCCGCCACGGTAATAAAAACTCGGATATTCGCTTTCTTCAAGCGTTTTCACGACATGGGGCATTCCGCTTTCATCGACATATTGGAAGAGCGGCTTCGAATACGTCGCGTCAAAGCGCATGATCTGATCTTTGACACGCTTGCGTCCTTCGATTGCAAAATCCAACAGTTTTTTTACCTCTTCCTTTGTCGCGTCGTGGTTGGGGAAGATCATCTTCATCAAGCCTGACATCGTCTTCTGGATGCCGTCGCGATCCCGGGTGGAAATAGAGGGATCAAGCGAGAAGTACTGCTTATAATCGGCAGAGCGGTCGTCGTTGCGAAACGCGCGCAGTATCTCGGCAAGATAATCCACAACGAAACCATAGCCGCTGGAAAACATTTCTCCGCGGATTATATCTACTTCCCATCCAGAGATATAGAAATGAAGCCGATCCAAGAATGCCGAATCATGGTATTCCTTGGGCAACTCGTCAAACAAATCGGAATTCCTCAACATGAACGGGACGCTGTGCTGCGTATTGCCGACAAATATCATCGACGCCTCCGCGCTCAAGGTTTCCACGCCGCGAGAGAAGGACTTGTTGGCCATGTAATTTTTCATGATGTCCACGAGTGCCTTGTCCGGCTTTTTCTGTTTACCGGCGAACTCGTCGAACGCGATGGAATCCCAGTAGCCGACCAAGCCCAATCTGCCATTGGAATTGTTGACAAAAAGTTTAGGTACGGTCACTTCGCCGCCGGAGATCAAGATCCCGTGCGGAGAAAACTCGGAGTATATATGAGACTTGCCGGTCCCCTTGGGGCCCAGTTCGATGAGGTTGTAGTTGCGCTCGCAATACGGAACCAAACGCATCAGCTGAAACAGTTTATTGCGCTCGCCGAACATCTCGGGGTTGAAGCCGACGCTTTGGATCAGAAGATCTATCCACTCCGCCGTGGAGAATTGTTTTCGCGCGTTCAGGAAAAGCTCGCGATCAAAATGGGACAACTGGATCGGTTTCAGGGACTCCAATATCCATGGGCATTGATTCCTTTCTTCGGTCGGAGAATAAGCCAACGCCGCGATGCACCATATCCCGTTGACCAGCAGTTTGGGATGCTGCTTGACGGTTTCGGCAGGCACCAGTACCTTGCTGATGCCCAGATTCGAGAAAGTGGCCTCGTAAACGTCGTCGCGATCATTCAAAACGACACTTACCTTGTCGATGACCTTGTGATGTCCTTTTTCCCGGATCGTAGAACGAACCAGCCCCGCTTCATTGCGATGGACATAGTGCTCGCGGAGAATGTTTTTGACCGATTCTATACCGGTTTTTATGGAAGCCTCGTCGCTGGTCGCACAGTATTGACCGAGCAAGTACTCCAATACATAGGTCGGGACAATGGCGTTCCCCTTGACCTCTTTCACCAAATCTTTTCTTACGACAACGCCCGGAAAGGCGTCGCATATCTTTTTGTCAAAATCCGTCATGGCGTGAATGCTCCTTAAAAATCCAAATCCATCAACTGACGACGCAGCTGATATTTCCTCGTCTGATAGTCTCGCCAGCAAGTCGTTCCGGCGACAAGTTCCCGGAGTTTCAGAATCACTTCCTGCCCGTTGTACTTCTCCGCGTTTTGCGTCAGAACCAAACTGCAGGTTATTTCACGTTCCCTCGTCTGCTCCGAAGTGAGATCGAAGCACAACTCCATCTCGTTTGAGATCAACTCGCCCGAGGTCGAGTACAAGCCAAGCTGCAAACTCCGGGGCAGAATCTTGCCGCCGACCGGAGTGCGCTGATAGCAGCTCACCGCCAACTGCCCGGAGGTTATGACCGTCATCCCGGCGAGTATTTCCACCTCGACTTGGGAAGTGTCGCCCTCCCGCTTCTTGCGTATCTTCAGCACGGGCACAACGATTTCCTGAAACATCGCCCCGCCGTGAACATAACGGCTGCCCGCGCCGGATACCCGGAGGCGATTGATGGCCTTGGGAATCTGTATCTGACAATCTCCGAGAATGCCGAGATCTTCCGGGGCAAACAATTTCATCCCGTCTATCGGGGACAACTCCTGACCGATCACAAAACGGCGATTGACCTTCCACAACGCCGTTCCAGCCGGATCCCCATTGATGAATTCGTCTTCGGACAGCTCGCCGTGCTGGTATATGAACCCGTGATCGGCAGTGACGATGATATTGGTCGCGTTGTACGCGGTGAGGCGTTTGATCATGAAAATCAGCTCGTCAATAGCCTGTTCCGCCGCGGCGCAGGTCTGCGACTCGGTCATTTTGTCATCGCCGACCATATCGATGCGGTTGTGGTAGATATACGCCACATCGTTGTCGCGGAAAAGCGCGCGACCGTCTTCTCTGGTCAGATTGCAGAATTCTTCTGCCGAAAGCACCGACGAATGGCACTTCGCCGCGAGCACCTTGGCTCTGGACTCAGTGCCTTGGGTATTCATGTCGTCGGCGGTAACGGCAATGCCCTTGCCGGCCTGCTTTATGGCCAATTCCCGATGCGGCAGCAGTGCAGCCATACCCAGCGCAGTAAAGCTCGGCAAGGTGGAACACATGGCGTCAAGAGTCGGCTCGTAACGGTCCTCGGCGACCAAACGCTGCCGAAGTTCCTCGGCGATCTCATAGCGCAGAGCATCCGAAACGATGACAAACACCTTCTTCTCGTGCTCCAGAAACGGCTCGACGTACTTTTCGAAAAACGCCGTTTGCTTGCGGACACCGGGCAACTCCCATTTGGTCAACGCATCCAGTTTTTCCTGCCACAAGTTTCCGAGCTTGAACAGATACTGGTTGGAATAAAACTTTTCCACCTTATCCAAGAGCGGCGCAAGCAGATCCTTCTGCTCAGATGCCGACGCATGGAATATGAATTGGCGGTACAGCTGGTCGAGCCGATAATACCGACTGACATAAAGTTTGAAACCATCGGCGGGCGACGGTATTTCCAAACGGGTCATGCTCAGCGTTTGGAAGAAAAGTGAGGCGAACTCCACCGCCTGATAGGTGTGTTCCAACCGTTTATACCAAAACGTGTTTCTCCGGGCACGCACGATGTTGGAACAATCGGTGTCGGATATAGTTCTCGCGATGACGCGTGCGACCAGTTCGTTCAGGATATGGCGGTCAATTTCCTTAAATAGATCCAGGCTTGCCAAGGTCTCCAATTCGCGGTTCGGCAGTTCGGCGTCCAAATTAAGCGTCGGCGCAGCAAGTTCCGAGCATTTTTCGTAGGCATCCTGATGGCGAACGCTCTCCTTGAATCGAGAGATAAAAACCTGCGCTTCTCCGTTGAGCTTTTCCGCTTTGGCCGAAGTTCCATCAGGATCTACGGCGGCGTAGTAGCAGCCGCGGAAAAGACGGATGATGAAATCCCTGACCGATGGCTTTTCCGAGCGATAACCATATGATTTGCCGACTTCGCGCCAAAGATACCCGTCCAGATGATATCGGATGACCTCACCGTATCTCTGATCCCCTCCGGCAGCAGCCTCCTCCATGAGCGCTTCCAAAACCGCGTCGATCCGGGAATCCACGCCGACTGTCACCCCGAGCATCTTCAGCAGTATGGCATCGGACGTTTCATCATGTACGAGCCGTTTCTTCAAGGCGTTGCGGTTCTTGACGGTGGTGAAAAATTCGCGGTGCTGCCGGATCAGCTCGCCGTATTCGTATCCCAGCTCTAACTCGCCGAGCCACAGCGAAGTCTGGTCGGCATAGAAATTGTCGAAGGTCACTTCAAGATCGAGCAGCCAGTTTTCCTCGGGCGGCGGTTCCTCGCCGGAGACGAAGATCAGGAATTTTTTGTCCGGCTCGGCGCGCAGCACCCGGTACAACACAGCGAATTCGTTGTTTTTGACCTCGATCTTCTCCACGCCGGTCAGCTCCAGCGCTTCGAACTCGTCGTGGAGATCGTTTTTGCGGTCGCGCCAGCAGACGATACGGCACTGCGTGAATTTTTGCGTCAGGATCTTTTCGGTAGGAGTCATGAGTGCGCCTCAGAGTCATCGGCAAGCTTTTTCACCGCCTTGTCGAAATCGGAGACGATCGGCTGCGTACGGTTGAACTCGTCATATTCCATGGCGGCTTTGTTCTTGGCATCCGCGGCGGAAATGCGCCCTTTCTCGCCATCGGGGAGTATCTGATAGCGCCGGAAAGCGAGAAACTCGTTGATGCTGGCGGCAAACTCCTCCATGGTGAAGGTATTTTCTCGTTCGATCAGATCTTCGATGTAGTCGAAGTAGCCCGAGACCGTGCGCTCCAACTGGCGGATCTCCTTTTCCTGCAAATAGTTCTTTGCGATGGCGGCATCCGATTTCAGAATCCGTCCGTCGGGAGCGTTTTTCCAAGTGACCAGCCCCATGTGTTCCTTCCGGCTGTCCGCATGGGTGTAGACGATCTCCGCGGCGGTCTGCCCAGTGATCGCAAAGTGGAACTTGTTCTGGACCATCGCGTAAAAGTTGCGGGTGATCTCGGAGTTGCGATCATAATCGAATGCGCACTCGGCGAAGATGTCCGTGATCTGTTGCCAGATGCGCCGCTCGGAAGCCCGGATGGAGCGGACACGCTCCAGCAATTCCCGGAAGTAGTCCTTGCCGAAGAGCGTTTTGCCCTGCTTGAGGCGTTCGTCATCCAGCGCGAAGCCCTTGACCATGTACTCTTTCAACACACCGGTCGCCCAGATGCGGAACTGGGTGGCGCGGCGGGAGTTTACACGGTAGCCGACCGAAATGATCGCATCGAGGTTGTAAAAATCCACTTGCCGCTTAACGGAACGGCCACCTTCGGATTGAACTATTTCCATTTTGGAAACAGTTGACTCCCGCCTCAACTCGCCATCGTCATAAATGTTTTGCAGATGCTTGGTTATGGCGGGGACCCCCACGCCGAACAGCTCGGCCATGCCTTTTTGCGTCAGCCAGATGGTCTCGTCGCGGACGGCGGCGCTGACCCGGATGTCTTCATTCGGGGTGCTGTAAACGATAAATTCGAGTTCTGATGGCATATTGTCATTCCTCCTTGGCCGCGAGGCCGGGGATCTTCTTAAGGGCGTCGCCGAACTTACAATAATTCACCTTGACGCCGTCGTCAAGGTCGATGGCGATCTTTTTTTGCGCGAGCGGGAAGAGAATGTCGCGTTCGTACGCCTCCAGCTCCGCGAGCATGGAGGCGTACTTGTCGATCAGCTTCAGATTGCGCGTCCGGGCGGCACTCGAAAGGTCGGCGCGGTTGTTCTCCGCGATCAGGTGCTCGCGGCGGGCGCCGAGCTTGGTCATATACTCGCGCAGATAGTCGTTCAGGACAATGCTGACGGTATCCGGGCGGTAGCGGTGCATGTAGATGAGGGCATTAAACGAGCCGTTGGGGGACGAGAAGAGCCAGTAGATCGGGCGTTTCTTGTACCGCTGGACGTGCTCCTTGTAAAAATCCTTGATGAAGTACTTGCGGAGATCCTTGCCCAGCGCCCCCTCGATGAACTGCAGATTTTGGGTGAAATTCTCTTCGCCGAAAGTAAAAGTCAGGAACGCCTTGAACTGCGCGACGATGTCATCCATAAACCATTCGTCGTCGAGGATGGGAATAACGCCATCGGAATCCATAACGTGATGGTAAGTCGTGCCGCAACATTTCATTTGGGAATATGGCTCATCAACAAGGCAACTCGTCGTTTCAGCGAAGCGCTCGCCAGCGGCGATGTGAGCATCCCGATCTCCCATGATTCTGAAATAGTCGTCAGTGCCGTCGCCTTGATTGGCGAGAATCAGGCCCGGTTTTTCCGGAGAGTAACGCCCCATCATGCATCCGACCGCGTAGGAGATGAATTCCTTGATCGTATCTTCGAGCAGGCGCTGCTCAAGATCCTGATTAAACGGAAATTTATTGGCGGGGATGTTCCCATTGGGCAGAGAAACATGTGTGGTTCCCTGCTGCCCGACGCTCCAGACATCCCCGACATGACAGTTCTCGCTGTCGACTATCCCTTGACCATCTTCCGTCAAAGTGGGAGCTTTACCGTAACGATACCACGGGTTACAAGTCAATGTGATCTCGTTCCACGGGACCTCCGGGGAGAGTTCGGCCTGCAGACCGTAGGCGTCGATGAAGATGCGGTTGTTCTCTACCTCGAGTTTCCGCATTGCCTCGCAGCTCATGCGCCACTCCTCGCGCAGCTGCAAATAAGCGGTATCGATCATGCCGGGGGTGCAGCAGCGTTTATTTGCCTCGAGCAACGGACTGGACTGAAAATCCCACGAGGTCTCGTAAGAGTCCCAATCGGATTTAGAACAGCTCAAAAGAGAATTTACACTAGACAGCCCGTGATTGCCATTGAAAAAAGGAAGCTTGTGAACTTCGCCGGGGGAATAATTTATAGTCGGGCTTATAGCTCTTAAAAAATAGTTTGCCACACATGAGTTAAGGAACCCCAACAATCCATATATATCGCAATTCTCTTTGGGAACGCATACACAACTTGCGTCATCAAATAGAGCCCCTGCGGAGGAGTAGCGGCTGGAAAAAGATGCCGAAGTCACTTTTGTCCAAGTTAGTGCTTCCTTAAAATAAAACTGAGGATTTCTTTCTCCATATCCTTGAAAGGCTCGCAACTCGCGACCGTCATATTGAAAATTTATGACATACTCCTCATTGCCAAACCAGCGTCTAAATTCACCACCTTTTCTATGAGGATACCACCGTTCCTCTTTTTTAGCAGAAGTCTGATGAGAATTACAATCCGTGCAAACATTATTTTTGGAAATTTCCCAGTGAAATCTCAAAAAACGTAGGTTATCACCAGTAAAAAGGCCCTTCCCCGGACAGGCGAACTCTCCAACCGTACCGAAAGTTCTCCATGTTGTTAAAGCATTTTTTGACAACCAGTACGCAATCGGGCTACCCGGAATTTTCTTGAAATCCTCTGCCCCCACCCGAAAAAAGGTTTTTATGCTATTTTGCATTATCTATTATTCCTTCCCACTTGTTTCGGAGGCTTGGAAATTCCGTCGCAGAATGGCAGATGCTGTTCCAATTTTGCAACACTTGCGGTATCGAATCGGGATCCAAATCATGGAATTTTTTGTAGACTCTCGCGGCAAGCCCCCCGGCGGCGATTCGATAATCATAGCGAGAGTCGTATGGGAAACGAGAGTCTTGAGTGGAAAACAACGTTTCTTTTTCCAATATATCCAAGTATTGCAAAAGCAAATCACACTCTTGCTGGTTCATGTCGTAAAAATCCAAAATAGCCGTTATGGTTTGACATGCCAGCCTAAAAATATCGTCAGACCTCATTCCAACGGCGGTAACCAAACTGTAGAATATATTTGTTGGGACCATCGGTCCATCATTTTGATTCGCGCGGATGTAGGCATTAAGCATTGCCCATGAGTGCAAGTTAAAGATATCGCGATCACTGGTAGAAATAGCCAATATGAATGCTTGTGCTAATTCTTTTGGGAAATCATCATCTTGCCGCAGCAGGGCAACTTGAGAGGATGGAAATGGTTGTAACTTTTCTGCGTTTTGTATAAATTGCTTAACTTGCAAGAATTTACGTCGTTGATTATTGATTGCCGGTATTACAATTTCTCCGACTATTCTATCTATGTGCAATAAATTGTTTCGCACATTTTTTATCGCGCCGGATTTTTCATTTTCGGCCAACCCGTTTATATGTTTCCACAAATTCTCAACGGCAGATTTGATATGCTTGAATATTTCCCACGCATCATCACTGGTGTAGCTCAACCTATACTCTGGCGTACCTCGTGTGACAGACATATTGAGCAACATCGAATAGCAATTCATTTCAAAGCAATAATCACTTGGACGCCCCCATGAGCCACTACAGTCAAATTCGAACTTAAAATCCTTGTAGCGCTTTAAAAGCTTTTCTTCTATATCTTTAGCAGGTCCAGAAAACCTCGCGACCTTCAAGAACACCCATGGATAGAAATTGGTGCCAGCCGGCAATCCGTCACCATCTGACTTGGAAAAAAACTTTTGCGCGAATGCTTTACGCTGCTTGTTGGTCATGAGCCCGAGCTCATTAGATACAAACAACACTTTCAGAGCTATTCCCCTCTGCCAATTATCATCGGTGTTCAACCGATCAAGCCAGACATCCAATATGGTTGTAATTTTTGCGTTTACTTTTTTCTCCAGCCTTGTCGACTTATCAACATAATCAAACGGATTGACAAAAAAGCGCGCGTCAGCCTCATTATTCGGCATGGGTATTTGCAATATTTTTTCTATGTTGTCGCAAAGCATGTTGTGGGGCATAGATTCAAAAAGTCTTTTGACGCAATTACGCAACGGATCATTAACAATAATTCTTTGAATACCGCAATCATAAAACTGCATCACCAAATCAAACACGGTTTGCAATGTGGCTGGAGAGGCCTTAACAACCAGTCGAGATATTGCTTCCAAAAGTTTTTTAAGCGTGTTGTTATAGAAATTGCCCATTATAGCATTTATTTTGTCACAGGAATTATTTATCAGCCACTGTACTGCGTTCGCATAGCGCCCCAACAAATTGTCGGCTTCATCTTGAGAGAGCCTATACACGATATTCTGACTGAAAAAGAATTCATAATCTGCTTGATTGGTCGTGCCGACACGATTGAACGCAGCAAAGGCCAAAAATGGCGAATGAGGCGCGACGCGCTTAGCCGCGTCGGTCAATATGTTTCCTACAAATGTAACATGGTTTATACATAATGGGATCCCTGTCATTTCTAAATATCTTAAAAACTGATATCCACTGATAATATTTTTATCCCATCCGAAAGTTATGTGAGATGATTTTGTCGTTATATCAAAATGACGCTTCTCCACCTCACCAGATCCCAACTGTGACATATGCGATACCGATAGCCTGAATATATCCAATTCTTCATTCGGGTCACAATAAATTGCCCTGAGATCTATGAGTCGCTGGCGATAATTGTCTTTTAACCCCTCTGGTTGAGGTTGAGGAGGCTTGTCGGTATCGGTTGCGGAAAAAATGCGATCTTTTCCACCAATGATGTCGACTTGGGCAAGAGATCCCTGACCCATTTTGCGTTTTTTATCCGATTCATCATCACCCTTTTTGTTGCGGCGCTCAAATAAATCCTTGCCCTGTTCATAAGCGATAAGCGCGGTTAATACGATCCCCTCTAGGCTTAAGCAGTAAAAGTTACTTTTAATATTATCCCGCGGGATAGATTGGCGAATTGTAGGCAAGGTTTTTTTGAGTAGTTCTGCGGCTTCTTCTGCGTTTTCCAATTCAGCAGTTATTGCAGCATACTTCAATGCCCATTCCGGAGCAGACAAATGTTTTTTCCAATCCGCCATGACTTGAATCAGCATCTTAACATCTGGTAATGATATGGCAAAAAGAGCTCGTTCATAATAAAGTCGCTCTAAATATTCAGGATAATAATCCACAGTCAATTGGAGAATTTTCTCATACCTCTTAAAGTCCTTCTCCTTATTCTCTTCACGTAACCAGCGTAACACAGCGAACATCAATTGAATCCACATATCACATTGAGTCGCTCGATCTGCCTCGTCGGAGATGGTGGATGCACCTTTTGAGAAAAAATCTGGGGCATTTATATTCAATGGATTGTGGCGCTCTAGTATCTTTGTATAATGTTCGACGTCGTCATTTATTATCGGCATCAGACAATGTTCCATCCGCCAGTTGTATTCATAGAGAAGCTGTAGGTCTTCTGGCGTGGGTAATTCTAAACACCACTTTGGGATACAATACCAATATTCTGTTCGCGTCACCAGTTCCTTACGATACTTATACGGAGTGACTAACCAGTTGTAATATTGTTCGCGCTGTTTTTTCCATTTTATCCTTAAATCGCTGATTTCTTTTTTTCTCACATCGGAATTCTGCAAGGCTTGTTGCGAGGGATGAAGCGGAGCAGTTGACAAATCCCATTTCATAGGGGAAGGCGGGCGTATCCGACCAATAAATATATCAAGCAACTCTTTGTGGCTTTTTTGGTTACCAAACACCGACAAATCGACTGGGTTTATTTTATATTTTGTCAGCACCCGATATTCCGAGTCAGAAATATTCAATTTCCCAATCAAATAAATGGGGGGCATGGAATCTTTCAGATTATCACGAACCCATCCGATCCACTTCAAAAAATTCGGATCTGTTCCCGAAAATCCCACAAGGCAAAGAGTAGTCTCCATTATCGCCTGCTGCACAGTGTTTACAAATGGAGCATAATCACTTGGATAACGACGATAGTCTTCTTCTGTCAAAATCAAGTGTGTGGCTTCTGATTTTATTGAGCCATGCAGTTTTATTATGCGAGGCTGTTCGGATAGTGCTAAATCATCACAGCAATAAACCGGGCTATATTTTTGTTCAACGACATGATTTGCGGCCCGCTCCAAAAGAGTATCGTAATTAGTCGTAAAGACATCGCGCCATGGCAATTGCAACAGAGATTTATGAATATCTCCAGGAAAAATATCTGCATCTCTTATCAGATCTCTCAATAACAAATTAAGTCCTGCCCGTTCAAATAGCCTGTCATACTCTTGTGCCAATTGTAGAACGGTCTTCGAATTACTCATATCCCTGCGATATTGCTCGGGAAAAGTTTCATAGAGCCTATCAACAAACACATTTTTTAATTCATTCCACGTTGGCGGCAAGGGGATGGTTGGCGAAGCCGTGTCTGCGTTGCGGCTAAAGCCTGCGCCCACCATTAACGACGCCTGACCTCGTTTTAACTGACGTCCAATCTCATCTATAAGCAGCTCAACATTTTCGCGAATCATCTTATTGCCCCCCCCCTGGCGTTTGCACGCTTAAGGTTTTGTATTTACCCAAATCGGATCGGTCCACTTATAGCGGACCACCTGACCTTGGTCGTCTTTTTCTGTGTCGTAAATCTTGTTGACACTAATCGGGATGTTCGGATTGATAACCGTGAGATGCTTTGCAATTTCCAAAACGTCTGCTTCTGTGTGCGGAAGAGTCAAGATGCTTATGAGTTCTTGCCCCGCTCGTGACAACCCATATCCTGAGAGAATAATGGAAGACGCCTGAATTACAATTGCAATATTTATATCCAAAAAAGGCAATGGGATTTGGTATTTTTGATCCAACACCAATGCATCAATTCTACGTGACATTCCCGACATTAACAATCCGGCATCTTGAAGTCTGACGCCCTCTCCAAAATTACCAAATAGCGGATTATTCAATGGCGGATTTAGCAAAACAAGTCCACCGCAATACCCCTTGGCAATGCGTTGAAATAGATTTGCCTCTTCTCGTGACAAGTTCCTTGCAACATGTAAAGTACGGGGAGAAATGGAGTTGGGCTTCTTTGCCTCCTCCACCAGTAAATGAGCCCACCACTTTCGCAGGTCATCTTCATCTATCAACTCAGCTTCGGCGCGCCAATGGTTGAAGAATGTCTGATTCAGCGGGTCGTCGGAAATTTCTTCTTCAGGGATGTTGGATATTTCAACTGCGGCCTCTAACATTGCCGCTTCTAAACGCTTGGCATCACAAGCCCCATTGTTTTCGCTGATTTGCCTATAATAAGCTTCGGGGGTCTGAGCCAGCTCGAGGTTTATCAATTCTCCATTACGATATTCTTTTTTTCCAGCATTTATATCAGCCACGTCTTTGGCCGTCTGGGCAGCAATAAGCGCCGTCTGCCGATCATTATTGGCGAACCACTTGCCGGTACAAGCAGAAAACAGCTTTGCGATGCCCTTGTGAACACTTTGGATTGGAGCGACGACAGTATCGACCACTTTGTGTATGGACTCTGTCAAATCAGCTTTGACGCTCACTTTCACAGGAGAAATATCACTCATTTTTTTGCCTCCGATGCTGATGGCGGAACAGATTTTTTTGCTGACTCCGCTTCAAGCACCTCAATTTTCTTCTTCAAAGCCGCGATTTCACTCTGCAAGGAATTTATTTCACGCTGCAGCCGCTGTTGCTCCCGTATGCTGTCCGCTTTCGATTTGTCAAACTCTCTTTGGATCTCCTTACACCGATCCTGCGATTTTTTCAACTCTTCCTGAAGTCGGGAAATTTCATGCTTGTTTTGAATGTTCTCCTGCATCGCTTGGGTTACGGCATGAAATGCCACGCTAATATTTTTGGCATTCTCGGCTCCAATTTGCTGTTCACACCACGGATGGGATTTCCTCACAACCTCAATAAGTTCCCCAGTTTTATCATTTTTTTCTGCGCGGCAGGCGAAATGCCATTGAATGCCCGCATTGGCAAATATGCCGATAATGGCAATTCTTATTGCCCATTTTGCGAGTTGATTAGAAGATTGGGCATTTTTCTCACTGGATGTCTCGTTATGCTTTGCCGTTTCAAGCAATTTTTCCACGGATTCCAGCTGTTGTTTGGCTGTCTCCATGTTGCATTGGGACACTTCAATAAGCGTGCCCACAGATGCGCGAATGTTTGTTAACTCCCCGCCAATATTTGACAGCAGGGCGAAAGTTTTGGCTGAACTGTCCAATAACTCATCTGGCACTGGGGAATCATCGTTTTCATTCTGGATGCTCTTCAACTTCTCGTCAATCGATTTTGCATCATCGCCCAGTGTTTTTACGGCACCTGTGTCTCGAATTTTGTCTATTTTGCTGATTTTTGCTTGTGCTGCAACTAATTGCGCTGCATATTTTTTATAGTCCCCCATGTTGCCGGACAACGCCATGCCACAAGCAGCATCATAGGCTTCATTTAAAACAGACTGATCTCGCGAAGGCAAACTCTTTTTAATCTCATTGAGTTCTTTGACATCTCTTCGCAACTGGGGATTGCACTGTATATACTCATCTGAACTTTTTAATACGTGGGCCGCCCTCAAGGTCTGCAAGACCTTTTCGGGATCTTTTTTATACGCTTCGATCAATCGTTTCCCCGATGGGGTTCGCAACAATTGCCTTGCATAATCCATAGCAAGGCGTTTCCGCGCATCGCTATAGTCCGGAGAGGAAGTATTTTTTGAGCTCATTTCTGTCCTCCGGGAATACTGCAGCAGCACTTCACACTCTGAATGAACATGGTGGATTTCTCGGCTTCGCTGGTGCCGTCGACCAAGCGGATGAAGGCTCCCTGATGGTCGCGGATATTGGTGTTGGTCATGGTGAATGCCGTCGTCTGGACCACTTCACCGCCGATGGAGTCGAAGGCGCGGGCTCCCAAGTGCGCCATGGTCAGGATCGTATCGTTATCCAGCAGTTGTTCCCGCAGTCTTTCGAATGAGGAGAGGAACATCCAGCTCTGCATCGTGATCATGCCGACCGTGCCGTGCGCTTGCGCCAGTTTGAGGCAACGTTCGATAAACATGGCGAAAAGGTCGGATTTGCTGTCCGGGTATTTCGCCCCGGCAAACAGTTTCAAGTCCGCGTTCATCCCGCCGCTGCCCATATACGGCGGGTTGGTCACGACCACATGATAGCGCGGAGCGAGGTACTCCGCCTGCCGGATTACCGTCAATACCCGGTTGTGGATCCTCTCCAACAGCAGCTGCCCCGAAACGTCGCAACGCTCCAACTCCGTCAACATGGCGGCGGGATCCGTTAACTGCGGCACGATGAGCGACCCGAAGCAATCCGCCTTTTCGAACTGCCGAAGTGTGGTCTGCAGCGCGGACGTAAAAAGGTCGCGCCCGATGAAATTCATATACTCGGCACATTCTTCGTCCGTGAACGCCACGTTCCACAGAACGCAGATATTGGGCTTCGGGGCATCCCGGCGCTGCAGAAAACGGTTGTCATATTCCCGCGCCTTCATAGTCAGGGCAAATGCCGCCAGCTCTCCGGCACGGGTGTCGATCTCCACCCCGAAGAGGTTGTTTCGGAGTATCAGCGACGGGATCTCGCGCGGCGCATAGCCCGCTTCTTCGTAGATCTTCACCAGCAGATCGAACGCATAGGTCAGCATGTGCCCCGAGCCGCAGCAGGGGTCGCAGATCTTCAGCTCTTCGGGGCTTCTCACTTCGAGGAAGTCCCGGTCGGCCTCCGTTGTCGGGATATAATACTCCATCGCCTCCGCCAGTTTCGAATCGGGGTGGTTCAGCAGCCACAGCCGCCCGAGGGAGTTCTGCACCAGATAGCGGACGATCCAATCCGGGGTGAATAGCTGGGTGGCGGCGGGGATGTCTTCGGTCTTGACCGTCTTCCCCATCACCTCGTCCTTCTTCTCCGAGATATAGAACTGGTAGATCCAGCCGATCACTTCGACCCCGCCGGCCGCAACCTCCTGCGGCAGCGCTTCGCGGGTGAGCGCCAGTATCGAGTTGTCGCTCATCAGATCATCGGGCATCAGCAGTTCCGTATAGTCGTTGATCGGCTGGAACAAAAACGGCATCGCCTGATTGTAGGAGTTGCAGGCCGAGACAAGAAGCAGTTTATACGCCTCGGTTTGCGCGTCCGGCGCGGCGATCACCCCAGACAGCAATCCCCGGATCCGTTCGGCGCGGGAATGTTCCCGGACGAGCGTATCGTCGATATTGCCGCTCTTCGCCTCTTCGAGGATCTCCGGCTGAAAATGGTTCGGCAAAGGCGACACCACCCGGATCGGGTTGTAGCCCATGACGTCCATGAAGCGCAGCGCGCAGAAGCGGTTGAACCAAGTGTACGCCACAAAATCGACGACGCCTTCCTTGCCCTTTTCGCGGATGGCCCGTTCCAATTCGCCGACCGCCTGCGGGGATCCGCGTCGCGCCAAGCTGTTTTCGGCCAATACCACGGATAATTTATCCGCGACCGCGCCCATCAAGGTCCGTCGCGCCGTCTGGGCAAATCTTTTCAAGCGATTGGTGTCCATCGTCAACATCCTTACAGTCGGATCCGCTTACCGGTCTTGACCTCGGCGCGCAGTTTCTCTTTCAACTGCCGCAGTTCTTCCGCGATCTCGGCGAAGTAGGCGTCGATATCCGCATCGTCTTCCAGCCAAGGTTTGGCAAACTTGACTTTCCACTCCGGCATCGGTACGGCTTCCACCTTGGCGGCTCCGCCCCCGGAGGCGGCTGCCGCCTTGGCCGGATGCGCCAGCGTGTAAAGTTCTTCCGCCATGCGTTTGCAGGTCGTTTCTTCGAAGGTGTGCAGCTGTTCCCGGATAACCGCGATCAGGTTCTGCTGTTTCACATTCGCCGCGATTTTGTCAAATCCCGCGGTCAGCCGCTGCCGATCTTCCTGCGTCACCGCCGAAAAATCCGGCAGTGTGGTAAAGTGCTGCCGCATCTCGCCGATCTTGGTCGCGGCTTGCTCCTGTTCCGTGGTGACGGCGGCGGAGATCCGCTCGCCCAGCTGCGCCGTGAGCTCCTTAAGCCGGGGCATCCGCAGCCCGCGGAAACAGCGGGGATCGCGCACGATGTCGTTGATTTCGGCGATCTCGTCGTGTGCGATGTATTCGATATTCGCCTGCTGCTCCCGCAAAAGCTTGAGCGCATCGTCCATGATCGTGTGACCGCTCTTGGTCATGAACTCGACGACCGGATCAAAGTAATCCTCCCTGTCGTCGCACAACTGCGACAGCTCGCTCTGCTGGCAATCGACGAAGAAATACTCGGCCGATTTCGCGGTGACCTTCTGGAGTCGGGCCAGCGGTTCCGTGAGTTCTCCCCAAAATCCGTAACCGCGCCGGTTCGTATCGTACGCCTTGATGCTGTCGAAGAACGCCTGCAGCCGCGTGACAAGCTGTTTGCCCAGAGCCTTGGGGTCGCTGGAGTCGGCCGGTTCGCCGAAATAGTTGGAAAAGAAGTCCTTGACCTTTTTGATCTGCGCAGCGGAATAATCCGCTTGCGGTTCCAGCGTCACGTTGTCATAATTGTGCGAATTTTTCAGCGCGGCCACTAGTTTTTCGTCTTCGAGCAGATTGCCGTCCGAACGGACATTCAATTTCCCCCGTGCCGCCAACTGGGCGACGAGGCAGATTATCGCATCGTCATACCAGCCGTAAGGCCGCTTCGTCAGTTTTTCGCAAAGCGCCTTGATCGTGGTGCGCAGCCCGGCTTGCTGATTCGCCTTGATGGTGTTCAGCACCTCTTTTTCCGCTTCGGAAAGTTCGTTGGAGAACAAATAGCGTGCGCCGGGGTCGAAGTAGCCTGCAACAGCCTGGATCTGATATTTGGAGCTCCCCAGCATCTTCAGGTTCGGATAGAAAAACGCAATCAGCTCCTGATTGGCGGCAACGATCCTCTGGCGGGCGTCGGTGCTGCCGATGTCAAGTTTATTGCCGTTGACGCTCAACTCCGCCTCAGCCAGCAGGTTCTTAGCCTTGATCCGAATGTCATCTTCGCGGTCGTGGGCATGGGCCTGTTTGGAGTCGAGGATCTTGCGCACGCTTTCGCTGGCGGTGCTGATGTTCTGCTTCACAAATTTTTCCGTCTTGAGATACATCGTGACGTCGGACATGAAGCGGTCGTCGGGCGGCATCAAAATCAGTAGTTCCCCGCGATCCCAAGAAGTGGTGTAAACATTTCCCCCCGTGTTGCGCTCGTACCAAGGCGTAATGATGTGCATCGCAAGTTCGCGCTCGATCCCGATATTGTGGCAATCCATCCGCTTGCCCAGCGTATAATCCTGCGAGTTCCCGATATAGCGCACTTTAGTTCCGCCGATGATCTCTTCGAAAAGCACCCGGTTGAGATAATCGGCGACGTCGGTGCTGTCGATCCCGGTGTTTTTGATCTCCTTCTCGATGTCCTGTTCCTCATCGGTGAGGTACTCATAGACATCTCCGTTACGCTGAACATAAGATTCGCTGTCCAGACGGTTCAGCGCCTCTTGAATACGCTTCAAACGCGCTTCGGCATTTTCGGAGAAGGATTTTTGCAGCAGCACGGATATATTGCGGGCGTTGGCGATGAATTGCCGCGAGTAGTATTTGACCAGAAACAGCACCTTCAAAACGCGGGTGGCGTCTTCGTCATCCAAATGCTGCTCCGCACGCCGTATCGCCTGAACTGCGGTGCTTTTCACCGACTGGCGGATCCCCTCGAACATCAGATCAAACGATGCCAGAGAGCCGACTTCCAAATCGCGCAAAGTGATCGCCACCGACTGAAACACTCCCAGCATGGAGCGCTCGCCGACCGAGTTGTGTCTGCCCTCGAAAACGTTGTGATCCGAGAGTCCCTTTATGGCTTCTTGGAATAACGTGAACTGATAGGGCACGAACGGATAGCACGCGATAAAATCCTCGGCACTGGTATACTGCTTGTAGCGCGTCCCGCCCGTAAAGCCGAAAATGGTCTTGAAATTGTTTTTCTGCTCCTCGTAAATACTTTCCAGCGCGGCACGGCAGTCGGCTTTTTTCTCCAACAGACGCGTTTTGATGACCTCGTCGACATTGGCGCTGGTTAGTTTCAGCCGGTTGGCAAAACGCGCCTGGATCTTGGAGAAGTCGTTGCCCTGCTTTTTGCCGAACTCGCCCAGAACCGAGGCCATATCTTCCTGTGCGGTGACGATTATCCATGCCTGCCCCTTGCAAACCGTTGCCAACGCTTCGGCTATGCTCTGCAGGTTCAGCATCAACTTGACGTTGTCGGCGATATACTGGCCCACTTCATCCACAAAAAAGTTCAGTCGGAATCCCGGAGCCTGACGATCAACATACTCCTTCACCTCGGCGGCAAAGTCTTCTATGGACAATTTGTAATCCCGGCGATACTTGTCGATGATGCCGCTTGCGGTCTCCTCCGGTTCCCCGGTGATCTCGGCATACGTCTTGGCAATGTTCCGGCCCTCCAAAATCGCCTGTTCGCGCCCTTTGGTCCAAGGCTTCCCTGCCAACCGCTCGTAACTTTCCCGAAAACTCCCGTACAGCGACCGTTTGTCCAAATCGCGCTCGAATCTGGCGATGTACCCCTGCTTGCCATAGTACCCGCACATCTCGTCGAATACTTTGACGAACACCGACAGCAGAGCATCGGTTTGTTTGGTGGTAATGGTGTCCGTCTTTTGGTCGATGTTGAACAATATGCTCTTCGACGGCCGGGAACAAGCCTTCCTCAACGCAGCGCGGAATATTTCGTCGTCACACTTCGGCAGGAACATATCCACGATCCGCTGCCCGTCTATTTCGCGGTTCTCGAGCAGCAGTGCCAACATCTTCAGCAGATGGGATTTACCGGAACCGAAAAAGCCGGATATCCACACCCCATTTTGGGTGGCGGTGTTGTAGTCGTTGTATGCGGAGATGAATGCCTCAAGGCGTTGGGAAATCTCATGCGTCAGGACGTATTCCTCGATCTCGATGCGCAGCGATGATTCGTCGTTCGCCTTGATCACTCCCTCTATGGGGCGATCAATGGGCTTGCTGAAAATCTCTCTCATCTTTTGCATTTTATGACCTCAAAATTCACATTTTGTAATATCATAAGCGCGATAGTATTTGTCACTGGGCAGCCGGTCGAACAGTTGCAACGTCGCCCCTTGCTCCAATGTATGCTCGTATTTGCCCGGAAAAAACAGCACAGACGGAAACCCCTTGGCCACGCTCTGCAGATTATTCAATAAATTATGAGCTCGGATATAAGGAAATACCTCGCCTATGCCGGAGAGGAATAGAATATCAACACTCCCAAAGGCGGCAATCTCCTTTTGAATGGCGGGGATTATATGGGTTTCGACATCCAATATGCTTTGCATCGACTCTAAAAAGTACCCCTTGTCGCTGTCCGGCTCCACCTCAAGGAGTTGATCAAACACCCCATTGTCCTTCAACTCGTTAAGGCAAAGATCATACAAGTTGACATTCAAAACCCGGATCCCGCTTTTTTCGAGATGTTTGGCAAGCTGCGGAATCATGGCTTCCACCTCTATCTTCATCTTGGTCGGATACGGGCAGATGAAAAACGGGATGTCAGAGTTCAGCCCCTGCATCTTCAGGAAACGTTCTGAACTCATCACGGCAGCGAGATGCTTGAAAAGCTCCGGAGCATTAAATGCGGCATTGATCATTTACTCAAACCTCCTGTCGCAACCGGAAAATACATCAGTTCGGCTTTCATGGTCTTCATAAACGCCGGGCTGAACAACATCGGTTGAATCCGTCCTTCCCGATCAATCAAACCGCAATTCCTCATGAAACTGAACAACATTTGCCGCAGACGTTTCATGGTGGAGTCCGTTATCGCCAAAAGTTCTGGGTGGATTACCGACTTTCGCTCGACAAACAAAGTGAAATCGACGAACTCGATTTTACGCTGCAGAGACAATATTTTCTCCCGAAGAACCTCTTTGGCAAAATCTCCTATGAAACCATATAGGCGGCAAATGGACAGCCACAGCATCGCATCGACATCGCTACTGGTGCCCGATGTCAAAATTTCCATCTCGGCGGCAGACAATTTCTCCAAACGCATCCGTATCTCTCTGAATATCCGTCTGCGACTGCTCATAGCCCTCAACTGCAGGCAGTTTTCATCCAACACATGACGCTGAACGACAGCCCAATCACAAGAAGAGACAAACAACGCAGCAATCGTGATCGTCTCATTACGTAGCAATCCGGCTGTTGTAAATGACATTTTATATTTTTCTATAACTGCCATGTTCATGTATCTCTTACCCCAAAAACAAGCATACTCACGGAAGATGGGGTTCAAAACGCGGCTCCCCTTTGATTCGCTTCCGACTTTGCCCCTTTCGCCCATTCATCGACCAGAGCCTTCTTAAATTTCCAACACCGACCGATTTTGGTGGCCGGCATTTGTTTCGCCTTGATCCAACGATGAATTGTATCGTCACTAACACCGAGATACTCACATATCTCATCCATTGACAACCAACGATCTTCCATTATTCCCTCTCGCGTGTGAGTGTGTAAACTGACATCGGAATACAATATAGCAGCGCAAGGGATTTTTCAAGCCGCTTTTTGCCGCAAAACCCCGCAATATCCCGATTATTTCGACATCTCTTGATCTCCTTCTTGCGGCATAATAGAGGCTTTCATGCTTTTCAAACGATTTGACATATATATAACTCTGGTGAGATAAGCTCACGCGCACTTGGCCCTGCCGAGTCCTTCGGGACTCGGCGGGGCTTGATGTTTTTAAATACCCAACCATAAGGAGGTGTTATGCAAATCGAAGTGTCGAAGAGCGAGTTGGCCGAGGCGTTGCGCGCCTTGGGAAAGTTGGTCTGCAGGACCAGTCAGGTCGAGGTTTACCGGTCGCTGCGGATCGAAGGCAAGGAAAACAAGATCTCGTTCCAGACGGTCGGGCTGGACGAGGCGATCACCTACACGTTGCCGATCGAGGGCGTGGAGGATTTCTGCGTGGTCGTGAATTTCGACGAGTTCCGCACCGTTGTCCGTTACGGGCGCAGCAAGTCGGTCGTCCTCGTCTATGAGGGCGGAAGGTTCGGCATTGACAGCACGTTGATGCGAACCAGCTGCGTCGACTGGCCGACCGAACGGATGGAGGACGGCGATTGCGAAGTTGCGGAACTGCCTCGGCTGTTCATCGGCTATCTGTCGGAACTGGCTCCCATCGTGGACCGCAACGACTACCGCCCGATCCTGCGCGGCATCCACTTCTGCAAGGACGGGCTGGTGGCGACCAACGGCAAGGAGTTGCTGCACATCAGCCTGAATTTGCCGGTCACGAACCTGACGATCCCGTTCCCGCATGCGGTGCTCGCCACCAAGAGCGAGGACGCCGGGCGCGTCGTAACGTGGTGCGAGAACGAGTACCGCTTCTTTCGGTTCGAGTTCGGCTGTTGGAAGTGGACCGGCAAGGCTCTGTTCGGTTCGTTCCCAAACTGGCGCAAGGTCATACCGGATGCGGAGTGCCTGAACCACGTCGTCAAATTCGACGAGAACGAAGCGGACCGTCTGGCGGCGTTCCTCAAGAGCGTGCCGGATAACCCGCCGAACAATCCCGTGACGCTCTCGATGGGCAACAACTCCACGCTGGCGGTCATGCCCGAAAACGGAATGCGATTCGACATCCGCGCGGAGTTTCCTTGCGACTGGGGAGATCTAAAAGTCTCGGTCAACAAGACGCTCCTGCAGCGCTTGCTCGGCGAAGGGCACCGCCGGATCGCTTTTGGTAGCGCCAGCTCTCCCTTTGTTGCCGCGGGCGGCATCGGTCGGTATCTCGCCATGCCGCTCGCCTCGCATACCGAAAAAGTCGTTCAACCCCAAAAACAACAGGAGGAAAAAGAAATGAACGAAAGCATCTCCAACGTGGCTGCCCCGTTGCAGCCGGTCGCCCCGATCATCAACCCCGAAACCCCGGTCAATCCGCTGGACGATCTCGCCGCGGCCATCGACGACTTCAAGAGCCGTCTTCGTGCGATGTTCGACGAATCGACGATTCTCAGCCGCAAGGTCAAGGAAGTCGCGCTCGCGCAGAAGCAGAAGGAGCGCGAGTTTGTTCAGGCTCGCCGCGCCATCGAAAAGATCCGCATGGCGATCTGACGCCGGAAAACATCAACCCCGGAGAGGTCGGCGGCAATCACGCCCCGGCCTCTCGTATTTTTTAAGGAGAAAATGAAATGTTGAAACTCAATGCCGCCTATTCCAAGAAAGTCCCTGCCGATGGCGAGTACACCAGCCAGAGCTACCACGCCTCCATCGAAGTGGAACTTCCGGACGGTCTCAGTCAGGAACAGCTGAACGACAAGATCCACGCGACCTTCGCGATGGTGCGCGAATCCGTCGAAGCGGAACTCGGCGAAAACAACGCCCGCAAGGGTGCGGAGCTCCCGCCGCAGGAACCCGTGAATCCGGTTCCGCAGAACAACCGGACTGCCGGCTCCAATAACGCGATCCCGGCGAGCCCCAAGCAGATCAGCTATTTGCTCTCGCTCGCCAGCAGACGCGGGATCACTCCGCAGCAGATCGCGGCGCAGCACAACGTCGCCACAGTCGATCAGCTCACCAAACGCCAGTGCTCGGCGTTGATCGAGCAGTGGAAGGCGGCGTAACATGGATACGGTGGAAAAATTGCGCGATGCTCCGCATTTCAGCTATACCTCGCTCAACACCTATCTTCAGTGTCCGATGAAGTACGCCCTGCGCTACATCGAACTCGCTCCGGTCGAAAGGGTCGGAGCGAGTTTTCCGTTCGGGCGTGCCTTTCATGCGGTGCTGTCGATGAGGGCGCTCAAGGGAAGGCAGTTTACGGTAGCCGATGCTCAGGAGAACTTTGCCGAAGTCTTCAAGACCGAAATCGAAGCCGCTGGCTCCGCTCTGACCTATAAGCCGGACGAGAGCTTCGATGGTTGTATCGGCAAGGCGGGCGAGATGCTCAATGTTGCCTTCGAAAATTGGCAGGACGACTACACGGTCAAGAGCGTCGCCGAATCGTTCTCCGTCGCCATTCCCGGCGTTGAACGTCCGCTGATCGGCGAGTTCGATCTGGTGGTCGAAGATGGCGGACGCGAGTGCTGTATAGTCGATTGGAAAACGGCCAGCTCGCGTTGGCCTGCCGGCAAGGCGGATTTCGAGCAGCAGGTATCGGCCTATTGTTACGCCTATCGCGCCAAATATCAGCACAATCCGCTCTTCCGGTACGATGTCTACACCAAGACCAAGGTGCCGCGGGTCGGGAGCTGGTACACGGTGCGGACGGAAGACGAACTCTCCCGTTTCGAGGGGCTCTGCCGTCAGGTGGAGCGCTGCGTCGATGCCGGAGCGTTCTATCGTAACGAAAGCCAAATGAACTGCGCCGATTGTCCGTACAGGGATCGGTGCCGCAACGGAGGTGCAAAATGAGCCTGATGATGAGCGAAGGCAAATACGTCGGTCGGAACGAGATCGCCGCGATACCGACTCCGGAGGGAACCGCAAGCTGGCATCCCGTGCCGCACCTTGACGTGATCGATTCCGTGACCGAGGCGATAAAGGCGAAAAACTGGGAGATCCTCGACGAACAGTACGGTCTTGCTCGCGAGGGTCAGAGAATGTTCGCCGTTTTGCGAATAAATCGGAGTTCTTCGCCGGAGTGGTCTCGGGCCATAGGTTTGCGCAACAGTCACGACCAGAGTTTGTCGGTCGGTCTTGCGGCAGGCATCAGCGTAATGTGCTGCAGCAATCTCGCCTTTGGCGGGACGATGGTGTTCAAGCGTCGCCATACGAGCCGCATAGAACTCAGCAATCTCGTAGTGGAAGCGGTAGACGAATTGGAAATGGAATTCCTTAACTTGGAGACCGTCTCCGAGGATCTGAAGCTCCACGAGGTCAAAGCCGACGAAGCGCGGGCGGTGATCGTTCGTGCTGCCGAGGTCGGAGCGGTCAACAGCTGCGACATCGTGCCGATCTTCCGGGAGTTTCAGAACCCCTGCCACGAGGAGTTCGCCGAGCCCACTCGCTGGTCGTTGCTCAACGCCTTTACCGAACACGCCAAGAAATACAGTCCCGGACGCGCGGATGTCTGCTACCGCGGGCTGACTCGTCTCTTCGGTTTGGACGGGAATCGGCCCGAGCTGTGGAGCAGATAGCGTGGCCTGAGATCCAACAGAAGAAGTGGTGCGGCTTCTGTTGAACATCCCCATGCACCCCGGAGGCCGAAAAACTCCTCCGGTTTTTTTAACACTAACCCCATGAATAGAAAGGAGAAATTATGGGACTTGACATTTATCTGTCGAAAAAGACCTTCATCGGAGCCATGTTCAGATCGTCGGAGGTCAACGGCACCATCAACATCACCAAGCACGGAAAGCAGATTCCAATCAAGTTGCAGCGGGTGTCGTATGTGATCGAGGACATCTACCACGGCAACAAAACGCACTGGCTCCACGCATGGCTGAACCGCGAACTCTCGGAAGCGCTTGCCAACGCCGAAGAACGCGAGATTTCCGGGGAGGTGATGGATCGTCTTCACCGGGTCTGCATCGAGATTTTGGCGCATCGAAACATCCCGAATCTCAGGGTGATTTGCAGGGAAAAACTGCATTGCGACCTGAACCCGGAAATCGGCGAGGAAGCGTTGGAGGGCTTTCTCGTAGAGGTGGGAGAGCTGGCGACGGCGACCGATCCGAGCGAAAAGACGGACGATGCGGTATTCATCGTGTCGGCATCATGGTGAGGTGCGATTATGAATTGTCCCCGTTGCGGCGGTAAAGCTTATGCCGCCAATGCCGTTCGTGGTCCCGCTACGCTCATCGGAACCGGTGCCGGCGGTTACGTTGCCGCCTGTACCGGTGTCAAGACCGGAGCCATTGTCGGAAGTCTGCTGTTCCCCGGTATCGGCACTATCCTCGGCGTCCTGATCGGTGCCGCGGGGGGAGCCGTTGCAGGTAATACGGTCGGCAGGCTCGTGGATGAGAACGTACTCCGTCAGTGGAAATGCTCCGATTGCGGTTATACGTGGAGGGTTTGAAATGGAAAAACGATGCCCTTACTGCCATTCCGACGAGATCATCCAGTGGGACGACGGCTATCTATGCACGGTTTGCGGTGCGGAGTTTTAGTTCCGAACCGCGACCGTTCGATCCTCCTTGATTGGAGGATTTTTTTTGCGATTCGGGATTTGTGCCGTGCCATACGACCGTTGATGCCAGCTCATGGGGATGCGGGGACCGGCTGTTTGCTGACACCCTATCGCAATCAAGAAGCGCGCCAGCCAGTCTTCCAAATCGTTTTTGTTGCTTTCGTCGATGCGGATAGTGTCGGAGATCATGTACGGCATCGTGGAATACCGCGCCCACAACCTCGGTATGATGGTTGCGCACTCGGTTTCGAAATGTCCTGCCCAATGCCCACGCCCGATGTGGATGAAAAGGTACTGATTGGCGGCATTGTCCCGAGCCCACAGATACCACGAGAAAAGCCCGTGCCGCGTCAAGTCCCGTTGCATAGCCTCCAAGAAATTGCCGAACCTTTCGATGACAGGGAATCTGTAGACGTTGACGACAACCCACCCCAGGCGCGCCTGGGTCTGCTCTATATAGAATAAGGATTTCTCGATAATCGGCGGATATTGGTTTTTCATCATGCCCCCCCTCGTTTTCTCCGTTTTGAGCTTAAAAACTGCCGTCGGAGTTATTTTTACATATGATAATCGGCTAAAAAACACTCAACACAGGTTTAGTATTTGGGGGGCGGATGATTTGACTTTGTGTCAACATTGCATTATGTTTCATTATCGAAACGAGAGGCCGAACCATGAAACCATTTGAAAAAAGACGCGAAGAATCGATTAAAAGAGCATTTCTTTATGTAAATCAACTCAAGGTGCTTGAACGAAAGAAGACATTCAAAATTCCATTCTATATAAAAGAAAATGGACTTGAAGTTGACCGGTTGTTTGTATTATGTTTGTTTATTGATTTTTCGTTTAAGCTCTATATCGTACACCACACCAACACCGAGGAGGAGCTTGCCAAGTTGGATCATTGTTGTATGTTGTTGTGGAGTATGTTGCAGTGCCCTGACGAAGAAACAGGTATTGTAGCCGCTGTGGCAGTCAATGTTGTCAAAGCGATATATCCATTGTTGGACAACAATGATAAGAATCTTGCCAAATTAAGCGGGTTTTATCGTGACCTATTTACTCATAAAGATTCTCCGTTAGAGTCTGTGGAGTCAACGCATGGGATATTTTGCGGTTTCTTTGCCATCGCATTAACATTTGCCAATATATTTGCAGAGGTTGAAAAAAACATATTTGATTCCTTCAGGTCATTCCCTGCGTACAAGGCCACGTCAACAACATCACAGCCATACTGGGAATATGTAAAGCCGGTATTTGAAAGATGCGCTTCCAAGATTCCGCCATCACCAACGCCGGAGCAAATAGGTGACATCTTCAACCGTCATTTCAAAGCCTCCAAAGCGGAAATTGAAACCCTTGAGAGACAGATGGGGGCTGATCAAAGCGCTAATATTGAGGAGCCCCAAAAACTTGAATTAGTCTTGCGCTTACACGGTCTTTGGAATAAAGAGAAATACGATGATGGCAGCTTCGAGGATGAAAAACACCTGCGCTCCCGTATGCGTCGCAATTGGTGCAAGACGTTTAGGAATTGGTATGAAAAAGAGCAGAAAAAAAAGCAGTCTGATGAAGAACGCGTACTGGAATTTATGGAAAAATTTATCTGGAAACGTGTTGATGCTAAAGTGCTCATAACAAAGGCGTCAAAAAACTTCGGTGTAAATGATATCACTCAATGGTCACCAGAGACAATGGGATTTTTCAACAATATCATTCAAGAGCTTAACAATCGCTACCCATGGGATATAAAGGCATAATCAGGTTTCTTTGTTAGTAGCACATCGCCTCCCGGGGCTACTCTTATGTATCCTCGGGAGACTTTTTTATTGTCTATAATCAATTATCCTTGTGGAATTGAGAAAAAAAGACCTTCCTTGTGCTTGATTCGGTCATATCTCCGGTCTTGCGTTTAGCCAAATAGGACAGCATCTTTACCACATTTTTCTTGGTTTCCTGATAATCGGCCCGTCCTCGATCAAGCATATAGCCGTTGGGTTTTGGCTTTTGCTCTGCGTCCTTGTTGCACCTGAACACCAATCGCTTGTCATGTACCTCATCCGGTGTCATGCCGAGTGTATTTGCCCAATGTTTCTCTGCCGTTGCCACCAAACTGTTGCGATCACGTTTCTTATTGCCGTCTACTAATACGGCCAGATGTAAATGTGGATTCTTGCTCTTGGTTTGCTCTCTCTTGGCGACATACTGGGGATCGTAATGTTTTCTGGACAACTCTTTCATCATCGAATTCAGGAAACGTCGATAATCACTGTTGTCTCCGGGAAATAAAATATCTTTGTCATATCTCACGTCCATTCTTACCACCAGTACCCTCGAATGCTTCTCTGTTGCCGTCTCAACCAAATCGATTTCACGATCAAGTTGCTTGGCTGAATAATTTTCATTCGGTAAGGCAAGTTCATATCCTTTATAGGTTGATCCTCTGAATACATCTTTCTTCATCGTACTTTCTCCTATGTTGTATTGGATTGATGCTTTTCTCCTGTTATGAGTGATTTTTCTCTTCTTCCATTATAAATTTTTTGTCTGTTGGTATTCATCCTCTGTCAATGCCGCCTGTCTCTGCCCTGTCTTTATTTGGATTATTATAATAGAACCGAATGATTTGCGGGTGCGCATTCACCCGGAGATGCCCGTTCCCGGTGGGCTCTCGTCATGGTTTTTTCGTGGTTTTCATGTCTGAGTTAATCCCCCCCATACCATGTTGCCGGTGGTGATTTTTTAATGTTTTTTCGAAGTTTTTTCGTAACCGATGTACATCAGTTACGAGTTGCCGGAAAAAAAATTTCTTGCCACGCTATGTTAAGCACCAAGCCGAAAAACCGGCGAAACAAAAAAATGGGGAATATCCCCAAGAAAGGATTTTCAAAATGAAAACCAAAAACATCAACACCAGCAACAGCAAGAGCAACAAGAAAGCGCTCCGCGCCACCAAGGCGGAACTGGAGAAATCGCGCCAGCAGAAAGCCGCCGCGAGGCAGGAGGAGCAGGCAATCCAAGAGACCGAAATTGTCTCGAAAGCCCTGAATGCGCTTCAGACTGCGGATCGGAAATCCGCTGTGCATGCCTATCTCGCCGGCAAGTCGCTCGGCAAGATCAAGGACGGCAAGCTCTATCGCGTTCAGGGGCACAAGTCGTTCAAAGAATTCGTGGGCGAAAAGTTCAACATCTCCGAGCAGTATGCCTATATGCTCATCAACGCCGCGTGCGTGCAGGACGTTCTCACCAAAGCGGCGGTCGCTCCTGAGTATGTTCCGGAGAAGTTGCTCCGCAAGCTGACGTCTTTGCGCAAGACCGAAGAAGGCCGTGCGAAGATTGTTGAAATCTGGAAAACTGCGACCGGGAATGATCCCAAAGCGATTCCGCCCGACAAGGCGCTTGCGGATGCGATCGCGGCGAGCAAGTCGAAAAGCCAGCCTTCTGTCGCCAAGAACAGGAGCGATTCCGAGATCCTCGCCGATCCCGCGACCGAGGCCAGTGACATCATCGGTATCCTGCGTAAGCTGACGACGGGAAAGACTCACCTGAATGGTGACGATCTCTCGATGCTCAAGGATCGGCTCAGCGCCATCTGCGATGAAGCCGCGAGCAAGGACAACTAAGATCAATAACGTGATGCCGGGGCACGAGGCTCCGGCATCACTCAACCATCAAAAAAAGGAAATATTTAAAATGATTAACTCAAATCTCAACCTCGATCTTAACGGGCTGGACATCCCGGCGCAGTACCCCATCGACACCGATGACATGTATCGCACCGAGATGGACGAAAAGGGAAGTTTTCTGATTAAGGGTAATTCGAGCGGCAAAACTCCGGCGCTGCTGCGGGGGTGGACAAACGAATTTGGTGTGACATTTCGGCTGAATCCCACGATTTCGCTCAACGAATTCGGCGACGACAACATTTATCCTTTCAATGTTTCTTCTGCCGCCGTTGTGAAACCTGAAACGTGGATTCCCATAACACTCGTTCCTCCCCCGCTGTATTATGGCAAAGGCAGTATCAGGCTCCGGGTGGAGCACAACAATGTCCCCAGCCGCGGGGATTGCTTTGATTCGCGGTCTCATAGGGCGAATGAGGCCCTGAAGCGGGTCCTTTCGAAATTCACATCGCTCCTCGCCTTCCTTTTGGCGTACTGCGAAGCTCTGCGCGACAAGTCCGCAGAGAGCGTCTGCAAATTTTTCGGCAATTTCCCCTGTCCTCGCGGAGAAAAGGTTTCCGCCCCGCTTTTTTACGAGGCGACCTTTCCCGAAGGGAAGCGTACCGCCAGTGCCGTCACAGAAGAAGATCTTCTGACGGCATTCCGGAAGATCGACAAGTCCGCGGATATCCCGGACTCCCGCTTCGTTTTTTCCTTCCACAACGAATGGGGGGATGCCGCTACCAAGGTGGCGGCAGTCTATGACCACGCAAGCAGAACCAAGACGCTCTGCCCCATGACTGTCTTTCGGCAGCATGGCTGTTACAACCCGGAAATGTTTCGTTTCCATGCCGCCAAAACGCTTGCATGGTCGCAGCGCGATTTTCAGGATAAAGAGATCGTCATTACAAACAACGTCGAGTTCGGCTTCTGGAACCGCGATCTGTTCCTTAAGGCGGGTAAGCTTCTGATCACCTTCCCCGAGCCGTATGGTCGTTACGATCTGCTCGATCTGAAGGCACTGAACCAGGCCGGCAAGGTGTACATGATGGTCGCAAATTTAGCCGCCGAAACGATGGCCGAAGCGTGCTTTAGACAACTGCCTCTGGCGCAGGCGATCCATGACGCCTTGGACGACAAAAGCAAATTCTCGGTGTTCATGATGTCGCTCGCCTTCGAGCCCATCCCCGAAGATGTCAAGACAACCGCCGCGCTTTCATCGTTCATCAACGAGCACAAGCCGCAGATCAGGGAAACGTGCATTGCCACCGACCTCGAGGACTTCAAGAGCGTTTGCAAAAATTTCGAGCTGAAGGTCCAGCGCAAGCAGGATGCCGAAAAGGCCCTCAACCTTGTTATGGACAATAAGCCCGAAGAAAATAACGCGCCTGCCGTCCCGGAGAAAAAGGCGTCTGCCAAACCGATGTGGCTGATTCATTCTCTCATCGACAAGGGCGGTCATATCGAACTCATCGCACAGGAAAAAACCGGCAAAAGCAACTTTGCCGTCTGCTGCGCCTATTCACTTGTCACCGCCAATCAGAACAATACTGACGGGATGATACCCGGGCGCTTTCTCACCGTTACCAAAAACGCGACAAAAAAAGCCGTGTATTTTGACACCGAACTCGGTGAGGCACGCTTCAAAATCATCCGCGACCGCGTCAGGGGTGCTTACTTGCCCAAGAAGTCCAAAGAGGCCGCGGCGCTTGACGCGAACTTCATTTATCACGACCTTTTCACGGGCAACGACGACGTCACATACGCGAAGCGTGAAAACCATCAGCGCATCCTTGATCAGCTGGAGGCTGACAAACAGGTCGGTACTCCTGGCCCGGCCGGTTTGGTGATCCTCGACACCCGGCGCGGTTTTACGAAAGATCAGGTCGGTCTTGAGCCGCAGTTCAGCGAATTGATCCGCAAGATTCGCCAGCGCGGCTATAGCGTGCTTGTCTGCCACCACATGGACGCCAAAAATGGAGCGGCCGGCAACTACAGCGTCACTACCGGCAAGACCGGCATGATCAAAATGTTCCGCGATTATGTGTCGCCGGAAGAAAGTCGGGAGAAGTGCAATCTCACGCACCCGGTCAAGTTCCAGCTGTCTTCGTATGGCATTTACCAGCCTGCGTTGGCCACCGAGTCCTTCTACGCCAAGTGCGAAGATGGGCGTTGGACCCTCATGGAAATGGTAGGAGAGCCCGATGGGCTGAACACGCAGTTCAGCCCTGTGGCGTTCGATGAGAGAGCCATTCTCAACGAGTTGGTGAAGGATTACCAGCGGGGGCCGAAACTGACCAAAGCCGAGATCGCCGAGTATCTTGGCATCACCGACGACACGTTGGCAAAGCGGCTGAAATAAACCCAGGGTATAAAACAGTCGGAAAAATCGTGCCTCAATTCGGAATTTAACCTCAAAATACCGAATTGGGGCATCCCGAAAGGAGGTGATGAAATGGTGGAATAAAGGCAAGGCAAACACCGAACCGTATAAGGTGTCAGCCCTGACCAACCCCATGAAAACACCGAGAAAAACAGTCATTTTTTATATGAAGAACCCCACCCCGCAATGCGCGGGTGGGGTTCTGACATTTTATTGACGGGACCGGGCATTGATTTTTTACATGACGCTATACATATTAAAGACCGATGCATAATGAGGAGACGGACAGATGGACAAAGTTGAAGTTTTTAAGATCGGCAAGTCGCAAGCGGTGCGGTTGCCCAGACGCTACAGCTTCACCGGCTCCGAAGTTGCGATCCGTAAAAAGGGCAACAACGTCATCCTGTCGCCGATATCGAAGAAGGGCGCACTCGAAGCCTTTCTCGCGCTGCCGTGTTGCCCGGATTTCGCCATAACGCGCGACGATGCCACCGTGTCTGCTTACGACAGGAAAAATGCCCGCGCCTGTTCCGCGATCAGCTCGTCGGGGATGGGCTGTTTTCCCAAGCAGACGAATACGTCGAAGCCGTCGTAAGTGACGAGTTCCAACGTCTCGCGAAGTTTGTGGAGGTCCGGTTTGGCGTAGCGGCTCATCAATTCTCCGGTGCGCGTGTGTCCGTCCAAGCAGAGGATGAAGTATTCCTTCGCGCCCTTGTTGAGCAGTTCCGTGTCGAAGTTGTGCCGGTAGCTGTGGATGCTCTTTCGCGGATCCATACCGGGCAGGCTGTGGATAAGCGCGTTGAACTGTTGCATCTTCCTTTGATAGCCACCGTCAAGTGCCGTCGCGGGCGGAAACAATACCCCGTTCGCGCCTTCATGAACATCCCGGATTTCCCGGCAATACCCCAGGAACCCCAGCCGCAGGATCGTACTGTGGATCGGGATGGTCCGGATGCTGGACTTGTTCTTGACCTTCTGCTGTCTCTCGCGGTCCGGTCTAATCCTTATGCACGGCAATCCTTCCTCCATCACTATATCGTCGAGATACAACTGGCAGATCTCGTTAAGCCGCATACCCTGATAGAGCGCGAGCAGATTCACCCAATAGCGCATGGGGTAAAGCTTGGTCATGAAGCGCGGACGATTCGGCAGATCGGCTATCATCGTAAAGATCGACGTCAACTCCTGGATGGTAAACGGCGGTCTCAACTCCCGGACGTCGTAAAACTCCGAGCGGTCATAAAGTCCGGCAGCGGGGTTCTTGGTTATGTAGTCCGCCTGTACCGCCCAATTGAAGAAGCCGCTCCAGAACTCCATGTACCGGGACTGCGTGCTCTCCGAAATATACGCTTTGACGGTCTTCAGGCGCAACACCTCCATGAGCGGCATATTCGGGTACAGCTTCTTCCGGTGCAAGGGGTATTTCTGCAACAGATTCATACGCACGTCCACCATCATGCCTCGGGTGATTTTAGCGATATCGAAATCCCCGCCCAGATACTCCATCAATAGAGACAGGGAGTTGCGGCGGTCCTTCTCGGTCTTGGGATTGACGCCGACGTTGCTGCCCTTCTCCTTGAAGTACAGGTCGCAGGTCTCCCGGAGCGTATGGATTTGACTGGTGACGGGGGCTTGAGGTTCGATCCTTCTTTCCGGCGATTCAACAGGCGGATTCGGTACGGGAGGCAGGTTTATGTTGATATTCAGCGATCTCAACACCTGCGCCAAAAACGCCTGCAAGAGGTCCGGCTGCGTGGGGATTGGCTGCCGTATATCCACGATTTCGGCGGGCGGTGTATTACGGTACAGCTCCTCGTGGCAGATCTCGTTGACCAGTTCGCGGAGGGCAGTTCGATCGACCATGCCTTTGACGGCCCGATCGAACAAAGCCCGGAGTCTCTGCCCGCAAGCCCGACACCGCAATCCTATTTCCGTGGTGTCCGGTGCGCTAACATCACGGGCAATGATCTTCGGCAGCCAATCCCACAGTTCTCTCGGGACTTTGATGCGAAATTTGGTCCTCTTGCCGTCCCTCAACAGATACTTTCCCCTGTCCATTTTGCCTTTCTTGGGGAGGCGTAAAGAGTGACCCGAAAAGTGACCCAAGCCGCCCCACTTGTGTTTGGACGCGACACAGAGGGAATGAGCGGTTTAAGCTTTTTTGAGCTCAAATCTCCGGGAAATCAAGCAAGGAAAGCAAAAAAACCGTGAGTTTAAAAAAGAAATGGTGGTGGGAGATGGATTCGAACCATCGAACTCGTCGAGAGCAGATTTACAGTCTGCCGCCTTTGACCGCTCGGCAATCCCACCACGCGAAGTGGAGCGGGTAACGGGGGTCGAACCCGTATAACCAGCTTGGAAGGCTGGTGCACAGCCGTTATGCCATACCCGCACCCGAATAAAAAAACTGGTGCCGACGGGGGGACTTGAACCCCCACTCCTTTAAGGGGAACTAGGACCTGAACCTAGCGCGTCTGCCAATTCCGCCACGTCGGCGGCACCAACTTTTCAAACAGCCCGCAACCGCGGCAATGCGCGGTGCGTGTTCAGTTAATATACTCCGCGGCGCAACAAAATGCAAGCGGAGGAAAGTCAAAAAATCGGCTTCCGCGGAGAAATCGGCGTTTTTCCGGACGTCCAGGCGCCTTGTGCGCGGCGGCGGCGGGCGATGCGCATCGCGATGCCGCAGACGATCCCGGGGATCGCTCCGCCGAGGTGCGCGGCATATGCCACTCCGCCGGGCTCCGAGTTGTGCGTGAGGACCGTCATCAGCAACTGCATGAGCATCCAGATCAGAAACATCAGCCACGCGGGCAGTCCGATGAGATAAATCCGCAAGCGCGTTATCAGTTTAACATCCGGATAGAGCACCGCATACATCGCGATCACCCCCGAGATGAATCCGCTCGCCCCGACGCAGGGGATCTCCGACGCCGGACGCAGCGCCCAGAAGAGCAGCGTGGCGGAGAATCCGGAAAGCAGCACGAACCCGAGATAGCGAAGTTTGCCGAGTTCGTCCTCGACGTTGTCCCCGAAAGTGTACAGGAAATACATGTTGCCGACGAGATGCCAAATGCCGCCGTGCATGAACATCGAAGTGATCCACGTCGCGCCGCAGAACCGGGCAAACTTCGCCGGGATGAAACCCAGCGTTTCCGCATCGAGCCCGCAGAAGAGCTCCAGCATGAAGACGGCGACGCAGACGAGGATCAGCCCCCAGGTCACGAGCGGCAGCCTTTGAAGCGGCGGAGCCTCCGACTCCACCGGCAGCCCGAGAACGACGGCGAGATATTGGAACGGATTTTTCAACCCGCTCCAATCGCCGGTTCCGCCGAAGTCTAATATTTCGCTTTCGTCCCGTCCGACGTTTTTGATCTTTTCGAGTGCGATCGCCTCGCGCGCTTCGGGCGGAAGCTCCTCGGAGCGGGTGTGATGCGGAAGCGCCTCAAGTTCACGCGGATCGAACCATATTTCCTGACAACGACGACAGACGTCCAGCTCGATCTCCTGTCCTTCGACTTCGAGCGTGACGACTCGCATCGGCCGGCGGCAGATCGGACACGCCGCGCCCTCACCGCTCTCCGCCGCGCCGGACTTGCACCACAACAGATTGATGAGTTCGCGGCTGTCGCAGAGCGCGCGCACCGCGCCAACGGTCATAGCGATGCCGTGCCCCTCCGGGCAGGCGAAGCCGATCCGCCCCTCGTAAAACGATTTGACGAGCACCGCGCCGCAACGCGGGCAGACCATCCCCGACATCCCCCCGTCTCCCATCTTGAAATATTCGTTCACCGCCTTAAAGATAACGCCGCGGCGGGAATTTTACAACCGACCGGAGCGAAATCCCCGAATGCGCCGGACGGCAAATTGCACCGTCCCGCGGAAAAAATAATCAAAAAGTATAAAACAAAGATAATTTGTTCATTGAAAGCCCCTCTTGGCATGCTATTTTTTACTAGGGTAAAGATATTTTTTCGACTCGCGTCGGCGCCGCTCGCCGACGCCGGACAATTCGTGAAAGGAGACAGCATCATGAAAGTCGATCTCAAGGGCAAAGTCGCGGTCGTCACGGGTGGCGGCGGGATATTGTGCAGCGTGATGGCGAAGTCGCTCGCCGCGGCGGGCGCGAAGGTGGCGATCCTCGATCTGCGCGAAGACGCCGCCGTCAAGGTCGCCGACGCGATCGACGCCGACGGCGGCTGCGCCATCGGCGTCGGCGCGAACGTCCTCGATCCGGCGAGCCTCGCCGCGGCGGAAAAGACCGTGTCCGCGAAGCTCGGCGTCTGCGACATATTGGTCAACGGCGCGGGCGGCAACAACCCCAAGGGCACGACGAGCAAGGAGTTCCTCGAACTCGACGACCTCAAGGCTCCGGTCGAGGGGCTCAAGACCTTCTTCGACCTCGATCCCGCCGGAGTCGGCTTCGTCTTCAATCTGAACTTCCTCGGCACGCTGCTCACCACGCAGGCCTTCGCGCGCGGCATGGCGCTCAAGGGCGGCGGCAGCATCATCAACATTTCGAGCATGAACGCCTTCACGCC
>Ga0310786_10000509_pt1 | contig 63531 bp, 67 predicted proteins | sample AusTroGonzalo_MG_FD_203881 | JGI IMG/M metagenome (GOLD analysis project Ga0310786, IMG submission 203881) | Bovine rumen microbial communities from tropical cattle in Woodstock, Queensland, Australia - Gonzalo_03 (v2) (version 2) | ecosystem: Host-associated > Mammals > Digestive system >...
GGAAAAAAATTTAAATATTGAACCAATAAATATTTTCATGAGGGATGATAAAAGTGAGAAGGATATGGGTAGCAGCATGAAAAATGTTCAGCGTCTTTCTAGTATAGACTTTGAGAAAGCATCAGTTATAGACTTTAATATGTTTAGCAAAGTATCATTATATGATGTAAATAAGGATGATAATATTCTATTTAATAAGAAAAAATTTAACTGTGATAAATCTGAAGATGAAAGACTTAATTACTTATTTTATATGTTCTTATTTGGCAAAGGTTCTGACTTAACCAAGGAAATAAAACAAAATAATCCAGAATTATATTTAAAATGGCTTTCGTTCTTTAACATTTTAGAGCAAGATTATAGCGTATTTAATATTAATCAAGATTCTAAATATATTTTTATTTCAACAGTTGATAAAAAACTAACATCACTAAAAAAAGAGACACTTGCATTTTTAAGAAAGCAAATGAGAAATGTTAAGAATTCTCATGATAAGAGAGAAATCAAGAAATTAATAAATGATTTTGGATCTAATGTTGAATCAATTTATTTACCACAAATAAATGAAACATACACATATAATACCTTAAATAAATCATTGAGAACCGATTATAATTATATGCTATATAAAAATGAAAGTTTAAATTGTTTTGTTAAAACAACATTAAGTAAACCTTTAACAGTTAGTAGTGATGATAATGAGTCATTATTTGGTAAAAATGAACTTCGTAAATCTTATAAATATATGTCTATTAGAAATAGGAATATAAATATGGATTACTGTTTAAATAGCAAACCTGTTTGTAAAAAACAAGAAAAGAATGAAAAATCTGTGTTTAAGTCACAGAATATCTTTAATGAAGAAGTTGATGTATTATCAAAACTAAAAGAAAATAGATCTGGGCTTTACAAAGAGTGGATTGATTTACTATCTCAAATATCAAAAAATAATAACCTTAGAAAAGCTAAGGATTTAGAAAATAAACATCAACAACTTCTTGCTCGAACTAATACATTCATAAACAAAGTAAATTCTAAATCAAAAATTCGAAGAAGAGAAGTTGTATATAAAAGATAAAAAGTTGATACTATTAACATAATATGGTTGACAAAAACGTATATTAATAGTATATTAATATCGTTATAAAAAAGGAAAGCGATGTATCCACATCCACCTGATTGCGAAAAGTAATAGGTAAAAAGCCATAAAAAATAAATATGATATATTTATAATTTGAGGTTTTTAAGTGGATGCATGTATATGTATCCATTTTTATATGTAAGATTAAATATTGGAGGATGATTACAATAGCAAATAATAAAAATGAGCTACCAATTAATGATAATATTAAGGTTGCAGAAATGATGGTTATAGGTCCTAATGGAGAACAAATGGGAATAAAAAATATTTCTGATGCTCTTGTTCTTGCAAATTATGCTGGTCTTGACTTAGTTTTAATGAACGGAAATTCAACTCCCGCTGTTGCAAAAATTATGGACTATAACAAATATAAATATGAAAGAAACAAAAAACTAAAAGAAGCTCAAAAAAATCAAAGAGCTGCTAACAAAGATGTTAAAGAATATCGTTTATCAGTAAATATTGATGTTCATGACTTTGATACAAGAGTTAAAAATGCTAAAGATTACTTAATTAAAGGTCACAAGGTTAAAGGCTTTTTAAGATTTAAAGGAAGAAGTATTACTCATCCAGAACTAGGTCAAGAAGTACTATTACGTTTTGCTGAAGCTTTAAGTGAAGTATCTACAATTGAATCTCAACCTAAAATGGAAGGTAGACAAATGTTTATGCTATTAGCACCAAAGAAAGATAAATAATCTATAAAAATAAGGAAAGAAGGAATGTATTATGGCAAAGAAAATTAAACAAAAAACTCATAAAGCAAGTTCTAAAGTTTTAAAAGTTAAGAAAAACGGAACTATTACTTACAAAAAAGGTAATGGTAACCATAAAACTGCTAAAGATTCTTCTAAAGCAGTTAGACAAAGAAGAAATAAAGGAATCTTAGGAAAAGGAGAAGCTAGCAGATTAAAATCTGTTATCTAGTAGAGGTGAATAAATATGACAAGAGTTAAAGGTGGAACAGTATCTAAAACTAGAAGAAGAAAAGTTTTAAAAGCTGCTAAAGGTTACTTCGGAAGTAAACATAGATTATATAAAACTGCTCAAGAACAAGTATTCCATAGTGGAGTATATGCATATAGAGATAGAAGAGCAAACAAAAGAAACTTTAGAAAACTTTGGATTACAAGAATCAATGCTGCTTGTAGATTAAATGAAATTAGTTATTCTAAATTCATTTCAGGATTAAATAAAGCTGGTGTTGAAGTTAACAGAAAAATGCTTTCTGAACTTGCTATTGATGATGCAAAAGGATTTGCTGCATTAGTAAAAATTGCAAAAGATGCTAATGATGGCAAAATCACTAAAAAGGTAGAAGCTCCTAAAGCTGAAGCTAAAAAAGAAACTGTTAAAAAGGAAGCTTCTGCTAAAAAGGAAGAATCTAAAAAAGACTATAGTAAAATGACTCTTGCAGAACTTAAAGAAGTTGCTAAAAATCAAGATGTAAAAGGTTATTCTACTATGAAAAAAGCTGAATTATTAGCTGCAATAAAATAATCTCTTTTAAGAGATTATTTTTTTATATTTCTTGAAACTTATACTACATCTTTGATATAATATTATAGATAATAAAAGGAGGATATAAGAATGCGTAAGATAATCGCTAGTTTAGACATTGGTTCTGATTTAATTAAACTTGTTGTTGGTGAAATTACGAAAAGCAAATTTAATATTCTTCTTGCCATTAATTCCGAAAGTCAAGGAATTAAAAATGGGTTTATCGTAAATCAAGAAAGCTTTAATGAGGTTATTGTTGATTTATTTAAGCAAGCAAACGAAATGCTTGGTTTAAGAGTTAGAAAAGTTATTGTAAATGTACCAATTTTTAACGCAAAATATGAAATGGTTGAAGGTACAACAACTATAACTAATGAAGAATATGTTATAAATGCAAATGACATTGTTAGATCAATGCAGTCTGCTGTTTATAACAAAGTTCCTGATAATATGGAAATGATTAATGTTATTCCAGTCATGTTTAAAGTAAATGGTGAAATCTTAACAAGAGAACCTTTAGGAATAGGTGCTGAAAAATTATCAAGTAAATGTGTTTTAGTTACGGCTCCCAAAAAAGGTATAGAACCTATTATCAAGGTACTTGAAAAAAATAATATCGAAGTAATTGATTTGGCATTTTCTTCTTTTGGAGATTATGAGGAACTTCATAAAGATTATGAAAATGATCTTGTTGGAGCAATAGTAAATATTGGTGCTGATACAACTGAAGTAAGTATATTTAATAAAGGTATAATATCTTCTTCTGAAGTAATAAATATGGGATCTTCGAATATAGATAAGGACTTATCTTATATGTTTAAAATAAGTCTTCCAGATGCAAAAGTTGTTAAGGAAAAACTTGCAACATGTCATACTAGAATGGCCCAACCAAATGAGTTTATTGATGTAGAGACTCTTGAAGAACAAACAATTCGTTTAAACCAATATGAGGTTAGCGAAGTAGTTATGGAGAGAGTTAAAGAAATCTTTAATTTAGTTAAAAAACAAATAAATCTCTTAACAAAAAAAGAAATTAGTTATATAATTATTACAGGAGGATTGACTGAAGCTACAGACTTCGAAACTCTTATGGAAGAATCATTTGGCCAAAAGGCTAGAATTGGTGATGTAACTGAAATAGGAGCTAGATGTAACATATATAGTAGTTCAGTTGGTTTAATTAAGTTTTACTATCGTAAATTAAAACTTCGAAATAAAGAATTTTCTATATTTACTTTAGGTGAACAAGAACAATTTAGTGGATTAGGACAAAGAAAAGGTATTTCAGAACATTCAATATTAGGTAAAGTATTTGGAATATTCTTTGACAAGTAAGGAGAGTATATATGAACGGTTTACAAATGGATCAAATAGCAAAAATTAAAGTTGTCGGTGTTGGTGGCGGCGGATGTAATGCTGTTAATCGAATGATAGATGAAGGTGTTAGAGGAGTTGAATTCATCGTAGTTAATACAGATCTTCAAGCACTTAACGCATCTCGTGCTGAACGCAAGATTCAAATTGGAGAAAACATAACAACTGGTCTTGGCGCTGGTGCTGATCCAGAAGTTGGACGTGCAGCTGCACTTGAAAGTAAGGCATTGCTTGAAGAAGCATTAAAAGGTGCTGATATGGTTTTTGTTGCTTGTGGTTTAGGTGGAGGTACTGGTACTGGTGCTGCTCCTATTATTGCAGAGATTTCTCAAGAACTTGGTGCACTTACAGTTGCAATTGTAACAAAACCATTCAGATTTGAAGGTAAAAGAAGAATGGAAAATGCTTTAATGGGTCTTGAAGAATTAAAGAAACATGTTGACTCATTAATTGTTGTTCCAAATGACAGATTAAGAGATATAATTGATAAAACTACTGGTTTTGATGATGCCTTTAAAGAAGTAGATAAGGTTCTACATCGTGGTGTACAATCAATCTCAGATTTAATTGCTGTTACAGGAATTATCAACCTAGACTTTGCCGATGTTAAGACAGTAATGGAAAATTCTGGTACTGCCATTATTGGTATTGGATGTAATGCTGGAGAAAATAGAGCTGTTGAATCTGCAAAACAAGCTGTTCACAATGCTTTACTTGAAGCAACTATTGATGGTGCCAAAAATGCTATCGTTAATGTTACTGGTGGTAAAAATCTTACATTATTTGAAATTGAAGATGCTGTTGAAACAGTTAGAGAAGCTGCTAACAACGATGTTAATATTATCTTCGGTGCAATTAAAAATGAAAACTTAACTGATGAAGTAATAGTTACAGTTATTGCAACTGGTTTTGATGATAATAGTGATGATGCTTCTACAGGTAATCCAGAACCTATTCAAAGAAGAAGTTCTGAAGATGACGATTTAGAAATTCCATCATTTCTAAGAAATAGAAGTGATTTCTAGAATACAAAGCTTACGAAAGTAAGCTTTTATTTTTTTATAAAAAATCTCACGTAATTTTATTGAATAATTTTTAATATAATAGTATAATTTTAATATAAGAATAGAGGGATTGTATAATGAGTGAAAATAATGAAAATAGAAAACTAATAAATTTTTTACTTGTTTCAATCGTTATCGTAGGTATGATGGTTTGTGGTCTATTTGTTTATAGAACTTTATTTTCTGACACATTAGGGTCTGATGATGAAGTAAATAAAATAATAGAAGAAAAAACTAATCCAGAAAAGCCTATCAATAAATATAATACAGCTATTTTATATTACACAAAATATTCATTTACTCCATTTAGATTATTTGCTGAAAAAACTTTATTAACATCTGAAGATTTTACTTCAGTTGAGGCTTTAAATTTTGTTTTAGGTTTTGAAAATAATCAAGAAGTAAAAAATATTTTAAGTAAAACAAATACATTATTTACAAAAAATATTACTGATGAAGAATTAACTACTTATCCGGTAATTTCAATATATAATGGTAAAATTGACTTAGACACAAATAGTGATAATAACGATTTATTAATACACTATATATATGATTCTAAAGAAGAAGGAAATAAGATAATATTTGATGAATACTGTGCATATCAATATAACAGTTTAGAAAATCCTGATATTAATTATTTCTATAGTTTAAGATTTACAAAGGATGAAAATGGACGACCATCTAATACTGAAGAATCAATTACTATGACTGAAGGTAAGAATCAAACATTTAATATAATTGATAATAAAGAAAGAGTTAGTGATCTTGAGTGGACATTTGAAAAACTTGGAGATGAATCATATAAACTAGTTTCTGTTGAACTAAAAAATTAAGAGAATAATCTCTTAATTTTTTTTGTTTTTAATTATTAATCGACATATATTTTAGCTTTAATGTTATATCATTTTTTTAAAGTAAGGTGATATAAAATGGTTATATATGTTGATATTATTTTTTTGATTAATTTGATTTATGATTATTTAATTTTAAATTCTATTAACGTTATATTAAAACGTTTTAAAACACAAAAAAAGTTATTTTATGGGTCTTTAATTGGATCTATTTTATCTTTTAACATCTTTATTCCTATTTTTGATAATCTAATTGTAATTGTTTTAATAAGCATTTTAATGGTTATTATTTCTTTTGGGTATAAGGATTTTATATATTTTAAAAATAATATCATTTATTTTTATATGGTAAGTGTTATTTACGGTGGATTTATATATTTAATTAACCTTAAATTTAATCCATTAATAAATGAAAATTTATACTATGAGAGAAAAATTTTTATAAATCTTATTGGTCTATTAATTTTTGCGCCGATAGTTTATTTGTTAGTTTCTTCTATGTATAAGAACATAAAAAACAAGAAGAATTTAATATATGAAGTTAAGCTAGTAATTGATAAGAACTTTTATGAAATAACTGGTCTTTATGATACTGGAAATAAAATAAAGGATCCCTATAAAAAAAGACCAGTTATACTTATTAATAAAAAAATTTTATCTTGTGATATTAAAAACAAAAGCCCTATATATGTTCCATGCAACCTAATTAATGGTTCAGTCTTAATTAAATGCTATAAACCCAAAATATTAATTATAAATAATAAGCAGGTTAAAAACTGTTTAATTGGAGTAACGGATTATGATTATAGTTTTGATGGAGTAGATGCAATTATATCTGGATATATAGGAGATGAAATATTATGCTAAAAATGATTATTTTATTTTTTAAAAAGTTATTTGGACATTGCTTTTTTCTTGGTTCAACAGATAAATTACCACCACCACTTTCTAAAGAAGAAGAAACCAAATATATAACAATGTTTCAAAATGGCGATATGGGTGCAAAAGATATTTTGATAGAACATAACTTAAGACTAGTTGTATTTATTGCTAAAAAATATGAATCAACTGGTTATGAAATTGAAGATCTAGTTAGTATTGGTTCAATTGGTTTAATAAAGGGAATAAACACTTATAAACTTGATAAGAACATAAAGCTAGCGACATACGCATCAAGATGTATTGCAAATGAAATACTCATGTATGTTAGAAAAAACAAAAATAGAAAAGGAGAGATAAGCTTTGAAGATGCTCTTAACTATGATGCTGAAGGTAATGAATTACATCTTGAAGATATTCTAGGAACAGATATAAATGTTGTTCCTGATCAGATAAGTCATAAATTTGATAATGAAAAATTGAAAGAAGAAATAATTAATCTAGAAGATCGTGATAAAAAAATAATGATAATGAGATATGGTTTATTTAATACCAAAGAATATACGCAAAAGGAAGTTGCCGATATTCTCGGTATTAGTCAATCATATATTTCAAGAATAGAGAAGAAAGTAATTAGTAAGCTTAAAATAACAATGGATGTTTAATGAATAATTTTTATATCCTTTTTCCAAAATATTATGGAGAAAGGATTTTTTTATGAAAAATTATAAAGTTGAGATAAATAATTTTGACACAAACGAAATTAAAGTGTTATCTCAAGAAGAAATGGTAGAATTATTTAAAAAATATCAAAGTGGAGATACAAGCGCTAAAGAAAAACTTATAGAAGGAAATCTAAAACTAGTTTTAAGTATTTTAAAAAAGTATAATAACGGAAAGAATAATATTGATGATTTATTTCAGGTTGGAGTAATTGGTCTAATTAAAGCTATTGATAACTTTGATTTATCTTATAATCTTATGTTCTCAACTTATGCTGTGACATTAATTATGGGAGAAGTTAGAAGATTCATTAGAGATAATACCCCATTTAGAGTATCTCGAAGTATAAAAGAATTATCTTATGATATTTTGGCATATAAAGAAAACTACACAAAAAAATATGGAATTGAACCAACGCCATCTCAAATAGCACAAGATTTAGATATTTCAGAATATGTGGTTTCATATGCTCTTGAATCTTTATCTCCAACTATAAGCATATATGAACCAGTTTACCAAGACTCTGGAGAAGCGATATATCTGCTTGATCAGTTAAGTGATCAAAAAGACACTAATGAAAGAAGAGATTTACTTATTTTATTAAATGAAGCTCTATCCCATTTAAAAGAAAGGGAAAAAGATGTTTTACTTAAAAGATATTCTGGAGTAACCCAGGTTGAACTTGCAAAAGAATATAATATTTCTCAAGCCCAAGTATCACGAATAGAAAAAAGTGCACTTCAAAGGATTAGAAAGTTTATTGCATAAATATAATTTACTAGGAAGGAGATAAATATATGTTTTTAGGAGAACTTGAATCTAAAGATGTTGTTAGTATAAAAGATGGTAAAAATTTAGGGAGAATAACTGATGTTGAAATAGATGCATCAGGTAGAATTATAAATATATTAATTGAAAAGAGAAGATTCTTTAAAAGGTTTTTTACATCAAATAATCAGTATAATGTTACATACCAAGATATAAGTAAAATTGGTGATGATGTTATATTAATTAATATATAAAAATTATGATATAATGATGTTGGTGAGAAATATGAAAAAGAATACTTTAATTGTAGCTTTTAGTGTTTTGATAATAGATTTAACAACTAAGTATTTAATCTTTAGTAAGTTATCAATTGATAAAACTTATGTGATAATTAAAGACTTTTTCAAAATTGATCCCGTAAAAAATAACGGTGCTGCTTTCTCAATTTTAGAGAATCAAAATATATTCTTAATTTCAGTATCGGTTATTATATTAATTTATTTATTATATTTACTAAATAAACAAACAAATAAATTTATAAATTATTTTTCTTTTGGTTTGTTAATTGGTGGTTTATTTGGTAATCTGGTTGATAGATTATTCTTAGGATATGTTAGAGATTTTTTCTCATTTAAAATTTTTAGTTATAATTTTGCAATATTCAATTTTGCAGATATAGCAATTGTTATTGGAGCACTAATATTATTTGTGCTTTGTATTATAGGTGGTAAACATGAAGTTAAAATGTAATTTAGAAGATATAAGAATTGATAAATACATATCAAGTAACACTGATTACTCACGTGAATATATTACTAAACTTATTAAAAACGGTTTTATTACTGTAAATGGCGAAAATGTAAAACCCAGTTATCTAACTAAACTTGATGATGAAATTATCATAAATGATGATTATAAGGAAGAGTCTGATATAAAGGCTGAAGATATAAAATTTGATATTTTATATGAAGATGATGATTTAATGGTTATTAATAAACCAAGTGGTTTAGTTGTTCACCCAGGTAATGGAAATAAAGACCATACTTTAGTTAATGGTCTTATGTTTCATAACAAACAACTTAGTGATGTAGGTGGAGAAGAAAGACCTGGTATAGTTCATAGAATAGATAAAGATACATCAGGTATTATGCTTGTTGCGAAAAGTAATAAAGCCCATGAACTTTTATCAGATGATTTTAAAAATAAGAGAGTTAAAAGAACATATATTGCACTTATTAAAGGAGTTTTTCCTCATAATAGTGCAACTATAGATGCTCCTATTGGTAGAGATAAAAATAACCGTCTTAAAATGTGTGTAACAGCTGATAATAGTAAAAAAGCTGTAACTCATTTAAAGGTTATTAAAAGGTATAAGAATTATACACTAGTAAGTTTACTTCTAGATACTGGTAGAACGCATCAAATACGTGTTCATATGGATTATATTGGTTACCCTATATATAATGATCCTATATATAATAAAGCGCCAGCAACTGAGTTTGGGCAATTTCTTCACTCAAGTGAAGTAGATTTTGTTCATCCAATAACAAAAGAACATCTTCACTATAAAGTTGATTTACCTAAAAAATTTCAAGAGTTTATTGATTCTTTAGAAGAAATTAACTAGTGTTCCATAAATAAATATATATGTATTAACAATAAAAAGCAGACTTATTAAATATTTATGCTTTTTTTCTTTTGTACATTTTATATAAGAAAATAAGATAAATATATTAATAAAGGTAAATAATAAAGATATAGCATACATTTTATAATAGTAGTATAAATATGAACTGCTAAGTGCAAGTAGGTCAAGTGATAATATGGAAAATAAAATGTCATTATCAATTAGCTTTATTTTTTTGATTTGATATATATTGATAATTAGTAGTAAAGCAATTTTTATAATTGTTATAGTATTCATAAAAAGTATCTCCCTTTACTAAAGATATGAAATGCTTTATAATATTATTCGTTAGGAGAGTATAAAATATGGGATTAATAATGAGTGATCAAGATGAAATAATAACAGCTTTAGTTCATTATTTTATTACTGAAGAGAATTACACTCCAATAATAGTAAAAGGTGCAAAAAACGAAATATGGCTTGAAAATATGGATGGACCATATCGCGTTGTTAGAATAAATTCAAATTCTATTTTTAATGAGGAACAATTTGATTATGATGTTTTAAAAACTAAAGGAGTTTTAAAACAAATTAAACAAAAAACATTTTCACTTCAGATGAATGTTTTAACTATTTATTTAGATATTGATAAACTTCCAAATAAAGAAATTAAGAACATGGACTTTATTAAAGTAAATTGTATTGAAGATATTTTAAGCAACAAGGAACTTTTATCTGTTTTCAAAAAAATGAAAACTAAGCTTTCTTCAAAAGAGATTGATATTGAAGAACTTATTTCTAAGACTGAAGAGATAAATAGAAAAACCGAAAAGAAGAACAAAATGTATGAAGATATTTTTAAACCTAAACAGCCAATAATCACTATGATTGTAATGCTTGTATGCATTATTTACTTCGCAATCATGTTTATTAAGCTTAAAGGCAATTTATCTGCATTTAATTTAGTTAAGTATGGAGCAACTCAAAGAGACTTAGTTAAATCTGGCGAGTGGTATAGATTATTTACTTGTATATTTGTTCATGGTTCTATACTTCATTTAGTTTTTAACATGTACGCTCTTAAAATAATTGGTGAACAATTAGAATCATTTATTGGAAAAATAAGATTTAGTTTGATACTTATAATTGGTGGTTTAGTAGGAAGTTTATTTAGCTCAATATTCTCTAAATATGTTTCTGTTGGAGCATCAGGCGCTATTTTTGGTTTATTAGGTGCCATGTTGTATTTCACTTATCACTATAGGTTAGTTTTAGGTAATAGCTTCAAAAATCAAATACTTCCAATTGTTCTGTTTAATTTGGCTTTAGGATTTTTCTTAACAGGAATAGATATTTATGCACATATTGGAGGATTAGTAGGTGGCTTCTTTGCATTAATGGCGCTTGGAGTACCTGGTAAATATAATAAAAAATCTATGATTAATGGTAGTTTATGTTTATTTATGCTACTTGCTTTTTTAAGCTATATTTTATTTTATTATATATAAAAAACATCATCACTTAAGTGATGATGTTTTTAATATTGTTTAACAACTTCGATTATTTTTCCAATAATAGTATATTCTTCAGGAATAATATCTTTTTTGTCTTTAATAACATATTTTGTATATGATGAATCTTTAAATAAAAGTAAGGTATCATTTTTTTCAAATATTTTAGGTTTTACTATAATAATAATATCTTCCTTATTTATTTCTTCAAGATCATCATTTATTTTGTAAGCAAATGTTTCAACATTTTTTGGAATTCTTGATACAGGAAAGTCGAAAGTTTCCTTTTTATCCTTAAAACTAATGTTTCTATATAGTTTTAATGGTATAGCTTTTGTATCATCTGTTTTAAATTCATTAACTCCAACAACTTCAAGAGTTCTAAATTTTGAATTAGTTTTTTTTATAAAGCCATCTCTTTCAAGTCTTTTTATATGTGAGTGTACTGAAGAAGGGCTGTTTAAACCAACACCTTTTGCTATTTCGCGAACAGCTGGTGGAAATCCATGTTCCGCAGTATATTCTTTAATGTAATTTAGGACTAATTCTTGTTTCTTTGTAAGTTTTATTTGCTTCATATTATTTCCCCTCGAACGTATGTTAACAAAAAAAATGTTAAAAGTCAAACAAATGTTCAATAAATATAATGATTTTTTTTATAGGAAAGTTATTTAATTTGTTGTATAATTTATTTAGAAGGAAGATAGGAGACTTGCTATGAAAATTTTACTAACATCAGATATGTATACAAGCCAAATAAATGGGGTGTCTGCATCAATAATTACTTTAAAAAATGAACTCGAGAAAAAAGGTCACGAAGTAAGAGTTCTATCATTATCAACTGATGGCAAATCCCACATTGAAAATAATGATTATCTATTTGGTTCATATCCAGTAATTTTTTATCCTGGTGTTAGACAAACACTAAAGTATAAAGATCCTATGATAAAACAAATTGTAGATTGGAATCCTGATATAATCCATCTCCAAACAGAATTTTCAACATGTAAGATAGGGAAAAAAATTGCCAAGCTTTGTAATTGCCCATATATTACAACATGTCATACTTTTTGGGAGGAATATTCCGGATATATTGGTCTTGGAAAAAAATTAGGAAGAGTTGTTGCTAAGAAAATTGTTAGAAAATATAATAAAGGATCTAAAGCAATTATTATTCCAACAGAGAAAATGAGAAGTGTACTTGAAAGATATAATATTGCAGGCAATATATTAGCTATACCATCCGGAATTGATATAGATAGATTTAGTAAAGAATTCTCTGAAAAAGAAAAAAATAAATTAAAAGAAGAATTAAATATTGATAAGAATGCAAAAATACTTGTTTCCGTTGGTAGAATTGCAAAAGAAAAAAATATTGATGAACTTCTTTCATATTTACCAAGTTTAATAGAAAAAGATGAAAACATCGTATTTGTTATTGGTGGAGGTGGGCCATACCAAAAGAAACTTGAATCCAAGGTAAAAAAACTTAGTCTTGAAAAGTATGTAAGATTTACTGGTATGATAAAACCTAAAAATACATATAAATATTTTAAATTAGGAGATATATTTATTTGTGCATCTCAAACTGAAACCCAAGGAATAACATATATTGAATCTATGGCTAGTGGAACCCCTCTTGTTTGTAGATATGATAAATGTTTAGATGGGGTTGTAAAAGATGGATATAATGGTTTTATGTATAACACTAAAGAAGAATATGTAGATTATATCTTTGAAATGTTTAATAATAAAACATTATATAAAAAGTTAAAGAAGAATGTTTTGGTTACAGCTAAAGAGTTTTCTAAAGAAAAATTTGGTGAAAGAATAGAAAATCTATACTTAAGTGTAATTAATGATTATAAAAAGGGAAGTGTTGAAAGTGAAGGTTAGTGATAAAACTTGTGTTAATACAATAAAGATGCTTGGTATTGACATGATTGACAAAGCAAGAAGTGGACATCCAGGAATCGTTCTTGGTGCTGCAAATATTTTATATACATTATATGCAAAATGTTTAATGATTAATCCAAAAGATCCAAAATGGTTTAATCGAGATAGATTTGTAATGTCTGCTGGTCATGGATCTGCGCTTTTATATAGTACCTTATATGTATCAGGATATGATCTTAATATGAGTGATTTAAAAAACTTTAGAAGAGTTAATTCACTTACACCTGGTCATCCTGAATATAACGTAACTCCTGGAGTTGATGCATCCACTGGACCTTTAGGACAAGGTGTTGCTAATGCTGTTGGTATGGCACTTGCAGAAAGATACTATCGTGAATTATCACTAAAGTATTATCCTGATAGAGCAATGGTTGACTTTTATACATATGTTCTTTGCGGTGATGGAGATTTAATGGAAGGTATTTCATATGAAGCTTTATCATTTGCAGGAACTCAGTGTTTAGAAAAATTAATTGTTTTATATGATGCTAATAGCATAAGCCTTGATGGACCTATATCACTTACTTTTACTGAAAATGTTGTTGATCGAATGGAAGCTTTAGGATTTAATGTACAAATGATTCAAAGTGATCCTGACTTAATTGAAAAAGCTATTAAGAAAGCTAAGAAATCTAAAAAGCCATCATTTATATATGTAGAATCTATTTTAGGTGAAGGCTCTATTAATCAAAATACAAATAAAGTTCATGGTAAACCACTTGAACCATCTGATATATTAAACTTAAGAGAAAGTTTTGAACTATCTGATGAACCATTTGTTGTGTCAAGCGATGTAGCTGGATTTATTCAAAGAAAGATTAATGAAAGATGTCAAAAAGTATATGATGAATGGAAAAGTGAGAAAGTAACTTTATCTAACGTAAACAAAAATTTAAAATCATTATTTAATAATATTGAATCTGATAAACTTGCAATTGATTTTAATGTTAATGATTTTGATATTTCAGAGGATTATGAAGAAGACTTAAGAGATACTAATCAAAAGATAATGAATATTATTGCAAGAAAAACACCATATTTTATTGGTGGATCTGCTGATTTATCTAGTAGTACTAAAACATATATTTTTAATGAAGATTTTATGTCTAGTTCAAGACCACTAGAAAGAAATATACCTTTTGGAGTTCGTGAACACGCAATGGGTGGAATACTAAATGGTATGGCTCTTTGTAATTTAAGAGTATTTGGTTCTACATTCTTAACTTTTAGTGATTATTTAAAACCAGCTCTTAGAATGAGTGCACTTATGAGTCTACCAGTAAACTATGTATTTACTCATGATTCAATTTTAATTGGAGAAGATGGACCAACTCACCAACCAATTGAACAGTTAGTAACTCTAAGATCTATTCCAAATGTTAATGTGTTTAGACCATGCGATATTAATGAGGTTATTGGAGTTTGGGGAGAAGCTATAAAATCTAAGAACCCTAATGCAATTATTATTGCAAGAAAGAATATGACAAAACTTGTAGGCACACAACCAGACTTAGTTAAATATGGTGCGTACATGGTAAAAAAAGAAACTAAGAGTTTAGATGCTGTAATTGTAGCATCAGGTTCTGAAGTTGAAATGGCGGTTAATATATCTAATGATTTGGATAAAATGGGTATTTATACTAGAGTTGTAAGTATGGTTTCTCAAGAGTTATTCCAAAAACAAGGAATTGAATATAAAAATGAGTTGCTACCTAATGACCACTTAACAATAGCACTTGAACTTAGCACACCAAATAATTATCAAAGATATACATTTACTAAATATATTATTGGTTTAAATGATTTTGGATATAGTGGTTCTAGAATTGACGTAGCCGAAAAAATGCTTGTAAATTACGATGCTGTTAAATCAAGAATTGAAAAAATGATTAGACACTATTAATCGACAAAATAATTTCTCACCAACTACTATAATGTAGTTGGTGATTTTTTATGAGAACATTTTATTTATTTAATATAAGTGATAGTATTTATAATTTAATGAAAAGTGATTCATATCCTTTATACCACTCTTTTAATAAAATCAAAAAAATGAATAAATATGATTTATCACTTGGAATAAATATATATGAACAACTAGTTGATCCACTAGAAAAAGATAATTTGAGCAAAAAAATTTATAATTTTTATAAAGAATGTGACTTTTATTCAGTATACAAAAATGATCATACATACATTAATAAGTATCGAGATGAAAACTCAAGTTTATATGTTAAGAATTCATATTTGAAATTAATTACAAATAAAGAAGTACCTGAATTTTTTAAATATTTAAAAAAGAAAAAGAATTTTTTTGTGGTTGATTTCGAGAATAAAGATTATTTTTTTATAAGTAATATATAGATTTTTACATTTATATATATTATAATATGTCGCACTAGGTGATAATTATGGGAAGTAGAGCTCCACTTGGACAACTATATCATAATCTATATATAAATAAAACACTTAATCGAACTGAAGAAGTAATTAAATCTTGTGGTATAGTTGACGAAAGAATATATTTCTTTAATATTTTGTGCAAATTAAGACTAGGTATGTTTGAAGGTCTCGACGAATTAATATATAGTAGAATTGAAAAATTAGAGGAAAAATATAGAAAAATTTCATCATTAAAACATATACAACAGAATGACGAACTTGAATATATAAAAGGAGATATTTTAAAATATTACGATATGCTTTGCAGTTTATATTTTGTTCAAAATAAATTATTTACAAGTTACGGAATTTTTACGCAACACATCCAACGAGGGAATTCATTTAGCTATAATAATGAGGTAGCAGAAAAGAAAATGAGACTGTATACAAATCACTTCTTATACCTTTCAGACAAAGACTTAGGAACCTGTTCTTATAGAAAGTATCTTAAAACACATGTTATCCTTCATAGGAATAGAAGATTCTCCATACCTTTTGAAACTGTTTTGAAAATTATAAGCGAAAACTTTGATAAGGCAAGAACATATTATAATCATCGATATGAAAAAATATTTAGATGTCAAGGTTTAATTTATAAAACAAATAATGGTGTAATTACTTCTTATGAATATTTAAGAGTTGTCTATGCGGAAAAAGATGACCCTAATTCTATTATTACAATTCATACTTTAGATGGTTGTGGAGACATGGAATATTTTGATTTAACACCTTATGCTTATGAGAACAAAAAAGATAGACCTGATAGACTAAGTGATGTTAAAACAAATAGATTAGAAAAATTTAAATCTAGACAGAAAAAGATGAACCCATAATTGAAAAATATTAGTCTTTATTGTAAAATATAATTTGTTAGGAGAGATAAAAATGATAGGAAATATAATTTGTGCTGTAATAGGTATTTTAGTTGGTTTAGTAATTGGTTTCTTCCTAGCTCGTCATATGATGGAAAAATATTTAAAAAAGAATCCACCAATCAATGAAAAGATGATTGAAACTATGATGACTAGTATGGGTAGAAAACCAAACAAAAAACAAATAAATCAAGTAATGCAACAAATGAATAGAGGAATGAAATAAGAATCAGTTAATGGTTCTTATTTTTTATTGTAAAAAAGGTGTAAAAAAGATAGACAAATTGTATATCTATCTATATAATAAAAAACAATTATTTTTTGATGGAGGTGATCCTTTTGAAATATAATCTACCGGTTGTGCTTCTTAAAGGACTTATCATCCTCCCAGATCAAGAAATCAAGCTTGAAATAAATAATAAATATAGTCGTAAAACTATTGAGATGTCTAGATCAGATTTTGAAAATAAAGTATTAGTAATATGTCCTAGAAATCAAAAAGAGGAAGAACCTGATGTAAGTGATTTACCAAAAGTTGGAGTAACTGCTGAAGTTATATCTTCTGTTACTTTACCAAATGGTAACGATAGAGTTGTTTTAAAAGGAATAAAAAGGGTAGCCGCAACAAAATATTTTAATTCGAAAAAAACTAGAGATGTACTTTTAAGTAAAGTACAAGATATCGAAATACCTAAACTTAATCAAAAAGAAAAAGAAGCTTCAAAAAGAAAGTTAGTATCACTTTTAAAAAAATATATTAAATCAAATCCAAGTATTTCTAATAGTATTTTATCTCAAATATCACATGTTACTAATTTAGAAATACTAACTGACATGATTTCTTCGTTTATCCCTTTAACTTTTTCTAAAAAGTTAGATTTAATGCAAGAGATTAATGCAAATAAACGTGCTAGAGTTTTAATCGAAGATATAATGATTGAACTCGAGATAATTGCTCTTGAAAATAAAATAGACGAAGACCTAAAAATTGAACTAGATAATTCTCAAAAGGAATTTATTCTAAAAGAAAAAATCAAGTTAATTAAAGAAGAATTGGGTGAAAAATCAGGTAAAGAAGTTGATGTTGACTTTATTTATTCTGAACTTAATACAAAAGAATATCCAGAAAAAATATATAATCGCATTTTAAAAGAATTAAAGAAATACGAAATGGTTTCAGAATTATCTCCGGAATCATCAATGATTAGAAGTTACATTGATTTACTTTTAAATCTTCCTTGGAATAATGAAACTAAAGATGAAGAGGATATTTCTAAAGTAGAAAAGAATTTAAATAAAACTCACTATGGTCTTGATGATGTTAAAAAGAGAATTATAGAATATATCTATGTAAAAAAGATTAATCCAGAGGTAAAAACACCAATTCTTTGTTTAGTTGGTCCTCCAGGAGTAGGTAAATCAACTATCGCACAATCTATTGCTGCTGCAATGAATAGAGAGTTTGTGAAAATAAGTGTTGGTGGATTAAATGATTCATCTGAATTACTTGGACATAGAAAAACATATGTTGGTTCTGCACCAGGAAAAATAATTAATGCTTATAAAAAATGTGGTACTAAAAATCCAGTAATCTTAATTGATGAAGTGGATAAAATGGTTAAAGATTATAAAGGGGATCCAGCTTCTACGCTACTTGATATTCTTGATATAAATCAAAATAGTTTATTTGTAGATAATTATTTAGAAGAACCATTTGATTTATCAAAAACATTCTTTATCTTAACTGCAAATTATATTCAAATGATACCAGCAGAACTAAAAGACAGATTAGAAATTATTGAACTTAATAGTTATACTGAATTTGATAAAGAAAATATTGCAAAAAAACATATACTTCCAAAGTTATATGATTTATATAAAAAAGATAAAAAGAATTTAATATTAAAAGATTCTAATTTAAAATTAATTATAAACTCATATACTAAGGAACCAGGTGTAAGAGACTTAGAAAGAATACTTGATACATTGTACAGGAAAGTAATTATCAATGAAAAAAAATATCCTTTTACTATTACACTTGATGTTATTAATAAATATTTAGGTAAACCAAATTACGAACACTTAAGTTTTACAAATTGGAAAATCGGATGCGTTAACTGTCTTGCATGTACATACTGTGGTGGAGAAGTACTCCCAGTAGAGTGTTGCTACACAATTGGAGCTCCATCAATAACTGGACTTTTAGGTGAAACTATGAAAGAAAGTATATACGTTGTAAATTCGTATATATCAAGTCACCTAGAAGAATTTAAAATAACAAAAGAAAGTTTTGAAAAACCTATGCATATTCATTTTCTTGATGGATCTTCTCCTAAAGAAGGACCAAGTGCTGGCGTATCTGCTGTTACCGTTGTTTTAAGTTTACTTAAAGGAAAAGTAGTGCCTAGAAATATTGCTATGACTGGTGAACTATCACTTTCAGGAAATGTGCTTAAAATAGGTGGTTTAAAAGAAAAATTAATTGGTGCATATAATGATAAAATAAAAAAAGTATATATACCAAAAGCCAATGAATCTGATTTAGATGATATACCTAAATTGATTAAAGAAAAAATAGAAATTAAACTAGTATCAGATTATATGGAAATATATAATGATATATTTGAAAACTAGATTTATTTATAAATCTAGTTTTTTTATTGGAATACTTTTATTTATAAAACATATTTATAAATAGGAGATGATTAAATTTTGAATATAACTATACCTTTTTCTAAAGAAATCCTTTTTAAAAGTAAAATAGCGGAGATAACTTCGATATCACTTGAACATGATGTATCAATTAATGATAAAGAATTACTTGGTGACTTTATAGTATCAGGAGAATATAAAAACTTAGATATTAATGTAGACACTAATCCTTTTTCTCATGTGGTACCTTTTTCTGTTAACTTAGAGGAAAATATTGATATTAATACATTAAAATATGAAATAGAAGATTTTTCATATGGTATAAAAGATGAAGATATATTAGTTGTAAATATTTTATTTCACGTAACTGCAGATAGCATAGTTTTTAAACATGAAGAATTATTTGAAAAACCAAATACTGATGAGATTAAGGAAGAAATTGAAAAAAGAAGTGAAGATTTTATTATTGAAGAAAATATTGAAGATGATGAGGATAAAATAAAATCAGAAGAACGAAAAATAAACGTTGATATCTTACAAAGTAATGAATTATTTGAAGACTATATTACATACCATATTCACCTAGTAAAAACAGGTGAAACAATAAAAACAATATCTAAACTATATAATATTAGCGAAGATGAATTGCTTGATTTAAATAATCAAATGGAAATTTCAGTTGGAGATAAATTACTCATTCCAGAAGTTAATGAAGAAGAATAATTATAGTATTATTAATAAGATATATAAACCATATAAATACACAATAAAGAATCATGCAATGATTCTTTATTGTAATGATAGAAAAATTGTATTGAAAGAGAAAAATGATAATGTAAAAAAGTATCATGATTACATGAAAATATCGAACTTTGATAATTATCTTCCAATAGTTGATGATAATAGAGAAAATTTTTATGTTTATGAATATAAAGATGAGCTGTATACACCTAGGGAAGAAAAAGAACGTGACTTTATTAAGATTGTATCATTACTTCATGCTAAAACTACATATAGAAAGACTATTGATTTAAATACATATGATGAAATATATAATAATTTGGAAAATAATATTAATTATTTAAAAGAAAAGTACTCTAAGATGTACGATGATATATTTCCAAAAAGATATTATAAACCCCATGAGTATTTATTTATGGATTATTATAGTAAGATAAGTAATAATTTAAATTTTTTGGAAAGTGAAATAAATAAATGGTTTAATTTAGTTTCAAATAAAAGGAACCAAAGAGTGTCTTTGGTTCATAATAATCTAGATTTATCCCATTTTATAAAAAGTGATAATGATTACTTAATAAGTTTTGATAATGCTAAAATAGATACTCCAATTATTGATTTAGTTCACTTATATAGAAAAATGTATAATGTAACTGACTATAAAATATTGCTTGATGAATATTTGTATCATTATAGTCTTGAAGAAGAAGAACTAAAACTATTTTTTATTCTTATATCAATACCACCTGATATCGATTTGGTTGAGGATAATTTTACTAATACTAAAAATGTTTATGAACTTATAAATTATATTAATAAAGTAGAAGAATTAATTAGGCCATATTATTCTAATCATAAAGAAGAAAAAAAGGCATAATTCTATAAATAAAACAAAAATATTAAATCTAAGTGGTATGATAAGTGTAATTATGATTTGATAAAATATTAATACTGATAAGCAAAAAAGTGCTAGTACAGAGAAAAAATAATTAGGTCTTTTATACATATTAATCACCTAATTTATCATATGAAAAATCGTTAAGTTACGTTATTTATTAACGTAACTTTTTTATTTAATATAAAATTGATAAATAATTCTTCATATGCTATAATTGTTAGTATAAATAATAGGATAGTTGATAGGAAGATGCATATATGAAGAATAAAAATGGATTTGTTTTTATTGAAACTATGGTTACAGTAGTCATTTTAGTAACGGCTCTTTTATCACTTTATACTTTATTTACTAATGTATTAGTAAGAGAAAAAAGAAGAATATATTATGATGATCCTATTTATACTTATAGAGCAAACTATTTATCAATTATTTTTGAAAAAGTATTAAGAGTTAACAGCAGTAGTGTTGATGATCCTAGTGTATATGTAAAAGTCAGTGATCTATTAACTACTTATAATGATCAAGGTCAAAAGATAGAATATAATTTAAAAGGTATTTCATGCGATAATGATTTATTTTTAGGGACTCCAAAAGACGGAGGAACAACTCAAGATAATAATGAAGCCGCTGCAAATAAAGCTGCTTGCGTTCAGTTTTTCTCAGATAATAATATTTATAGAATCTATGTATCTAGATATGATTTAAGTTACATAAAAAATTGCCAAGGATCTCAAAGAAATACATCCCTTTGTTTAGATTATAATAATTTATCTAGTCAAGCTAAAGGATACTTCAAACAATTACACTATATTCCTGATGTAGATGGATATTATATAATATTTGAATTTAATGAATCAGGTAATGGTACAAGCTGTACAAAAGATAATTGTATGCATCAATTTGCATCCGTTAAGTATGGCGGAATAAATGATATTACAAACTATAATGACTAATGAAAGGATATGCGTTATGAAAAATAATAAAGGTTTTACGCTTCTTGAACTTCTAATTTGTGTTTCATTAGTTTCAATTGTAATGGTCTTCTTATTTCGTTTAATAGGTGATGTTAAAAATGAGGAAAGAAGTGTTGGCTATATAAAAAATAACCAAGTTAAAAGATATGAAATAATGAACAAGGTTGGTACTATTTTATCTCAAAATAGAATTTGTGGATATAATACAACTGGTTCAACCACTTCAAAAGGAATTGTTACTTTTGATTTGTGTAATTCAAGAACACTTAAAATAGAAGTAGAGAGACAGTATTTTACAATTACTTATAATGGTGTTAAAAATAAATATAAGATGGATGATTATCCAAAAGCATATTATGATCCTGTTTTTGTTGAAACAACTGGTGAATACTATGATATGGAATATACAAGTATTTTGTTTAAAACTGATAAAAAAGGTGTTGATTCAACAACTCTTGATGATATTGAGATATTCTGGATATCTGGTGGATTTGGACTAACTGCTGCTGATATTAGATATTATAACCCTGAAACTGAATGCGATAATGTTCAGTGTGTTCTTGATGAACTATACAATAAAGTTCGTCATTAATATAATTAATGTAAGTATTAAAACAAATATCGAAAGCAAAATTTTCTTATAAAGAAAAGTAATCTTTGTATTTGCTTTAATACTTTTAATTTGCATAAAAAATGATAAACCACCAAAAGAGTTTAAAAAGATTATTGGAATTAATTTGTATTTATAAAATGAATTTATAATTTTATATCCATTAGTTATTTCTATAAAAAAGAGGTATTTTGGATTTATATAATTTGTGAGAATAGTATAAATTATATTACACACGATTATTGTTCCATAAATATATGTTAGTGATTGAGATGATCTTTTAATAATTTCAATAACACTTAGGTTATCATTATTATATATATTATTACTACGCTTGATACTTTTATATAAGAAAATATAATTTATTAGAAGATTTACTAAAATAATAATTATTGATTTATAAAAACCTAGAATACTTTTAATCAAAATAAAAGAGAATAAGGGGTTAACATTTGATGAAAACAATAATTCATTTTCATTACTTGAAACTATAGCATTTCCAGGCATAAAAGAAAGACAAAGACTAATAAATCGAATCAGTTTATTATTGGTTTTATTAATTATATTTTCTTTTATAAAGCTACTTATAATAAGTAGCGGAAAAAGTGATGGTAGAACGTTTTTTATAAATTCTAAACTAATAATCAGAGTATTATTTCTAATAATTAGATTATACTTAAATAATAAATATAATAATGTAAATATGATTATGAATTGAATAATGATTTTTTTCATAATTATCCTTAAAATGATATAATTTAGTATAGGTGGTTATATGAATAATAAAATATATGAAAAAATCAAAAAGTATATTATTGATAATCATAATTTTTTACTTTTTTTAATATTTTTTACTTTAGTTTTAAATATTAAAGTCCCATATGTTGTTAAAAGACCTGGTGGTATCATATCATTAAGTGATAGGGTACAAATTGATGGTGAAAACAAAAAGAATAATTTTTACACGTCATATGTTAGTGTAAGTGAAGGAAGGGTAGCTACTTTTCTTACATCACTTATCATACCTAATTGGGATCTAGAAAAACTATCTGATTTTACATCTAATGAAGATTTATCATATAAGGAAATATCTAATATTCAAAAAATATCTATGGATAATTCAAACAATCTTGCTATTAGACTTGCTTATGAAAAACTTGATATTCCATATGAGGAAATAAGTAATGGTTTATATGTTTATTATTCAGACCCTGAATATAAAAATGATTTTTTGATTGGTGATCAAATACTAAATTGTGATGGTGATATCGTTAATGATGTTGAAGAATTATCAATGTGTGTAAATAGTAATTCATCGCCGGTTATAAATGTAAAAAGAAATAAAAAAACAATTACAATTAAACCTAAACTTTATGATTCTGATGGAAAGAAAATTATTGGCGTATTTGTTTATAATGATGTTACTTTGAAGTCTGAAAAAAGTGTTGTAATTAATGATAAAAAGAATGAACGAGGATCAAGTGGAGGACTAATGACAACTCTTGCTATTTATGATGCATTATCTAATTCTAATTTATCAAAGGGAAGAAAAATCGCAGGCACGGGCACAATAGATGAAAAAGGTAATGTTGGGGAAATAGATGGTATTAAATATAAACTTTTAGGTGCAGATAAGGAAAATGTTGATATATATTTTGTTCCTAAACTTAATTATTTCAATGCGCTGAAATATAAGAAAAAATATCATTTAAAACTAAAACTTGTAATGGTTGAAACAATCGATGATGCAATTAATTATTTAAGTTCTAATTAATTGCTATAAAATAGAAAATATAGTATAATTTTGAGTGTATGTTAGGAGTGTTAATATGTTAAAAAGAATAATATCCGCTGTTGTTGCACTAGCAATATTTGTTCCCGTTATAATTCTTGGAGGAATATATTTTAAAGTTGCTGTTAGCATTTTATCTGTACTTGCTTACAAAGAATTACTTGATTTAAAGGAAAATGTTAGAGAAATACCTAATGCTATAAAGGCTGTTGGTTTATTAAATTTACTTTTAATTGTGTTCTTTGCTTATAGTAAATTTGAGATAACTTTAGGAATTTTATATAAAGGTTTAGCAGTTATGCTTATTTCACTTCTTATTCCGACATTATTTTACAAAGATAATAAGTATACTACTAGGGAAGCATTTTATTTAACAGGAATTGTTTCTTTCTTAGGACTAGTATTTACTAATTTTATTTATATAAGAAATTTATCTATCCATTGTTTTGTATATTTATTACTTATCTGTGCTTTAACAGATGCTTTTGCGATGTTTACTGGTATGCTTATTGGTAAACATAAAGTAACACCTAATATAAGTCCTAAAAAAACAATTGAGGGATGTTTCGGCGGTGCTATTATTGGTACAACTGTAGCAGTTATATATTATTCTAATTTAATAGGGAAATTTAGTATTAAATTATGTTTAATAACACTTTTACTTTCTATCGTTGATCAATTTGGAGATTTATTCTTCAGTAAAATAAAAAGAGAAAATAAAATTAAAGATTTTTCAAATATAATGCCAGGTCATGGAGGAGTACTTGATAGACTTGATAGCTTATGTTTTGTTTCTATCGTTTATTTAATTTTTATTTCAATAATATAAGGAGGAGTCTGTTTTGACATTATTATCTATACTAGCATTTATTCTAATTCTAGGTATTATTGTATTAGTTCATGAATTTGGTCATTTTATATGGGCTAAAAAATTTGGAGTTCATATCTATGAGTTTTCTATAGGTATGGGTCCTGTAATTTGTTCTCATACAGGCAAAAAGGATGGTATTAAGTATTCCATTCGTTTATTTCCAATCGGTGGATTTGTCCAAATGGCTGGTGAGGTATATGAAGATGATAGCAAAATACCCAAAGAAAAGTTTATGTGTAATAGGCCATGGCATCAAAGAATTATCATTATTATTGCTGGTGTTGTTAACAACTTTATTTTAGCAATATTACTTCTTTTCCTATATGCTGCTATTTGGGGATCACAAACGAACTCTACTAAAATATATAGTGTAGAAAAAGATTATCCAGTTGCAAAAGTTGGAATCAAAAAAGGTGACACAATTGTTGCAATTAATAACAAAAAGGTTAAAAATTGGGATAAGGCACAAATACTTTTAACATTAAAATCAAAAAATAATACATATGCTATTAAGGTTAAACATACAAATGGTAAATATGACACGTATAATGTTAAACCAAAAAAAGTATACGACAAAGATATTAAAGCAGACAGATATGTATTTGGATTAAAAGTTAAACAAGATGTACATAAAGGATTTTTTGAATCAATTAAATTTGCTTTTACAAAATTTTTAAGTATTATTGAAACTATGTGGCTTACTATTACAAGTTTAATAACTGGTAAGTTATCACTTAAGAATTTATCTGGCCCTGTTGGAGTATATCAAGTTGTTAATACTGGACTTGCTGCTGGTATATCATATTTAATATATATAACAGCATTCTTAAGTATTAATGTTGGATTTATTAACATATTACCATTACCTGCATTTGATGGTGGAAGAGCATTCTTTATGTTAATTGAGAAGATAAGAAGAAAACCAATTAATAGTAAGATTGAAAATACTGTTCATGCAATAGGGTTTATTCTTTTATTAATATTAATGCTTGTTATAACATGGCAAGATATAATAAGAATATTTAAATAAAAAAATCACATTTTAATGTGATTTTTTATTTTTCAATATAATTTATGTAGTATTCTTCAAATGTTATATCAAGATCATGAATCTTCTTTGCATCTTCAACACCAACATATCGATAGTGCCACGGTTCAAAAGTAAATCCAGTTATTTTTTCTTTTCCTTCAGGGTATCTAAGTATGAAACCATATTTATATGAATTCTCTTTAAGCCATGCATAAGTTTCTGAATCTTTAAATGTATCCTGAAGTGAATCTTTTAAACTAAAGATATCAAGAGCAAGACCTGTTTGGTGTTCTGAAAAACCAGCTCTAGCAGCAATTTTATCAGCGCCTGCTTCACCATATAGATTTTTGTAACTCTCGTATACTTGTGATTGTTTTTCATAAGTTCTAAAACTTAGTCCAACCATTAAATATATGTAACTAGCCTCAGCATCTTCATGCATCTTAACAAATTGATTGAATGCATCATTTCTGATTTTTTTTGAACCATTAGTTCCCCATGAATACTTAGTTGTTATTACTACTAAATCATCTGGAATGTAGTCTTCACTTAAACTATTATATTTGTTAACAAGGATTAGATTATTTTTGCTTAAGTCTGTAGCTTTGGTATCTTCATAGAAATCATAATTTAAATGAAGATTAACGGTATTAATAATTTCATCTATAGTTTTATCATGGTTTAAGTCCATATATTCTAAGTAATCGTTGTAGTTTTTATGTTTGTAATTTTTATTTTTCATTAAAGAAATAAGCTTTGTATCTTTTTTCTTTTTGGAAAGAGAAATTAATTCTTTTTCACTTAAGTATTTACTTAAAACCTTTATATCACTTTTTGAATATCCGTTTGTTATTAATTTATATTCTGTAGTTTGATGATATTTATGATTTTCTATCATCGTGCAACCTTTATTTGCAAGAATAATTAAAACAATAATAACTGCAAGATATAAAAAAGCATCAGGTTTTAATTTGTATCTTTTTCTTGTACTCATTAAACCACTATCCTTAAATAAAGTATATCACTAATTTTTATTAAAAAAAATAGAAAAATATTTTGCATTTTTCTTCTTCATGTAGTATGATTATTTTAAGAGTAAGGTAGGTGTCACACATGAACAATAAACTAGTATTAAATTACTGCCCAAACTTCTATAAGATAGTTAATTTTGATATTGATGAAGATGATAGTATTTCAAGAAAGCTTGTTTCTATTTATCAAGACTATATATTCAATATTGATCTATCAAATGTAGAAGAAACTAAACTTGTTCATGATATTGATAATGCCTTATCAAGATACATTGATGATTATGAATTCAGAAAAAATTTAAAAATATCAATGCTTAAGGTAAAAATTAAAAAGAGTTGTACTAATGTACTTCGTGCAATTGTTGAAAGTATTGTTTCAATATTTAATAATTATGAAGAATACACAACTCGTAATGTTTATATTGCAAGATGGATATAAAAAGAGCTAACAATTAGTTAGTTCTTTTTTAGTTTTCTTTTTTTAATAAATATGACTATAAAAAATAACACTCCAGTTACTAAAAGAACCCAAGGAATATTTTTATATAGTATATTTGCGTAGATGTATTTTTTTGTAATGTATTCAACAGAAAATATTATGCTTATTAATAAGATCCATGTTATGTATTTGTTATTATTATTTATTTTGTTCATGTTATAAATGCTAATTGATGTTGATATGAATAAATCAAAAAACCAAAGTAGACCTATTAGATTTTCAATTTTCTCTATAAAGTTAAATAGTTTTAATTGCTTTAGAACCATATATTCAGGAAATCTAAAAATAGTTATAAGTTTAGGCCCCAGTGTATATATGATAACGGAACCGATAAATAATGTGATAATTGTTGTGATAATGTAATATTTAATGTGTTTCTTTAAATCTATTTTTATGTCAAAAAGAAGTAGTTGTGGAATTGAAGTTAAAACTGCAAAATAAACGCTAGATAAAAATATTTTTGATGAACTATTAATATATATAGGTAAAAATGAAGTAATTGAACCATCTTTTAATACTGCTAACATGCTAAGTAGAATAAAAATAATACTTATAGGTAATAATATTTCAGATATTTTTGCAATTGTGTTAAGTCCTTTTTTTGATGCACGAAAACATAAGCATAAGAAGGGAATAGATATAATTATCCCTGGAGTTTTAGTTAGGAAAAACGATGTAGCAAATATTCTTGTTACTGTCATATTGATTAAAACTATAAAAAATAAAAATATAAGAAAAATAAACTTTTCTATAACATTAAATCTTTCATTTAAAAAATATTTTTGCTTCTTATTAAAACCGAAAAAATTAAATAAAAATACTATTCCTGTACCAATAATTATTCCGATAATCATTGATAACCATGAATCATTTATACTAGTTTTAAATATAAGTGAGTATCCAGAAGCTAGAAAGAAACTATTAGTTATAAAATATACTAACGAAAATTTTTGTTTGTTAGTTATCATTTTTCACCTCAAAAATCAAACCTTTTTTATTTATATTTAATTTTGTTTTTACGTTAAAATCAGCTTGTTTAAAGTAATTTTTATTTTTCATCCTATATTTTAGATAGTATTTATTGTTTATACCTAAGATATCTGAATTTTTTTCTTTTAGTTTTTTAATTAAATTTGTCGTATCTAAATTAATTATTTTTATAAATTCATTTGCTATTTCTTTTTGCATATTATTATTTTCTAAGTTTATGTTACAATCATTTTCAATCACTTCAGCTTGAAGGTTATTCATAATACTAAACTTATCTTTACTGATTGTTATCTTTGGGTTATTTTTATATACACTAATTATGGTATATTTGTTCGCGTCACATTTATGTTTGAAATATGATCTTAAGTTTTTATTATCCAAGATTGATAATATATTAGCTTCATTATCAGATAACCTAGTAACTATTTTTTTGTTATTAAAAATATATAAGTCACTTAAAGATAAATCATCGCCATCAACCTTTATGCTTGATAAGGTGATGTTTTTTTCTTTGCTTAAGTAGTCGCTAACAACATTCTTAAAGTATGTATTTTTACTGATATAGTTTGAGTATTGATTGTTTTCTAGCAAGTTTTTTATTCGCTCACTACTTACTTTAAATAACTTGTTCGTAGTATTTAATATTTCCTTTGGGGATGCATTATCAGATACAACTATATTAAAAATATTTCGTATCTGATTATTTCTTAGAAAAAAATCGAATAATGTGTTCATTTGCTTATTTGCTACCTCATCTGATATAACTAAAATTTTTAAATGCGCAAGGTATGGTTCTTTATCTAACATTAAAGAAATATTATTAAATGCATCTGTTAGAGTTTTACCAGATGCAGTAAATGTTTTACCAATTTCATCTGAAGAATTATTTATCTCTTCATTATATAAGGCTTCTACTGTGAGAATAAATTCATCATTTTGATAATCTATTCCGATACCACTTATTATAACTAAATTATTTATTTCAACATAATCATAACATCCTGTTATAAAAATAATTATGGTTAGTATTATAGTTATTTTTTTTATCATTTTTTAGCCTTTCTCCAAATATATTTATAAAAATATTTTTCTTTAAATGGTGCAATTGGAATAGTGTATGGTTTATCAAATGAATATGATGAACAAAGGTTTATTAATAAATAAAGAAATACTAGTAATATTCCATATAAACCTAGAACTGAAGCTCCAATTAAAAATAAAAATCTATATATTCTTAGGGTATTATTGAAATTTTGATTTGTAAAAACTAATGATGAAATAAAACAAAGAGCTATTGTGATAATCATTATGGGACTAACAATGCCTGCTTTTACTGCAGCTTCACCTAGAATTAAAGCTCCAAGGATTGATATTGCTGTTCCGTATTTTGATGGAAACCTTAAATCACTTTCCCTTAACATTTCATATATAACAAGCATTATTATAGCTTCAGCAACTGAAGGAAAGGGAACACCTTTTCTTTGAGAGGTAAAATTTATAAGAAGACTTGTAGGAATCGTTTCTTGATTGTAATTGATTGTTGCTATATAAAAAGCAGGTTCTACTAATGTTATTATTAGGCATAAGTATCTTATTAGCTTTATAAAGTTATTGGGTTTAGCAATAACATACCTATCAATTATAGGATTTATAAAGTCAGTAAAAAAACATGGCATAATAAGGGCAAAAGGGCTATTATCAACGAGAATTACAATTTTTCCTTCACTAAGAGCATTGGCCGAAACATCAGGTCTTTCCGATGGTAAAATTGTTGGGAATTTACTTTTAAATGTCTCTTCAAGAGAATTTGATATGTTACTTGAATCAATAATATTATTCATCTTAATGTTATCTAGCTTTTTAAGAAGTTTAGTAACGATATCTTGATCCACCTTATTATCAATATATAATATTTGAACCAATGTATCCGTATCGCTTCCCAAAAATTTATTTATAATTTTTAAATTTTTGGTTTTAATTCTTCTTTTAACGAGTCCTAAATTAAGTTGAATATTTTCCGTAAAAGAATCTTTGGGCCCATACACGGATGGTTCTGATTCTGGTGAATCAATACTTCTTGATAAATCACCACGAACTTCTGCTGCATTAATAATATTTTTTTCTTTATCTAAAATTATTGCAAAAGCGTTATTTATATATTTTTCTATTTCTTTTTCACTAATTTCAAGTATGTGTGGAGCACTAATCTTATTTTCATATGTTAAAGGTTTAGTAATAAATTCGTTGACTCTATCTGATGAACAAATGGATTCAAAATAAATAATCGTAAAACGATTATTTATTTTTTTTATTATTAAATCAGGATTATCTTTATATATGTTCATTATTCTATCTTGCATAGATTTCACCTAGAATATATTTTGTCCAAGTTTGTATCTAGTATACTTTTATAATATCTAGTATAATTAAGTTAAGAAGGTAAATGCATATGGTAAAAGTATTAATTGAAAGGTACAATGATCAGCTTGAAGGCTTAGGTTACATCGATGGTAAAATAATTTTTGTTCCTAACACCATTATAGGAGAAGAAGTTGATGTTAAAGTTATCCAAGATAATAAAACATATTTAAGGGGAAAAGTAGTTAATAACGCATCTGAAGTTGATTGCCCATACTTTTATAAGTGTGGAGGATGCAACTTAAGAAAGCTATCTTATAGTGATACTCTTAAACTAAAAAAAGGACATTTAGCCCATCTTCTTGAAAAAGGTAAACTCGATTATGAGGTTATAAATGTTTTTGAAAACAAATATCCATATAATTATCGAAATAAAATATCTTTAAAAATTTCCAATAAGAAAATTGGTTATTATCAAGATTATACAAATGATTTAGTAGAGATTAACACATGTTTAATTGCATCAATCGAAATAAATAAGTTTATTAAAGAAATCCCATCTTTTAACATAAAAAATGGATTTATAACTATAAGATCTAATTACAATGATGAATTACTTATTACCATTGATACAAAGGATAATATTCAATATGATTTTAATAAGCTTAAAGAAGATTATAAAATTGCAGGCATTGTTGTTAATGGAAAAAGCATTATTAATGAAGATTTCTTTATTGATAGAATAAATAATTATTTATTTAAAGTTTCACATGATGCATTCTTTCAAGTGAATAATTTTATAGCTGGTGTTATTTTTGATTTGGTATATGACTTTTTAGATGAAGAAGATAAGGTGCTTGATTTATATTCTGGTGTTGGCACATTATCTATCTGTGCTGCGGGAAAAGCAAGAAATGTTCTTGGTATCGAAATAGTTGAAAATGCAATAAAAAATGCATTAGTTAACAAAAAAATGAATAAAGTAGATAATGTTGAATTTATTTTAAGTGATGTACCAAAAGCTTTAAATAAATTAGAGTTTTCATATGATGCAATAATTGTGGATCCTCCAAGAAAAGGGTTAGATAAATTCACAAGAGATTATTTATTTAATAGTGATGCAGAAAAAATTATATATGTATCTTGTAATCCCATAACTTTAGTTAGAGATTTAGATTATCTTAAAGAAAGATACAGTATTAAATCTATCAATCTTTTGGATATGTTTAGTTTTACATATCACTATGAAACATTAGTTTTACTAGAAAATAATAAAAAATGACTAGAAAAAATCCAGTCATTTTTTACTTATATGTAGTATAATTATCTTATACTAGAAGGATTAAAAGTACGTTGGTAAAAAATAAAAAGACAAATGAAGTTCTCTATTTTGAAGAATATATAAATGCATATTCTGAAAAAGAATATATAGATACATTACTAAACGATGACTTCCTAGAGGGTATTAGTTACTATTATCCAAGAAGATATATTGATGATCCAAAGATTGTAGATGTATTTGATATTAAATGTATATTATTTAAAGAATCGCTTTATCACTATATTACAAAAAGAATTAAATAAACCGGTTGAAGCAAACGATGTAAAAAATCTAAGAGGTGATGTAGTTACACCAGATAAAAAAGAAGACAAAAAGATTAGTAAAAAATCTAAATTTTTTGAAAACTGGACTAAAAATCAAATTATAATTGTATATGCAATAGCTGGTGCAGCAATAGTTCTTACTGCTATTATTACAATTATCTTCATAAATAAGAAAAGCAAAAACTAAATTGCAAAAGGAAATATTGATGAATAAATAATTTAAAAGATGCCTGTTAAGGTATCTTTTTTATTTATTATCATTTATAATAATTTTTAGGTGATATAAATGAGACTTGTTGTTCAAAGAGTAAAGTATGCATCTGTTAAAGTAGATGATAATCTTGTTGGTAAAATAGATGATGGATTTATGGTTCTTTGTGGCATAACTGATACTGATACAAAAGAAACATGTGATTATCTTGCTGAAAAGCTTATTAATTTAAGAGTGTTTGATGATGAAAATGATCATATGAATAATAATCTATCTACAGTAAATGGGAGTTTACTTATAATTTCACAGTTTACTTTATATGCCGATACAACTAAAGGTAATAGACCGTCTTTTGTAAAAGCTGCAAAACCAGAAATATCAAAACCTTTATACGAATATTTTTGCGAAAAGTGTGAAAGTTTAGGTGTTCATGTTGAAAAAGGTATATTTGGTGCAGATATGAAAGTTGAGCTTTTAAATGATGGACCAGTTACAATATTAATGGAAAAATAAATTATAAAATATTATAAAACATCTTACGTGATTTAAGATGTTTTTTAGTTTGATAATAAATATAATATATTATATAATTATTAGGCGAAAGGTTTAAAAATATGAAACATTTATTAAAAATATCTAGAAAAGTTTTACCCTCAATAATTGTTGTAATTGTTTTACTATTTATTCAAGCAAGACTTGAACTAAAACTACCAGATTATACTGCAAATATTGTTAATGTTGGTATACAACAAAGTGGTATAGAAAAAGGTGTGTATAAAGAAATCTCTGAAACATCACTAAATAGATTATTATTATTTACAGATGATGATAAAAAGATTTTATCTTATTATGAACCTATAAAAGAAACTGACAAGAATATAGAAAAATATCCACTACTTGAAGCTGAAACAGTATACAAGTTAAAAAACAATGTTAATACAAAAAAATTAGAAAAATTACTTGAAAATCCTATATTTATTAAATCTTTGATTGATAACGCTGATTCAAGTCCATATCTTGCACAGGCACTTCATATTGATGGCGATGTAAATGTAGAAGCTATCTATTATCTGTTTGAAAATATGGATGAAAATGAGTTTAAAGAGTTATTTAATTCTTTTTCTAAACAAATTAATAATATGCCAAGCGGTATAAAGAAACAATCAAATATTGCTAATGTTTTAAGTGAATATAAATTAATTGGTATAAATACCGATAAAAGACAACTTAATTATTTATATTCATCAGGTTTTAAAATGCTTGTAATTGCATTTATTGTAATGATTATATCAATTGCCGTATGTTTCTTATCAAGTAAAGTTGGGGCAATATTCTCAAGAGATTTAAGAAGAAAACTAGTTACTAAAATAATGAGTTTTTCAAATAAAGAATATGAAGAATTTTCAACCGCATCTCTTATAACAAGAACTACAAATGATGTGCAACAAGTTCAAATGTTTTTAATAATTTGCTTAAGAATTGTTATTTTTGCGCCAATTTTAGGATTAGGTGCACTATCAAAGGTGTGGGGTAGTAGTTTAGCTTGGATTATCGGCCTTGCTGTTGGTATAATTTTACTTTTAATAATTACATTATTTGTTGTTGCTCTTCCTAAGTTTAAACTTATTCAAAAAGTTATCGACAAGGTTAATCTAATATCAAGGGAAATACTTACTGGACTTCCTGTTATTCGTGCTTTTGCAAATGAAAAACATGAAGAGAAAAGATTTGACAAGGCAAACAAAGAGTTAACAAATATTAATTTATTTGTTAATAGAATTATGGTTTTTATGATGCCATTTATGTCATTCATAATGAATTTGGTTGCAATTATGATTGTATGGTTTGGTGCCAAAAATGTTGATACAGGTTCACTACAAGTTGGTGACTTGATGGCTTTAATTACGTATTCAATGCAAATTATAATTTCATTCTTATTATTTTCAATGGTATCTATTATACTTCCAAGGGCTATTATTTCATTTAAAAGAATTTCAGAAGTTTTAAATAAAGAATCAAGTATATATGATCCTGAAAATCCTGAAAAAATTAATAATAGTGAAAGCTTAACTGTTAAGTTTAATGATGTTTCATTTATGTATCATGATGCAAATGAAAATGTTATCGAAAATATTTCTTTCGAAGCAAAACCCGGAACTGTAACTGCAATTATTGGATCAACAGGTTGTGGTAAATCTACACTTATAAATTTAATACCAAGATTCTTTGATGTAACTGAAGGAACAATTACTATTAATGGAACTGATATTAGAAACATATCATTAGAAGAATTAAGATCATATATTGGTTATGTCCCTCAAAAAGGATTCTTATTTTCTGGAGATATAGCATCAAATATAAAATTATCTAAACAAAAAGTTTCTGATAAAGATATGGAAAATGCTGCAAAAATTGCACAAGCTAGCGAATTTATTAATAAGAAAAAACACAAATATCATGAACTTATCTCTAAAGGTGGTACCAATGTTTCTGGCGGTCAAAAACAAAGACTTGCTATTGCTAGAGCACTTGCATTTAATCCACGCATATTGATTTTCGATGATTCTTTTTCTGCAGTAGACTATAAAACAGATGCTAAATTAAGAGCTAGTATTAAGAAAAATACTAAAAACGTTACAACTTTAATTGTTGCTCAGAGAATCTCTACTATTTTAGATGCTGATCAAATTATTGTTCTTGATAGTGGTAAAATTGTTGGAATAGGAAATCATAAAGAATTAATGAAGAAGTGTTCAGTTTATAAAGAAATTGCACTTTCACAGTTAAGTAAGGAGGAGTTGTCATGAAAGGTAAAAGACCAAGCTTTGATAAAGCAACAAATCCTAAATTAGCTATTAAGAATTTGTTTAAATTCTTAAAACCATATTATAAATATATTTTTATAGTTGTTCTATTTGCTATAGGCTCAACTATATTTGCAATTATTGGTCCTAAAATGCTAGGTAATGCAACTACCTTAGTATTTGAAGGGTTGGTTAAAAAAGTAAATAATACTGGAGGTATTAATTTTACTAAGATAGGTCATATTTTATTTACATTACTAACTTTATATATAGTTAGTTTAGTCTTTGCATTAATTCAAGGATTAATCATGAATAGAGTTACGCAAAAATGCGGTTATGAACTTAGAAAAAAATTAATATCTAAAGTTAAAAAATTACCAATGAAATATTTTGATAAGGAATCAACTGGTAAAGTGCTATCCGTTATTACAAATGATGTCGATAATTTAACTCAAAGCTTTAACCAAGTGGCAACACAGTTAATTACTTCAGTTATTTCTGTTATTGGTATTTTAATAATGATGTTTTCAATTAATGTTACCATGACATTTATTGCACTTCTTATTTTACCTATATCCGTAATTATGGTTGCTGGAATTAGTAAAAAAAGTCAAAAATATTTTAAAGCACAACAAGACTATCTAGCTAACGTTAACGGCAACATAGAAGAAATGTATGGAGCGCAATCTGTAATAAAAGTGTTTAATGCACAAGATAAGATGATTAACAATTTTGAACAAAACAACGATGTTTTATATGAAACTTCATGGAAGAGTCAATTCTTATCTGGACTTATGCATCCTCTTATGAACTTTATTGGAAATATTGGCTATGTTTTAATTGCTATCTTTGGTGGTTTATTTGCTATTAAAGGAAGAATTACTGTAGGTAATATTCAATCATTTATAACTTATGGAAGACAATTTGTTCAACCACTTGGACAAGTTGCTCAAGTTGCAAATATGATTCAATCTATGATTGCTTCTTCCGAGAGAATATTTAATTTCTTAAATGCTGATGAGGAAACTGATGATGGAGAAGTTAAAGTTCCCGAGGATATTAGTGGTTCTGTAGAGTTTGAACATGTAAAATTTGGCTATAATGATCAAATTGTAATTAAAGATTTCTCTATGAAGGTAAAACCAGGTCAAAAAGTTGCCATTGTTGGGCCCACTGGTGCTGGAAAAACCACTTTAGTAAAACTATTAATGAGATTCTATGATTTAAATGGTGGTTCAATTAAAATTGATGATATAAATATAAGAGATATTAAAAGATCTGATCTTAGAAAACAATTTGGTATGGTTTTACAAGATACATGGTTATTTAATGGAACAATTAAAGAAAACCTAATGTATGGTAATTTAGATGCAACCGATGAAGAAGTTATGGCTGCCGCAAAAGATGCATATGTTCATCATTTTATCCAAACACAACCTGATTCATATAATATGCTTATTAATGAAGAAACAAACAATATTTCTGGTGGACAAAAACAACTTTTAACAATTGCTAGAGCAATACTTGCAAATCCTAAAATTTTAATACTTGATGAGGCAACATCATCTGTTGATACAAGAACTGAGGTATTAATTCAAAAAGCTATGGATAAGCTTATGAAAGGTAGAACAAGCTTTATTATTGCTCATAGATTATCTACCATTAAAAACGCTGACGTTATCTTAGTTATTGATAATGGACAAGTTGTAGAACAAGGTAAACATAGTGAACTATTAAAGAAAAATGGTTTCTATGCAAATTTATATAATTCACAATTTACTAAATAATATTGTGTTATAATATATTTGTTTTAAGGAGTATCAATTTATGAAATATGAAAAGAAGACTGGAAAAAGTATAGCTTATAGTTTTAAGTCATTTTCTGAACTGTTTTTAAATGATGATTTTAAAGATATATGCGACGATATATTTTTTGAAAATGGTATTACAGGTGCATCTGAAAAATATCGTGATGGAAGATGCATAAAAGCATTTCTAAACGATGGCTATAACAATGAATCATCCATTGCAGTGTCTGATTCCACAATTATTGTAGTTATTAAAAAAGAATTTCAAACAACAGTTTATAGAGCATGCTTCGGTCCGGAGCTTGTAAAAGTTATTATTGAAGAAAGACCTAATGGCTATATTGTTACTGATGAGAAATATTATTATTCTTCATCACTTGAGACAAATAAAAAGATAATTTCTAAAGTTAAATCTGAAAGATTCACCTTTAAAGAAGAAACAATTAATAAGTTATTAGGTAAACAATCAGGAAGACCAAATATTGAAGATTTTCGAGACTATTACGTTAAATTCTTGCATCAGTTTCCTGAAGAATATGCTGATCTAGTAACAAAGTTTGTAGCATCATTTGAACCTGCTTCAAATCTATACATGATAAAAAGTAATAATTTTAAACAAACTAATAATGTTTTAGTTCAAACATCACTTGTTTCAAAAGGTGGGTTAAAAGATTATAGTAATATATCTGATATATATAAATGTATCAAAAAAGAAGAAATGTTAAGAGCTATTTATAGTTTTTATATGGGCGATGTTAATTCGTCAAACTATGAATACTTCCCAAAAATAGCTAGTGGTATGTTAAGTGATTCTATTTTAGATGTTTACTCTGAAAGAGTAGTTCCATCTATTAATAAGACATACAACGATGCTGAAGTAGAACTTGTTGGTCCATCTAAAGTTAAGTTAACTCAAGATTATAAAAACAAGGTTGATAGATACTTAATACTAAATAGTCAAATAATTAATGATAATATTGGTGAAGAATATACAAGGAGTTAAATATGAAAAATATAATTTTATTTATTAAAGGCTTTATTATGGGAATTGCAAATATAATTCCTGGAGTAAGTGGAGGTACACTTGCAATTATTTTAGGTATATATGAAGAATTCATAGGTGCTTTAAGTCATTTGCTTAAGAATTTTAAAAGTAACATTAAATTTTTACTTCCTCTTGGAATTGGAATTCTTGCTAGTATTGCAACAATGAGTAATTTAATTGATTATTCATTTAATCATTTTCCTATTGCAACATGCTTGTTTTTTGTAGGGCTTGTAATTGGAGGTATTCCACTTCTTACAAAAAAAGTAAAAGGTAAAAATGATTCTAAAGGAATCTATAATATAACAGTATTTTGCATTACATTTGCACTTGTTATATTCATGGCATGTGCTGAATTCTTATTTAAAACAAGTTTTAGTGTAAGCTTTGCTCACATGACTTTAATTGGGTTTATTTTACTATTCTTAGTTGGTATACTTGCGGCGGGTACAATGGTTATTCCAGGAGTAAGTGGTTCACTTGTTTTAATGCTTATTGGATACTATAGACCAATAATTAAAACTATTAAATCTTTAGTTCATTTTAATAATGTATTTCATAATGGAATAATTCTATGTACATTTGGTCTTGGTATCTTAATTGGTATAGTTGGTATATCTAGATTATTTGAATATTTATTTAAAAAGCATGAAACAATAACATATTATGGTGTTCTTGGATTTATTTATGCATCAGTTTTAGCTATTCCAATTTCTTTATTTGCAACTGAAGTAATTACATTTAAAGTATTTGAAATAATTGTTGGTATAGTATTACTTGGACTTGGTATGATTGTTTCATATAAATTAGGCGAAAAATAAAAAAGAGTGAAAACTCTTTTTTCCTTGCAATATTTTTAAAAATTATATAAAATAATACACACTAAAAAAAAGGGATTGATTTTATGTCAGTAAATTTTATTAATGAATATCCTAGTGTAAAAGTATATAGTGAACTTACTTTAGACTACGATAATTTTGTATCCACAAAAGATCCTATATATGCTGATAGAGTTATAGAATATTTTATTCCATATGTAAGAGATAAAGTAAAAGCTTATTATAAGGGTTCAACTGATGATTATGATGATATTGTTCAATTAATTCTAATTGATATTTATAATGAATTATGTGAATCAAAATATTCATTTAATACATTTAAGGGATTTATTATTAAAGGTATATATAATCGTATATTTGCTCAAAATGAGTTGGTATTAACCGGAACTAGGGATACATCCAGAAAAATAATCAGATTTATGAAACTATATGAATTTATTTATGGAGAGTTCAATTTTAAAGATTTTGACATTGAAAAAGTCAACATTATTTTGGAAGAAATGCAAAATCAATATGATTATTCAGATAAAGTAATTAATAAATTTATTAATGAATTATATTCGTGGTATTCTTATGATGCGTTTAAAAATGTGAATAATGTTGTATACATAGAACCTATTAAATCACCAGAAGAATTATTTATTGAAAAAGATTTACCAGAGATAGAAGAAATGACAAAATTAAAAGGGATTGAATATTTAAAATATAAGGTTGGATATTATGGTAAACCAATAACCAATAATAAAAATATTGGAAAACTGTTAGGGGTTAGTCAAGACCATGTTAGAAAACAAATTAATACAACTCAGAGAGTTTTAAAGTCAAACTTTAATATTATTGAAAGACATTATTAATTCTTGAATTAGATTAATTATTTATATACAATTAATTATGATAAGGAAGTTATAACTATGGAAAAGTATGAAGAAGTAGAAAGAAGTATAATAAAAAAATTTCGAAAAGATATTTGGTGTAAGTTTACTAAAGCAGTTCGAGATTTTAAGCTTATTAATGATGGTGATAAAGTCATGGTTTGCATTAGTGGTGGTAAAGATTCTTTTTTACTAGCTAAATGTGTTCAAGAAATAAAGAAACACGGTAAAGTAAACTTTGAAGCTAAATATGTTGTTATGAATCCTGGTTATAGAAAAGAAAATGAAGATTTAATTATAAATAATGCTAAACTTTTAAATATACCTATTGAAATGTTTAAAACAGATATATTTGATGTTGTATATAATGTTCCTTCTAAAGCACCTTGTTATTTATGTGCAAGAATGAGAAGAGGTCATTTATATAATAAGGCTAAAGAATTAGGCTGTAATAAGATAGTTTTGGGTCATCACTTTGATGATATTATTGAAACAACGTTGTTATCACTTTTTTATGGGGCAGAGATTAAAACCATGATGCCCAAACTTCATTCAGAAAACTTTGAAGGTTTAGAATTAATAAGACCAATGTGTTATATCAAAGAAAAAGATATAATTGCTTGGAAAGATTATAATGAACTTAAATTTTTAAACTGTGCTTGTAAGTTTACTGAAAAATCTGAAATAGATGAAGAAGCTAGTAAAAGAAAAATGATGAAAAAATTAATTAATGAATTGAGAAAACAAGAAAAAGATATAGATCGAAATATCTTTAAAGCATTAGATAATGTAAATTTAAATTGTGTTTTAGGAACAAAACTTGATGGTGAATATAAAAGTTTTCTTGATGAATATGATAAATAAGTATCAACGAAAGTTGATATTTTTTTTATTACTAAACTAAGAGTAGATTTACAATATATATATTTTGTTTGTATAATTTATTATAGAATAGGAGGAGTAATATGAATTATAAAAAAATAGGAGAATTCATATCTACTAAAAGAAAAGAGAAAAATTTAACTCAAAATGAATTGGCAAAAAAAATTGGAGTTACTGATAAAGCGGTTTCTAAATGGGAAAGAGGTTTAGGTTGCCCTGATGTATCTATACTAGAAATACTTGCAAAAGAACTAAATGTATCAGTTTTAGAGTTATTAAAGGGAAGAGAGATAGAAAATGAATTAATTAATATTACTGAAGCAGATGATTATGTTAAAGAATCCCTAAAAGTCTCGAAAGATATAACTCAAAACAATCTTTTAAATCTTTTTTCAAGAATAATTTTTTATCTTATTTCTTTTATTTCTATTTTCTTTATTATATTTACAACATTTAATTATGTTAAATCGAATAAAGGTCAACATATTTATATCGATGATCAATACATAATTAATAATAAAGATGAATTAAAAAGGCTTAAAAATAATATTGATTTACTAAATGATAATAAAGGTATCTTAACATATGAAGAACAACAGAATCTATCTAACGACTTAAATATGTTAGTTTCATATACAGAAGACTATTTTGTTTTAAAATTGGACGAAAAAGAAAAATATACTACAAATGATATTATGACTTTTTATTTAGAAGATATAGGGACTAATAAGTTTCCAAGTCATATTATCACAGATTTTATGTGGGCTTATAAAAATCATAATATATATAACGAATTTACATCACGTGCGATAATGAGTAGCATGTATAAAGAAATGATGAGTTCTAATGCTTTTATTAATTATTATAAGCATGAAAATCAACAATACTTTAATTTTCAAGCATCAAATTCATTAATACCAATCATTTCGCTTGATTATGACGGCGATGATATTTTATCTTATTCATGTGATTCTATGTTAGCAGCAACAACAGACAGATTAAAATTATATAATTTACTTATTGAAAATTTACTTAAGGCAGGTGATATAAATGAATAATATTGTTAAATATATAAAAATTATATTGCTTACAACACTTGCATTTTTAACGGGAATGTATATATTTCGTTTTTACATTTTATATCCTCCTAAAAAAACTGGTATTGAATTAAATATATATGTTGTTATAATGTTAATACTACTTACATTATTATTTTTAATAAATATAATTGATATATTTGTTAAAAAATATAAAGTATATGATAAATTTAAATATAATCTAATAACTATAATCGGTATTATTCCTATAAATATTATTTTTGTTAGGCTATTGTTTGATAAATCTATAATAGCAAATGTTAAATCAAATATTATCACAAATGATGTTTTAATCGGTCAGGGGCATTCGTTTATAGAATATAATTCATTTATAATAATTATAATTACATTTTTACTTATTACTTATCGACTTGTAAATAATCGAAAAAGCACTAAATAGTGCTTTTTTTATTTGTTAAAACATATGATTTATTATGAACTTTGAAAATATATATAGAAGACAAAAGGTATTTATTACACTAGTAATAATTATTTTTATAGCAGTAATTGTAAAAATATTTTTTATTGAATTTGTTGAATATGAAAAGATAAATAAACTCGCGAATGATTTATGGAATAGAGAGCTTCCAATAACGGCTGATAGAGGTTTAATTTTAGATAGAAATGGAAAAGTTTTAGCAAGTAATATAACAACTAGTTCCCTAATAGTCGTACCAAAACAAATAAAAAACAAAAAATATGCGGCAAAGAAATTATCTGAAATCTTAAATACTTCATATGATAATATGTATGGTCATGTTTCAAAAAAAACATCCATTGAAAGAGTCCATCCTGAGGGAAGAAATCTTTCATATGATGTTGCAAACAAAATAGAAGAACTACACCTTGATGGTGTATATCTTATGAAAGAAAGTAAAAGGTATTATCCATATAAAGATACCTTATCTCATGTTCTTGGATATGTTGGGATAGATAATCAAGGTTTATCTGGTATAGAATCTATATATAATAAGTATTTAACTGGCACTAATGGAGCAATTAAATATAATGCTGATGGTCAAGGTAAAAAATTAAGCATTAGTGAACTATATGTTGAACCATATAATGGATTAGATGTCACCTTAACAATAGATTTAGATTTACAACTTGCCATAGAAAATGAACTTGATATAGCAGTTAGTAAATATAATCCAGATAACGCCCTGGTTTTAGCAATGGATCCAAATACCGGGGAGATACTTGGAATGGCATCTAAGCCATCATTTGATAGCAATTATTATAAAAGATATAACGTTGAAACTATTAATAGAAATCTTCCTATATGGAAAACTTATGAACCAGGTTCTACTTTTAAAATAATTACATATGCTGCTGCTATAGAAGAAAATGTAATCAATATTTTTAATGATACATTTTATGATACTGGTAGTGTTAAAGTTGGTGGTGCAACACTTCACTGTTGGAAACATGAAGGACATGGACAGCAAACATATCTTGAAGTAATTCAAAATTCGTGTAATCCAGGATTTGTATCTATTGGCCAAAAACTTGGAAAAGAAAGATTAATGAAGTACATTAATGAATTTGGTTTTGGTAAAAAAACAGGAGTAGATTTAAATGGAGAAGCTAAAGGAATACTGTTTAACATTGATAAAATGGGAGAAGTAGAACTTGCTACGACTGCATTTGGTCAAGGTATTTCCGTTACTCCAATTCAACAGGTTAAAGCGGTAAGTGCAGCTGTTAATGGAGGTAAACTATATACTCCTTATGTTGTAAAAGGTGTACTTGATCCATATACAAATGAAATGGTTATGGAAAATAAACCTAATTTAGAAAAACAAGTAATTAGTGAAGAAACTAGTAAACTTGTAAGATATGCACTTGAAACTGTTGTAGCTTTTGGTACAGGCCATAATGCATACTTGGAAGGTTATAAAATTGGGGGAAAAACTGGAACAGCCCAAAAAGTAAATAATGGGGTATATATGGATGGTAACTACATTTTATCCTTTATAGGTTTTATGCCAGCAGATAATCCGAAAATAGTCCTTTATGTTGCAATAGATCATCCACATGATACTGTTCAGTATGGTGGTACTGTATCAGCACCAATTGCAAAGAATATCTTTAAGAGTGCAACAAAAATATTGAATATTAAACCGAGTAAAGATACACTTCCTAAAGAGTATTTGTGGCTTGATGAAAAATATTATTTAGTACCGGATGTTACAAATCTAGAACTAAAAGAAGCAAGAAAATTGTTAACTAATTTTAAAATTAATTATGTTGGTGATGGAAAAAGAGTAATAAATCAAATGCCTAAAGGAAATACTATGAGTAAGGAAAATGGAACTATAGTTTTATATCTTAACTAACGTCAATTATTGTCAATTTTCAAAACTATAAAACAATTATACTTTTATTTATAGTATAATTATTTAATAAAGAAAGAGGTGTAATATGCTCATTTTAGCAAAAGCTGCACTAGCAATGATGCTTGGTTTTGGATTGTCAATTTTAGCAGGAATTATAATAATCCCTCTTTTAAAAAGATTTAAAATGGGACAAAATGTTAGTCATACTTTAGGTGAAAGACATTTAAGAAAACAAGGTGTACCAACAATGGGAGGATTAATATTTATTATTCCAACTATTCTTGCTATGTTGTTTTTATACTTAAAGGGAAGTATTTCATATTCACATAATTTACTTATTTTAATGTTCGTATTTATATCATATGCCATATTAGGTGGCTTAGATGATTACATTAAAATAAAACAAAAGAATAATAAAGGTTTATCAATTAGTACGAAATTTTTACTTCAAATGTTTATTGCCCTTGTATTTTTCTTCATTTTTATGAGAAATGGTGGGGAACCTACACTATCAATAACATTCTTACACTTAGAAATACCTATGGGATGGGCATTTGGATTATTTATATTATTCTTACTAGTAGGTTCATCAAATGCTGTTAATATAACAGATGGATGTGATGGCCTTGCTGGTGGTCTTGCTGCAATAGCTTTTATTGCATTTGGTATTATTGCGTGGAATACAACATGGATGGAAGGTTATCAAGAAGTCGGAGTATTCTCATTTTGTTTAGTAGGAAGTTTACTTGGGTTCTTAGTATTTAATACACATCCAGCAAAAGTATTTATGGGTGATCTTGGTTCCTTAGCTCTTGGTGGCGCACTTGCTACAATAGCTGTAATAACAAGACACGAAATCTCGCTTGCAATAATAGGTGGTATTTTCGTAATTGAAACATTATCATCATTAATACAAATTATTGCCATAACTAAGTTTAATAAAAAAGTGTTCTTAAGAGCACCACTTCATCATCACTTTGAAGTGCTTGGATGGCATGAATCAGACATTGTTAAAATGTTCTGGACTATAGGTCTACTTTTAGCAATGGCTGCAATTACATACGGCGTATGGTTATAAGATGTATCCTCAAATGTCAGATATTTTGATGTGAATTTTTTGAACAAGATATAACAGAAGGAAATGAAGTATTTTATATGAATATTTACAAAGGTTTTCAAAATATCTGACATTTCAAAATACATCTTTTTTTATGCCTAAAACTTCCTTCTTGAAAATAGTATTATAGATGCTATTTTTTTTATTTCAATATATCTCCAAACACTTGTCAAAACTTCTATTTATTCGACATTTTTTTACTATATATTTATTCTAATTTAGCTTCATTATTAATAAAATATATAAGGTGACGAACTTATGAATAAAGAAGGAAGAAACATTCTTGTAGTAAGTTTAGTACTTATAATAATAGGTCTTATAACAATATATTCATCTAGTTATGTTTGGGCAAATTATAAATTTAATAATAAATATCATTATCTAATTTATCAAAGTATATTTCTTGTAATAGGACTAGTAGTTTTAAGATTAACACAAAAAGTAAAAACTATTCATCTAAAAAAGTATATAAATATATTTTTATTAATAGGCATCTTATTACTTATTTTAGTTGTGGTTCCGGGTATAGGAGTTATAAGAAATGGTTCAAGATCATGGTTTAGTTTAGGACCTTTTTCTTTTCAACCCAGTGAGATTATGAAAATAATTCTTTTTATTTATACTGCAAAATATTTAGAAAAGTATCATCAAAAAATAAACAAAGTCAAAGACACTTTGTTTCCACTTCTTCTTATATTAGGACTAGTAATAGTATTAATAATGCTAGAACCAGATTTTGGTAGTTCAATGATAATTATTCTTTCAGTATTATCAATGATTTTTATATCGGGTTTAAAATATAAATTCTTTTCTTTTATAGGTATAATAGGGCTTATTTTAATAACAGTTATTATAATATTTGCTCCATATAGGCTTGCAAGAATAGTTTCATTTTTAAACCCATGGTCCGATCCATTAGGATCAGGATACCAAATTATTCAGTCTTTATACGCAATCGGACCAGGTGGTTTATTTGGTCAGGGGTTATTCCATTCAAGACAGAAAAACTTTTATTTACCTGAACCACAAACTGATTTTATTTTTTCAATATTTTGTGAAGAACTTGGCTTTATTGCAGCTGTAATTGTAATATTTTTATTTATTTATCTTTTTTATAATATGTATAAAGTAAGTGCAAAACAGAGTAATTTATTTAATAAGTTTCTTTCTTTTGGCATATTTTCATCACTTGCTATACAAACATCAATGAATTTATGCGTTGTAGTAGGGTTAGTTCCTGTTACTGGAGTAACACTACCATTTTTTAGTTATGGAGGATCAAGTTTATTAACGGTTTTATTAAGTATTGGAATATTGCTTAATATTTCAAATCATAAATAATATATAAAAAAAATATGTAAAGTATGTTTTATCTTAACATTAAACTATCAATTTATAGTATAATTTAGTAAGAAGTGGAGGACTTTTTATGAAAGTTATCGTATCCGCTGGTGGTACTGGTGGACATATTTATCCAGCACTAGCCATAATTGATATGTTAAAAAAAATAGATCCTAATGTTAAGCTACTTTATATTGGTACTCATAATCGTATGGAAAAAGATTTAATTCCTGAAAAAGGTATTAAATATGAAGCTATTGAAATATATGGTTTTAATAAGAAAAAAGTTTTAACAAATATTAAAAATGTTTATTTAATTGCAAAGTCTTTTGCTAGATGTAAAAAAATAATGAAAGAATTTAAACCTGATTTAGTTGTTGGTGCAGGTGGTTATGTAACATTCCCAGTTATTAAAACTGCTCAAAATTTACATATAAAAACATTTATTCATGAACAAAATAGTTTTTCAGGTAAGACAAATGTTATGCTTGGAAAAAAAGCTAATTTAATTGGTGTGTCTTTTGAAAAATCTATGGAAGACTATAAAAAAACTAAGGGTAAAGTTTTTTTAATGGGTAATCCTTGCGGTAAAAGAGCTTTAGATATTAAGCCAATTAGTAAAAAGGAAATAGGTTTTTCTGACTCAAAACCTTTAATTGTTGCTGTTGCCGGTAGCCTTGGCAGTGAATCTGTGAATAGAGCATTTAAGGAAGTTTTATATAATGTTAAAGATAAAAATTATAATTTTTTATATATAACTGGTAATAAGCATTATGATTCATTCGTTAAAGATGAAAGATTTCCTGAAAATGTTAAAGTGTTACCTTTTTTAAATAACTTATCAGGACTTCTTAAGAATACCGATGTTTTAATTTCTAGATCCGGTGCAAGTACTATGAGTGAAATAATTGCTCTTAAAACACCAACCATTTTTATACCAAGTCCATATGTTGCAAATAATCATCAATATTATAATGCACTTGACCTTGTTAATAAAAAAGCGGCTTTAATGATAGAAGAAAAAAACTTTAATTCAAAACTTGTTATTGATTATATTGATAAAATGTTAAATAATAAGGAAGAGTTTGTTAAAAACTTAAATAAAATAAATACTGTAGATTCTGAAAAAGTTTTTATCAAAGAAGTTAAGGAGTTATTAAAACATGATTAATGAATTACAAAAATATGGAAAAGCAAAAGAAAATGTAGATTTAACAAAATATAATACATACAAAGTGCCTGCTACATCAAAGTACTTTGTTGATGTGTTTGATGAAAAATCACTTGTTGATTTAATTAATTATCTTAAGGAAAACAACGTTGATTATTATGTTGTTGGAAATGGATCAAATATTATATTTCCGCAAAACGAGTTTTCAGGCGTTATAATTAAATTAAGCGAACTTAATAAAATTGATATTGATGATGATGAGGTTGAAGTAGGGGCTGGAGTTATGCTTCCTAAACTTGTTAACGAAACAGTTAATAATTGTCTTCAAGGTTTAGAATGGGCATCCGGTATTCCCGGTACTGTAGGTGGTGCAGTAATGGGTAATGCTGGAGCATACTTGTCAGAAATCTTTGATTTTGTTATTTCTATTAAAGTATTAGAAAACGGAGAAGTTAAAACCCTTCAAAAAAGTGATGTTGAATATTCATATCGTCACACTTCACTAAAGGATCACAAAGGAATAGTTATTTTAAGCTGTAAATTAAAACTTGAAAAAGGTAATTCCGATGAATCATTTACTTTAATGAAGAAAAGAATGGAAAGAAGAATTGAATCACAACCGCTAGAATATCCAAATGCTGGTAGTGTATTTAGAAATCCAGAAGGAGATTATGCTGGAAGATTAATTGAAAGTTGTGGACTTAAAGGAAAAACTTTAGGTGGTGCTATGGTTTCTGAAAAGCATGCAAACTTTATTGTTAACTACAATAATGCAACATGTGACGATGTAAGGAGTCTAGTTAAACTAGTTCATGATGAAGTATTAAAACAAACAGGAGTAGATTTGGTTTTAGAACAAGAAATTATTGATTGGAGGTAGAAAGGGATGCAAAAGAAGACTAAACGAAGAATAAATAAATTTTCGCTTGTGGTAATTTTACTTTTTGTTTATCTTGCTTTTTCTCTTGCGTATTATCTTTTTACTTTACCAATTAAAAATATATATATTTCGGGAAATGAATATGTAAGTGATGCTACTATTATTGAAGAAGCATCAATTAAAAATTATCCTTCTATTTTTAAAGTAAGTAGAAGAAAAGTTAAAAAGAAACTAATTAAAAATCCATTTATTAATAGCGTTTCAATTAAAAAAAGTGTTAATGGTACGATAAAAATTCATATTGATGAAAGTAAACCGCTTTTTTATAATCGTAACTTAAATAAAACGATATTACTAAATGGTAAGAAAATTGATGGAAATTATTATTATGTTCCAACACTTATTAACATTGTACCAAATGATATTTATAAAGACTTAGTAAAGGCTTTTAATAAAGTAGATTATAGCATCATACTTCAGATTAGTGAAATTGAATATAAACCTGATGTTATTAATGGAAAAACTATCGATTCACAAAGATTTATTCTTCGTATGATTGATGGTAATAGTGTATATATTAATCCAGTAAATATTAAAAGATTAAATAATTATTTTGATGTATATGATAGGCTTCCAGAAGGCGTTAAAGGAATACTATACTTAGATTCAAATAGCGATAATAACATGTTTAAAATGTATGGTGCTAAAGAAGCTAGCGAGGTAGCCCCAAATGAAGAATAATTATAATAATGTTATGAAGGAAATTATTTCTTCTTTAGATGGTACTAAAAAAATATTACTTCACAGTTGTTGTGGCCCATGCTCAACAACTGTTATTAATATTTTAAGTAAATATTTTATTGTGGATGTTTTATACTATAATCCTAATATAGAGCCTAAAGAAGAGTACTTAAAAAGAAAGAATGAACAGATAAAATTCATAAATGAATTTAAAGGAGATAACCCAGTAAATCTAATTGATGCTGATTATGATAATGAAGAATTTATGAAAGATTTGCAACATCTAAAAGATGAAAAAGAAGGTGGAGCTAGATGCAGTGTATGTATAGGGAAAAGAATGGAATATACTGCTAAAAAAGCTAAAGAACTTGGTTATGATTATTTTTGTACAACTCTTACAGTAAGTCCTCATAAAAACAGTGAGCTAATTAATCAAATAGGGAAGAATTTAGAAGAAAAATATGGTTTAAAATATTTATATAGTGATTTTAAAAAAGAAGATGGATATTTAAAGAGCATTAAATATTCAAAAGAATACGATTTATATAGACAAAATTACTGTGGTTGTAGGTATTCAATTTATGATGATGTTGATGGTGATTAACATCATCATTTTTTATTGAAATTAAGCATAATATTTGATAAAATACTATTGGCCTTAAAAAAAGGAAAAATACACATTAATGGGGATTATTTATATCGAGTGCCAGAATTGGTGTTATAGATAAGTAGATCCATTAAGCGGAAAAAAACGAAGGAGGATGAAATTTATGGCTGTAGTTTCTATGAGTTATTTATTAGAAGCTGGGGTTCATTTCGGTCATCAAACTAAAAGATGGAACCCTAAAATGAAGGAGTATATTTATACTTCTAGAGATGATATTTATATTATCGATTTACAAAAGACACAAGCTTTAATCGAAGAAGCTTATGCAGAAATCAAAAGTATTGCAGATAACGGAGGTAGCTTCTTATTTGTTGGTACTAAAAAACAAGCTAGTGAAGTAGCTAAGGAAGAAGCAATAAGAAGCCAATCTTATTACGTAACTGAAAGATGGTTAGGTGGTACACTTACAAACTTCAGAACTATCAGAAGTCGTGTTAAGAGAATGGAACAAATTGAAAAAATGGAAGAAGATGGCAAATTCGATTTACTTCCTAAGAAAGAAGTTATTGGTCTTAAAAAAGAACATGACAAACTAGAAAAAATCTTAGGTGGTATTCGTGAAATGGTTAAACTTCCTCAAGCAATTATTATTGTTGATCCTAAAAAGGAAGTTAACGCTATCCATGAAGCAAGAAAATTAAATATACCTGTATTTGGTATTGTAGATACAAACTGTGATCCAGATGATGTTGACTATGTTATTCCTGGTAATGATGATGCTGTTAGATCAGTAAAAGTTATTTTAGGAGTGCTTGCAAATGCTATTTGTGAATCACGTAACTTAGAAATTGTTGATTATGTAACTGAAGATGAAACTAAGGTTAAGGTTCAAAAAGAAGAAGTAAAAGAAGAAAAACCCGAAAAACCTGCTAAAAAAGAAGCAAAAGCTGAAGTAAAAGAAGAAAAAGTTGAAGAAAAAGCAGAAAAGAAAACTGCAAAAAAAGAAACTAAAAAAGAAGTAAAAGATGAAAAACCTGCTAAAAAAGCTGCTGCTAAAAAAGAAGCTAAAGAAGATTTATCTTCTAAAACATTAACTGAACTTAAAGCTTTAGCAAAAGAAAAAGGTATTAAAGGTTACTCAACAATGAAAAAAGATGAACTTGTTAAAGTTCTTGGATAATTTAGAAAGGAATTAATCAATTATGGAAATAACTGCTAGTATGGTTAAAGAATTACGTGAAGCTACTGGTGCTGGAATGATGGATTGTAAAAAAGCACTTAGCGAATGTAATGGAGATATGGATGAAGCTGCAAACTGGCTTCGTGAAAAAGGTATTGCTAAATCTGCAAAGAAAGAATCAAGAATTGCTGCAGAAGGGCTTGCTAATATCTATGTTGAAGGAAATAAAGCTGTTATTTTAGAAGTTAATTCTGAAACAGACTTCGTTTCTAAAAATGAAGAATTTAAAGCAATGATCGATGAAATCGGTAATGCTATATTAAAGGGTTCTGCAAAAACTATGGATGAAGCTTTAGCACTTCCATCAAGTGAAGGAACTATTCAAGATTTAATCGTTGCAAAAGTTGCAAAGATTGGTGAAAAATTATCTTTCAGAAGATTTGAAGTAGTAGAAAAAGCTGATTCTGATAATTTTGGAGCATACTTACATATGGGTGGAAAGATTGCTGTTTTAGTTGTAACTGAAGGAGCTACTGAAGAAGTTGCTAAAGACGTTGCAATGCAAGCTGCAGCTATGAAACCTAAATATGTATTTGTAGAAGATGTACCAGTTGATGTACTTGAAGAAGAAAAGAAAGTATTAAAAGAACAAGCTATGAACGAAGGTAAACCTGCTGAAATAGCTGAAAAAATGGTTGCTGGTAGAATTAATAAATTCTATAAAGAGATTTGTTTAACTAAGCAAGCATTCATCAAAGATGGTGACATCGATGTTGAAACTTACGTTAAGAATAACAAAGGTTCTATCAAAACAATGGTTCGTTATGAAGTAGGCGAAGGAATGCAAAAAAGAGAAGAAAACTTTGCTGAAGAAGTTATGAACCAAGTTAATGGTACAAACTAATAAAATTAATTAGACACTTTCCTAGTAAAGTGTCTTTTATTTTCTTTATTTAAATATTTCAAAATAGTATAATAAAAAGTACAGGTGATGCTTATGAAAAAATTTATTAAGTTTTTAATTTTTGCACTATTTATTGCGTGTTTTATATATCTTGGTTCGAGAAATTATAAAATCGATGATAAGAAAAAAATAAGCACAAAAAAGACTAGTGAAGTTCTCCTAAAAGAAGATACAGTATTTAAAGAAATTAATCATTCTTCACTTTTATCAAAAATTTCTAGTAAAAATTCCAATATGATTGTATTTGCTTGCTTTGAAAGTAAAGCTTGTAGTATTTATGGAAATATGATTGATAATTTATTTAAACAATTTAGTATTCAGGAAGTATATTACTATGATTTTCTAGATGACAGAAATAATAATAACGCAACTTATCAAAAGATAGTTGATAAGTTATCTGATTATTTAGTTACTGATGATTCAGGAAAACAACAGCTTCATGCGCCAACACTTATATTTATAAGTAACGGAATTATATATGATATAGATGATGAATTTTCAAGTTATCGTGGTAGCTTAAAACCAGAAGAATATTTAAGTGAAGATAGACTTGAAGAAAAGAAAAATGAATTAACAGAATTAATTGTGGGGTACTTAAATTATGAGTAGAACTTTAGAAAGAAAAAGAAACTTAATAGGTGGTATTGGATTTGTTTCTTTTGTATTATTTTTAATAATTGGTGGTTTTTTCTTAACAAAGTATTTGACTAGTGATAATGAAAAAGAAAAAATCCAACAAAAAGAAATAGATAATTTAAAAATAGCTGAAGAAAAAGAACTTATCTACTTTACTAATGAAAAAGTTATAAGTGAAGACCCTGATATTGTTTTTCAAGATATTGTCGTAAATATTAAAGGTAACGAAACTTTAAATGAAGTTATTAATAATGATATGGAAAATATTAGATCTAGCGTCAAAAAAATAAGTGAAAGTGAAGTAGATAGATCAAGAGAAATTCTTTACGAAGAAAGTGATATATTCTATTCCCTTGAAAGAAATTATTTATCATATGAATCTAGTAAATATTTAAGCTTAATTATTTATGATGGTGAATATAATTGTTATACAGGAAGTACAATTAATAAACTTAAAACATATAATTTTAGTTTAGGTACTGGAAAACAATTATCCAATGAAACTGTACTGGGATTTAATAGTATGAGTATAGATGATGTAAAAAATAAAGTTAGAGTAAAACTTGAAGAAGATCAAAAAGACTTCAGTGAAGATAGTCAAATAAACTTTGATGAAACTCTAAATGGCATAACTCTTACAGATGCGGCATTATTTTTTAAGCCAACTGGTAAATTATATATAAGTGTTATTGTCAAAACTAATCAAGAAAGTTATAATGATACTATAGAACTTAGTTAAAGGAGATGATTTATATGGATACAAAAGAAATCGAAACTAAGATGATTAAAGCTGTTGAAACAATGGAATCAAGATTACTTAATATTAGAGCTGGTCGCGCGAACCCTGCAATGCTTAACGGTATTCAAGCAGAATACTATGGAACACCAACACCAATTCAGTCACTTTGTAATATTACTGTTCCAGAAGCAAGACAATTATTTATTAAACCATTTGATAAGTCTTGTTTAAAAGAAGTTGAAAGAGCTATAAATGAAGCAAATTTAGGTATTACACCAACAAATAATGGTGAAATGATTATTTTAACTATACCAGAACTTAATGAAGAAAGAAGAAGAGAATACGTTAAACAAGCAAAACAAATAGGTGAAGAAGGAAAAGTTGCTGTAAGAAATGTTAGACAAGATGCTAACAATGATCTTAAAAAGTTAGAACTTCCAGAAGACGAAGAAAAGTTATATTTAGAAGATATTCAAGAACTTACAAATAAATATAACAAAATAATTGAAGATAAAATTAAAGAAAAAGAAGAAGAACTAATGCAAGTTTAGTTCTTCTTTTCTTATCATTATGTATATTGAAAAAATCATCAAAATATGATATATTAGAGACATAGAAATAAGGAGGATGATTTTATGCCAACATGGTTATGGATTGTTATTGGTGTTGTAGCATTTTTAGTTCTTTGGATTATTGGTGCATACAATGGACTTGTTAGACTTAGAAATAGAGTTAGAGATCAATGGGCTCAAATCGATGTTCAATTAAAAAGAAGATTTGATTTAATCCCAAATTTAGTAGAAACTGTTAAAGGTTATACAAAACATGAAAGTGAAACTTTAGAAAACGTAGTAAAAGCACGTAATACATATTTAAGTGCTACCACTCCAGAAGCTCAAATGGAAGCTAATGGTGAACTTACTCAAGCTATTTCTAAATTATTTGCTTTAACTGAAGCTTATCCTGATTTAAAAGCTAATGCTAACTTTATTAAAATGCAAGACGATTTAAAAGAAACTGAAGAAAAGATTGCTTATGCTCGTCAATTCTATAATGATACAGTTCTTCAATACAATAATAAAGTTGAAGTTATTCCAACAAATATTATTGCTGCATTATTTGGATTTAAGAAGGAAGCTTTCTTCCAAGCTACTGAAGCTGAAAGACAAAACGTTGAAGTTAAATTTTAAGCTTACTTAATTAGTAAGCTTTTTTTTAAAGAAGGGAGACTAAAAATTATGAAGCGTATTTTATTTGCAATTCTTTCTTTTTTTATTATACCAATAGTTGCTTATGCTGATACTCCTATTAACAATGTAAATTTTAAAATCAAACAGGACTATATTGAAGCAAGAATACTTCCAGATGGAGATGTGGAAGTAAAACAATTATTAGTATATGATGGTTCATTTAATGGTATTTTAGTGGGTATTGGGTTTGCCAACCCTAATTTAGTTGAAAGTTCAACAAATTATGAAAATAATGCTATATATAATTTTGATGGCATTAAAGATTTTAAAGTTTCTGCAAAAAATGCAAAAAAAATATCATTTGATGATTTTGATTCATTTGGTTTTAAAGAATTTGAAGAAGTAGAATATGCATTTAAGGGTGATAAATATCGCTATACAGTTGATTATACAGATGAATCTAATGAATATACTATATATCATGTAACAAGAGCCGATTCTGTTGCTTTCTTACTAGAATACAAATTAGATAATATTGTTGTTATGCATGATGATGTTGCCGAACTTTACTGGCAAATTCTTGATCTTGATCCAGATAGGGTTGAAGAAAAAGATGTTAGAGTTAGAGTATATCTACCATATGCTGATACAAAAGATACTTTTAGAATATGGACACATGATATATTATCTTCAAATATAGATTATATTGAAAAAAATGGTGAATTAATTGGTTTTGAAGTAAAAGCTGATGAAGTAACAACTGAAGATCAACTTGATGTTAGAGCTACATTTAATAAAAACTTAATTCCTTTTGATTATGATCTTGATCATTTTGAAGGTGATGGTTTAGAAAATATTTTAGAGGTTGAACAAAAAAGAGCAGACCTTGCAAATGAAGAAAGAGCTCACTTAAAAAGAGTATATGATTTTTATGATAAAGCATCTAAAGTATTAATTATTTTAATGCCTATATTATTTATAATTATATATTTTGTATATGCTAGAAAACCTAAAACTGGTTTTTATGCAAAATATTATCGTGAATTTATAGAAGATTATAATGTAGAAGTAATTGACTTCTTATATCGTAAATCTCTTACTCCTAATGCTCTTTCTGCAGCGATTATGAATCTAGTATATCTAAAGAAAATAGATGTAGAAGAAACTCTAGATTCAAAAGAAAAAAAGAAAGTATATAAGTTTAAATTATTATCAAGAGAAGATTTAGATGAAAATAATTTAAATCTAGTTGAATTTCTATTTGACAAAATTGGTAATGGTGAAGAAGTTACTACTAAAGATATTAAAAAGTATGCATCTAGTTTATCAACAGGTTCAAAGTTTAATGCTTCTTATACTAAGTGGAGTAATAAAGTAAAAAGTGTAGGTAAAAAGCAAAAATTCTTTAAATCTAAAACTGGAGCCTATGTTATAGGATTTATTTACTTAATATCATGCTTTCTTGTTATGACAACAGGAACAAGTCAAGGCGTTGATAATGGATTTATGTTCTTATCACTTCTTGCATCTATTATATTATTTATTTATATATGCGTTATTAAAGCATATAATGCTAAAGGTGCACTACATGTAAAAAAATGGAATGCATTTAAGAATTTCTTGAAAGATTTTGGTACATTTGAATTAAAAGAGTTGCCAGAAATTAAACTTTGGGAAAGATACTTAGTATATGCAACAATGTTTGGACTTGCTGAAAAAGTTCAAAAAGTAATGAACGTAAAAATAAAGGAAATATCTGAAACTGATACTTCATATGCGGGTACTACATTTACAAGATTATATTTATATGATTCCTTAAGACATACAGTGTCACATGCTGTATCTGAAGGAAGAAGACAGTATGCAGCATCTCGAGCTAATGCTTATTCATCATCATCTTCTGGAGGAGGCTTCGGTGGAGGCGGATCCTTTGGTGGAGGCTTCGGTGGTGGAGGCGGAAGCCATGGAGGTTTCTAATTATTAATACTAAAAGGTATTACCAAAGTAATACCTTTTTTGTTTACTTTTAATATTATCTTAGAGTAAAATATAGTGAATATTTATAAAGAGGGAATTAATTATGGATTATGATTGGATTGCTGAGTTATTTATTTTTTATTAAAAAGATATGGTAATTTAGATTATTATGATGTAAAAGCTATTGCGTTTATTTGTGAAGGAAACTATTATTATTTTGATGAACTAAACATAGAAGGTACAATGATTTATCAAAAAACTCATCGCTTATCTGTATATGATAGAGATGAATTTGAAAACTTATATAATACTGTAATTACAGATCAAGCAATGCTTCCTACAAAAAAACATTTAACAGTTTATCTATCAAACCTGATTATACAAAAGTGTTTTATATTGAAGAAAAAGCAAAAAAAATATCTCCACTTGTATATGCTGTTGGAGAATATAATGAACAATTAAAAGGTGTTTCTTTAACAAGAAAGTAAAAGGTATTTATATACTTTTTTATTGCAATAAAGTTAATTAGTGCTTTATAATATTTATATATATTGGAGGGTTTTATGGAAGAAGATATAATAAAAGCTAGAATTTATAGAAATAGAATTGATTTCGAAATATTCTTCGACAAATATATAAAAAATATTGAAATTGATTATGAGCATTTAGTAACTGATACATCAAGCATTGATCACTCATACAGCATGGATATAACAGATTATTATGTAAAATCAAAATTAAATGTTTTTGGTGAGGAATATGATGAAGTTATTAATTATAGAGTTAGTATGAGAGATCATTATTACTATGTAGGACGTAATTTGTCTATATACTTTATTTATGAAGGATATTGTATATTTGTTGCTTTGTCTCCTTTCACAGATTTTAATGACGGGAAATATACTAATTGGTCTAGGATTCTTATATATGACAGTTTAAAAAATGACACTAATGAAGAAATATCTTTATCAAAATATAAAAATTTAATTGGTCAAAGATATAATCCCATAGAACCCGTATTTGATCATGAATTTCAAATGGAATTTAATTATAATAACAACGTAATAGAAGAAGCAATAAAAATAGTAAAAAGAGAATTTATAGGTAAAAGTCGAAATAAAACTGAAAAATAAAAGGTATTTATATACCTTTTTTTATATGATAAAATTATTTATAGAAAGGGCATGATTTATGAAGGCAGAATTTAATGATATTGCTGTAGATGTGATTATTGAAAAAAAGAAAAATAAAAACATGTACTTTAGATTTAAAGATCAAAATACTTTATATGTTACATGTCCTTATTTAACCCCAAATTCTCTAATTAAAAAATTTATTAAAGATAATTATAGAGAACTTTCCAAAATGCACGAAAAGGCTATAAGCGCATCTGAATCTGATGAGTATTTCTGTTTTAAAGGTAAAAGATATATTACTGTTTTTGATGAAACTTATAAGTCTGTTACCTTTGATGATGATTTTGTATACGCAAAAGATGAAGCATCTTTAGAAAGATATATAAAAAAATATACTAAAGAATATTTTTTAGAAGAAGTAAATAATATCAAATATTATTTTAACGATATTCCCGAGTTTAAACTTCGAATAAGAAAAATGATAACAAGATGGGGAGTATGTAATAGAAAAGATAAAGTTGTAACCCTAAATAGTGAACTTGTTAAAAGAACTAAAGAAGAACTTGATTACGTTATTGTTCATGAACTATGTCATTTTTATGAGGCTAATCACAGTAGTAGGTTCTGGGCTCATGTATCAAGATACTATCCAAATTATAAAGAAATAAGGAAAACAATGAAGGAGGCAGTATAAAATGCTTATTACATCAGTTAGTAATGAAAGAATAAAAAATATAAGTAAACTTCATTTAAAAAAATATCGTGAAGAGAATAAACAGTTTTTAGTTGAAGGTGATCACTTAGTAAATGAAGCTTATAAGAATAATTATCTACTTGAAGTATTTATTTTAGATGGAAAAGAATATACTTTTGATAATATAAATGTAACTTATGTAACAGAAGATGTTATGAAAAAATTATCTGAGCAAGATTCTTCAACTGATATTATTGGTGTTTGCAAAATGATTGATGAAAATATTGATGAAGGTTCCAATTTAATCATTTTAGATGGTCTTCAAGATCCAGGTAATTTAGGAACTATTATAAGAAGTGCAGCAGCCTTTAACTATAGTGTAGTTCTTGGAGATAATACTGTCGATATATATAATAGTAAAGTATTAAGATCAACTGAAGGTATGATATTTAATACTTCATTTATTAAAGCTAATATTGAATCATTTATTAAAAACCACAGTAATTATTCTTTTTTCATTGCTGATATGAACCAAGGAGTAAATGTGAAAGATTTAAAAATTACCGGACTTGTTGGGATTATTGTTGGTAATGAAGGTAATGGTGTATCCAATGTTTTAAGAGATTTAAGTTTAAATTATATTCATATAAAACAATCTAAAAAATGTGAAAGTTTAAATGTAGGAGTTGCAGCCAGCATACTAATGCATGAAATAGGTGATGTATATGAATAATTTATATATTGGAAAAGTAATTGGTACTCATGGTATTAAAGGTGAATTAAAAATCTTATCGGATGTTGAAGTTAAAGATAAGGCATTTAAAGTAGGTAATACTTTATGTTTTGAAAATGATAATCATGAATATAAAATTGCTAGCGTTAGAATTCATAAAGGAGCATACCTTATACTTCTAGATGGATTTAATAATATTAATGATGTTTTATTTTTAAATAAGAAAAAAGTATATGTAGATAGAAACAACGTCTTATCAAAAGATGAATATGTTATATCTGATTTAATTGGATTTAAAGTAATAAGTGATGAAAAAGAAATTGGTGTAATAACTGATTATGAAAATGGAATTAGTTATGCTACATTTTTAGTTGAAGGGGATAAGAAATTTTATCTTCCTAACGTTAAAGAATATGTCACAAATATTGATTTAGAAAGTAAAAAAGTTTATACTAAAAATGTAGAGGGTTTGATTATATGAAAATAGATGTACTTACACTTTTTCCTGAATCTATTCAAGGATTTTTAAATGAATCAATCATTAAAAGAGCAATTAATGATCAAAAAGTAGAAATTAATTTAATTAATTTTAGAGATTATTCACCACTTAATAATAAACAAGTTGATGACACTCCATATGGTGGTGGAGCAGGTATGGTTCTTAGATGTGAACCAATCTTTAATTGTTTAGATGAAATCAAAACAGATGATTCATATGTTATATTACTTACTCCCGAAGGAAGTACCTATAATCAAACTAAAGCTAAATCTTTATTAAACAAAAAACATTTAATTATTATATGTGGACACTATGAAGGTTTTGATGAAAGAATTAAAACTTTAGTTGATGAAGAAATATCTATTGGTGATTATATATTAACAGGTGGAGAAATTGCAGCTACTGTTATTATAGATTCTATTACAAGATTAATAGATGGTGTTATAACTAAAGAAAGTTTAGATTCTGAAAGCTTTAATGATAATCTTTTAGATTATCCAACATATACTAAACCTGCTGAATATAGAGGTTTAAAAGTTCCAGATGTTCTTATTAGTGGTAATCATGAACTAATTAATAAATGGAGAGAAGAAAAAAGGGTTGAGAAAACAAAAGAAAAGAGACCAGATTTACTAAAGTAGAGGTGAAAGATCTATGAAGTTTAAGATTTATCGTAGAAAGAAAAAACTAACAGGAAAAGTTCATTATTCAAAAAAACTTCCTTATATATTTAATCCAGCATATAGAAAAAATGATGAAATAATAGATATATCTAAATTATCTATTTATAATGCTAAAATGATTGATAATATATTAAGTGAAAAATATAAAAGAAAATATAAAAGATTATTAAAATTAGTGTATCTGCTTTATAATGATGCCTTTCCTGGAGATAGTGGCTATCCAGCAGTTTTAGATGAATCTGCTAAACTTAGATCTTTACTTATTGATAAATATGATAAATATTTATCACTTAATAAAAGGAAAAAGTTCTTAAAAGAACTTGATTATATCGAATCTGAAGTAAAATTAAGATATGTTGAAAGAAGAGTATTTGAATCACAAATATTTGGTATGGATGGTATTAAAAGATAAAATGGTTTTTATATAAAAACCATTTTTTATTGATTGACTATTATGTCATATATATGTATAATTTATTTATAGTAGAATAATGGAGGATAAGGGTAGATTATATGATAAAGATAAATAAAAAGAAAAAAGGATTTACTTTAGTAGAACTTTTAGCAGTTATTGTTATACTAGCAATTATTATTTTAATTGCTACTACAGTTGTAATCCCATTAATTAATAAAGCAAAAAAGAAAGCATTGCTTAGTGAAGCACAAACATACATAAATGCAGCTGAAGGTAATTATGCTTTTGATCATGAAGATGAAAATATGCCGAAGTGTATTAATATTTCTGATCTTAACGGAAAATATGTAAAAAAGAATAATTCCAACTACGCTGGCGCAATTAAGGTTAATAATCATAGCGGAAATCCGAGTTTCTACATTAATTTGACTGATGGCAAATATTATGTTACAGGAAGTGGAACTCTTACTTTAAACGATATAAAAAGTAGCAGGCCTTCTACATTTTTAAATTCTTGTGGTGACTATAATCCTGTTATTTCTGATAATGTTGATGAGGATAGTTTGGCATATAACTTAGTTATGAATCGCGGTGGAAGCACCTTAGAAGATAATTTAAATACAATTTCTGAAGGAACTTTGGCAGTTAACTTTAGAAATACAGTAAAGACCAGTGAATTTTCCGGAATGTTTAAAGCTGAAGATGACGATGGCGCATCATACTACTATCGAGGTGTTGTTAATGATAACTGGGTAAAATTTGGAGGCTTTTTATGGAGAATCCTAAGGATTAATGGAGACGGATCAATTCGTATGATTTATTCAGGACTTGAAAGTTCAACTCATACAGGTAATGATGCACTTATTAGAACTAGAAATAATGCTACAACTTCAGTTTTTAATAGTCATGCATATGCTACAACCTATACAGGATTTATGTACAATGCGGACAAATCAGTATTCACATATCCTGAAACACTACCAAATGAAAATTTAAAACTGAATGTATTTCCTAGGCTGGGAATAGATAGTAATAAATATTATTATTTATTTAAAAATTTTAATCCAAACACAGATTGTACAAAAAATGGTAATGGCGATGATGCATATTGTACTCTAACATGTAATGAATTGGATGATGATTGTATTTATGTTCTTTGGAAAGATTATAAGAAAGATGCAAGTTTATATTCTACAACTCACGAGGCAAGTGTAAATGGAAAGAATTACTATTTAGGTGATTATAGATATTCATGTTTTAAAGCTTCTGAACCTATTACTACACAAAATCCTAATGGTACAACTTCTGTGACATTATCTTGCCCAATAGTTTATGAAATAGTTGGAGTTGAGTCTTCTATAACAAACTTTCCAGTAAGATATCATGGCTGGTTTTCTCCTACAATAGATTCTGCTAATATGAATGTTCTTGATAGTGATATAAAAAAAGAACTAGAGTATTGGTATGAACACAATATATTAAATATAAAAGATTCATCAAATACAAATTATCTTGAAGATTATTTGTATGATTCTCTTTTCTGCAACGATAGGGAAAATGTAAGAGATGAATATCCATTTAGATTATCAGCATCAGGTTCTTCTTACGACTACAAGCCTTATAATCGTACTACTTCAAATAAATCTCCAAGTTTAAAGTGTACTTATGCGAATAGAGATGGATTCACCTTGAGGTCTAATACTACAAGTAGAGTTAAGTCTTCAAATAAAGGAAATTCTTTACTTAAATATCCTATTGGTTTAATAACGGTAGATGAGGTTACATTTGCAGGAGCTTCAGGAGGTAGTGTGAATCAAAATTATTTTCTTTATATAAATAATGAATACTGGACTATGTCTCCTACATATTTCTATAATTTTGATACTTTAGCTTATGAAGCAACTGTTAGCTCGCTTGGTTCTGCAGGGAAAAACCCGGTAAATAAATCATATGGCATAAGACCTGTTATTAATTTATCCCCAAATGTTTTATTTGATTCTGGTGATGGAACCGAAGGTAACCCATACACAGTAAAACTATCTAGTTAGATATTTTTAAGCCACAACTTAAAAAGTTGTGGTTTAACTATATATAAATAAGTACTTGTACTTTATTTTGTTGTATGTTATAATCTTTTTGACCCAAAAAATATAATCCGCTTAAAACATTTTA
>Ga0310786_10000510_pt1 | contig 63506 bp, 101 predicted proteins | sample AusTroGonzalo_MG_FD_203881 | JGI IMG/M metagenome (GOLD analysis project Ga0310786, IMG submission 203881) | Bovine rumen microbial communities from tropical cattle in Woodstock, Queensland, Australia - Gonzalo_03 (v2) (version 2) | ecosystem: Host-associated > Mammals > Digestive system >...
AATCGGCGTGGTAGCCTCGTAAATGTATGCTGGCACAAACCGTTTCATGCCTTCCTCGCTGGACGGGTCTATCCGGAAGGCGGCGCAGAGAGCCTGATACATGGCATCCGATACCGTTTGTCTCCATGCCATTTCATCACCCCCGCACCTTTTCGGCGTGTGCTATTGTAAAACCCCAGTCCTTCCAATCATTGATGCTCGTTATTCTGTAGCGATTCCCGTTATAGATAACCTCATCCGGCCCGTAAAACTCGGTATAGTCATTGACTCCGATCTGGAAAATAAAAGTAGTATAAATCACAATGCTTTCGGAGAGCTGATCCTCAACTGTGGACGATTGAGAATTCTTATTCTCCGGCTGAATGTTCCCGGTAGCCGTGAATGTTTCCGTGGTTTGCGTAACAGCACCGCCCGTGCGGACGTTTTTCGTTCTCACAACCTGAAACATTACCCCGCCGCCGATTTCAGGATCCGTCAGGATCTCTGTTACATCAGGGTTCAGCATTACAAATCACCTACTTTTTACGCACTTCGTAGTCAATGGAATTCAGCATGGAAGCCGTATCAACCAGTGGGAGAGAAGATCCTTTTCGTGCAATCGTGATAGGGGAGTTCGGTGCTAAATGCGAACCGTCCGTGATCCATTTTTTGCAAGCATCTCTGCCGACCATGCCAGCTTTATGGAATCCCTGTTCGCATTTCTGCATATTTCCACGAACAAGCGCATCAACTGCTGCGCTGCGCATCAGTTTTTTGATCTTCTCTTTTGTAGGAGGATCTGCAATGGCTGGTTTTAATACAGGCCGTGGGGGGATGTTATGATCCGGTACGCCGTTTTCGTGAAGGTATAGCAATTCAGCATTGCTCACCGGGCCACGCTGAACGTTCGTGCCTTCCGGAATTCCTACAACAACCTCATGGGAAAGGAAATAATTCCAGCCCTTAATCAGGTTCAGGATAATATTGCCGTTTTGCTTGATAACACAGGTCAGAAAACCTCCAGCCATTCTTTTTCACCTCCTTACGGAATGTACTTGCCTCCAGCCGTAGCGATTTTTGCCAGCGTGATTAACTGCAATCCAAACTCTGTCTGTTTCCATTCCCCATACCCGGAGATAGAGGATAACGCAGAACCCTCGGATTTCGTTACGCTCACGCCGCCCACGCTTTTGCTCAATGCCTGTGCCGCGACTCCGGCTCCCTTCAGGGATGCCATGCCAGCGGGTGTCGTGCTCGTTTGGGCCGGTAGATAGGTTTGAGCATACAATGTCAGTTTGTGCGCGGTGTATAGTCTCCGGGCTTCTTCTGCTGCATCGCAGAAATCGGCAAATCGCAGATTGCTCTGGTTGATATACTCTTCCAGAACAACTGTCGGAACCGCGCCGAATTGTGGGTAAAAAGCCAGAAACAATTCAGATGTCACAGGACATCATCCTTTTTTCTCGGCCTCCGTTTGGGTTTTTCCACCTCTACGTCTACGGCAACAGGTTCAACGGGCTTTTCGGCCTTTTTTGCCTTGCCCTCGGCGTTGATGCCGTCCATCGGGTCATTCTCCAGCTTCCTCTCGTTCTCCCGTGTAACGAACTGCACGGAGCCGTCCCTCTCGAGCAGCTTAAACGTCAGGGTGTCTTTGATCCAATTCGGAGCGGTAACGATGATTCCGCGCTCATGCGGTGTAATGCGGAAGACTTTGCCATTCGGTGCGAAGAAATCCACACAAACCGTACAGATCAACAGGAAATTGTCCATGTTTGCCTCCTACTAAACAGGGGAGAGGGCTGAAGCCCCCTCCCCGGAGTAATTAAATGCCGTCCATGTAGTAGACCGTGGTCGGGTACTTAAATTTGACTTCGGAAACCTGCGCCACATAGGGAGTCCGGAACGACAGGTTCGTGACCTCGGTCTGGAGCCGCTGAAGCGGAGCGGTCATTTCGAACTCGATCATCTCGGCGTTGTTGATGTACACCACCATACGGTCAGTGGAACCAGTGCCCGCGCCCTTGCAATATTTGCAGGGGGAGATCACGAGGTTTTTGCCCTGCTTACTGGAGATGTTGTTCTCCTCGATGTAAGTCAGGATAGACTTATCACCGGTGGTACCAACCTTCCGGCTGACGATGGATCCGAACTGCTCCACGGGAATCAGGATATGATTCGGCAGAGCATTTTCAGCCATTTCGTTCGCCGCCCAAACAGCAGACAAAGCCTTGTTGATATCCGCGAGGATTTCATCAGCGGTCTTGTCGGCCCAAGTGGTGTCCGAGCCCAGATCGGTGTGCGGATCGGCGGTCACACGGGTCACGTTGGCATTATTGATCAGGCCGGTGCTACCAATCTTGGTGAAGCCACTGTATACGTTTTGGTCGCAGAAGTGGTCGAAGTACTTGTGGATCCCTTTGTTCAGGACTTCCTCAGCGTTCATCGCCGTCTTCTTGAACTTTTCCTTCTGGATATAGCTCAAAACCCAGTACTGCGCCCAGTTGAAGACTCTCCACGCGGTTTTGCCGAAGTCGGCCTGCATGACAGGGATATCATTGGCTTCATTGAACATCAGGCCACCCTCGCCAGCCTCGCCAGCAGTGGAGGAATAGCTCACATCAATCGCAGCCACGTTTTCAACGAAACCGCCACCAGTTTTCACGGGCATATCACGAGGCCACAGGGTCGCATCCAGCGGCTCCAGCAGTTTCGCATCGACCTTTTCCAGTTCCTTTTCAAGGAAAGCCAGTCCGTCATTCACCATCCGGTCATTCGCCCGGAGGGAGACGGGAGCGTTACGGTAGTTTTTCATGCGCATTTTCTCCTTTCGCAGAATTAGAAGTTCCGTTCAGGCAGAACGACCTCAACGATGTCATTGGAGTCCTTCGCGCCCTTGAACTTCCACTTCGTCTCGATGGTGTTGGTGCTGTCCGCAGCGGTAGCCAGCTTGCCGGTGGCCTTGGTGATATACACCGTGCCACCAGCGGCGGGAGTCAGGGCGTGGGGGACTTCCATCGCCACAGTGCCGCGCTTCAGCACGTCCACCATCTCGCCCACGCCGTAGGACGCATCGCCCTGTGCGTAGGTGTTTTCGGTTTTAATGCTCCGGACGGCAACGCCGATCACATCGGTATAGGTGCCAGACACATTCATCACCTTGCCGCTGCTCAGTGCAACAACGCCACCAAATGGAATCGCGTTGGAGCTTTCGCCACTGGCAAACGCCTCGATGATGTCATCAATGCTGCGGGATACCTGTCCCGGATAGCCATTCAAAAATTTCAGAACTTTTCCAGCCATTGTGTTTTACCTCCTCACTTCTTGTAATTCGGGTTCCGATTCGCCATGATGTTGCGTCCCAGCTCGGACGGATCAACCTTCTGGCTGTCAGAAGCCTTCTTGCGAGCCTTCAGCCGCAGATAGTCATTCCGGCTCGCCTTGTCGGTCATGCCCATGGACTTGCGGAGCTGCTTCGCCATCGCGTCAGAAGCCTTCCGGCGTTCCTTTTCGGGCAGTTTCGCAATGATCGGGCGCAGAGTCTTAATAGCCTCGCGCATAGCGTCACAGGCCTTTTTGTCGGTGGTTTCCTCAACCACGGGAGTTTCCTCAAGACCTTCGTCCTGTTCGTTGATCTCTTCGGGGTCAACGAAATGAGATTCTTCTTCTTCGGGATCCTCATCGGGAACCATTTCTTCTTCCTCTTCCGGCATTTCTTCCGGATCCTCGCCGAGCTCATCCTCAAGCTCTTTCAGGGGATCGGGCTCCTCTTCGGGGTCTTCGTCCTTCGCGCCCATAGCAGCTTCCAGCTTTTCGAGGCGGGCTACGATATCCGCGAGCATATCGGGATCGGCATCCGTCTCGACTTTTTCGGTTTCCTCAACCTCAACGGGCTTTTCCTCGCCGGACGTGATATCTTCGATAGCGTCCACGGCTTCTTCGATTTCTTCCGGTTCGGCATCGTGCGCTACCAGCGCAGCCAGCATCTTGGCGAGAATACCAGAGTGATTCCGTTTCGCCATTTTGGTTTTTCTCCTTTCTGATTTTGGGGCAGAGTCTTTTATGCAAACACGGTGACCAGCTCGCCCTCTGTCCACAATGGCGATGTGATTACCGCAGATTTGCCGTTGGATGTATTTGCCGTCTTCTTCACAGAGTTCGTAATTGTATCCGCAGGAAATCTCCCTTTTCCCGTTATCAATGATCTCGTGGATCATTTGCGGATCGGTAATAATCAGGTCTGCAATCAGCAGGTCTGATTCGTTCCCTGTTCCTCTGTGTACGTTCTGGGCATGACCCTTGTTCAGATACTGGAAATTATCAATTGTCACGCCTTCTTCGGCATCCGGGTGGTCATTCGTTACAGGCATTCCCTCAAAACTCGCTATCGTTGCCTCGGAAAAAACCTCTTCTTCAGGGCGAAACACGGTGATCCTTTTATCACCGTCCATTCCGAGTTCATCCTGTAGATACTGTTGAGTGCCGGATCTCGCGATCGGGACATTCACGCAAATGAGATACCCTTCAGGCTCCCGTCTGCTAATGTTTTCCGATATCCGGCTGGCGTAATAGAGCATTTATGGTCACCCCTCCGGAAGCACGGCAACCCAGTTACCGTTCTCATCAACCGTAAGCACTTTGCCGACATCTTCCGGAGTCACGGCGGGAAGCTCGGTGGGGAAGGAGCCCTTCGCCCATGCGCCTTCGTTGACAACCAGACAGCTTCCGTTGTCAGATCCGCTGACAGCAGGAAGCTCTGTGGCGGGATTATCCTTGTCCCACTTGCCTTCTTTCACGACCAACACCTTCCCGTTATCAGAACCGGTCACAGCGGGCAGCTCGGCCTGTGTCTGTTTCAGAACTTCCTTGATCTCATCCAGTGAGTTCACAACGTCTTTAACGCTCATACTGTTCTCCTTTCGTTTTTTGGTATAAGAAAAGCGCCCCGGTTTCCCGGAACGCTCTCGGTCTATTTGTTCAGTTAATAGTCATAGGGGACATCGTAGGTTGTTTTCAGGCCTTTTTTCTTGTTCTCTTCCATCTCTTTGACGTACTCCTTGTACGCCTCGTAATACTCGCCACCAATTCGTTTAGCTGTTTCCTCGTCTCGTCTGGCGGCACACTGGATAACTCTGATCTCCTCGTTCTCACTGAGCATCGCATACACCTCCCTCGGCCTCATTATAGTCCTCTCACGGATCTATGTCAACCTTACTCTTTGCCCTTGGCGATGAACGCATCCCAAAGCGCCTGATTTCGGATCTGTATCTTTCCACCGCGTTTGCATTCCGCAATCAGAACGGGAGGCTTGCTATGATCACTGGTGTCAAACAATGCGCAATTGTCAAAATCTGATGCAACCTCCGGGAAGATCTGTGAAACTTTCTTGTGAATGTTCCTTACGGTTCCTTCCTTAACGTTACGGTTTATTCTCTTCGCTCGTTCTTTTGCCTGTTTCACAGCCTGATCCGTTGGACAGGTCACATAGCAAGCGTTCACCTCATACCCGTTTGCTCGAGCCTGTTCTATTTTCTTTCTTACACCCTCAACGGATCCGTCCCCTGTTCCATCCAACGTGCAGTCGTAACCGTTGTCAAAAGCAGCTTGCATGGCTCGCTTTGCAAGCGCGGAGCTTTCCTCGTGAGCAACGGAAGCGGCATTGTCCGGGTCTGTTTTTTGCATTTCCCGGTATTCGGGTATGTCCTTCTTCAACTCATCGGCATCAATCGTGGCAACATCCTGTTTGTTCGGGGTTCCGTTCTGGAAAAACTCGCTCTTGAACTGCTGGCAACGTTTCGGATCGCTCAAACCACCCTTACCGGCAGCAGATCCACCGCCAAACATGGTAAATGTCTTCTTTTCTCCCGGGCCTTTCGGCTTCTTTCCTGCAAACAGGTTGTCAACACACTGTGCGTGTAGCGCCTCGCGCTCCGGTGTCAGGTTTCCATCATCATCAAGGTATTGATTGATCGTATGACGTGCTTTGGGGTCATCTGCGCTATACAAGTCTCCCACGCTTAGCTTTGTTGCTCCGGTACCGCTCGGAAGCGCTTTCGTGGGCTTTCCAGACTTTGGTCTATTGAAAGCGGATCCTTCTTTGAATTTGCCACCCTCGCGCATTTCCCCGGGATTTGTGGCAAACCTTCCTCCGGAATCCTCGCTCGCAACCCTGTTTTTTTCGGATTTCTCGCCCAGTTTCGTAATCCTTTGTGCACGAATCATCCCAGCTATTCCTGAGCCTTTTTCCGCTTTTCGCGGGGTTTCGCTCTGTTTCTGGTGAGAAATAAGCTTTGCGCTTGCCGATTTGCTCCCTCCACCGCTCTTCGATTGAGATCCTTCCGACTCGCCACCACTTGCAACCCCGGATCCCTTCTTTACGAACTTACCGCCTTTTCCCCTCGGGTGCTGGCTCTCCACGAACTCTGCGTCATGCGCCGTTAACAGGAAACGTGCCGTTTTCGCGTCCAGAGAGCCGTTTAACGCCATTATGCGCAGCGTTCTGATGTATTTGTCACTCACGGCCTCAGCCTCCTTTTTGGCATGATAAAAGCCCTCCACGATTGTGAAGGGCTTTGTGATTCGTTCAAATCAGATTTCTATGATTTCCTCTTCTTCGTCTGTTTCGTCTTCGTTCAGGCTTTGCATGTAATCCATTGCTTCGCTGTCGTTCCCGATGCGGTACAGACCATCACTGTTAATAAATATGAACTGCGGTATCCCGACAATCGGGATCTTCTCATCGTTCGGGTCGTAAAAGAGCATTTCCCAAACGCTCATATTTTTCCAGTCTGGTTTTTTGACTATCGCGGTTGCGTTGCACTTCTTCGCAACGCTTTTTGCAATTTCAAGATCCTCCATGCCTTCACCCCCTTATGTTCCAGCCTTTTTCAGTATTCTATCACAATATTTGGGGTTTGGCAAAGCATTATCTACCCGCAACAGCTTTGGCCTCCAATTTCCGTTAGCCTCAGAATTCCAATGTATCCCTCTCAGGTATTCTGTTATTTCTGAACCTTTATACGTTGCCTTTTTGCTCGTACTCGATTGCGGATCATACAGTACAAGCTCTCCGTTTATCCTTTCCGCAATAATAATGTGTGCGCCGGAACCGTGCCTCCAACAGAATTCAAAAGTATGAATTTCGCCTTCCTTTATGTTTTGCTCCAACCACTTTTGTCCGTTTATGGCAGAGTATTTTTTCCCTTTTTCCAGTTCCGTATATTTCGGACTTTCTCCCGTGTCCGGATCGAGCCATGCAATATCGGAATCTCTCGCAACTGCCTTCTGTTCGGTTTCAGCGTCCCCTTTGCGTGGTTTTGCCTCTACGTCATATCCTCTGCGGCGCATCGCATAGGCAATTACGCAGGTTTGACAATTTCCTCTTTCGCTCGGGCTCATTGTGTCCCGATGCGGATTTACGCGACCTTCGTTTGCTTCATCATGCGTCATGTCTCCTGCGCTGTTCCTTGAAACGCCAGCAACTGAATCCGGGTGATACATTCTTGCTATTTCTGCATCGGAATGCTCGCTGTGCCACTTCTTTACTTTCTCCTGATGTTCCTTGTTCTTCTCTGTTGCCAAGGACGATTTCGCGGCTGCGTATTCTTCGTCATTCCTCGGCTCTGCGCCAAGCAACATTTTTTCTTGGAGAAGGATATAATCTTTTCTGAGCTGTTTATCAGCGTTTGATCTTGGTTTGCTCAATCGGAGATGGAGTTCCACGTTTTCATATGCATGTGTGGGAACTTCTTCAAGAGAATTGAACGTGTGATAAACAAAGCGATTTTTATTGTAAAGGCTGTTTACAATATTGAGCATCCGTTTCTGTTCATCATCGCTCAGTCTGGAAATCATTTCCGGCGTGTAGAAGAATTCGCCTTGTATTGCTCTCGTCATGCATGTTCTGAGTTTGAAAATCGAACGAACGCCGTTTTCGAGCTGCTTTGTGCTTTGCTGCCCATGTTGTATCTCGTCAACAAAACGCTGATTCTTTTCGGCAAACTCGTCTTTAGTCCAATTCCCGGTATATGGTTCTCCGATTATATCAGACATAAGACGTTCTGTTTCAGACGTTGCATCCATATACTGCGGATTGTTGTACCAATCAAGCTCTGGCCTTTCCGGCTTTTCAGGTTCCGGAGGCGCGGGACGTTCTTTTGTTCCAAGAGCGTACTGCACTTCATCCGGGATCTCTATGTCGGAATCAACAAGACCCATCGCCTTCGCCTCAAGGAAGTCGTGGATCTTGTTTGCCTCTTTCGCGGTTTTAATGTCCGCATCATCGAACTTGTCAGCCCAATTATCATCCTGCATGGCGTTGAGGATTTTCTGTTCGTCTTCGGACAGGTTTTCTTTGATCATCCTGTCTTTGCGGTCATCCCACGAGCGAGCTTCCTTTACCATTTTCAGCATGTTTTCCCGCATGGCCTTATCACCAAAGCGCAAAACAAACTCTTCCGGGCTCGTTTCCTCGTATAGTTTGTCCAGATTCGCGTCCTTGATTCGTTGCTCCGCTTCGGCTTGCGTCAACATACCACGCTTCCACATAGACTCGATCTTGTTTTTCGCTTCCATGCGAGCGTTCTTTTCCTTTTTTGCTGATGCTACAAACCGCGCAGCCTCGTGTTGGCGCTCTCCGGTGAGCCCGTTCAACCAGTCTTTCCGGCTACCATAATACCCGATGTCAGACCGTCCACCGCGATACTGTTTGCCACCCCCGGGGCCTGAGCCTCCGCGCTTTCCCGGACGGCCTTTATGCCCGAAATTACCTGAGCCCGGGCCACCGTCATCGGCGTAATCTTCTGATTCCAACTTCTTTTTCAACTCTTCACTCGGAGGGTTCGCTGTAAAATACTTCTGTTGTCCATTCATTCTGCCTTCCAGCCCCTCTTCGTCTTGATCAGAGTCAAGCGCTCTCATTCCGTTCTTTTCGCGGAGCTGGCTTCTTTCGTCATCGCTCATTCTGGATTCTGATTCAACGACAGTAATTACCGTTGCGTCCACTCCTTCGCTTACGTTCAGTATTGTCCACTGCGTCTTGCTGTGGGCTAATACTTCACTTTCCCCTTGTGAAGACAAGTGAGAAACTGGCGCAGATGTCTTGTTTTTTGCGCATCGAATGAGAACTCTCCTGTCCCTTCCACCGGAGAAGTTCCATGCATCCTCTCTGCTTGTAGTCCAAGAAGAATTCATTCCCATCATCCTGAGCGTTCCACCCTGTTGAATGCCTTCCATGAACTTGTCGTATTCATCAATCGAAAAATGGAGCCCTCTGTAAATATCACCGTCATAAACGCCATCGCTGTCAATGTACTTATCAACGGCTTTTGTGTCTGCGTTTACCCATCTCCCGCTGAACCACGTTTTTAATTCGCCAAGGGTTTCTTTCGCCTCGGTATCATCCATTCCAGTCCATTCTTTGATGTAGTGCAACCTTGCCTCGTCATGACCGGAGAACTTTCCGTTTCTTACCTCTTCATTGATATCCGGCGAAACCCTTGCTTCCTTTGTTGGGGTCGGATCCCCGTTTTCTTCCAAGATGTCAAAGTATTTGTTAACAAGTTCCGAAGCGGTTCCGTTTTTCATGGCTTCAACACACGTTTTGCGGTTGGCAATCCCTGCCTTGTACGCAAACTGCGCCTGTTTATTCTGTGGCAAGCTCAACACATCTTCTCGCTCTTTCTGAAGCTTCTTTAAGTATTCTGTGTTGCCTCCCTGATGATTTACGGCCTGTTTTGCCTCCTGAACAGTATTCTTTATATACTCAACCGTTTCCGGCTGGTTTTTGGCAAGGTCATCAAAGAACTGATACGCCTCCGGGTATTTCTCCTGCATTTGCTTCGGATAATTGAGGTAGTTGGAGAAACCGGTTGCGAACGCTTCTTCCGGGTTGTACTCGCCAAAGATGCCGTCAAAGTGTTGCTTTTTCTTGTTGTAGCGCCCCAAAACGTCCCCGTAGTTCATGATAATCGCCTGTTGAAGCTCCGGATCGTTGTTGGACAACTGATGCGCAGCTTCGTGCGAAATGACAGAATCAATATTTTCCGGATCAAAATTAGCGAGATTGATTTCAATCTCGCCCATTTTTCCGGCGTGTGCTGTCGCGGTATCGTCCGGATTGTTGACAACCTTTATCTCCGGGAGCTTTTCCGGAACCTTCGCTTTCTTTGGCATATCTGCCCGCGTTCCGTTTGTCGGCTTCCATTCCGGCTCCTCGGATTCCTGATGCTCTTCTTTCGTGCTGTTTTTCAGCTCTTCAAAAGCACTCTTGAGACTTTCTTTGCTGGTAAACTTCTTTTGTTCGCTTTCCGGAAGATTCATCCAGAAATCAACATAATCTCTGGATTTCTTTGCTGCCTCACGAACAGCCCTTCCGTAGCTTCCTTGTCCACTCGGTGCTGATCCTCCTACCTCTCCCGGCCTTCCGGCGTGGTCGTGATTCCCGGATCCCGGGCCTCCGTCCTGCGCCGTCCACGGCCTGTAATGCGGGTTTGATACGTTTTCGTTCTTTCTCCACGGGAGATACCCGGGCTGCTTTTCTGCGTACTCTGCACGGGCAACAAGCTTCTTTGCAAATCCTATCTGTTCAAGTTGGCGCTTGGATTCGGCCCTCAGGAGCTGCCAATAGCGGATCCCTCTTTCGCCCCAATTGCTCTGCGGAGTGCCCGTTGCCATAACCTCATTCCACCACCGGGCCATCTTCTGCTTCCTTGTTTCCATAGACTGCGGATTGTGCGTCTTATAGGAATATCCATCGGCCTTTTTCCTGTCTATTTCTTCTGTACTTGCCTCAATGATCTCTTTGAGCTCTTTTTCTTTTTCGTCAAGGCGTTCCTTCGTAACGATTCCGTTTCCTTTTACCGCTTCCATTACATCGGCGCTTGCGTTTATTTTGTGGTTTGGATCCCTATATCCGTGCAGTATGTCGTTAACTATGTCTCGCTCTTCCTTAGTAAGTCTGAGCTCTGCCGGGTATTCTTTCTCTGACAGGCCGTGTTGCCCGAAGTCTTTCTTTTGCTTTTCTTCCTTCTCGCGCTCTTCGCGTTCTTTCTTTTCTTGTTCGGTTTCTTCCTCTTCTTCCCAGTTAAAGATATCGAAATCCGGATCTGTTTTTATGTCCTCGGGCTTCTTTTCCCCGGACATCAGAGCAAAAATCAAATCTGAATAATTCGATGGTTGTTCCTTCAGTTTTTGAGATGCCGGAGCGGAAGCGCTCGTGAAATCAACCGGCTTTTCTTTTTCGCCGGAAGAACCGCCCCCACCAGAGGTGAACTTTCCGTCCTTGTCTCTTGGGTGATCGTGCTCGTTCCAGTCATCAAAGCCAAAGAGCTTCAAGACGTGATGCGCCATGTTCCCATTGGCATATATCTTCGCAATCCTGCCCTTGATGCCCATGACTCATCACCCCTTACGCTATCTTCCCGTATTTCTTTTTGATCTGCCTCTTGGTCATTTTTGTTAGTGTTCCGTGGTCGTGTACCAGTATTTCATCCGGGAGAAAGTCCGCATCAACCACGGGCTCCTGAAAGCACCGGCAATTGAACGTGTTCCCGGCGTGGTAGTTCCCGTATGATTTCTGTCCAGCAAGTTTCTCCGGGTTTGGAGGGTCGTTATAAAAGACCAAAACCCCATCCATCATGATGTGCGAGGTTCTGGATCTCTCATCATTTACGCACTGCCATATGTACGCCTGAATACCGCAAGCCTCGGCCCGCGCCTGTACAATCGCCGCGTTTGCCTTTGCACACTCCGTCCGCGCAATGCATTTCAGGTTTTTCGTGATATGCGCCGGGATGACTTTCCGCAACTCGGCTTCGATCTCTTCCGGGCGTTTGCCCTTCATGGCCTCCCGCGCTGCGTATTGGGAAGCGTACTGCGCCCACTCTTCCGGGAGCGTCCGGATCAGCGCTGAGTTTTCCGCGATCAATTGCGCGACTCTTACGCCCACCGGCCCTTGCATTTCATGCTTCAGGAACTCGTATATCTCCCGGCTTTTCTTTGTGTTCTGCGCGGCCTTTTGCAGGTCTTGTTTCGTATCTCTGCGCCGCCTGTTTACCATTCTTCCGATGATCCGCGAAAGAATGCCCTTCTTCTTGTCAGACTGCATTTCCTGCCGGGTCTCGGAGCTAACGCCATGCAGTACGCCGCCACCCTTTTTGGTGTCCTCTATCAGACCGTGGAAGAATCCGCACAGGTCTTTCCAGAACTTCCGTTCCTCCGAACGTCTTACTGCTGGCATTAGCTCTCACCTCGCAAAAAAGAAATGGCTGGCACCGGGTTTTGTGCCATTTGAGCGCGAAAAAAAAGGAAGGAGGGACTGCATGAAGAAGATCCTGCTACACCGACCATGCGCACCATTGTTCGGACAGGCAAACCGAACGGGCCGTGGTTTACCAGACCCCGGCCTCCCCGCTAACGCATCATCCTCCGGAGCGGAGGACGGACTCCGGGATCTGACCGGGGCTGTTTTTAAGGCACAAGAAAACCCGGCCTTTCGGTCGGGCTCTTATTCTACGTTTTCTCCGATGAACATTGATTGTTGCCCGGGAACCTCAACTCTTTCCTCTTCGTTGAGATATTTTTTCGCTATCTCTTTGGATATCTTCGGTTCAATTTCGGCTCCAAGCAACTTTCCCTGCAACGCTATCATAAGCCTGTTCGCTTCCGGGTTTTCATTCTCCCAGCGTTCCATGTCTCTGTATTGCAGATCGCTATACTCTTCGTTGATCTTTGACAGAACCTCGCGTTCTCTCGTTGTGAGTCTTTCCTCCCACTTGCGCGGAACCTTTTCAATCCCGTACTCATTTGTTGTGTTCCCTTCGTTCCTTCCGTCTGCTTCAGCAAGGGATCTCTCCAGAGAATAAACAGCATCGCTCATTTCTTCTGGGGTTGATTCCGGATTATTGAGTGTGCTTTCCGCTTTTGTCTTTGCCTCATTGTACTTTTCTTCATGTTTCTTTGCAAACCGTTCTGGCCTCTCCGTCCCATCCGAAAAATGGGTGAACGTTGGCGCAATCTTTGCCGTGTTTTCTTTCTTTGGGGCTGTTTTCTCTGGTGCCTTTACTCGGAAATACTTTTCCGTTCCGCTTTTGCCCCACGATTCGCCTACACGTTTTCCGTTATGTTTCCCGCCAAATCCAGCCTTTATTTCTCCGGTTTGGTTGTCGAATTTGAAGTGATGGCCCTCTTCGTTTGTTCTCCAGACATCTTCATCTTTGCTTTCCTTGCGCAAAAATGCGTTCAGGAAATCATGGATGAACCCGCTTTTTACGGCCTTCTGACGCTTCAGCATTTCGCTCTGCGTTTTCATCGCGCTGTCCGGGTCGTTCTGCCAATAATGCCGGTTCTTCTTTACAATGGCCCGTGCTTTTTCAAGATCTCCCTTGGCAGCGGCCTTCAGAACCTCGGCCTTTACCTTGCGGATGTGCCTGTCCTGCCTCGCGCCTCCAACAAGCTTCTGTTTCATGGACAGGTCTGACCACTGGTTGCGCTCCCGGTTTTCACGCTCCACGGATGCCTTTGTTCTCGGCGCGGAGCGCTCGGTGTACCTATGGCCCTCTGTCGGGTCGGCAATGAACTTGGCCCTTTCGATCAGACTTGTGCCGTTCTTCTTGTAGCCCGGTCTCGGCCCGGATCCCGGCCCGCCGTCTTCGCCCTCTTCTTTGCCCTTCAGAGCCTCTTCTATCTGCCTCATTTCACCGGCTGGGTCTTTCCCTTCCGGTGGCTTTTCGGGAGCTTCTGGGGCTTCCTGCGGTGCTTCCTCTGGTGCTTCCTGTGGGGATTCCTGTGGCGCTTCCTGTGGGGATTCCTGCGGTGCTCCCATTCCACCTTCAGGCCCGCCTCCGGGTGCGCCCATCATGCCCATTGGGTCTTCCATGCCCTCGCCGCTGTCCACTTCGTCATCCGCGTTCTCGATGTCCTCATCCGTGATGTTCGTCCATGCGCTGATCGGCTTGCCCTGCTCCTGCATTTCCAGCAGTGCGGTTCTCTGGGAAATCAACCCTGCGCTGAACGCCTGTACAATCGCGCCGACTTGCTGGCTCATGATCTGCGCCCGCTGATCCGGGGTCGTGGTCATCAGGGGCTCAAACACAACCTCCATGTCCTCGGGAACGTTCCCCCAAAGGCTCATCGCCATGACAGGCAGGAGTTTTTCAATCGCGGGTCTCAGGTTCCTTTCCTGAAGCTGCGCCAGCATCTCGTAATAATTCTTCATGTCGGAATCGCCGGTCGCGTTCATGCCCTGCGGGGATCTCCCGTAAAGCTTTGTAGCCGGGATTTCAGCGGCTCCAGCCATGTCCATCATGAATGATTCGTACACCTCTGCAATTCCCGCAAACGAATAGGGGTGTTGCTCGTAATTGTCCTCGGAGCCCATCAGCAACATTCCAAAGCTGTTCCGGATCCGGTTCATGTTGAAGATCGACTCCATGATCTTCGCCTTTTGGGTCTCGGTGCCCATTGCGAGCGTCTCGCCGTAATCGCCGATTTTCAAGGCTGATACGTTCGCCTGAAACACAAGCTGGGCGATGTTCGCGGAGGTCGCGTTGCGCTTCTGCAACTCTTCGTATATATGCTCCAACTCAGAGGCTCCCCAATAGTCCTCGTTGATCTCTTCTTGGATCGGAAGCATCCTGCCTCGGAACTCAAGCATCCGGCTGTGGTGGATCCGCAGGGTTTCCCCGTTGAAGTTGTCCAGCGTCACGTCATAATATTTCGGATAGCCAAACTCGGGATCGTCCATGTCATCTTCGAGCTCCAGAGAAGGATAAAGGCCGTTCGTGCGGTCAACAATGATCAGCCCTCGGAAGCATCCGGGGGTCAGTGTGTCAAAGTCCAGAGGCTCGGAAAGCATGTCCTCCTGCCCCTTGATTACCATTACAGCCGCTGCCCCGCCGTATAGCCGCGCCCACCTGAGCCCGTTCGTGATCTCCTGTTTGATGTTGTGCTTGGCCTCCAGCTTCGCGAGCTCATCGAGCTTGTCCTGCTCCAGCTCGGAAGAGACCGTGTACCACGCCCGCGTCATGTCCTCGCACGGGGTGTCGATGATCCGCTTTGCAATCCAGTTCTCCCGGTACATGGTTGTCAGCAACTCATAATCCCGGGTGATTGAATGCCTCTCGTAATCGCTCGCCTTGGTCAGCTCTGAGGCCTCTCCAAGGTATGCCAGAGAATTGATATAGCCGTCCAGTGCGCTACGGCTCTTATTTTCATTTTGGGCCGGTCGCGTTGTTATCTGCTTCACCGGCTTCCTGCGCCTTTTCGCCATAGCGCATCACTCTCCCTCTAATAATATGCGTGTTTGTCCAGAATCCGGCAGCAGCTCGCGCAACTGTCGGGACTGTCATCGTGCTGGGCCTGTATCGTGTAGTCAAGAATCTGCTCAAGGTATTCCGGGTCTGTTTCAGGGTGCCATAAAATGTTGTCCCACCATTTCCGGAGGAACGTTGCTATTTTGACGTATTTGTTCTCGCGCTCATCATAGCCCCTCGCGTAAATGTCCCGGCGTTTGAGCTCTTTTTCAAGATAGCCCTTGTCGGCGTTCCGCTCGCAGTACACCGGGGCGCACCTGAACCGGGTAGCGTCCAGCATGATTGCGTCCAGAATCGTGTCAACGTGCGCATGCCAGAGCCTCCCGTACATATAGATCGTGTCCCCCTCGCGGTGTGCACAGGTAAACGCTGTGCTGTCCTCTCCACCATAGGAAGCATCTATATGCGCGAAGCCCTCGTAAAGCATGTTATCTCCATCGAAATACTCGGGAGCCTTTGTAAACAGCGCTCCAGACTCTGCGATATGCCGGAGCTCATAGTTGGCAGCGAATAGGGAAGGGGTCATATCATGCCGGAGCTGTTCGATTTTTTCATCAGACAGCATGCCTGTTCGCCGGTAGTCCCAAACGTCTGCCTTTGGCATCAGACTGAATGCGTCATCCTTATGCCACGGAGTGCCGGTATTTATGATCCGTCCACCCGGGTTCCGGACGTTTTGCAACTCCTGATATACGGCCTTGGTGTGCTCTCGCTCTGCCTGTGATACCCGGTCTTTAAGGTTGATGATATCATCCGTGATGATGATATCCGCGTGTTTGCCCGTCAGGGATCCGGATATACCGATACCTAATAGCTGCGGAGCGCCCCTCGGTGCATCGTAATAGTTGGTGACTATCTCGCTCGCCGTGGATCTCTCTACCGTCAACGGGAGGCCGGTCAGTGCGTGGCAGATTTCACGGAAGATCGGTTCGTTCAGTATCCGGTCAACGCTCTTTATAACCTCGGTCACGTCCGAGTCCGTCTTGCGCAGGAAGATGATGTTTTTCGCCCGGTAGTAGACCATCATCATTGCGATGGATACACCGAGGCAGGTTGTTTTATACGAGCCTCTGTGCGCCTGTAGCGTCATGTCCTCCCGGCCCGTGACCATTTTCGTGATCCAGTCCCCGTGCATGCCCGTCATCTGCTGGTAACCGATTTCATGGCATAGCTCAACCGGGTGCTCTATGAACCACGCGGCCTGCTCCTGCGCTGTCACTCGCCCCCACCCAGTTTCCTAAAGGCAGCGTCCAGATTTTCAAACTGAGGCAGGGCAACACTCATCTCCACGGTCTCCCTCTGCTTCTCGCCGATTGTGTCCCGGATCGTCTCAAAAGCCTTTACGTTGCCCTCCTGCGCCTGTCTGATCAACGCAACGGATATTGCCTCATTGCGAGTGTGCTCCACGCCGTTAGCGTCTTTAGAGGTCACAGAGAGCAGGTCTAACAGCTCCTGCCGTAATGTTTTGCGCTCCCTTCGCGCTTCCCCTGATCTGATGCCAGCCAGTCTCGCTCTCTCCCGCTGTTCACTCCCCTGTACAAAGGGTCTGCCTATAGGCAACTCAGCTCCAGTCTTTGGTGATCTCGGCCTCGGTTTCTTCTCTTTTTCATTTCCAGTATTTTCCAGTGGCGGTGATTCGTTCCTCTCCATATGCCCTCCTAATGATTGTCTATGGATATCAGAGTGTATACAGTATAGCCCGCCTCGAGCAACAGATCCCGTGAGGCTTTTATAGTGGATCCTGTTGTCAGGATATCATCGTACAAGAGCACGTTTCTCTCCTCTGGTTGCACCTGTTGCTCGAAGTGGGGATTTACCCGTTCCTTGCTCAGGCATATAAATGCGTCCTTGTAGAACGGGATATCAAGCGCCTGTGAAATGATCTGGCAGATCGCTGTAGAAAAATGAAAATCCGTGTGTCTCCTGCGCGGGGTTGTGAGGATGCACCAACCTGCCTCGTTCAGGTTTTCCCCGAGTTCAGATTTGATGTACTCCAGTGCGATGTCCGCGAACATGTAGATATTTCCCTTGTTTTTGAGCTCTTCAAGTGGTCTGCCCTGTTTGCCCGTCCTGAATAGGGAATGATAATACGCCCCGCATGCTTTCCGGATTGCTACCTTGTCCTTCAGGTCACATAACTTTTTAGATTCCTCCCACGCCTTTCGTTTGCGCAGGTCTCCGTCAAAGTCGAAGACGAAGAAATCATCCCCGAAGTCCAGATCATCCAGCTCCATCTGAAGCTTCTCCGCATCCCAGCCCGAGTATTCGCCGGTCTTGTTGTCCTCAATGCGCCACTGGCGAACCTTCTTTTCGTCCAGATCAGAGCATATGATGCACGGCACCTCTGTGAGACCGAGCCTCTTTGCTGCCCGGAGCCGCGTGTGCCCGTTGATCACGGTCTTGTCCGGGAGTATGTCCAGCGGCCTCCGGAATCCTACGTCCGTAATCGCCTGACAACATGCGTCCACGGCTCTTGAGTTGATCCTCCTCGGGTTGTTACGGTACGGCTTCAACTCCTTGACAGGGATGTATACAATCTCCTGTTTATTCATTTGTCCTCCTCGGTTGCAGAAAAAAACCACCACATTTTGTGGTGGCCTCGGTGCTCTCCTACAACACTCCTTAAGCATATAATATCACACCAAAAAAGACCTGTCAACGTCCCATTTTCGTCCCAAAAACGTCCCATTTTCGTTTCAGAGGGCATTATTATCATTCTCGAGTTGCTTTTTAAGCTCTGCAATGATGTCCTCTACCTCACATCCGCAATAGTATGCGAGCTTTGCAAGTTGTGGCGTGTCCGGGTTTCTGTATTGGAGGCTCATCGCCTTATTATATGCCTCATCATACGGGTTTCGGTTCCACCAATCTTTGATCTTTTTAAACGTTATTTTCATTCGAGCGCCTCTTCCTTGATCTTCTGAATCCTGCACTTCTCGCAATTCTTGGGGGAGTATTCGGAACACTCCTCGCATGCCCTCTGGGCGCACTCCAACGTCCGGTTCTTCCACTTCGCAAGCTCCTGCATCAGGTAAAAATCTTCATCTGTCACTTGGCTTCCCATTCTTCGCACCTCCCGTGATAACTCACCGGCACCCTGTAGATTTCACTGTTGGGGTTTCGGCACACTCCATCATACGGCGTGTAGTATTTGCAGTTGTCGCAATGCGCGGATTCCGGGATTTCATGCACAATCCTTTCGGCCTTCCCCGTAATCTGGCTGAACCTGTACAGCTCTCCATCCATCTCCCGGGCCCTCAGCTTGGCCTCAAGGTAATTATCAAACTTCTTCGCGTCCCAAAGGTACTTGCTCCATACGTGATTGTGAGCTGTTCTGTCCACGCGGATCAGCCATTCCTTGTTTTTCCCGATAATGTAATATTCCGGAACTTTCATCTTACAACCTCATATGCCTTCGCCATCGCTGTTTCAAGGATTCTGTGAAGTGAGCTCTTGGCATAGCCCGCGTTGAACTCCCGGTTCATGGCTGCTATGATCTCCTTCCAGCTCATTTCGTCAACGTATTTCATCAAAACCAGCTTTCGTTCACGCTCATTCATTGCGTCCAGCACAATCTCTACGAGATGCACGTTTTTTTCATTATCCTGAATCTCACGCTTTACCGCGTCCAGTTCCTCGTTGATCTGGTCGATGAATGCGCTGACCTTTCCCGATGCGATATCAATAGCCAGCCTCCCGGTCGGATCTCCCACGGTTGTTCCATGAGGCATGCCTGTTAAAGCTTGGCTCATGGATGACATATCCTCAACTATTTGCCCCTCGCATATCCTCAAAAACCTCTCCAGCATTTCCTGCTGTGAGCGGAGATATGCCAGCCTCGCTCGTGTCTGCCTGTGTTTTTTCATTATGCCTTCCAGTGTCTCTGGGCTCATAACATACCTCCGATCCGGATAGGGTATCACCGTACCGCCTTAATCCGGCTTATTAGTCCTGTACAACCTCAAGATGCAACCCAAACGCCCTCAAAATCTTCTGAAATGAGTAAAGCGTCGGATTGCGGTCACCTCGGAGAAATAGCGTAATCGCCGTGTACGATAGCTCGGCCTTTTGAGCAAGCTCCTTTGCAGTCATGTCCCGCTTTTTCATCTCGTTGTACAGCCATAGGTCAAACCGAAACCAGTTTCCATCATTCATAACTTTCTCCCTGTGAATCTCCCACTTGCTGTTTTTCCCGCCGTCCCGGCAAAACATCCGATGAATCGTCTGCGTTTTCAGCCCTGTGATCCGGCTGCATTCCCGGATGTCCACGTCCAGCGCAACCAGAAACCCGTCTCTGTATGCCGTGTACGTGTATATCTGACCTCTAATCATCGCCATGCAATCCTTTTTCCGCAGGAAGGACAGAACTTTGCATCCGCTTTCTGTGGGATTCTTAATCCGCAGAAACCGCAATAAGGTTTCCCCTGTCTCCAACTGGGCTTAACCGGCTCTTTTGCCCTTAAAAGGTAAAGTGCATCCCGCATTGCCATTGTTGCATTCATCCATCCGGGAAACTGATGCCATTCGATATCCTCTATCCAGCGGATCTGTGTTTCCAGATTGCTGATCGTCAAATCAAGATCCGGCATCTTCCGTCCTCCTTTCCCCGTTAGCGCAAAACCAATCATCTTGATTATTTATGTTTCCAGCTTCTTCTTGTATGCAAAGAACAGTGTATCGTTTCTTGCAATCCTTGCAACGGACAACAACTGGATTCCAATTCGGTAAACTCAAAAACGCCAATTTTAGTTTTTCATTTTCCTTATCGAGATTTTTTAAACGTTTTATTGCATCTCGTACTAGCGCAGCACAACCGGGCATTATTTCATCGAGGACTATTGCAAGGCGTTCAAGCTGCTCGTAAAGCAAATTGTTATCCATCGTTTTTCCTCTCCTCGTCAATACAGAACCAATCGTCATCCGGGTGTTTATCCCTAAATTTGTGTTTCCTATTTTCTTCGCACCACGGACATCCTTTATGGTTTCTGCACGTTCCATCTATAGCTTTACTCCCCGTGTATGCTTTCCTGTGTTCCTTTCCGTATTTAATTGCTTTATCAAGGCTCATTTCTTTCTTCTCCGTCAGCACAGAACCAATTACCATGCGTACAACCATTCTGGAAACATGGGCTGTCTGAATTTTCGCACAATCTGTCCGCTCCCCACCATTCGCAATCTTTGCATCTGACAACAGGAACAGCATCAACGGTTGGGGAAATGTCTTCTTCAAGAAAATAATCAATCGCGTCCCCAATGTCACAGGCTCGGCACGGAGCATCGCCTATTTCATAGCAAAATTGTATTTCGCCGTTCCTCATGCCCTTTCGCCTGTCACAATCTTTGCATCTGTACCCTCGCAAATATTTGATTGTTGCATCAGCATCAATCAATCTCATTTCACTTCACCGGCCTTCCCATTCAATGCTTTTTCCGCACTCATGGCAGTAATTCATTGACTCTGTGATTAAATGCCCACATTTTCCACACGCATGGATTGGATGCCCGAATCCATTTGTCCCTATCACCTTTGGTTCAACCGCTTCCTGCTCTTTCAGCAGTTCTCTACACATTTTCCAATCATGCTCAAGCGTGTAGTACATCTGATCTTGTTCTTTTATCACAGCAAGAATGTCTCGCAACGCTAGCAAGTCGATTGTTCTGTAGCATTGATTTACTGATTCACAAACGCTGATTTCCTCTTCGATAAGCCTGATAACCTTCTCCTTGTCAGACATCATCGTTCGCTATCCTCCTGATCTGCTTCATATAGCACAGCACCTTCAACATCTGCATGAACTCCACGCAGTCGATCTCCACCGTGCTGCTCCTTTTCTCCTGCATTTCATTCAGTTTCGCCCGCATATAGGTATAAAGATCGTCCATGTTCGCCCTCCTCAACAGTTTCCCGTATACTTTCTCCTGTGTTAATGGTGCCTTTAAGTTTCTTCCGACCAATCAATTTTCTGTCCGCATGATTTGCACTCTTCTTGCTTGTAATCAATCGCTTGCGAACAACACGGGCATTTGAACCACCACCATCCACGGTCATATATTGCAGTTTCCGTCTTTGGTTTCATAGGTTTTGATAAATCGTTTCCCATTTTCTTCTCCTGTGTTAATGTTGCCTTAAATCATTTCAAATATGCTAACTTGCTGTCCGTCTTTTCGCTTTGGTTTCCGTGGTTGGTATCCGTTCAGATTCTCTCCATATGCATCAATTGGATTAAGCGAGAAATCTGCGCACTGGTTTGTCCGTTTGGCGTAGGTTAATGAAAGCTCTTTTTCTTTTAACGTACAATAATCTCCATTTCCGGTAACGAACCATGAGCAATAACGACAATACTTTGCCATATCGTTTCCCTTCTTCCATGTATGAACCGCAGTTCTCACAATAATGCCGTTCTGCAATCCATTCTTCATACGGCACATTCGGAGAAACGCACCAAGTCCTTCCGCATTTGGAACAACCTATCAATCTGGGCTTATCGCTGTCTTCTTGGTTCTGCTCCCACCACGTTGCTGTCATGCTTTTATGCTTCAGCAATTTCATAGCTTTATGAATGCAATCTGGGCAATAGCTGTAATTCTCATATGGCAACCCATCTAAATGCCACGGAACAGAAACAGCGTGTTTTCCACATAAGAGGCACGTTGTGTGCATTAAACTATCACTCATTTCATTACTCCCATTCTGATTTAAAAGCATCATTTAACGCAATCCAACGCATTAACTGCGTTATGCAGCACAACTTGCGTTGAATCCTTGCTTACTTTATTTGTGTCTGAAGATGTATACCATACCGGATAACTTGGATATGTGATAGTTTCATATCGACCTTTCCCGTCCGTATATCCTTGAGTGTACGCATCGTCCAGCATTTTTTGCAGTTCATCCTTGGTTAGTTCAACTTTTCCATCTTTGTTTTTTTCAATAACGACAACTCTACTCATGTTTATTCCCTCCCGATTAAGTCCTTCAACCGTTTTCCCGTCCTCACCATCGCCAGCACAACCCAGTAGATATCCTGCATCTGATCGTCTGTCAGCGATTTCTCGGCGTGAATGATAATCTTGTTCCTGCCGTCCCGGCGCAAGAACACATCCTGCATACCGCTCTCAGGATCAGGCATCATAGCGTAGGTCATTCTTTCTTCCTTTCGTAAACCACCAACTTGCCGTTCTCGTCTATGTTGACTTCCTCCCGGTTCTCCCGCTGGGTCATCTTCTCAACACCGAACATTTTTGCGATATTGCATAAAGATTCATAGGAAGTCCCACCATCAATGTACCGATTCACCCACATTTTCAATGTTTCCATCTTGGCAGTGTCCGCAATCGGCAATCTTTCTATACTTTCCTCGATGCCCTTCTTTGTTCTCTCAACCATGAGCTGCATATATTTCGCCGTGTCTATAGCGTCCATCAGTAGCATATTCATGTCGTTAGCCATCCTTATTCACCGAGCATCACATCAGGATTAATGTCGGCGGCTACCAGCACATCCGTGATAAACTCATCCGGAACGTAAATCCCAGCCTGTGTGCAAACGGCGTACTGTACTTTGGCGATTGTCCGGATCGAGCTTCCTTGCTCGTGCATAGTTCTGGTAAGCACTTTTAGCAGGTTCGCAACGCCTCCGTGGCTGCTGGTCTTGATTTTCCCCGCCTGTGTCAGTTGTTTAGGCATCTGCGCTATAATATCGTCTGTCTTTTTCATAAACTGTTCCTTCCTCTTTCTGAAGTATGTTTCAAATTCTTCAACCAGATTGGAAAACGTACCGGATTGCTTTATCGCCGTTGTCCAATCACCGTATTTCTCCTTGATGTATCCCTCGCAGATAACCTCGCCCTTTCGGCTGAACAAGCCCGCCGCCATCCGCATCGGAGAACCGCTTTTCTGGCGCATAAACTTTTTCACGTAGCCGCTTTCATACACTGAAAACCTGTCATCCTGATATTCCTTGTAAAATCCGTCATACTCCCAATGCGGAATCATACCCTTACGAAAAACCACTGGTTCTCTGCCTGTTATAGATCGGCATTTGTCATAAATGTTCGGTCTGCACAGCCCTTCAAGCATTCAGAACACCTCGCTCTTTTCAGCATTCCTCCATTATCATCAGCCGGTTCAGGTCGTTTATTGCGTCATCAATCCAGCCTATTTTTTCTTGCAATTCATCAGCGCCCACACGTTCAGAAACGTTGAATCGCAGCCACAGTTTGAAATACTCGAGATTCCGTTTTGTTCTGTTCATTTCCATTTCATCGTCCTCCAAATATGTTTCATCGTTCGTCTGTTCAGCCCCGGAACCTTCCGCTTTTCCTCGGAGATTCTCGCCAGCTTTTCCTCGTGGTCGCGTTTCCAATCCTGATACCTTTTACAGAATCCGTGGCAAGTGATTGTTCGGTCGGTGCAGTACTGGCATGGCGATTTCATATGTCACCTCAATAGGGGAGTTCCTGCTTTTTATCAAACGGGGTCTGTACATCAACCCTCTGCATTCCGCTCTGGTCTGTATCCCTTGGTGACAGGAACTCAACGTGTTCAGCCATAACCTCCATGTTTGCCCGATGCTCGCCACTCTGCGTCTGGTATGTCCTCACGCTTACAAGACCAACCACGCAAACCTTCCGTCCCTTGGCAAGATACTTGGCACACAGTTCTCCGAGCTGATTCCATACGCTCACCCTGAAGAAGTCTGCCTCCGGCTGGCCTTCGATCTTTTTCATCCGGTTCACAGCTACCGTGAAATTGCACACGCTTTTCCCGTTCGTGGTGGAGCGAAGTTCCGGATCTCCAGTGAGGTTGCCGATAATCGTTAAGCTATTGATAAGTCATTCCTCCTTTTTGCTGATACACTATTTGTTCCTTCAGGTAATCGCCTAATTGATAATCCTCGTTATTGTCTCCCTTTGGGTAAGGTTGGATCTCGTACTTGAGAGCGTTCTTCCACTGCTTTTTTTCATTCTTCAGGTAGGTGCAGAAGTAAACGTACCGGTGCTTCGCGCTTCTCTTCTTCCTGATCCCTCGCGTCATGTCCTCGCTTGAGTAATGTCGGCTGTGCTTCCCATCTCCGGTGTAGATATCCGTCCTCTCGGTTGTTTGCCCGGTATACAGGAAATTGCAAGCCTGATAAATGTACCCATGATGATTCATTGCAGTATCGGAATACGAAACAATGATCCACCTCATAATCCGTAGTCTCCGAAGGCAAGCACTCACGAAACTTGACAGCGGTTTATCAAAGTCCTTTTCCCTACATAACCTGTTGAGTTCGTAAACACGTTCGGAATATTCTTTCCCACATATTCCTTCGCAAAGCGAGTTTGATGCAGGCTTCCCGAATGTACACACTGCCATCAAAGTCCCTTTCACGTACCAACCAAACGCTTTTGATATGCTCGGAACTCTCCCGGAATAATGCCTCGGCAGAAGAAATTGCGATGCAATCTCCGGAGATATCTCAAGCACCTCTCCAATCATTCGCCCCCCCCCTACATGGATTTTCATTGAACCCGAATAGGCTTGTCTGGCTAACCATTTCCATCGCATTACCCCTCTATTCCAAGTCTGGTCTTCCATCTTCTGAGTTTCTGTTTTTTCATCAGGTCAACGAACGTCCTGCTATACGTGATCTGATCCAGATAAAGCTCCACGTCCGCTATCTCTTCCATGAAGTTATCCAAAGCCGTCTCTTCATCAATCGGCGTTGGGTTTGTCTGATCGTAAAACCTCCGCAGTTTCAATGATGCCTGTGCCAGCTCACTGCATTCCTCTGCCAACCCGGCGAGCAGTTCAGGCAATGGCAATAATGGTCTGAACATCCTACACCTCCCGTATCTGAATTCCGTACCGCTGATACATCAATGCCCGTTTGATCCGGTATACGTCCGTTCTCGTGCCGTCCGATTTCACATCTTCCACCACGGGAGTATCGCCCTCCGAATAAACGAAATCAGCGATATACGAAACGGATCTTGCAACCAGCTTTCCGTCTGCGTCCCTCTGGCTGGGAACCAGCTCGAACCGCACCTGTCTTGATAATCCGGTAATGAGTCCCGCTTTCTCCATGAGCTTCAGTTCGCACCATCTATTGGCTTCCTTCTTGGAATCAAACCGCTCCCCGTCAATCTCCGTAATCTGGTTGTGGTATTTGCGGGTAGTTGAGCGTGAGATAGTCTGTCCGAATATATCCCTTGTTTGTGTAGCTCCATTCTCGCCCAATCGCATAAACCATCACCTCCGTTCCGTCTTTCAACCATTTCCTGCGCTTGCCGTTGATGTATACCCGGCTGGCAACCCGTCCTGATGAATTGATCTGGCATAATCCCTCACTGATGAAAACCGGATCATTTACCAACAATCCCTTGTAGATCCAGCCCTCTGCCAGTTCCAGATTCAGATTGATAATGTGCAGGTATCCGTTCCTCTCAATCCCGTCTGTCTCAACGCTATCTCCGCAGGTTCTGTAACCAAGCACCTCGCTGTTTTTCCGGGGGCTGATCCGCACATTGATTTCCGTTGTCGGGCCGCATAGAACATACATGGTGTCCGCGAATGCGTGGTTGTACAGGCACAGTATCAATGTCGCAACGCAGATCGCCATGCAGGTAATGAGCAACAGTTTGATAATCAGGAAAATGTCCCGCCTCACAGCGCCCCCGCCTCCTTCATCATCTCAATCATCCGGTTTCTTGCTTCATCCTGCGTCTGCGTGTATTCCCGCTGCTCATAATCCTGAGCGGGAACCGTTCGAAGGTTTCGGATAGTTCCGGTTTTTACTTCATCCTCCCAGCGTTTCCCATTCAGCCATGTTGCAGGATACGGAATGAACTGCCCTTCGTTCTCCTGCCATTGAGGCGATTGTTTCTGCTTCTCAATAGCCTTCAGCATGGTTGATAAAAGATCATCGTCCGCTTTCAGCTTTTCAAAAGCCTTCCGTGCGTTTGCCTTTCCTTCATGTCGTGGGTATGCGTTCCAGAATCGGTCGAATAATATCCCTTTATCTTTTTCTTTATCTTTATCTTTATCTTTATAGGCTTTTGTTCGCTTTTCTTCGGTTTCGTTCGGTTTTGTTGGGTTTTTTTCGGTTTCATCTGCTTTCATTTGATTGCAATCGCTATCATCCGGTTCCTTTTGCTTTCTTGGTCTGCCACCCTTGGAACCATTGATTCTGTTGGTTTCGCTGGTAGCAAGCTGCTTTTCTTCCATTCGGTCTATATCGCTTGCAATAAAATCAAAAGCAATTCCTTCGTTGTCAATGAAGTCGGACATTTCATCGTATCGTCCGGCGTGATAAAGCATTAGTTGGCGAAAAAGATTCCCTACCTCTTCGTTACTCAACCGCTTCAGCCTGTCGTAATAATCATCGTGGCAGATAAATCCTGTCATCGTATTTACACCGCCTTTTTGTACCTCATGTAATACTGGGTCTCTCCGTAGCGGTTTGTCCCGCATGCTTTGTTTTTGATAATCTTGTGCCCGCTCCGGATGAGCTCGCCCACCCGGGTCGATAACTTGGTGATCCCAAGTTCCGTAAAAGCCTCCATCGGGGATATACTCCCGTGATCATCCAGATAGCTCAGGATCCTCTGATGCTGTGTCATGTCGGTTCCTCCTGTTCACAAGTGTCTGTATAGTCTCGCTGGAGATCCGGCCTACTCATGATGTCATCCAGTTCCCCGGAATCTCTGGTGCAGTTAATGCCGTCATAGTACCTGCAATCCATGCACATTTTCATTCCTCCTCAAACCAGTCCTCCCACCGGGCATCCGGATCCGTCTCGTGATCCTCACAGCAGTCAGCGGGGTATCTGTCATCTGTGTCGGGGTTATAGTAGGAATCATCCGCATTGTTCCAATCGAGGGAACAGGCCTCGTGCCTCGTGTCGTAGTGGATGCAGTTCCAACACCCCTTCGGAGCCTCTTCCTTTTCAAGCTCGCCTCGCATATCGGCTTCGTATTCTGCCTTGCAGGAATAGGTCGTGTTTTTCATCCACGGATCCTCCATCGGAACGTTATCCTCATCGTTGTAGATGTACATTGACAGCCCTCCTTACTTCGTCAGTTCGTCTACGATAAAAGCCAACTTGTTTGAAATCGCCTTCAGGTGTTCATTCTGCTCTTTCAGGAGCTCCCACATCCGGTTGGATTGATAAAACACCGTGCTTAGGGGAGGAGTGGCTGGTTCCTGAGGTTTCGGATCTTCCTTCTTTTCCTCGTTCTTCCTTTCGTTTCTTTTGGCGAGTGCGATTGCGGCGTTCATATTTTTGTATTCATCATAGCTTTCGGCTTTTTTGATCCGCTGAACGGTGGATGTCGATATGCTGAGGTAGTCTGAAACTTCCTCATATGTAGCGCCACCGTTAAGCATGATTTTCACTGCATCGAATTTCTTTCTATCAACGTTCATTCTCATTGTTAGCCCTCCAAATAGTTCTTCCGAATCAGTTTCATCCATTCTTCTCGTGTGTGTGTTGCCTCATAAGCCATCTGCGCTTCGCGTTTCAGGAGAAGGTTCGTTTCCTTCTCGTACTGAGCGCCTTTTGCCCCCGTATGGCAATCGTGGCACAACCAGAGCCAAAATCCCTCACGCTCACTGATCCTCCGATTAGCTGTCCCGGCGAATACGTGGTGCCTCTCCAAGCAGGTCTCCCGTCCGCAGAGAAAACATTGTTTGTCCGTCTGGATTATGCTTTTGCCCATTGCGCCAGTAGCCTTTCCTGATCCTGTTTCCCGAGCGGTATCTGGATCTGCATTTGCTCTGCCTGATCCACGAGCCAGTCCAGCAGGATTTTCATTTCGTCCGCTGTGTAGGTGCTGGTACCGTAGTACATATGGATCAGTTTGTATCCCTCGAGCTTGCTATTGTCCACCACCTCGATAAACCATCCGTCCCCGTTACTGCTCCAGCGCCTCATCACCGTTTCAACGTCCTCGGCCTTGAGAGGGTATGGGGTGTAAACGCCAACTGCCTTGATAGCCTCCCGGTAGATCTCTTCCTTGGATCTCGGTGGATTCAGAGCCCTTCCAATGTCCGAGCACAGCGCCCAGCAGAAATTATTTGCCGTCAGGCTCCGTTTCTTGCTCGCCTTCTTGATCTCAACGGTCACGTCCTGTCCATTGAGTTTGTCGAATGTGCCCCGGAAATCGGAGGTCACCGTGATGGTCACGTTCTGTGAGCCATCACGGTTGATTGTCAAATCCTTGAGCCTACCAGTCATTTCTTTTCACCACTTGGCTTGAAATTTTTGTAGATAGCCTCGAATGTGTCGTTGACCTCCTGAACGGTTTTCATTTTCTTGGCATTCGGGAGCACACCGCCATCCTGAAGGGCTTCCCTGTAGCCATTGAAAACTTTCAGTGCATCGGTACTGTCGGAAATCCCGAACGCCTCCATGAATACATCCATACAGGATTTGAAGGCCGCTTCCACCGTTGTTGCGCCTACGGTCGAGGAAACAGTCACTTCAACTTTCTCAGCCCTTGGAGGGGGAGTGAACGGCCTTTCCTCGGTCGGCTTGATATCGAGAGTTGTATTGCTGTTTTTCGGATTCCTTGGCGAGAGGGAATCATCATCCGAATCCTTGGAATCATCGATCATCAACAGGGCATTGAGAGCGTATTTCCGGGCATAGGAGCTGCAAGCCCCGGTGATCTGGCACCCGTCCATGCCTTTTTTGGTGTCATCCTCCCGCGCATACGCAACAGCGGAAACGCTTTCTTCGCCGTCCGTCAGGGTAACTGTGGCCTTGATGTAGATCCTGTCCCCGATGACCACGGGCTCATCATTGATAATCAATACGAGGCCGTTGAGCAGGGGTTTCACGGATTCAAGGATGCCCTCCGCATTCCTGTAGGCATACTTCCCGAAGGAGTTGTACAGGTTCTTCGGAGCCTTCAGTTCTTGCTGGATTCTGGCGAGTTCACTGTAGATTTTTTTCATTTGACCGTTCTCCTTCATCATGCTATAATGACAGGGTGATATTGTTGTTAGCCCTTCAATTCACAGCCTCTCTGCAACGCAGAGGGGTTTTCATTTTCCCGGGAATACCGGATTGTTGTACCCAACCACCGGAAACAGATCCGGTTCCCTGCGGTTCAGCCATCTCCGGATCCGGCTCATGATTGTTACCCTGCGCCCGATTTTCTTGGCCCGCATCGGGCAGTACACGTAACGGCTGGTCATTCTCTCCACCCCCTCGAATAGTTTTTCTGCATTTCCTTCAGGTCGCACTCGATGCCCTCGAGATCCTGCACGTAGGATTCCAACTTGTCACCCATCGGGGTATCCGGAAGCTCGGAGGCCGCGTCCATCACGAAGTTGATTGCCCGGTTCAGGTGGCTGATCGCCGTTTTCAGGAACCTGCTGGCCTCAATCAGTTCCTGCTCATTCGGATCCGGAGCGTTCAGGTCTTCCCACATCCGTGCGCTCTCTGCCTCGTACATCTCCTGTGTCTGCCAAAGCGTCATGCTCCAGCACCTCCTTCGTCCAGAATCCTGTTTGCGATTTCGTAAAACATCCGGAAAACGCCAGAGTTCTGGCTTTTCTCAACGTAATCAGCCAACGGATTGGTATTATCAACCTCAACCTCACATTTCCTCATGGTCTTGTAGGCAAGCCCGTGCGCTTCCCATTTATCAATTCCGTCAGCGCATATTTCCCGATTCCTCAGTGCGTAGTACATCATGTCAACGCCCTCGTTAAATCCCTTTTCGCACTGCTGGAGGACATAGCTGCTTAACGGATCAATGCGCTCAAGGCTTTTTTCCCGTGCATCCGTGATAATTTTCTCGAAATCAGTCGCGGAGATCATCATCTTTATTCGCCTCCATTTCCGTCTTGTTAAGAACGTACACAGCATCGGCGGTTTCAGGCCCCTTGATGGAGAAGAAATTGAAATAACCATCGCTCGCGTGAAGGCTTATGCCCTCGATATCGTCCATGTACGCCTTTGCAGTGTCCCAGATGTCATGCAGGTAGCCCATGATGAGATTCTCGCACTCAGTCCGTGTCATTTGTTAGCCCTCCGTTTCATTTCTTCCCGGATCATCCAACCCGGCATTACCATTTTCCGCTGTTCCCACTCCCGGATCGCTCGCTCGCTCACCATCAACGGCTGTTCGATGTGTACCATCTGCCGGATGTATTTCCGGGCAGTGGCAGGATTGCATTGGTAGCGCTCCTGTATGTCTCGCACCGAGTAGAGCCGTTCCATGGTGTCAACCAGCCTCCTGATCTGTGAGTTCCTCAACCTTTACGCCCAGAGCATCTGCGATTTTTTCAAGCGTCTCCGGCTTTGCCCCTCGCCTGTTGTGCTCAAGGTCGCACAGGTATGGCTGGGAGATCCCCGCCTTGCTCGATAGGGTGGTTTGCGTCACCCTGAGCCGTTTCCGGATCTTCCGGATCTGATACATGGCTATTTTCACCTCCAATATCCTTAAATAGCTGTCCTACAAGAATATAGCATTTTATAGCCAAGAAGTAAATAGCTAAAATGTTAAAATTATATTGCAATTATTGCTATAATCGTGTAAAATTTTATCGAACGGAGGGGCTGAAAATGAATATCATAAGGGAACTTCGCAAGAAGAAGGGCATCCAACAGAAAGAACTATCAATAGAAATCGGAGTTTCGCAACCAACAGTCAGCGATTGGGAGAAGGGGAAGAAAGATCCGTCCAGCGAGTCTCTAAAAAAATTAGCCGAATATTTCGGGGTTGATGAGCTTGTTATCCTCGGGAAAGGCGTTGTGGATCTGGCGAGTAACGAAAGTGTGATGCCTAAAACGCCTGAAGCCCGGATCATATCCGAATGTATTGATAATATGCCGGAGGAAAAGCGCAAACAGGCTCTGAGCATTTTCTCCACCATTTACAACTTAAAGGGAGGAAACAACGAATGACACCTGATTTCGACAGGGCCGCAACTCTGGCTGCCGAAACGCTCATCAAATATAACATCTGCTCATCTCCGGTTTCGCCGTTGCCGATTCTCAAAAAGATGAAGGGCGTTATCGTTGTTTCATTTGCGGAAATATCTGATAGCATCGATATGGACAGGAGCGAGCTCATTTCCATGTTTAATGTCAATCAAGATGCGGTGACATCTGTCCATGTGGATGATGGAAAGCTCCGATATGTCGTGGCCTACAACCAGAGGCTACCGTTTTATATGTTGCAGAGAGGATTATCAAGGGAGCTCGGTCACATCATGCTGGGTCACGATGGATCCCGCCCAGCCCATGTGAGATACGCTGAGGCGGTATGTTTTGCCTATCATCTGCTCTGCCCTCGGGCGCTCATCCACGCTATGCAGGAGTCTGGAGCGAAACTAACCATAGAAACCCTCGGCAACCTTACCGGGTGCTATGAGCGTTGCCTCTCTGGAATGAGAAAAACTCCAGCCACGCACGTCCCGGCAGAGCTAAATAAGAAGGTCGCGGAGCAGTTTGCTGAGTACATTGATAATTTTCTGGATTACCATGCTGTCATCGCCAAAGATGATGATTCCGCGTTAGCTGATTTCGGCACATACATGGATGGATACGAGGAATAACAATGCCACGCCCCAAAAAACAGAAACTGAAGAAGCGCAAGGATGGGCTGTACGTTTGCCGGTATAAGGATCAGTATTTCTATGGGAGGGATCCTGAAGAGGCTCTGGATAGGCGGGAGGAATACAAACGTCTGGAGAGTCAGGCCGTTATTTCGTCCTCTATCGTACGAGATTACTCCAATAAGTGGCTTCCACGGGCGCACCCAAACATTTCCCCGTCCACGATGACAGGGCTCAAAATCCACGTTACAAAGCTCTGTAGAGTGATCGGGGATTACAGGCTGGATGAGGTTGTCCCGTCCCATATCAAGGAAGTCTACACGCGGGAATACATCGGATTATCAAACTCGTACATCAAGGCTGGGAGGCAATTGTTCATCTCTCTGTTTGATTCGGCGGTTGCGGATGGGATCATCCGGACAAACCCGGCCCGTGACAGAACCGCGAAGCCTCACAGGGGAACAGAGGGAGGTCACAGGGCTATCACGGATCAGGAGCGCGAGTGGATCAACACCTACTGCCATGATCACAGGGCATACCCGGCAATCATTACCATGCTCTACGCAGGGATCCGGCCTCAGGAAGCCAAAGCCCTCACCATTGAAAAGGCCCTTGATGGGGATGTCCTGCATATCACGGAGTCAGCTCACCGAAAGGGCAACAACCAGTACGAGATTACCAATAAGGGCAAGACAAAGAACGCCATCAGGGATGTCCCGGCGTTCCCGCCCGTCAAAGAGGCTCTTTCTAATAGGAAAGGATTGCTGATCACCACTGCCAAGGGAAAACAGATTACGTCCACTACATGGCGCAACGCAATGGATTCCTACCGCACCTGCATGGAAACCGCAATAAACGGCATGCACAAAAGATGGTACGGGCGAACAAAAGAGCACAAAGCCATCCTTGAGGCCGGGGGAAAACTCCCGCCGTGGATAGAGTTTACGGTTGTCCCCTACGATCTCAGGCATAGTTTTGCCACTTGGGCAAGGGATCTTGGCGTGGAGCTCCACACAACCATTGAGTGGATGGGGCACTCCGATGCCACCATGATAATGAAAATCTACGATGAGGTCACCGACAATCGGAGCAAAACGGAGGCAGAAAAGGTCTTAAAAATCGCGTTTCGTGGTGCAAACGGTGGTGAAGAAGATCCGGAAAGCTCTGAAATGATTGATAAATAAGGGGCTCTGGCTCCTATCAGTTTCGGATTCATACCCGGAGTGTCATAGGTTCGAGTCCTATTTGAGCCACACGAAGAAATCCCTTGAGATCAACGTCTCGAGGGATTTCTTCTGTCTATCCGTGAACATCAAAAACTATCAATTTGTGACAATTAAAATCAAAAAATGGTGGTGAAACGGTGGTGAAAAGCCCCGGGATCACTCCCGGAGCCGTTCCAGAACCGTGTTGTACAATTTTGGGTGGATCGATTTGATTGTGTCCATCATGTCATTGAGGATCAGCATTGCCTGAGAAAAATCTTTTTTCCGAAAAATTTTCAGAAATTCGGAATCTCCGTCCAAAATAATTTCTATAACAGGCTCCGGAGCCTCTGGCGGTGCTAAATGATCCCGCACCACATAGAGCATTGCCAGCTTTTCGATAGTCGAAAACGAGGCTGGCTGTGCCTCCAGTTTGATAATCTCGCGGTTGATCTCATCGAGCATATAATCACGAACCCTTGAACATATCCTGATACATTTTCACGTCAGCGGCTTTTTCGATCTGCCGTTCATGAATGTAATTATAAACTGCCAGCATATCAGCCGGGGGTTCGCCTTCCTTTTCCCGGTATTCCCGGATAATCTCAACAACAGCCCCGTGTAGCCGGTTCATATGATCCATTTCCTCACTGGAAAGAGAACTAAACAACCGGGCAAGTGTCGGGCGTTCGTCTTTCATTTTCAATGCACATTTGATATATTTCAGCGCGTCAGACAACTCATCGTCAATCTTTTCGGTGAGGCTTTTGATAATCTCCATAAAAATCCTCCTTACGCTTTCTCAACCCGAAGGCTCACGTTCTGCACATTCCCGGCTCCTTCCAGCAGAACGAGCGTGAGATTGTCCACAGAATCGCAACAGCAACCCTGCCGGATTGTGGCCTCAATGGGCAGTGTTACCGGATTGCTCGCCGCCGAGGCATAGCCGTAGGAAATTGCTCCGGGCAACTGGGCACCGTTCACAAACAGGCCAGCGGTCACATTTCCAATGGCAGTAGGGGAGACAGTCACATTGCCCGTAATGGTGTAATAGCCCTCGCCACTGCACTCAATGGCATTTCCGGACAGTTTGAGATTGCAACCGAACCGCCTCTGTACGGATCCGAGGGGAATAATGCTGTTTTCAATAACCGCCTGAGTTGAGGGGTTTGCTACCTGAATAAGGGATCTGCTCATATTATCATTCCTTTCTATAAAATAGGCGGGACATTTCTGCCCCGCCGTGCATCCTCGCCGGTCGGGCGTGTTTCTGTTGATCAGATGTTATTGCATCCGCAGCTCATGGGCGGGAAATAACCGCCGTTGAATGACCACGAGTTGGGATAGCGCAGAACGTTGCTCGTAGCGTTCTGGAGCTGGAGGGCAGAAACCTGCGCCTGAAGGCTCTCAATTTTATCCTGCGCAATCATGTCCTTCACGCTCTGAATCTGTGCGGTGAACGCCGCATTGGTCGCGGCATCGCGCATGGCTCCGTTATAGTCATTCTGCATGACCCGCTGTTTGACATCACAGCAGCAACTCTGCATCTGTCCGGCAAGGCTGGTCAATGCGGTTTCGACCGTGCCAAATTCCCGAATCAGCGAAGCGTTGCCGTCCTTGATGGCGTTGATAGCGTTCGTTGCGTTCTGCGTGGAGGCCGCGATTGTCTGCGCAGTTCCGTTCGTCACAGCGGAGAGAATATCTCTGGTCTGCGCCATAGTATTCTGGTTATCAAATCCACGCTGCATATCTGCATTCAGTGCGTTCACGCCACCATTGTTCCCGCCGAAACCGCCGAACCCGCCATTGAAAATCCCTAACAGGATAAGCAAAGCGAAGATCCCGCCCAGTCCATTCAGCCCGAAGCCTCCGTCACTGCCCATAGGGTACACGGGGGTAATTCCAGTAGAAGAATCCATAATTAATTTCCTTTCTGTTTTTTATTTACTCGCCGTTCGTCTGCGCACAACGTCCGGTCTGTATCACACATCCTTCCTCGCCTGTAATGGCGTTTTTGGCCTCATTTGAGTGCGTCTACGAATTCCTGATAGTCTATCCCTTTTTGCTCGCAGACAGCCCGTATTGCCCCGTCTACGCTCCCGTATTGATTGATTATCTGCTGCACTTGCGGATTCTGGTTCATGATCTGGTTCAGCATCATTTGCGGGTTCTGCAAAGATCCGAGCATCGCCCTCGCTTGCTTAACGCCTTGTATCACCGGGTTTGTTCTGATCCCTAACTGCTGGAGTATTTGCGGCATTTGCATTCATGAATTCCTCCAATTTTTTAATTCTTCCCTCAAGGCTCCCGTAGTCAGGAGCCGGTGCCACCTGATGAGGCGTGATGTCATACGCCGATACGGTTTTGTATCCTGCGCCATCACTGGTTACCAGCCACACCATGAGTCCGGATTCATCCAGTAACAGAGCAGAACTGTTCGGGCCGAGCTGGTATGTTCTCGCTCCATTCTCGCCGTTCACACGAACAACCTGCGTCTGGTTTGTAAAGGACATATTTGTCCCTTGCAACGGTTGCATTCCATACGGGTTCAAATATGGATTCTGAAAATTCATAGTCCATTTTCCTCCTGATATCTCGTTTCCTCCTCAACGCTTTCCACGTAGCGTTCAAAGTCAAACAGGTTTCCGGATCTTTTATATGTCCCATATACGCACAGCGCAACATCTCGTGGCATTCCGCAGTTAATCAGCCGTGCGATCAATTTATTCATCGGATCACCTCCGCTTATATTTTCCAATAAAAAAAGCCCTCTGGCGAGGAAGCCAGAAGGCAAGATGGGGGAACATTTTGTGCAATTATTTTTCGTTGATGTATTTCATGATGAAGTCTCTCACCCATGGATTCAGTTCGATGTCCCGGGCGCTTTCTTCTGCGATCTCGTAGAGCCGAGCAACCGCATTATCAATGTACGTGGATCCTGAGTACGGGCTGTTGACACTATACAGGGATTCGCGGTTGTCCTCAATTATCATGTCAACACAGTAGCAATGCTCTTTCTCTTCCCACATAAGCACACTGGCCCTTTCGCAAAACTTGCAAGTCATTCCCTCGGAAGTCCAATGCCACGTCTGTTTCGCGGATTTGGTTTCAACCGCCAACTTGATAAAAAAGTCATGAAGTTTCGTAACCGTTGTGGAATGCGGTTCGCTGATCAATGTTTCAATGGTAGTTCCGAGAGCGTCCGCAATCCTGCCGATTTTTTCAACGCTGCAATTTCTCTTCCGGGACAAGTAACCAACGGAAAGCCCCGCCATCCTCTCAATGTCCCCGAGTTGCAACCCTTTTTGTTTCGCAATCTCCTTCACGTTGGAATAAAGGTTAATCAGGATTTCCGAGTTGTTCTGTTTCCTATTCATCGTCAGCCCTCCTCACTGGAACTTGAAAGTTTCCCGAACGCCCTTGAGGCTGTCCCAAGCAGCCTGATAGCTCCCGAACCTCTCCCGGTAGTTCTTTGCGATAATTTCACGCTGATACCGGAAGGTTTTGCCGTCCACATGGAAACCAACCTCTTTGCCGATCTGAACCGTGATTGCCCTCATGAGATTTTCAAACCGCTTCCTTGTCATTTTCGGCCTCCGTTTCTCCGGGGGATTTAGCCGCCCCCGGTCGGCGTTTTGTCAACCCACAGAGGAGAGGAACTCATCGAGAGCCTCTTCAGCGCTGGCGTTGTAGGGCTCCGGATCCTTCGTCCCAACCTCAACCTTGCACCGGTTGATGAATGTCTGCTTGATGCCCCGGAACTCATCGTGTCCCTTCACCGTCCCGGTCACCTTCCGCACGAGCTCGAGGTCATCCGGGAGGCAGTTGATGTTGCTGGCCCTCCACATAAGCACGTTGCCTTCCGTGCTCACGAATTTCACAAGCCACATCAGGCCGTAGTCGGTTGCCCAAGAGGTCACAACCTGCGTGGAGGCTACATCGAAGGTGATCCGCTCGCCGTCCTTGCCAACGTGGCAGGAAACCTTCTCGCGCTCTTCCTTGGCCTTCCGCTCGGCCTCCCGAGCAAGGCTCTTGTTCCAACTCGGGATCAGGGAAGCGAGGATCCCGTAGTGCCAGTTCCGAACCTCGCCCATGCTGCATACGAGCTTGAGGTTGTGCAGGTAACTGCTGTGGCTGTCATCCTGCGCCTCAATCCACGCGAGAGCCTCTTTGGCTTCCTTCACGGCGGCGGGGGAGTCGGCGTTGAATCCGATCCGCTCCATCTCCTCTTTGACCTTGTAGAACCGGTCATAGTCGGGGAAGAACATGTGCTTCCGGTTGTGGGCCACATCGTAGAAGCTCCCGGCCCGAGCTGCGGTGGAGAGCCTTCCTTCCTGCCCCTTCGGAACGAACCCGAACAGCCGGATCGTCTCGCTCATGAACCGAGTCACCTCTTCGACATCGTAGTACTCAACCCGCCCGAAGAACCCGCAGCCACCAGAGGGGATCTCTGCTTCCGCTTCCTCGAGGCCGGTGAACAGGCTCTGGTAGAACGCGATCATCTCCGCGCTCATGCCGTGGGTGTAATCCTTCAGGCATCCGCGTCCAACCTGCTTGATTTCGCCGGTTTCGGTGTTCTTCACGAGGTACAGATACTTGCGCCAGACATTCCGTCCGCAGTGCTCGCAATAGGCATCGCTGGTGTAGTACTTCGTGGGAACCTCAACGTCCCGGGCACTGTTGATCAGGTTGCCCTTCTCGGTGCGCTCAACGCTCGCCAACCACTCCCAACCGTTCATCTGGGCTTTGCCCTCGGCCTCAACCTCCACATAGCGGAGCTTGTGGAACTCGCCTTCGGAATCCTTGACATTGCGGAATTCCTCGTTGCCAGTCAGGCGATAAGTGAACTCGAGGCCGTACTTCCGGCACTTGTTCTGAACGGTCTTCATTTTCTTCTCGAGCTTCTCGAGGAAGCCCTCCCAAATCATGTAGGTCACTTTTCGCTCCTTCCCCGGCTGTCCAGCCGCTCCCCGGTGGGGGCGAGGCCCATTCCCCGCCCCTGATTATTCTATCACTATGCGCATAGTGTGTCAACGATTTTTTTAAATGAAATACCGCCGATATGTCGGCGGTACATCGGCGGTACATCGGCGTTATACGCTCCGGTGCATTTCCGGCTTCCACTCGGAAACCTTGCGGGAGAGAATGCGCCATTGGGTGGGAACCTCCGGGAGCTCTCCGCTGTTCCACGCATCAATCGCCTTTTCCATCAATTCCCGGGCTGATTCGAAGCTCTCCGTTGCGTTGATGAATCCGCAATAGGGGATCCTGCCCCGCATCCAGTGTCCATGCCGAAACATTTGCACCTGATATTCTCTCATCTCGCTTACCTCCTCTCAATCACGGTCAACCCACAGGTGGAGGCACTTTCCGTGCCCGAACACGTCAGGGCCAACAGCGAACTGGATCACGTTATAATCGCCCCAACCATCCCGAGCAGTCATAACCGCCATGTACTGAGGAGTGTGATCGGCCTTAAAGGTGCAATCCCGGATAGCAACGCCATCCTTCTCGTCACGAGCCAGCATCAGGAAATCGCGCACTTTGATATCCATAGTCCCTCCTTTCCCCGGGATTAGCCGCCCGGGGTCGGCATTGTCATTAGGAAACCCAGCTACCGTAACCAGTGGGGGCGGGAACCGGGAGATCCGGAACAACCGGGGGCTTAATCGGAGCCCGCTTTTTCCGGGTCTCAGTCGGCTCCACCTGCGCGGAGGAGAAGAAGCAAGCTTCCTTCCGGAACATCTTCAGCTCCGTCTCATCGGTGTCGTTGCCGTCACCGTCCTTGATAACCTTCTCCGCGCCCTTCCAGATCGGGAACCGGGCAACGGCCTTCTCGCCCTTCTTCACGCTGAACCCGAGGTTCTTCCAGCAAGCAAAGGTGTGGATCGGTTCAGGCTCCATGATCTCGTACTCCTCGCCGTCAGGCCCCGCTACCGTAAGCGTCCGGCCCGTGGAGCCAATCACCCCGGCGTTCATGAGATCCACGCTGTTCCAGAAAATGATCATCGCGTTCGTCATCGTTAGCCCCTCCTTATCACTTGAAAAAATATTTCACATCCGCATCGCACCGAACCGTTGTCGGATTGTGCCCATTGAGAAACACGGTGCACTCGCTGTACCTTGTGCTGTCAAGGATCCACCGGACAACCCTCTCAAGATCAATCGAATCGGGAACCTTGAAGCAGGTACTCTTGATCGTGGAGAAGTAATCATAGCGGTTATCAACCGAAACGATCCGGTCGAACTCCTCATCAGCCTTCCGCTCAACGATTCCCCGGGTGGCAAGAAGTGCCTTCACCCTTGCGAGCTCCTCGAGCATCTCGAGCTCATACGCATGCCGCCTGTCGGCGTTTGCTCTGATCTCCTCGCGCCACTTGGCCTCGTACTCACCGCTCATCATCGTTAGCCCTCCAATCTCCGGCGTTCTCCGGGAGCCGGTTCCCCGGTGGCCCCTCAGGGGGGCCCATAGACATAATAGCACTATGCGCATAGTGTGTCAACAAAAAAATAAAGATCCGGGATTTTATTTCCCGGATCTCGCCATGTCATCTGAAATAAGCCCTTTGATGTACCCGGTCACTTTCCCAGATCCCTTCTTGTCCAGCCATTCCAGCAGTCGTGCATCATCCTCGCTGTTTCTGTTAAACGGGATATATTTCCGCGTGATGTTGTCTCTGGCGTACCGGATATCATAAGCCTGTTTCTTGCTTTTAGCCTCCGGGCTCAGGTGCCTACTCATTGTTTTTCCTCCTGCTACCAATATAATTCCCTGTCCGGATCCGTCTGTCTACGTCCGTTTCGTGTTCGTCTATCAGCCAGTCACGGCCTATTTTTTGTGCGGTCTTGTATGCGCCTCGCTGGCATTTGTGCCGGACATTATCATGCCTCAACCCATTGCGCTCGGCGTAATCCTTGATTGAGATCAGGGCCATTGGATACAACCTCCTTTTGGGAGATTGTATCCTGTTCCCGGATCATTGTCAAGCCGTTAGGCAGAGTGTGCTCCCGGTAGAGAGGAAATAGTCCGCGTGGTCGCAAACGGCATCGTATTTCCGGCTGGCGTTCTCGCCCATGAAGCTGTCAACCGTCCTCTTTTCCTCTGCGGTCAGATCCCGGTAGCGCTTTTTCCCGAAGGCCGGAGGAAGCCACATTTTCCCTTTGGCTGCGAAGATGTTAAATTTCGCCAGCAGATCCATGTTCCGGAATTCGAGGTGCGCCGTGCCCTTTTTGTAAATCGTCAGGTAGAAGTACTTCGTTTCGATCTTCTTTGTCTGCCCGTTTTCCTTTGCCTCATCCAGAATATCCCGGAGAGGCTTGCCGTCAATCGTTCTCCCGCCGTCCAGATAGTTCATGATTTTTTCGATGTCAGAGAGCTTGTCCCGGATCCTCCACCAATCGAAGCTCCCCCAAACGCTGTCCCAGAGATACATCGGGATGATTACCTTTTTGTTCACGGCGAATGCGTCATTGGTTTTCCAACCATCAAAATAGTGCCGGTTCTGGGAATTCTCATCTCGCCACGAGTATTTCCGAGTCCAGTCATCGAACAGGCTCATGATTGTGCTCTCTACCCCGTCATTTACGCGAGCGTTCATCTGTACCATGATCTCGTAAATGTTGAAGGAGGAAAACTCGTAATCCTGCAACCTGTCAATCTGCTTCTGAAGATCATCCCGGAGGTTTGTGGTAAGCTGGCCCATGAACTTCGGAGCTCCAAACAGGGCGCTCCAGTATTTCGCCCGGGTGCGCCGAACAAACACATTCACGGAGGGGGCCTCTTTCCCACACGAAAGCTCCAGCGTGGTTCCGTAGGCTTTGTCAGAGGTTATTGAGCTCTTCAGGAGCTCGTTCATGGCTCTCCATTCGTTTATCAGGGCGATTCCGCACTGGATCTCGTAATTGTACCGATCCACAATGGCCTCGATAAAATCAGCCTTTGATAGGTCATTGACATCGGAGCCCATCTCCACATACTTGTGTCCGGCGCGGAGGTTGTCCATGATAAAGCTGGGCCGTTCCTCCGCAATCGGCTTGCGGTAGGAGATCAGCGCAACCTCAACGCCCGTCTTCCGCTCCGCTGTCAGGAACTCTCCGGGGAGGTAGTCGATCCTCGCATCCCCAAGAGCCTTCAGAAGCGCTCTGCGGGCCTCAGAACACGGGTTTTTGAGGCTTTCAGCGTTCAGAAGGGCAATCATCTGTCCACCGTCTGCAAGCAGTGAAATGGCCTTCAGAACATGATTAACGCCGTCCTCGAACGGGGGGTTCATCAGGATCAGAGAATACCGCTTTGCTGTCGTATATGTCAGGAAATCCCCGTGAACAACCCGGAGCCCCTTCTCGTTCAGAATCGCCCGGAGGTTCGGGTCAATCTCCACGCAGTCCAGATCCACCTTTGAAATGTCCTCATCGGCGCGGTAGCCCCTCCGGGAAACAGCACGTTTTGCTGCGGGAATCGCAAGATCGCCTTTCCCGGCGCTCGGCTCGAGGATGGAGCTAACATACGTCCAGTCTACCAAGTCCAGCATTTTCTGAACAAGGTGAGCGGGGGTGGGATAGAACCCACCCTCCGCTTCGGGGGTTGAAATGTAGTTCATGATTTCGTTCATCACAGTTCCTCCCTCCCGTGCAGGATGTCGTACCAGTAATCGCCTTTCAGGATAACCTCCAGCACATTGTCAAACATCGGATACTTCCGGATCCGGATGTTCGCAACCACGGAGTCCGCAAACGCCCGTTCGCCACCCTTCAGGTCAACGTAGTCAGTGCCCTCGTACTTTGTAACCCCATAGCGAGTCCGGACAAAAACGTGGCAGGTGGGTGAAACGTCCCACAGTTCACTGAGCTTCATTCTCCGTGCCTCCTCTCAATATCTCGCGTGTGCAAGGCGAGCGATTCTGCGCACCATGCACTTCAGGCCGTCCTCAATGGTCTTTGCATCGTGCCAGTGCCTGTCACCAATACAGACAAACAGGTCATCCGCATCGTCATCCCGGAACCACTCATCGCCGTGCTTGTCATCCATGCAACCAACGAGCGTCACATCGCTGGAATCGCAGTACAGGCGAATTGAGAAATCTCCGGTCTGTCCGATGAAATCAAGATAGCCCCAGCGGATCAGGATCTTTTCCTTGTTGATGCGCTTTACGTGCCAACCCCAGTTCTTGTCCTTGTCGTTCTCGTTGCGCATGGCCTCAACAATCAGGCCTCTGTAATTCCGCAGATCCATTGTCAGCCCTCCTCTATATCAATGATCTTCTCACCGTAGCGGTAATCAATCCCGATGAGATCCGCAACCGCAGCAGCGAGCCGTGCGCTGTCACTCACGATTTTCCCATGCACGAGGTCGATGTAGGTTTTGGATGCCTTCAATTTTCGAGCCTCAGAATTCGAGATGTTCTCGCCACGGAAATCCGCATCGCTGATGTTTCCGCTCTTGTAGTAAGCGCAATTCAGCCCGAGAGTCGAGGCGTTGATATACATCCTGTCCATGCCGTTCTTCTGCCAGCGGTTGAAACCCATTTTTTCGAGCTCAGAAATCCTCTCCATGATCGCCATTGGTTAGCCCTCCATTTCTCCGATGTCTGGCACCGGCTACGAGTGGCGGTGTACGCCACCCGTCTGCCGAAGTCAGCGCTTCTTTACTTCCACCGCAACGGTATCCGGAAGTCCTCTGGCAAGATCAGCCATTTTTTCGGCTGTTCCTTTTGCCCTGTAATGCTGCCCAAGCTTTCCCAGATCAAGAACCCCAATCGTTGTAGTGATCACAAGGTACCACATTGCGAACCCTCCTTCCCGGCCCTCACAGGGGGCCCATGGACATTCTATCACTATGCGCATAGTGTGTCAACAAAAAAATAAAAAACCGGGGATTTCTCCCCGGCGAACATTTGGAACCATTCTGGATCCAGTCTGCATCCAATCTGGTTCCATCTATTTAACATACCTGAACAGAACATCCTCATTCTTCTTGACAATGTTCCACACCTGTCGGCGGGTGAGGCCGAACATTTCCCCGAGCTTTTCCAGCCCTACGCCGTCCACGAGCCGTTTGTACATTAAGCGTCTGTCGCGTTCCGAGTGGATGTGCTCTTTGATCAAATCACGGATCTGGCTGTTTGTGTACTCCATCCTCCACCTCCGTGATCCGCACATGAACGATTTCCTGCCAGCCCTTCTCACGGTCATTGTAGGAGGACAGGAACATCCAGCCAAGCGTGACAAAACCGAGCATCATAACGGTCAACGATACAATCAGAGCAATCAGCATCCGTTTGTTTGCGCGGTTGTAGTGCATCAGTACATTCTCATGAGCGAAAAACGGCACACACGCCTGTTTTTCATCGCAGTTTTTGCAGTCCATACGTCCTCCTACAACATTTACTCTTCGTCAGGCGGTTCATGTTGCACGGTATAGCTGATATCCACGTTCGCTGCGTCAACCAGCCCCTCACCGATGATGTACGCAATTACGGTTGCTCCCGCCATAATCAGGGCAGACACCTGCACAGCGGTTTCCTGTGCAATGCCCAGCGCAATGATCAACATGGACGCGAATTCCGCAATGCTCAACCACATTTTCCGGGAAGTCAACTTTCTTTTCCAATCGATCATGATTTTCCCTCCTATTAAATAATGGTCATATGGATAATTTTTTCATAGAGTTCCCTGATAGTATCATCCTGCTCGCCGTTCCCCAGAGCGATATAACTCTGGTAAATCGACACCACAGCATCTTTCCGGCTCACGGATATTTTTGACCCGTCCGCAATGCAACGGTCATAGGTATCGAGGATCTGAATCCGAAGAATGCCCCTCAACCCGCTTTCAATGGCGGCGTTCTTGGCTTTTTCAGCTTTAAACCGGTTCGCCAGATGAGCATACGCAGCAGACAATCCGGCAACCACGATCCCGAAAACAAACTCCAACCAATATTTCAGTATGAAATCCCACATAACGCATCACTCCTCTGTCTTGGTCGCGTCCGGATATGTTGCTATAATCGCCTCTGCCTGTGTCAGCGTCAGGTGAGGAACAACCACGGTATATAGTTTCGTAGGTTCTACGCTGTCCAGAGCGTCCCATGTGGCCTGTCCGATGATTCCATCGGGTTCCAGCCCGTTATCCCTCTGGAAGGCTTTTACGGCCTTTTCTGTGGCGTCTCCGAACTTGCCATCCGCACCCCATTTTCCGAGGTCGTACCCGCGCTGAATCAACTGCGTCTGCGCCAATGTGACATAGCTCCCGGAATCGCCTTTCTTGAGCGTGGGTTTCTTATCCGGCAGGCTTCCGTCAATACACTTCGGAATCGCCCAGTGCGTCCATTTTTTATTGCGGGTTTTGCTGAAGACAACGCCGTTGCCACATTCAATTGTCTGCCCCTTATAACCGAAACCTGTATGCGCCATTTTGCGGGGATCGCTTTTTTCCGGATAGAACAGGCATACCAGTACATCATCCGGGATATCGTCTATTGTGCCTTTGGCTGTCCAGTTATTATCATCATTCCATTGGGATGTGGCTCCGGTTCCCATGAGTTTCCAATCGCACACCTGAAGCAAGATCCAGTAGGTAAAGCCCCGGCAATCGAAGGATCTAACTCGTTTGTTATCCGGATACCATTTGCACCCGGAACAGCTCGATGCGCCGTTTCTCAACACGAGGCATTTGGTCACCAAGCCCGTCTGATCCGGGTGCTTATCATAAACGCTTTTCCGTTGGGAGGGAGTGCAGTATTGCCCTCTATCGCCAAAAATATAGGGATAACCTTCACATAACATAGCGGCTTGCCATGCGGCATCAGAGACAGGAATCCCACTTTGTTTTATAATTGCTATCTGTGAATCGACATAACTCGCAGGATTCATTAACCCACCTCCAAATACTGCCATTGATATCCTTTTGATCTTCTGGCCTGTTTTTTACAACACGCAGATATTTCCTTAATCTGACAACCCGTTGTTTTTGATGCAATATTTAAGGATGGAAAATCATATCGTTTTCCATCCTTAAATCCGATAACAGGAATTGCATTCAGCCGATACCTTTTTTGCTTAATTCCGTGGTGAACATTGCCAAACTGTGTTGTCCACTCCAAATTATCCGAAGCGTTATTGCTTTTATCGTTGTCCTTGTGATTTACTACATTGCATCCGGTTTTTTTGTCGCAAAATGCTTCTGCAACAAGGCGATGAACATATCTATGATTCCTTTTTCCGTTAACACAAAAGCGGACAACGCAATAACCATTTGAAAGAACATAAGGCTTTCTGATATTTCCTGTAACGGTGTTTTTTATTCTTCCAAGGTTGCTGATCTGATACACACCGTGCATTCCATCTATTGATTTCCACTGCTCTTTATCAACTTCTGTATTCATCGCTTATTCCTCCTTTCAAGGAGAAAAACTGTTCCCATTACTGTGACGAACAGGACATTCACGCCGAGGATCCCGATGACCGTCCATCCAATCCAACTCATACTACTCCTCCGGGGCGATCCACGTTTCCTCCAGCAACACCGCACCGCTCATGTCGGTGATCATGCAGGATACGTAGTCAGTGCCGTTATTATTTCCATAGGCGTATGCGCCGAGATAGGCGTGATAAGATTGTTTTGCCGCTTCAAATGTGTCTTTGATTTCAATTCCCTTGTCAAAGGTTCCGCTAGTTCGTTTGATCCTGTGCATAAAAAATTTCATTTTATTCTCCTTTCTTTTGATGATTTGAAAATCAATTAGAATCCGTGTATTGTGCTGATGTAAACAGAAGCATTATTCGCGCTTGATGCAATTTTGAATTTCCCTTCTGAAGAAGAAATTCGCAGGATATCGTAAGTAGATCCGTAAGCAACAGGAATATATGCAACGTCTACTTGTGGATAAGGAAATAAAAACATTGCTCTATTTCCAGCAGCGATAGAACCATAAAACAAAATAACTCGAAGAATGAAATATGTGCCTGAAGTAAGACTTTTCTCAACATTGATATCGTTACTATACGTCCCACTTCCCGTGTAAACAGTTTTCCACCTGAAATTTTCTATGGAGTCCTTAATATCATTCAGAGCACCTTTGTTAATTGAAGAGGAAAGATACGAACTATCAATCACTGTATTAGCCGGAATCGCCTTTATTGCGGTATAGGAATAATCATTCCGTCCGCTGATTGTTGAATTTCTCAAAATCACATATGAGCCAAGAGGAATGGAAGAACCGCTTTTATTTCCATTCACGACATATGCCATATAAGAGGAAATTCGTGTATCACACGCCATAAGATTGTTCGCAATTCCGTAAGACATACCGGACAAATTACTGGAAGATAATGTGTCTCCTGCTGCTATATCTGCGGATGCCACGCAAGAAGAACCCTTCCAAATTACGTACCATCCCTTGCTGATGTCCCGTGAAGCCGTGTCCGTGTTCTCCACATAAGCAATATCTGCTTTTGTTGCTTCAAGCTTCGTATTAATGCCCGTTATATCCGTCTCATGCTCTGCAATGGCTCCGGTCAGAGTGCTGGCGGTGGTTCCCATCGTTGTCCCGCCTACTACGCCGTCAATCACGTCCATGTTGTCGTTGAGATCGTCAACGTCCGCGACATCCTCATAGGCAGGTTTTTTCAGATGCAGGTTTGTTGTTTGAGATGCCATTATTTACCTCCTCTCTATTTGATCTCTACCAATGCAATAACTGGTATATGATCCATAGGGTAGCCGTTGGGGTATTTCAACTTGGTCTTATCGAAATACACTTTCTTCATGATGATGTTCGGGGAAACAATGATGTTATCCGTAGGGTAGCTGAAATTGGACAGGCTTCCGGGGTTCGTCTTGTCCGTCCATGTCTTTGTGATTTTCCCATCGCAATCGGCAAGATGGAATCCGGAGTCGATGAATGGCTTGTACATATTGTTATATTCCATGTCTCCGGGGGAGGTGATGAAGCAGTTGAAATCGCCTGTGAGGATCACATACTCGCATTGCCGTGCGACATCGAACAGTTCTCGCATCTGCTGAAATTTGATGGATTGCGTATGAAAACAGAGGTGAGTATTGATCAGCGTTATGGTTTTCCCGCCGATGTTAATGTATGCCATCATGTAGGCTCTGGTTTGATTGTATTGCTTCATGTCTTCAGGATCTTGCACCCGATAATCACGATTTTTGATGTTCGTTAATTTTTCCTTGGAAGCAAATCCCAAGAAAGCCTTGTGCGCAGAAAGGTACTTATGCGGATACTGCGCCAGAGCAAATTGTCCAACGGGTTTGATGTTCCGGCTGGTGGATAACTCCTGTATGCCTACAACCAACGCATTATTTTTATCAAAGATTTTCGTCTGCACAGCAACTTGGCTGTTGATATAGTCAAAGCATTGGGCGTTGTAGGACATTACTTTGAATTTGATTTTTATCTGGCTCGCCTCCTCTCTTTTGGTCGGCTGTTGTTTCGCAATATGACAGTATCGCGACATTAAACAGCACCAAGGCAACAATCACAAAAAACAATGTCGAGGAAAAGGGCAACATAACCAATAAGCACGCAAACATAACTGTCAATACTGTGCTTGTTACCCAAATAGCAAAGATTTCCGGGTTTGTTTGTACGTTCTCTGTGACAGGAAGCATCGCAGCAGAACAAACATTGTTTGTCGGTCTGCCTTTAAGCGCCACAAACAGAGCTGCTATCCTTGGTTATAAAAACGGTTCGTCAGCTCCAGTTCCGTTTTTCGTTACAACATCCGGAGGCCTTATAAACGGTGAAGCTCTTTCAAACGGAGACAGCATTCGTATCGACACTACATATATAAGTTCGTAGCATTACTGGCACATATACGTACAGTTCAGAACAATGTTTCCTGTTTCCGTATATGCTGTCGGGAAATTTAATGCTCCGTATTGTGAAAGATATGCAAACGCTACTTTTTCGTTTGACGAATCATAACCTGTTACGCTAATGACCGCATACGGACTGGAAATCGATGGCCTTGGGAATCCTGTTATCGTCACACCTGTTGCTTCTGTTTTTTCAATTCTCATATTGATTACAACAAGCTTCCCCAATTTGTGATAGCCACCGACAGTAATCGAGCAATTAGTTGGAGTTAATCCAGTTGAAGTGTAATCATTATTCGTAATACTGTCATATAGCGAATTAGCAATCCCGTCCGAATCAGCAGAAACATTCTCGCTCGTGACATCCGCTCCGGAAGAAATCGCCGCTGTGGCGTGATAGCCCCCCGAAGCCAAGGAGGAATGACCCTTGATAAACAAATACTGCCCTCTGGAAATGTTCTGCGGAGCAGTATCGCCGTTGACTACGATTGCAATGCTATCTTCGGCTTTTCCTAACTCCGTATTAATCCCGGAGATATCGCCTTCATGCTCCGCAATCGCTCCAGTAAGAGTTGTTGCCGTTGTTCCCATTGATGTCCCGCCAACTACACCGTCCAGAATATCCATATTGCCGTTAATGACCGCAATATCGGTTGGTTCTGCGTAGGTCGGTTTCACAAGTTGAAGGTTTGTGGTCTGTGTTGCCATAATCTCCCTCCATCAATCCTCGAGGAAGTTTCCGATAGACTCACTCAAAACCTGATTCCCGTTCGCCGTTTCCAGCGTCACGGTTTTCATGATCCGGTTTGCGTTGGTGTCATCGTACATAATTCCGAGGCGGTCAAAATATTCGGCCTTCGCCTTTTTCATCGTCAGTTCGAGGTCATCGTTGTAATTCCGGCTATCGAATGTTTTAGGATATCCATTCACAACTGAAAAAAGCCCTTGCGGGTTCTGCTCGGATGTGACTACCTGTGTAGCGTTGACAATTAATACAGTTCTGCCCATAAAACTCCCTCCTTATACCTTACGTCTGCCGTAGAGCCTGAAACTGATTGTTCCGGTGATGCTGTGTATTTTGATTTTATCAATGCCAAAATCCGGATTCAGCCTGAAAGGATAATACCCAAGGGATGTGTCAACGTAAGTCTTCATCGTCAGGTTTGCATAGCCATTTAAATTCGTATAATTGTACTGCGACAGGAATGCCATCCCGCCGCTATACTCAATTTGCAGGAACCCGGCAACCCTTGAGTCAGAAGGATTGACCGTCTTGCTCGATGCTGTGTTGTACAGATTTGTAGCCATTACGGTCGAATTGTTTTTAAACAATGTAACGGCTCCCCATCCACCAAGAATAGCTGTCGTTTCTTGCGCGGGTGTCCAGATCAGCAGCCTCATGCTCGATATTTCAAAAGCATTTCCGTTCCCGTCAACAGAGATGTAAACAGCATCTTCCGTGGCATTTGTCACACTGTCCTCCCGGATCAGTTCCCAAGGCGGCTCGCTTGAGGATCCGTCACTAATCTGCGCCGTTGTCGTGCCGTTTTTGTCCGTGATCGTGATTGTGGCGGTGGATCCGGATTTGCTGACGCTGGCGGTAGGGGAGTATCCATCCTGCCCGTTTTGCCCGTTTTGACCGTCCTGCCCATCGTTGATAGTCGCAATAGGCTCTCCGTCCACGCTCACAGTGGTCACGGTTCCGGATTTCGATGCGGTAACCACAGGCGAATGCCCGTTTTGACCATCCTGCCCGTCTTGTCCATCGTTGACAGTGGCAATCGCCGTGCCGTCAACGCTGATCGTTGTCACGGAGCCGGATTTTGAGGCAGTAACTACAGGAGAATGCCCGTCAACCCCGTCTAAACCGTCTTCCCCGTCTTTTCCGTCCACGCCATCTTCTCCCGGTTTTCCGTCCAGCACATCAAACGTTTCCGTGCCTTGTGCGTCCGTGATGCTGATCTCATGCCCTCCGGTGATTTCAGACACAGAAACGATAGGGGAGAAGCCGTCTGCGCCGTCCTCTCCATCTTTTCCATCTTTGCCGTCTTTGCCGTCAAACTCACCAGAATCTTTGGCTTCCTGCAAGGCTGCATCAATTACCGCAGGAATGCCCTCAACAGCATCATTGACCTCTTGTACGCCGTCATTGAGGGCTGCAATCGTCTGCGTGATAACGTCCTGCTGAACCGGGGTAGGGGGCTGGTCAGAGATTGAGGCTCTGGGCTGGACAGGAATGACGATCTGATACACCGTCTCCCCGTCATCATTCTCCTGATGCAGGAAGATCCACGCATACACATCACTGCCGTTCTGTAAATAAACATCAGGGATTACAACCCCTGATGCCGTGCCGATGCTCGTGGTGGATGTTCCCATCGGAGAGTTGGAAAAATGTACCTCATACGCTTCCGGAAGCTCAAGACCTTGAATCTGAAGGATCTGCCCGTAATCGTATTGGTACACCGCAGGTGCTCTGAACAGGTTCCCGTGGAGGTGTTTGGCAATGATCGTATTCATAACCTACCCCCTTATCTCCACGCATAGTACATATAATAGAAATGAGGCGTATTGATAAACTTGCAGTTTTCCGTGAAATTTCCCACAAGGAATCCGTCAGTAATTACCGCCGCGCCGCCGTGGTTCCGGCTGAAGTATGTATTGATTTGGCTATCGGTGTTCCATGTAATGTATTCATTTGAGCATCCGTCATGAATCACATTATGCCCGGGCCAAAATGAAACGTTTGTTGTCCGTCCGGGGTCAACAGAACCCCAGCCACCGCTTTCGGAGTCATCCCCTGTGCAGAACCCAGAACCAAAGCTAAATAGAAGAACAAGTGACGGTTTAAATCCCAACGTAATTTTCCTTTTCTTTGAGCCGTCTCCCGCAAAGAATCCCATTACATCCGGCATTCCGGTAATCTGGTTCACGGTATGCGTATGATTCACTGCGGCAGCTCCGAGGTTTGTTCTGGCATTCGCGGCGGTCGTGGCTCCCGTGCCGCCATTCGCAACAGGCAAAGTTCCATACACGCCGGGACGGGGCGATGTTTTCAGCACATTATCTGCGCTATTTGATCCCACATTCACAAGCATGGAAGGATTGCTGCCAACACCCGTCCCACCATTGGCTACAGGAAGAACGCCCGTCACGCCGGGGCGGGGAGAAGCTTGCATTACGTTTGCCGCACTGGTGGAAGCGAGGTTTATCAGCATAGACGGGCTGGAAGCAAGTCCGGTTCCACCTCTCGCAATCGGGAGTGTTCCGGCATTGATATCCGAAGCGTTGTGGTTATGGCTCGCAGCCGCTGCGCCAAGGTTGTTCCTCGCATTCGCCGCCGTGGTTGCGCCCGTACCGCCGTTCGCAATCGGAAGCGTTCCGGTCACGCCGGGACGGGGAGCAGACTTCATGACGGTATCCGCAGAAGTCGAACCGAGGTTTGTCAGCATGGACGGGTTTGACGTGATTCCTGTACCGCCCCGCGCAATCGGAAGAGTCCCGGAGGTAATATTTCCGGCATCGTGGTTATGCGCTTTCAATGCAAAAGCGTTCGTATCCTGATACGCCGCAGAACCCAAACCTTTCACGGCTACATTGCTCGTGGTTCCGTCCGTGTTTACGGCAATCGTGCCGTTCGCTGTGCCTGTCGCAACAGAACGAACCGCTGAATTGCTGATCGTGCCGTCATTCGATACGGCAAGCCCTGTGCCAACTTTCACGCCACCAAGAACGCTCGCTGTGGCTTTGGGGAGAACATACTTGTTCGCCTGATCCTCAATGCCAGCCAGCTTTGATTTTTCGGCTGTCGTGTAGTCCTCGTGAGAAAGCCCCTTGCCTTCTTCCTTATCTACTTTACCGTCAATCTGCGCCTGTGTGGCAACGGTGTAGGGAGTATACACCGAGAACGGCACATAGGCGGTAGAATCAATCGTGATTGTCAGGTTATCGAGATTGTCTATTGCCAGTAATGCGGAAAGGATGTACACGAAATCCGGGTTGACGCTTTTTGCCGGGATTGTCGCACCGTCATTATTTTGGAACAGCGCGATCATTACATCCCGGTTTTCACCTGCGTTCGCCCACATTCCAATCTCTTTTGCGACATATGCCCCAGCGGCTCGCGGGCCAATTTCAAACTCAAAATCAACGCCGTGATCCAGATCCTTTGTGTCAATAATGCTTCCGTCATCCTTATAACTGACAAGGTTCGTGGATGAGTGCATATTTTCTTCCGAAACAGATCCGCTGCCAACCGTGATCCGGTTGACGTTCATTTGCACGAGTCCGGCAACATATTCCGCTATCAGCTCACGTCCGGCATCCGTTATGACTCCATACCAAGCCAATCAGCCCACCTCCTATGATTCTCCAAATTTCGACCACTTGTATTCCGTCATCTTGCCCCACTGGAGCGGTTTTTGCTTGATATCGCCCCAAGTCACGCCAGCAGTTTCGATGTCCGCACCATACATGAAATCTCCCCAACTAACCGTTTTGACATCGCCCCATGAGAGGAACTCATTCAGCGCATCCTCCCATGTCCTCTGTCCCATCTGCACCCGGTCAATAATGAGTTCGCCGTGCTGGGCAACCGTCACGTAAAGTTTGAAACTTGTTTCGCCGCCGTAGGTTACTACGTTATAACCGACTCCGGCAGGAACCAAGATATACCCCGAAGCAGCCAGAATTTCCGCTTCACGCTCCTCAAAAACGCCTGATGCCGTCAGCGTGATTGTCATGTCCTGATTATCTGTATACGCCATGTTCAGTTCAGGAAAAATCTCCCTGTAGATTCCAAGGATCGGCTCATTTCTCCCATCCCAAACGTTCCGGGCGATCTTCAACTTGATCATCATCCGGTATTCGTCATCGCTCATTTCCCTTGTTCCCGTAGTCGGGACAAAAGGAAGAAGGCGTTTTGCTCCTACCAGCTCGCCAATCGTGTCCAGATTCACACCTACAGCGTTATCCAGATCAAACGCAAACAAAATGGAGTCCGTCACCGCTGAAAGACTCAATGGAAGATTGAGAATCAGCCGAACAAACTCCATGTATTTTTCCTTCATTGAATTCCGGGATGTTACGAGGTTTTCGTAGCTCAACAGATCCATCTACATCACCTCACGTTGACGCTGTGATCGTGATATGTTCCGCATCCGTGTACAGGATTTCATCGTAATCGCACTGCATGGATGTTGTGCTTGTCCCGTGTACGTTTGTTGCGGAAATCCCAGTAATTACAAACGGGGCTGTTTCGCTTGAGAAGGCGTTGTAAATATCCTGATACCCTTTTGTCACGCCCCACGAGGATCCGACACCCAGAGCGTTGATATCCTCGATGAGCGAATTTTTAATCATCGCAACACATCTATCCGCATCATACCCGGCATAGGTCGTAATGGTCACTGTAACAGCAACCACCTCTTTGTCCGGAATCGTGAATTTGATCGTGTTTGAATTCCCGCTCTGGTCAGTATAGGTCTTGGTTGTGTTTCCGTGCGTTCCTACACCGGGAGCTTTATTTAACCAGATCGCCTCCGCAATCTCATCCGAATCCCCGCCGAGAACCAGAGCGCAAATGCTATGCCCGGGAATTCCCAAAGAGTCTGTCTGGTTGGAATCATTCACCCGGACATCCACAAACTCCACATCATCCAGAGCCATAATTCCGCGAATAAGAGCATCATACGTGCCGTTTGTGTTCATGCTCACGGAACGGTTTCTGCGAACTCGCAATTCTTCGTCCGTTTCCACGTCCTGCCCAAGCACAGCCACATCTGCGTTTGTAACGCCCATCCAGCCCGTCACCGCTGAATAAACGGTATCAATCGTTCCGGCGTTTGCGCTGATCGCTCCGAGCGTTTCGCATAATGCGTCCACAGTTCCTTCGCCGTTCGCGTCCAGTTTGCAATCAATCTCCGTTGCCCAGATATTGCCATTCTGGTCAATGGCTTCTGATCCGGCAGGAACCACAATATACGGTCTGCCTGTCAGAGAGAGTGTAGCCCGTGAAGCCGTAGCCTTTTTCCGGTTCATTGCATTCAAAGCGATCAACAGATCCAGAGCATCGCCAGTGGCATAATTTGGGTTTCTGGCGTTGTAATTTTGAGTTACAAGAGCCAGCATATCATCCTGCGCCTTTGCGAACAGGGATAACATCTGGTAGTCCATTGTGTCTTCGCCCAGATAAATATCCTCGCCGAAAATGCTCTTATACCCGGCAATCAGGTGTTCCAGAATATCCGCATAGGTTGGGATATGAATGCCATCGCCGTCAATAAACGGCTCGGAGTATGCCATCACTCGCCACCTCCATTTCTGTGCTGCCGTCCTCGGTGAGGATGTGGCAATCGTATGTGAATTCCCGGTTATTCAAGGCTGTTATCACGCCTGTGATGCCCATAACGCCCTCGGTGTCTGAAATGTATTTGGATATATATCTCTCCAGCAGCGGAGCCTCATAATCCCGAATTGTGTTGTAGAGGAATTCCGGAACCCTAAATCCGAGGGTTTCATCCTCCCACCATTCGCCGTATAACATAGCAAGCCGGGAGTCAACCGCGCCAGCCACAGCGTCCGCGCCTTCGGACATTTGATCCGCACTCTGTATCGGCATCATATCGCCGTTTGCACCCACTGTCCTAAACCGCATCATCAACCCCCCAGCTCACTTTTTTTGATTCCCCAGAATGCGGGTTCATCCGGGGGGAACGCATCGCCTGTCAGGACGTTCGGTTTGCTCCTGAACCCGACAAACGCAAACCCGTCCGAATAATCATGTTGGCGAACAGAAATGGCATTTGCTACACCGCCATTTTGGAACCAAGCGTCAATACACGCATCCGCAAACACCACAAGGCACTCATCCCCGGCTCCTACAGGGAAAGTGATACCGCCGTCTTTCCCGCCGATAAAATAAACCGGCACATCCTGAAGGAGTGGCAATTGGATGTTTTGTTTGCCTTTCCTCCTGCGGATGGTCGGCTGGATGGAAGCGGTTTGAGTGGAAATATCAAATGACACCACCTGACCCGGAAGAGCGTAATGGTTTTCAGCAGCAATAGCCTCTTTCAGGATCCGCTCTTTCTGTCCGGGTTGCTGCGTTACATCGTCAACATTCATTCAACCGCCTCCCATGTCATCAACCTCGTTTTCGTCTACCAACAGCAATTCGGATACCCAATCACCTTCCCAGCAATCCGCATTAATGGATTGTGAGAAAATCCGGTACTTTTTGCTTTTGCCTTCAATCGTTGCAAGCAACCCGACAGGATAGCCCTTCACCTTGGTTTTTAACGTACATACGCCGTTGGAAAACCCCGGATTATTCAGGATTTCTTTATCCGGAATATCAATGATTGAGGCTGCTGCGCCTTTCTTGACTACATGAACCTGCGCCTGTGTGTAAAAAGCCCGTGCGTTTACGGATTTTGCCAATGTGGAAATCACATCCGGGAGCCTGTCGCAGTATGCCTGTCCTCGTGAAAATCTGTTATCATCAGCGATGAAAGACCCAAGGGAAAACCCGCTTAACAGCGTTCCCATCGTACTTCGGACGCTCGCGCCTTTGCCTATACTCGCGTTCGCCACAGTTTCCCAGAAATCCATGCCGTCAGACAGCGCAATGGTTGTTTTCTCAATCATGTCTTCTTGGTGCTGGTAGATTTCCTCGATACTTCCAATACACAAAACAGATTTATCTTCCCCGACAACCTTTATTTGCTTGGAATACCGGATAAATGCCAGATCGTTATCGCTCAATCCAGAAATATCCAGCACGTAAAAATCCGGCATCAGGCTCATGACTGTTTTGCCTCGCAGATATTTGCGGAGGTCTTTTGCCACCTCAACGCCGTCTGCGTACACCTGCATTGGTCTCTGGTCATAGATCATCGGAATCCCCCCAGACCAGTGCAAACTCACCGAGATTATCTAATCCCGGATCCTGCGAAGAAGGGTTTGCCACCGTAGGAACGCAGTAAATGCTACCGATATTTTTATGTCTGAAAGGAGCCATCAAGTCATTTCGCTCATTATAGCTGGCAATAATCGGAACATACCTGCATTTTGATTCCCCGGTTGCTGCATCAAATATCGAAAGATACCATAAGCCGGGTTCGTTTAGGTAGCGGATTTCAACGTTTGCACGAATAGGAGTGTTATCGGGAGTAACAACCATCGTTCTGACTTGATACCGAATATCTGGTTGCGTTCCTATTATGATCTTATCCATGAATTCACCTCTTCAGCATGAAAAATCATCCATTATATCATTATATTCTCACGCCGTCTTGAGCAGCCACTGAAGGATCTGGTCTATCATCCCCTACAACTGTTCTCACAGAAGATGTTTTGTCGTTTTTCTGCTGAACCTCATACTTTTCTTGGAATGTAAGTTGTCCTTGCCATCCGAAGGGAGTGGCATCATCCTGTGTGATTGTCACACCTTGCAAGAGCATATCCTTATAAACAAGATGTTGCGTCATCACGGTTAACATATGCCTACTCTCCTTCAAGGCTTGTAATGCGGAGGCGGCTTTTGCGGAACGGGTCTCTTTTGTCGTGCCTTTAAAAACAGAAAGAGACTTCGTTTTCTGCTTTTCCAACCCAATATACTCCATCAGCGTCCCGCCTCCGGAATATACGTCTGACATCATCACGTCCAAGGAAACTTTGTCCGGCTCATTCCGGGCGTTGTTTACGTAAAGCTCTTTCTTCTTGGAAGGGTCTTCCTCGATCTTCAAGGAAAGGTCATGCTGAATCTTCAGTACACCATCAAATGAATATGTCTTTTTGTCATCCTGATCGTAAATGCACACGCTTTGGGGGGGAATCCTGAATTTGAGTTCCTCTTCACTTCGCTGTTCTTTATCTTTTCCATCCTCGTATTTGATCGTCAATGTAATGTTTCGGATCGTCAATGTAGCGGTTCGTGTACTTTGTTTGTTTCCGTTTGCTTTAAACGCAAATGAAGCCACGAACGTCCCGGAATTTTCCTTCAATGAGACGCTCGCGCTTCCTCGAAATGTACCGCCGTTTAATGTGCATACGGAAATGCCCGTAATCGGATTAATGAAAGAAGCCGTCAATTTTGCGCTTTTGATTTTTGCTCCGGATGGAATAGAATATGAGATTGAAACCCGTTCAGCTCCGGTTGTGGGCGGTGTCGTGTATTCATTTTGCCCTTTCTGTGGTACGTATGTTACAGCCCATCGTGAATACAGGTATATATCCCCGCCTGAAAAGGTAGCCGTTTTCGTCTTTTTCTCTTTCGCCATTTATCCGGTCACCCCCCGCAGCGTTCTGAACAGGTGCGTTTCAGCAGCATTATAGGCTGTCCTGCCAATCGCCTCGCCGTCTGCACCGTTCGCATTCACGACAATGGATACAGGAGCGGAAATCGTGTACATATTGCTCGTGTTATTTCCGGAAATGTAATCGGTGAACGAAGACAATGCGGAAGCAATGGAACCGCCCTTTCCGGGTACGCCCTTCGCCCCGATGCCAAGGCCACTAACCACTCGATGAATTGCAGAAGATCCCATTTCATTTAGCATCTGATTGATTAATGTGAATGCCCGATTTGGTTTCGTAATTGGAATGATGTATTCTGTTCCGTCTTCGCCAACAGTTATTCCATTCTTTTCGGAACCGATACGACCACCCATAGCATGAAGGTAGTTCTGTGGGGCATTAAATAACCCACCAGCAAAATCGCTCTTGCCAGCCGCTGGGCCAGAACCACCACCTCCACCCGTTCCAACTTGATACGCAGCGTTAGCGCAAGCTTCTCCTAAAGCAGCAACTTGTTGTGCTGCGGCATCTGACTTATTTCCAAGATCTCCAACTGCACCAGCCGCATCTTCTGCATTTTCTTCTTCCTCTGGAGTTATTGCATTTTTATTCAAATTAAAACCAGAAAATTTCCCAGAAAAAAGTTCTAAAAGCATATTTTGAGTTACTTTTCCGTTAACTCCAAATAGATTCCGCACTCCAAATGGATCTTGAGCCCAATCAGTTCCATTAAGATAATGGTTGATCATGTCATTTACACTATTACCTTCATAAGTAGTAACTGCATGACCAAGACCTTCGTATTTTCCGGTAAGTTTTACATTCCCATCTTTATCTATGGAAAGATAATCGGCATAAGGCGATAAGAAATCATACTGTTCTTGTGTTAAATTTCTCGAATTTTCATTTGTTGAAGTCATCGTATATCTATTGCCTTTTTTCTCAAATGTGGATTTATTAGGATCTTCAACGCCAACGAATCCGAGAGCTGTTAAAACCCAATCAGGAGCTTTATTATATATTGCAAGCCACAGCCCATCAAAGAATTCAATTACCGCATTCTTTACAGGTTCCAACCAAGTCGTAATATTATTGCCGAGTTCGATAAGCCAGTTTTCTAAACCGCCGCCTTCTTCTGTGCCTTCCCATATTCTTTTTGCTTCCGTTACAATCCAGTTTTTCAGGCCACCGGTTCCATCTTCTCCAGACCAAAGCTTCTGTATTTCTCCCAGTAAGCCCTGCTTTGAGTCTCTTGTTTTAGTTCTTGTTTTACGCCCTTTTTCGTCTACGTCTACTACGTCTATCATCGGCCCAAAGAGAATGTCTTGTACCGATCTCCATATTCCTTGCGCCCAATTAACAATCGCATCTCCTACGGGAGAAAGCCACCCAACTATTTTTGTTCCAAGATCCTCAAATGTTTTTTTCAGCCCATTGTCTTTTCCGTCTTCGCCATTCCATAACCCATCAAAGAATGCTCCGATTGCGCCAAACAGACCAATATCATTTTCGCCATCACCAAAGAGCAACTTCGCAAGATTCTGCCCCAGCGTAGAAAGTTCTGCCTGAACTTGATCGCCTTTTCCTCCTGCAATATCCGCTGCTATTCTCCCAAAGAATCCAGCAAGACCAAGAAGAAAGTTTCCGGTTGTTAATCCAGCCAACAAGCCGTCAACTAAAGCATCGCCAATCGTTGAACCATTTCCGTTTCCAGATAAAGTAGAAAATACGTTTTTTGCAGCGGTGTCATCTGCCATGCTTTCAGCAATTGCACCATATATTTTTGTTCCAACGTCTTCTACGCAAGAAAGTCCAAAAAGCAGTAAATCAAGAACCCCTTGTCCAAATGTTTTTGCATCAAAGCCAAGAATTTCAGCCGTTTTTTCGTCTATTTCAGCTTGTGTAGGATGTTTTCCCTGAAAAGAAATTTCTGCTTTTTTCTTTGCATCTGCTATTGATGCAACAATTCCACCCGCGATAGCTCCTATATCTCCAACACCAAGAAGCTTCAGCAGTACCCCGGTTCCAAGCCCTGTAGCAACTGTATTAGTTCCGAGCGCTGCGTCAATTTCAGAATCCATATTTGGATCAGTGAAAATTTTAACAAGTTCTCCCGCAATATCAGCAACCCCACGACCACCAAATGAAAGAGCAGAAGAAATAAATGTCCAAAGCGCAGAACCAAGGGCTTCAAGCTTTCCTTCTCCGGCTCCACCAACGTTGAAATATGCCGTGAGTTCATCAACAAACGAGCCAAGTTTTCCAGCAGGATCATTGAGGAATTCTCCAATATCAATGCTGTCAAGGGTTTCCGCTATGCTTGTAAAAGCTCCAGTAAGCGTTTCAACCAACTTATCAATGATTCCAACATAATCATCGTTTTCTAAACGCTCCCAAATTCCGGCATAAGCTACGGCTACTGGATCTTGATCTGGATGCGCTTTATTCCATTGAAAGACTTCATAATCGTGAATAACATCGCCGATCATTGTTATCGCTGCTAAAATCTGGCCAATTGGGCCAGATTTTAACAAGGCGAACACAGCACCGATAGCAGTTCCTATGCGCTTAACGCCTTCCGGAAGATCGCTAACATATTTTGTTATCTTTTCAAATCCTTCAACAATTCCGATGATTCCTTTGGCGAATCCGGTTATATAGCCAGAAATCTTTGTCGTAATGCTGGTGAGGTTATTTGCAATCCAACCGGATGCCTCTGTGAGCTTATTCGTGATACGCTCAATCGGTGCAGCGAGGTTTGTTAATACTTTCGCATTGATCCATTGTACGGAATACTGAACCGCGCTTTTTAATTTCCAGAAAGCTCCACGAAGGCCGTTGATTCTCGCAATTGCATTCTTCATATCAGGAAGGGCGAGAGACTCATTGAATTTTACGATATCATCATAAATGCCTTTGAGAGCCTTGTCTTTCTGAATTTCTTTGAGTGTCATGCCCATCTGTTTCAGGGCGGTTTCAGAAGCTCGCGTTGCCTCAACTGACTTTTTCTGCTTTTCCGCGAGCTTCTGAAGTTCCAACTCCTGTTTTGTGGCAGACTCAACAAATTTATATACCGCAGTTGTGGCGGCAGTGATTGCCGCAGTAATGCCTAACGCCTTCAGCTTGCTGGAGTCTAACAGGGAAAGTAGCTTTGTAACTCCCTGATTGTCTATCTCTGCTCCGAGCTTAATGACATATTCCTGAATGCTATCAGCCACGGCAATCACCCCTTTTTCGTTGCTTCCATTGACCTGCGTTCATTCTCGTGTTGTACCTGCATAACCTCATGAATATCCAGCAGGTCATCAAACGTGTATGTTCCATCCCATAGCTCATGTTGCCTCCACATTCCGGCTGCAACAGGAGCGAACAAGAAATCGTCTACATTTACGCACTGGGCAGGGATGTACCGACTCGATTCAGGAGTGAACCCAAGCGTTTTTCGCCGAAAAAACCCTGTGTATTGTATTCAATCACGTAATAGCACAGGAGCAGGACGTTCATTACATCATATTCCAGTTCCGGAATGCAGAACGAATCACCGTTCAATACGTTCTGAAGACCCGCTGGCATTTTGCACTGCACTGTTTTCAGGCAGTTTTTCTCAAGCTTGATCAAATCTTCTTCACTAATGCTTTCAAGGAATTTGGAAACCATCGGGAGAATATTCTGCACACGCTTTTTCACGAGTTCTTCCTCATTTTCTCCCTTTTCGCTGTCCTTGATCACCATTGCATCCTGAAGCTCTCCCACAGCCGGGAGCAATCTTTCGGTCACGAATTTCATCAGGTATGCGCCGTTGAATGCGTTCATTTTGGTAATAACGAACGTCATTTCATTGCCTTCGATTTCCAAGGTGACTTCTTTGGTGATTTCCCTCATGTTTATCCTCCTAAAAAATCACAGGAGGCCCCTTTCGAGGCCCCCTGTGCGTCAATTACTGAACGGTATATTCAGCGAACAGCAGGTTATAGGTACGGAAACCGCTCTGCTGGTCAAACGTTTCATCCGGATCCTTCTGCGGAACAACACCTACCATGCTATACGTCCGACCAACATTGCCGTCCGTAATGGTCAGCGTTCCAAGTGCAAACCTGTCCGTGGGAGCGTACTTGATATACCGCACCCACTTGCGCAGGAATTCATCCGCATTGGAATTCTGCGGGATTTCGAGCTGAACCGTGCCGTGTTCGGCCTTCATTTTGTTGACCACGACATACCCGGTAGCGGTCGGCGTATTGCTCGCCATATCCCCGCCGTAGGAGAAGGAAACACGCCCACTGCCCTCATCGGAAACAACGAACTGTCCTACGTCCGGATGCGAGAAAACGGTTTTGACATCAAGAAGGCTATATGTTCTCCAAGACATTAATTCTCACCTCCCCTTAACGCTGCACCTGAAGATTCAGGACAATAGACTCAACAGAGCCGGACAGACACAGCGGAATAATCATCGGCATCGCCTTATGCGCTACACGATCCTCGGTAGTCTGGTTGTCGTACCGGTCAGCCCACATCAGATAGCCGTGCTCAATGGTATCGCCCGTGCTAACGCTCGCAATCGGGAGTCCGCGCCACTGTGCGGTGGACAGCACTCCGCGATTGTAGTAGCCTTCAAGCACACGCCCGACAACGTTCTTGAACAGAGCCGTGGTGGAATCGTTCTGCGGCAGTTTTACGTCACTGTTGGCAATCAGGTTGAAACACGCCGTCTGAAGGTCTGCGGAGATCATGTCCAGATACAGAACTTCGTCATAGCGCAGCCCGGAAGCGGTCGCGCCGTTTTCCAGAGACGCTCTGCCCTTGGTACGGGTCACGTACACGTTGCCGTTCTTCGACTTAATCAGCGTGACGTTCGCCTCGGTGAAGTTATTCGCGGTTGCACTCGCAATGGACTTGTACGCCAGTGCAAACGCCGTGCTGGTATGCGTCCGGGCCATGCCCATCGCAACACCCATCATTCCGGCAGCATCCAGAATATCGGAGGTGCAGGACATTTCAATAGATCGCTTGGTCGCACTGGCAAGGAAGCTCGCCAGAAGGCCGTCCGCAGCGGTAATGGTTTCGGCGGTTCCGGTCATTCCGTAGAACTGCACACCGCTGTTCCGGCTGTTCAGATAGCCGTCAATCGCAACCGTGTTGGTTTTGATGTTCGCGGTGGTTTCGCCGGTCTTCGGGATATAGAACACACCGTAGAACTCCGCACCCTTTTCAACCGCATCCATCAGCGCGATAGCGGGAGTGTCAGTAGTTCTCGTGACTTCCGTCCAATGCTCGGCGTTCCAAGTCTCGCCACCGGAGGCAATCGCCGTGTTGCACTGCCAGAGCTTGGAAAGGTTTGTGCAGTAATCACCGACTTCATAAGAGGCGGTCGCATCATAGGGATCAGCGTCCGGGTCGGTGTCGTAATGGATAATCACGACAGAAGCCGGGGCGGGGGAGACACCGAAATACTTTTCTGCCGCCAGATATTCAGGCATAGTGTTGGTAAATCCGGCTGTCAGCATTTCGGCGAGGTTTGCGTAGGTTCCGAAGCGGGTGGTCGTATTCAATACACTGGACGGCCCGACAATCGCGCCTACATCAAAAACGCTTTGTACAGTGGTTGTCAGCTCAACACTTACATTGACCTGAACAACAGGATCCATTGTCAGCATTTTTTCAACTCCTTCTGACGGTCAGGCCGTCATTAATATTGTGGTACTATAATCGGATTTCCGCTGTCCGGGTCTGTAATTACACCCGGATCAACGTTCCCCGTATTTTCAGACCCATTTTCCGCGCCATTATCGCCCGAATTACCGCCGTTGTTATCTCCGGCAGTATTTCCCTCTTCCGTGCCTTCAGAGGGCGTTTCTGGGGCGTTTACGCCGTTTTCCTGCGTGTCTGGAATCGGCTCATCGAGTCTGTATGTAATGTCGGGAATATGCTCAACCGTTTCATACGGCATAAGGTGAGCATCATAGAGAACCAGATTCAGCCTTACATCGCATCGCCTACGGAGATATGTTCCTTCTACCTGATCCAGACCTACGGGAAACTCCGGTTTTCCGCTGAAGACGATGTTCTTTTTTCGCAGGATTGACCGTGGGCTTCGATAATCAAGGTCTGCTTGGCACAATCCCCAGAAGTATTCGGAATCGTCATCGGCGTTCGGCCCGTAGAATGTCAGCAGGATTGTAATCGGGATGTTTTTCTCTATCGTGGCGTTTGCTGTTTGCTCCGTTTTCGGAGAATAGGTTGTCTCAATATATCTGAATCCGTCCTCGCTGCCCGGTCGGATATCGTAGTAGCATACATTCATATTGCGGTCTGCAATCGGCGT